>Ga0209382_10002337_pt1 | contig 27788 bp, 21 predicted proteins | sample SoiMetdeltSBSDD5_FD_187599 | JGI IMG/M metagenome (GOLD analysis project Ga0209382, IMG submission 187599) | Bulk soil microbial communities from a Populus tree surrounding site in Tennessee, USA - Soil MetaG P. deltoides SBSDD5 (SPAdes) (version 2) | ecosystem: Environmental > Terrestrial >... | reverse complement strand
GCGAAAGCCGGCTCGCGTCGGCCGCCGAGGTGGCCCGCGTCGGCGGCCAGTTGCACGAGCGGCTGATGTCACCGCTGGGCCTCTCGCAGGAACGGCTGGTCGTCGTCCCGTGCGGCGAGCTGGCGCGCCTGCCGTTCGAGGCTCTGGTCGTGTCGGCGCCCGACGACGTGCGGCGCTTCGACCAGATCGAGTTCGTCATCGATCGCCATGACGTCGGCTACGCGCCTTCGTCGATGGCCATCGTGGCCCTCGCGCAGCGCCCGGGCGACGCGCGCGGTGGCGGCGCGCTCCTGCTGGGGGATCCGACCTACGTGGCCGAGTCGGTGCCCGGCCTGCTGGCCGCGCGCGGCGAGGCGGCGAGGCGCTGGGACCGGCTGCCGCAGACGCGCGACGAGCTGACGCGGATCGCGCGCCTGCTGCTCACCCGCCGCGAGGACGACGGCGCGAAGGACGACCTCTTCCGCCTCGTGCAGCTCGAGGAGCAGCGCGATGTCGCGCTCTCGACGCCTTCGTTCGAGCTGCGGCTCGGACGCGAGGCGTCGGTCGATGCGCTGCGCCAGCTCGCGCCGGGAGCGCGGCTGATCCACGTGGCCAGCCATGCCTTCATCGACCGCCGCGACGCCCGCCGCAGCGGACTGATCCTCGCCTGGGACGACGAGGGGCAGGGGCTGTTCAGCGTGTCCGACATCGCGAGCCTGGATCTGGACGCGGACCTGGTCGTGCTCTCCGCCTGCGGCACCGCGGACGGCCCGCTGCTGAACGGCGAGGGCGTGCAGTCCATGGCGTCCGCCTTCCTCGCGGCGGGCGCGCGCGGCGTGGTCGCCACGTTGTGGTCGGTGCACGACGTGCAGGCCCAGTACCTCATGGAGGACTTCTCCACGGCCTGCCTCCTGGACGGCGAGGCCCCCGACCAGGCGCTGCGGCGCGCCAAGCGCGACCTGCGCCACGGCACGACGCTGCGCGGCAAGCTGCTCTCGTCCGAGTCGCCGGACCCCGGGCTCGGCCACCCGCACTTCTGGGCGGCCTACCTGTTCAGCGGGGCGGCACCGGCACGGGACTAGACCGTGCGGCTAGTTGAACTCGTGCACCGGGTCCGGCACCGACGAGCCGCTGGGGGTCCACTCGTACCAGAGGTCCATGGGGGCGGCCTGCGTGCCGTTTGCCAGCCGGTGCACGACCCTTACCCAGATCCAGTACTTGTCGTCCACCGGCTCGTAGTCGCGGTTGATATGGGTCGTCGTGAGGCGCAGGAGCGCGTCGCCGTTCGTCTCGTAGAAGGGGTCATCTCCCGTGGGGGCCGCGGCCGGATGGGCTCCGTTCCCCGACCAGGCGGTGACCTCGGCCTGGTTGCCGGAGACGGCGGAGAGGTCCTCGACCTGCAGCTTGATCAGCACCGTGCCGGCGCCGTTGAAGTCCGCGGTCCCGAACACGAGGCCGACGCCAGGGCCGCCCGCCGGGATGGTGAAGGGCGCTTCCAGGTGATTGCAGCAGACCATGAGGTACTTGCTCGCGAACGCGTCCTCGTCCAGGCAGCAGCAGCCCTGCACGACCAGCAGCAGCGAAAACAGAAGGATCGTGGACATCGACCGTCGCATGGATTCCTCTCCTTGGTTCGGGCGCGAGCGCGCGCGAACGACCATCTGGGGTGCCCTCCCGATGAGGCGGCGGAGTATATGCTGACTCGACGCTGGCCGGCAATTCGCCCCATGGGAGGACGAGCATGAGTGGGGGCACGCGGTCTGCAAAGTCGGTGAGGCGCGATCCCCCGCTCGTCACGGTGCGGTTCAGGGCCGACGCGACGCCGCCCTGGGACAGCGGATCGACGGCCTGGCTGCGGGAGCGCTTCGTGCACGAGTTCGAAGTGCTCGAGGCGCTGTTCCCGGGCATCGAGGTCGTGCCGCTCTTCGAGGGCGTGCCGGAGAGCACGATCGCCGAGCTCGTCGCCCGCGGCGAGCGGCTGTGGCAGGACTGGCGCCCGGCCCGCTTCCTCTCGATGTTCGTCGTGCGGCTGCCCAGGCGCGTCCGCTGGAGTCCCGACGCGCAAGTGAGCTCGGACGAGCTGCGCGCCCTGCTGCTGAGGCACCTGCCGGTCGATCGGATCTCCCTCGAGACCAAGCTGGCTCCGCTCCCGGTGAAGGACGGCGCTGACATCACATCCGTGGACATGCCGCACCTCGATCCCCAGGAACAGGGTCTCGACGTCGAAGCGGTCTGGAGCCTGCCCGGCGGCAAGGGCGCGGGCGAGCTGCTGGCCGACGTCGAGCAGGGCTGGCACACCGCGCATCCCGAGTTCTCCGGCATCACGGCCAACGTGCTGCCGGGAGGCCTCGAGGTCGTCGCCGCGAAGCCGCACGGCACGATGGCGCTCTCCGTGGCGGTGGCCCGCAAGGATCTCAAGGGCGTGGTCGGCGTGGCGCCCCTCGTGCCGGAGGTCGTGCTCTCGTCCGAGATGCGGCTGTCCGGCGAAGCGGTCACCGAGGCGGCGATCATGGACGCCATCGTCGACCTGACCAAGGCCGGCCGGTCGCCGGGCGGCGTGCTGCTGCTCGAGGTCCAGAAGGAGGTCAAGGAGTTCGATGCGGCCTTCCCCGCCGGCGTGATGGGGCCGTGCGAGATGAAGGTCGAGGTCTTCGAGGTGATCCAGCTGGCCGTCGCGAACCACATCATCGTGGTCGAGGCCGCCGGCAACGGCAGCGAGAACGCGGCTCTCATGAAGAGCGTGGACCTCGACGTGCTCACGACGCTGCTGCACGGCGACTCGGGAGCGATCGTCGTCGGCCAGTCCCGGTGGGATGGAGTCGCGGCGGGGCACGCCGCGATCGACTACGCCTGCACCGGCAAGCGCATCGACTGCTTCGGGTGGGGCTTCCTCGTCCCCGCGGCCAGCGTCGTGACGGCCACCATTCCCTACACGCCCGCCTACACGCCGTACTTCGGGGGCACCTCGTCGGCCTCGGCCATGATTGCGGGTACGGTCCTGGTCGTGCAGGGCCTGGTGCGCAACGGGGCCGCCGGCGCCATCAGCTACCTGCCGCCCATGCAGATGCGCGCGCTGCTGCGCGACCGGACACCGGGCATCAACACCCCTCTCGGCGACGGCCAGACCGAGCTCATCGGGGTCCTGCCCGACCTCCAGAAGCTCGCCACGCAGCTCGGCCTCCTGCCCGACCTCTACATCCGCGACAACATTGGCGACGTGGGCGACCCGCACGACGGCATGCTGTGCCACAGCCCGGACATCATCGTGCGCACCACGCCCCTGGGCATGACCCCGGCCGCCGCCTTCGGCGAGGGCACCCCCGGCCAGGACGACGACGAGCTGAGCGAGCCGCTGCCGCCCGGCGGCGCGGCCGAGGTGTACGTGCGCGTGCGCAACCGCGGTGGCGTCGACGCCGTCGGGGCCAGGGTGGTGGTGTACTACGCCCAGTCGGCCACGCTGATCCAGCCGGTCGCGTGGAACAAGATCGGCGAGACGCTGGTCGACGTGCCCAAGAACAAGGTGCTCACCGTCGCCGGGCCGATCGCCTGGAACGCCGTGCCCGCCGCCGGCCACTACTGCTTCATCGCCACGATCGAGCACGCCAGCGACCCGCTGTTCACGCCGGCGACGTTCGCGCCGGCGGCGGCCGTGATCCCCCCGGAGTTCAGGGACATCGACGGCTTCAGGCGCTTCATCCGCACCGAGAACAACGTCGCCTGGCGCAACTTCAACGTCATCCCCGTGGCCGTCGCGGAATCGTCCGTGGCGCCGATGGCCGCGGACGTCCCGGGGCCGGACGAGGGCGACGCGGACATGGAGCTGCGCGTCGAGGGCAGGCTGCCGGCCGATGCGATCCTCGAGGTCGAGATGCCGGAGATCCTGGCCGCGAAGCTGAGCCTGCCCGACGGCGTCTTCACGAGGGACGCGGCGACGGAGACGCGGCGCGGCAAGCTGCCCGCCGCCGGCGTCACGATCCTGGGCGTCGCGCGCCTCGGCGCCGGGACACGGCACACGCTGAAGCTGCACGTCCACCTGCCGGCCAGCAAGCCCAGGCGCAGCGAGGTCGCGCTGGTCCAGCTGCACCGGGGCCAGGTGGTCGGTCGCGTGACGTGGAGGTTCAGGACCGTCGCCGGGACGTGAGGCCCGCCGGCCGGTCGCTCAGCCGGCGGCCAGCTCGCGGCGATGCGCCTGCCGCGCCGCATCGCAGTCTCGCCCGATCTGGGCAGCCAGCGCCTCCACGCTCTCGAACTTGCGCTCGCGGCGCAGCTGCTCGAGCAGAAGCACCTCCATGCGCTCGCCGTAGAGCTGCAGGTCCGTGCGGTCGAGCACGTGCACCTCGAACACGGCGTGCTGGCTGTCCTGGTGGAAGGTGGGGCGCAGGCCGTAGTTCATGACGGCCGGCAGGTCGCCGAGGCGGCAGCGCGCCATGACGGCGTAGACACCCAGCGGCGGAAAGGCCTCGGACGTGACCTCGAGGTTGGCGGTGGGGAAGCCCAGCGTGGCGCCGCGGCCGTCGCCCTTGACCACCGTGCCCAGCAGCGAGACCGGGCGTCCGAGCAGCCGGCGCGCGTGTGCGAGGTCGCCGTCGGCGATGGCCTGACGCACGGCCGTGCTCGAGACCACCTCGCCGTTCACGAGCACGCCGCCGACGGCCACGACGCGGAAGCCGTAGCGCCGGCCGGCCTGCGCGAGGAAGGCGGCGTCGCCGCGGCGCGCGTGGCCGATGGCCGTGTCGTGCCCGATGACCAGCTCGCGGCACCCGAGCCGCCGCACGAGGAGCTGCTCCACGAAGTCCTCCGGCTCGACCCCCGCGAACTCCTCCGAGAACTCGATGACCACGGTGTCGTCCACGCCCTGCTGCGCCAGCAGCTCGAGGCGGTGCTCGAGCGAGAGGATGTGGAGCGGCGCCTCGCCCTTCAGCACCGCGCGCGGGTGCGGCCAGAAGGTGACGGCCGCGGCCGGGAGGCGGTGCTCGCGCGCCGCGTCGCGCAGCCGCTGCAGGATGGCCGCGTGTCCCAGGTGCAGGCCGTCGAAGACACCCACCGTGACCACCGCGCCGGTGTGCAGCACGGGCAGGTCGGCGAGCCGGCGCAGGTGGTGGCGGCGCATCGCCGGCCGGTCAGCCGCTGCTGCGCGCCGCGCCCGCGAGCTGCGCCGTCAGCTCGTCCAGCTCGCGGCGCCAGCGGATGCGGTCGACGGGACTCATGCGGTGCCACAGCGTCACGCCGTCCAGGTGATCCATCTCGTGCTGCAGGATGCGCGCGGTGAAGTCGTCGAAGTCCTCCTCCTGCCGCTCGCCCCGCAGGTCCTGCCACTGCAGGCGGATGCCCGCCGGCCGCTCGACCTCCACGAAGATGTCCGGGAACGAGAGGCAACCCTCCTCGGCTCTGGACTTGCCCCACTTCTTCACGATCCGCGGGTTCAGCACGGCCAGCGCGCCGCTCTCGTCGGAGCGGGCCCCGGAGGGATTGAGCACGAGCAGCCGCGCGTCCCAGCCCACCTGCGGCGCGGCCAGGCCCACGCCCTTCTCCTCGTACATGACCGTGAACATCTCGGCCACGCGCGCGGCCAGCGCCGGGTCGAAGGCCGTCACCGGCGCCGCGGCGCGCAGGAGGACCGGGTCGGGATAGAGGTGCAACTGCAAAGGCATGGGGAGGGATGATAGCGTCGGGGAGCGTCGGGCTGGCCGACCTGTCCCGCTCGCGGTCCTCGGTCGGGGGCGCGGCGGGGCCGCGCTCCCGACCTTGCGGGCGACTTTCCGCGGAACAGGTCGGCCAGCCCGACGCGGAGAGGGAGCGAAGGTTCGGTGTGTGGGCGGCTCGCTGCGGGCCGGCGCTGGCTGGAGGGAATTCATCGTCGTGCGGCCGGCGCTCAGTGGGAGCCGGGAAATCGACGGTGGCTTTCTGGGTGGGAGCGTCGATGTATACCTTCGGGCCCGGATTCATGGCGTTGGCATCGAATGAGCATTGTCTGGCTGAACTGGAGTGACGATCTGCTGCGCGTCGCGCGCGACGAGCGGCGGGCGGTGCTGCTGTCGATCGTGGCCGGGTGGTGCCGGTTCTGCCGCGAGATGGATTGCACCACGTTCGCGGACCCGCGCGTGGCCGCGGCCGTGGCCGAGCACGCCCTCGCCGTGCGCGTGGACAAGGACCTGCGGCCGGACATCGAGGCGCGCTACGGGCAGGGGGGCTGGCCGGGCACGGTCATCCTCGATCCGGACGGCGAGGTGCTGTCGGCCGGCACGTTCCTTGCCGCCGAGGAACTGGTGGCACGCCTCGCGGACGCCGCGCGCCGGCTGCGGACGGAGGGCCCGACGTACCGCCCGCCGCGGCTGCTGCCGCGCCAGCCGACGGGGCGGCTCGACGACTCGATCCTGCCAGCCATCGAGGCCTCGCTGGTCACGCACTTCGACAGCCGGCACGGTGGCTTCGGCACGGGACAGAAGTTCCCGCACCCCGAGGCGCTGGACTTCGCCATCCTGCGCCAGTCCGAGCACGGCAGCGCCACGCTGCGCGAGGTGATCGAGAAGACGCTGGCGCACATGGCCGAGGGCGGCCTGCAGGACACGGCGGAGGGCGGCTTCTACCGCTTCTGCGCCGCGCGCGACTGGCGCCAGCCGCACACCGAGAAGCTTCTCGAGACCAACGCCGGCCTGTGCCGCAACTACCTCGAGGCCGGCCAGCTGCTGCAGCGCTCGGACTTTCTGCAGGTGGGCGCGCGCACGGCCGACGCGCTGCTCGCCCAATTCCTCGACCCTGCGGCGGGCCTGTTCCACGCCAGCCTCGCCGACGACGACGAGTACTACGCCCAGGACGAGGACGGCCGCCGCACGCGCCACGCGCCGCGGCCCGACGGACGCTTCCTGGCCGACGCCAATGCGCGCGCCATCTCGGCCCTGCTCAAGGCCGGCGCCGTGCTGCGCCGCCCGGACCTCACGTCCGCCGCGCTGGCCACCACCGCCAACCTGCTGGTGCGGCTGTGGCGACCGGGCCACGGCATGTACCACGACGACGACGGCGCCGGCCGCCGCCTGCCCGGCCTGCTGCGCGACCAGGCCGAGACCGCGCGCACGCTGCTCCACGTGCTGCAGTACACCGACGACCGCCGCTGCGTGCCGGCGCTGGAGGACCTGCTCGAGGGCCTCGCCGGCCGCCACGTCGCGCCGTCGGGCGAACTGGTCGACCGCGACGAGGCCGCGGGCCTCTTGCCCCAGCGCCGGCGCGACGCGGCCATCCTCGACGGCGCCGTGGCGGCCGAGGCGCTGCTGCGCGGCGCCCTGTTCACCGGCCGGGCAGGCCTGGCGCACCTCGCGCGGGGCGCCCTCGAGGTGCACAGCCAGGACTTCCGCCGCTACGGCTATGCCATGGCCGCCTACGGCCGCGCCGTCGAGCTGGTGCTGCGTCCGCCGCTGCACATCGTGGTGGTGGGCGACCGGCTCGACGCCCGCTCGCAGGCGCTGTTCCGCGCGGCGTCCGAGACCTACCTGCCGTCGCGCGTGGTGCAGCTGCTCGATCCGGCCACCGACGCCGAGCACCTGCAGCGCCTCGAGCTGCCGGCGCGGCCCGACCCGGTGGCCTACGTGTGCCTCGCACACGATTGCGCCGCCGAGCACCGTGACCCGGAGACGCTGTGGGCGGCGCTCGTCGCCGCCAACCGGCGGCGCATCGGGGAGGGCTGAGGCCGCGCGCGCCGCTTCATCCTTCGGCCGGCAGCCCGGTCGTGACCGCCAGGATCCGCGGTACGCCGTTGCGCCGGAAGAAGGCCGCGATGCTCTGGTTGCGGCTGCCCCAGCCGACGGCGTGCGCCTCGCCTTCCTTGTCGAAGGTATAGGTGGTGCCGTAGGGCGAGATGAAGCCGAGGAAGGTGAAGTCCTTGCCCTGGATCAGCGAGGTCCCGGGCTTGAACGGGCGCTCGTCCGGCAGGCCGCCGGGCACGGGCCGCACCTCGACCAGGTAGCCCGCGAGGTCGTCGCCGAAGCGGATCTCGAAGGTCTCGGTGAAGGCCAGGTCGCGCGCGGCCTGCAGCGTGGGTGTGGGCTCGGCCTTGCGCCGGCCGCCCGCAGTCTCGGGCGGCGGGCCGGACTGGCAGGCGGCGAGCAGGAGCAGGGCGAGCGTGCGGCGCATGGCGGCCTCCGGGCGGTGCGGCCGGCCAGTATGCGGGCCGGCGGCGCGCCGCGGAAGGCCGTCAGTCGGCGACGATGAGCAGGTCGTCGCCCGCGGGCCGGGTGGAGGAGGGAGCCGTCTGCACGATGCCGTCGGGGCCGGCGCAGATCACCAAGGGCTTCTCGCGCTCGGCGAGCCAGCCGTCGGCATTGACCAGGTAGCTGTGGCCCCAGGGGTCGGGGTGCAGGCCGCCCGTCACGTAGGGGCCGGCCCAGTGGCTGCCGCCCAGGCTGTCGTTGAGCAGCGCGTCGTCGAGCGCACGCGCCTCGCCGCCCGTGCCGAAGGCGTGGCCGGCGGGAATGTTGCCCGGGCCATAGAGCCAGGCGACGTTGGTGCGCCCCTCCTTGCCGGTGGGCAGGTACAGCGTGTCGTGCGAGTAGGCCGCGAGGCCCTCGGCGATGCCCTGCAGGTCGGACAGCGCGCTGAGGCGCCGCGACTCGCCCACCTGCTCGCCGATGGTGGGCATGAGCACGCCGGACAGGGCCAGCAGCACCGACAGGGCCACGAGGCCCTCCAGCACGCCGGGCCGGGCGAGGGTGCGGGCGATGGCGGGCTTGCTGGTCATGGGCTCGACTCCTTCGCAGCGCCTCTTCGGGCGATCGGCGCGCGTGGCTTGAGGGCGGGTGGTTAGGATTCCCGCCCTTACCCGGCCGAGGACCCCCGTGCACCTCCCGCTCCGCCTGCTTCGGCCCGCCGCGCTCCTGCTCGTGGCCACCAGCTGCACCGGGACGCTGCTCGACAGCCCGAGCCAGCAGCGCCACCACACCATCTTCCTGCCACCGTTGCTCACGGCCTCGTCTTCGCCCGACGGCAGCTCGCGCGACTGGAACGCGCTGATCTGGCTGGTGGGGCAGGACGTGGAGAGCGAACGCCGGCACAGCCGGTTCCTGCCCATCTGGTGGCACACCAGCGAGCCGCCCTACCTGGAGACGACGCTGCTCTTCCCGCTGTGGTTCGAGCGCCGGACGCCGTCGACGACTACGCGCCTCTTCTCGCTGCTCTACGGCTACAGCGACGGGCCCGAGCTGCGCACCGACTACATCCTGCCGCCGATCTTCCAGATCGAGCGATCGCACGACGATGCCTTCCGGGCGTCGGATGTGATGTTGCTGTGGGAGGACCGGCGCGACGGCCCGCGGTACGACTTCACGTTCATCACGCTGTTCGGCCTCGTCACCGGCGTGCGCGTCCAGACTGGCCTGCCCCCCGACGGCGAGGCCGTGCCCGCGCTGGGCCGCTCGGGCAGCCGGCGCATCGAGGTGGCCGACATCCTCGGCATCGTCACCGCCTTCGGCTACGACGACGTCGGCGACCGCCGCGACATCCGCCTGCTCACGCTGCTCTCGAGCGAGAAGCTCTCGCTCCTCCGCAGCTGGCGCGGCCGCGGCGACGATCCCTTCGTGCGCGAGTGGCTCTTCCCCGTCTACATGAACGTCCAGGACCCCGGCGAGGGCTGGGCGTACGTCGGTCCGCTGTGGGGCGAATGGCACGACGACACCACGCGCACCGACTGGTGGGCGCTCGGCTTGCTGGCGCGCAACCAGGCCCCGGAGGGTGACACGTGGCGCATCCTCGGGCTGCCCATCATCTGGCCCTAGGAGCCCATTGACTTCTTCAACGGGCTCCTCCGGGCCGCCGCAGCAGCGTCAGGTCCTGGTGCGGGTTGCCCAGCGCGCCCTCGGGCACGTGCTCCAGGAGCTGGAGGCCGCGGCTGAAGGCGCCGCGCAGGTAGGCCTCGGGATGGAAGGCCGAGCACAGGTTCGTGCCGGCGCCCTCGGCGCGGCGCACCAGGAATTCGCCCGCGTCGAAGCGCGCCCGCTCGCGCGGCGCCAACCGCTCGGCGTAGCGGCGGCCGTGGGTGGTGACCAGCAGGTGGCCGCCCGGCTTCAGCACGCGCCGGAGCTCCTCCACCCAGGGGCGCTGCAGGTCCTCGCCCAGGTGGGTGAAGACCGAGAGGCAGTAGACCAGGTCGAAGGACGCGTCGGCGTAGGGCAGCGGCGGCGCGAGACGGTTGACCTCGAAGCTCGCGAAGGGCAGCGCTTCGCGGCACCAGTCGATGGCGCGCCCGTTCCAGTCGCTGCCGTGCACGCGCCCGGGCAGCGCGCGCAGGTGCCGCACCACGCGCCCGCAGCCGCAGCCGAACTCGAGGATCGCGTCCATGCCCTCCAGCGCGAGGCCGTGCCGGCCGAGCGAGTGGCGCAACGCCTCGACCGCGCGGCCGCCGCTCTCCTCGAACCAGGCCGTGTCCGACGTGCCCGCCACCGAGAGCATGAGCGCCGGCGGCGGCAGGGGCAGCCCGTCCGCGCCGACCGTGTCGCGCCGCCCGCCCGCCCGCCGCGCCAGCAGGGACTCGTAGAGGCGATAGGCCGGCGTGGCCAGCCCCAGCTTGCCCAGGACCCACACCAGCGCCTGCTTGGCGTGGCTCATGCCGGTTAGCGCGCGCCTAGCCGCGCCAGCGCGTCGCGCGCCGCGGCGTAGTCCTGGTCGAAGGCCAGCACGGTGCGGTAGAGCACGATGGCGTCCGAGGGGTCGCCCTTGCGCTCCACCAGCGACGCCAGCGCGAAGCGCAGGGACGCGCTGCCGGGGTCGGCCTCGTCCACCGCGCGCCGCAGGTAGCGCTCGGCCTGCGCCGTCTGGCCCTCGACCTCCAGGCGGCGCGCGAAGGCCAGCGCCTGCTCGCGCAGCCAGCGCCAATCGGGCAGGCCGGCCAGCGCGGGCAGGTAGTGCATGCCTTCGACTTCCGGGCAGCCGCCGGGTGCCTCGAGATCGAAGGCCAGTCCGGTGGGGCCGCGTTGGCGCACGACGTCGAGCGCGCCGCCGTAGAGGTGCTGCCAGCTCCTGAAGCGGTCGCGCGCCACGGCGTCGAAGGCCGGGCGCTCCGCGTGCGGCACGTCCACCCACAGCATCGGGTCGCGGCGGTAGCCGGCGAAGGAGGTGAGGCCCACCAGCAGCCGCTCCAGGCTGCCCGCCTTGCGCAGCGCGCCGCGGACCGCGAAGGCGGGCCGGTCGTCGTGCAGGGCGTCTTCGCGCGGCGCGAAGAGCTCGAGCAGGGCGCGATCCATGGTCACCAGGCTGGCCACGCCGAAGCCATGTCGTCGCCCACCAGCGCGTGGGCCGCCATCTGCGCATCCAGCTCCGCCGGCTCCACGGACAGCGGACGGTGCGAGCACAGCAGGCCGACGCAGGCGCGGCGCGTCCGCGGGTGGTCGGTCATGAGGTACACGCAGGGGAACACCGTGTGCGCCGCCGCGATCACGGCCTTGAGATCGGACACGTCCACGTCGGCGAGGTCCCACCACTGGCAGAGCAGGCCGTCGGGCCGGAGCCGCCCGTCGGCCAGCTCGAAGAACTCGACCGTGCCCACGAGCTGTCCGCGCTGGCCGGCGCGCGGATCCGGCGCCATGACGATCACGTCGTAGGGCTCGCCCTCGACGGACAGGAACTGGCGCTCGGTGCCCGCGATCGGCGGGTCCTCGCCGGGCCACGGCGGGAACTCCCACCCCTCGGGCCGCGCGATGAGCTGCAGCCAGTGCATCTTCTGCGGCGAGCTGGCCCAGGCCGCCGTGGCCGTCTCGCCGCGATCGGCGGCGATGACCAGCACCCGGTCGTGGCGCCCGTGCAGCAGCAGCGGAAGGTGCGCCATGCGCCGCATCTGTGCGGCGCTGCGCCCCAGGGGGGCGCGCCCGTCCAGCGCCAGGAGCTGCTGGCCCGTGGCCGGGTCGCGCACGAGGGCGATGGTGACGTCGCGCAGTCGCGCCGACTGTTCGGCCGGCAACGCTCCCGGCGGCGGCGCCGGCCCGAGGCCCGACAGCGTCACGCCCGCGGCCAGCAGCAGGGCGACGAGACCGATGGCCTGCTCGCGCGGGTGCAGGAGCGCGGCCAGCAGCAAGGGGACGGCCGCGGCGGCGATCAGCGTGCGCGGCGGCACATCGGGCAGCAGCCACAGGCTGGCCAGCGGCAGCAACGGCACGAGCAGCGCCGGCGCGAAGGCCAGCGGCACGCCACGCCCGCCGGGGCGCAGGCGCGCGCCGAGCAGCGCGCCCAGCAACAGGCCGCACGGCGCCGCCACCAGCAGCAGGCGCATCAACTCGTCGAGCGGGGCGCGCTCCGGAGCGGGCATGACCCAGTCGCCGGGCGCGAAGGCCGCCGGCAGCAGCACGGCGGCGGCGCCCAGCAGCGTGGGCGCGGCCGCCAGCGGCGGCAGCAGGCTGCCGAGCGCTGCGAACAGGGCCACTGTCGCCGCCATCCACGGCCCGACCAGGGCGCCGCGGTCGGACTGGAGCTCCAGCAGTCGCACGCCCACCAGCAGCGCGAGGCCGGCGAGCGGCAGCGCGCAGCTGGCGCTGGCAGGCAGCGCGCGGCGCTCGACGGGCCGCGGCGCGCGCTCGACGAGCAGCACGGCGCCGGCGCCCGATAGCAGGCCGGCCACCTGCAGGCAGGCCTCCGGGCCCAGCAGCACGGCCAGCAGCCAGGGTGCGCCGCACAGCCCCGCGGCCGCGCCCAGCAGCAGCGCCGCGGTCGAGAGCCGCCGCGGCCCGCCGAGCGACGGCGCCAGCAGCGCGCCGATGGGCAGTGCCGCGGGCGCCGCGGCCACCGCCGAGGCCAAGGCCACGAGCGCGTAGTACGGCACGCGCGTGCCGCCGCGCAGGGCCTCGGCCACCTCGCTGCGCAGCGCGGGGACGAGCGCCGACGCCAGCCAGCAGCCGAGGGCCGCCGTCGCGCCGGCCAGCAGCAGGACCCGCCGCGAGAGCCCGGCCGGCCGCCGTGCGGCATGTCTCTCGGCCGCCCACCAGCCGGCGGCCAGCAGGCCGGCCGTGATGACCAGCCCGACGTGTCGTGGCGGCAGGCGGTCCACGGCCGGCAGCAGGACCGCATCCGGCAGGGCCGAAACCAGCAGGGCGGCCGCTGCCCCCAGCACCATGCAGGCACCGGGAGAAGAATGTGGCGCGGAAGCCACCCCAGGAGAATCCAGCGGTGCCTTGCACTCGGTCATGCGGGGCCGGATTCTAGTCGGCGGCCTTCAGGCCCCGAGCGGCCGGTTTTCTGACCCCGGGTGGAGTCGCGTGGGACCCCTCGAGTCGACCAGCGTGGTGCGCGGCCCGGAAGGCCCTTCGGTCCTCCGCAAGGGCCGTTACGTCTTCAAGGTGGCCGACCGGCCCGACGAGCTGGCGCAGCTCCACGCCCTGAACTGGCGCACCTTCGTGCGCGAGGTGCCGCAGCACCACGACCCGGGCGGCGACCAGCTGGTCGACAAGTTCCACGACAAGAACCTCTATTTCGTGGCACTGTGCGACGGGCGCGTGGTGGGCATGCTGGCCGTGCACGACCAGCCGCCCTTCTCCATCGCCGAGAAGCTGGATGACCCGAAGGTGCTCGCTGGCCTCGGGCCGCGGCCGCTGGAGGTGCGGCTCCTGGCCGTGGAGCCCGAGCACCGCCACAGCCTGGCGTTGGGCGGCCTCGGCTGGGTGATGCTGCAGCACGCGCGCGCTCAGGGCCACAGCCACCTGCTCATCTCGGGCTTCGTGGACCGGCTGCGCATGTACGAGCGCATGGGCTTCCGGGCGCTGGGGCCGCCGGTCCGCCGGGGCGGCGTGGACTTCGTGCCCATGGTGGCGCACGTGGACCGCATGCCCGAGCGCATCGAGGCCGATGCCCGGCGCATCGCGAGCCGGCTGGACAGCGACGCGGCCGGCAACGGCCACGCGCCCGCGCGGTCGATCTCGCTCACGCCCGGCCACGCGGCCAACGCCGAGGATGTGCTGGCGGCGGCCGCGCGGCCGTGGATCGACCATCGCGGCGCGGAGTTCCTCGCCGTTTTCGAGGAGGTGCGCGCGCGGCTCACGGACCTTGCCGGCGGCCCGGACGTGGCCCTCTTCACCGGCAGCGGCACGCTGGCCAACGACGTGGTCGCGGCCACGCTGGCCTCCGACCGCCGCCTGCACCGCGGCCTCGTGCTCGTGAACGGCGAGTTCGGGCAGCGGCTCGCGCGGCAGGCGGCGCGCGCCGGCCTCTCGGCCACGACGCTCGATCGCGCGTGGGGCCAGGCCTGGGACCTGCCGGCGGTCGAGGAGGCTCTGGCCGGCGACTCGCGCATCGACTGGGTGTGGGGCGTGCACCTCGAGTCGAGCACCGGCATGCTCAACGACGTGCCGGGCCTGCTCGCGCTGGCCGCGCGACGCGGCGTGCGGGTGTGCCTCGACGCGGTGTCGGGCTTCGGGGCCGTGCCGCTGGACCTCTCGCGCGTGCACCTCGCCAGCGGCGTGGCCAACAAGGCCCTGGGCGGCGTGGCCGGGCTGTCCTTCGTCTGCGCGGCGCGCGGCGCGCTCACAGGCGAGAGCGGCCGCGTGCCGGCCTGCCTCGACCTGCGCGAGGCCCTGGCCACGCGCGGCCCGCGCTTCACCATGGGCAGCGGACCCCTCCTCGCGCTGCAGGCGGCACTCCTGCGCTACGCCGACGGCCCGGCCCGGCGCGCGCGGTTCGCGGAGTACCTCGACCTCGGGCGCTGCGTCCGCAGCCGACTGCTCTCTCTCGGGCTGCCGCCGCTGGTGGGCGACGAGCACGCGGCGCCCACGATCACCACCTTCACGCTGCCGGCCCGCGCCGACCGCGACGCGCTGCTGCAGGCCGCCGCCGCGGCGGGGTTCACGCTGGGGGGCGGAAGCGGGTACCTGCGCGAGCGCGGGTGGCTGCAGATCGCCACCATGGGCGACGTGCGGCGCGCGGACGTGCAGAGGATGTTCGCGGCGGTGGGTGAGCTGATGGCGGGGTGAGGGGCGGCGCGGCGGGCCAGCTCACTGCACGAAGATGAGCAGCACGCCCGACGGATCGACGACGTTCAGCACGAGGCTGTCGTCGACGGGCTCGGGCGTATCGACGCGCATGCCCTTGAACTCACCGCTCTCGGCGAGCTCCCGTGCGCGACGGTGCCAGGCTTCCACGTCGTCCACGCCGATGACCACCATGAAGTTGCCGGCCCAGTCCTTGACCCAGTAGTCCTGCAGGCGGAAGCAATGGCCGCCGAGCTCGAAGTCGGCCGTGCCGCCCCAGCCAGGCGACATGTGGAAGCCGAGGGCCGTGTAGAAACGCTTCGAGACCTCGAAGTCCCTGGCTGGCATGTAGACCTTGAAGTCCCGGATGGTGAGTTCCATGGCCTCACCGTACCGCGACGCGCGGCGCGAACGTCAGCGCGTCGTGGCACCGACCGCGGGTCGAATGGCTCATGAACGAGCCGACGCCCCTCCGGTATGCTCGCCGGCCCTGACCGGGAGAGCCTGCCGATGACCACGCAAGAGGCGCCGCGACCCTACGCTCCGCCGCGCGAGTTCGCCGCGGCCGCGCACGTGAAGTCGCTTGACGACTACCGCCGCCTGCACGAGCAGTCCGTGGCCGATCCCGAGCGCTTTTGGGCCGCCGTTGCGCAGCGCCTGCACTGGGACAAGCCCTTCGGCCGCGTCCTCGACTGGAACTTCCGCACCGCGCACATCCGCTGGTTCGAGGGCGGGCGGCTGAACGCCTCCGTGAACTGCCTCGACCGGCACGTGGCGGCGGGGCGCGGCGAGCGCACGGCCATCGTGTGGGAGGGCGACGATCCGACGCAGAGCCGCGCGCTGTCCTACCGCGAGCTGCTGGCCGAGGTGTGCCGCTTGGCCAACGTGCTCAAGCGGCACGGGGTGCAGCAGGGCGACCGCGTGTGCATCTACATGCCCATGGTGCCTGAGATCGCCGTGGCCATGCTGGCCTGCGCGCGGCTGGGCGCGGTGCACTCGGTGGTCTTCGGCGGCTTCTCGGCGCAGTCGCTGCACGACCGCATCCTCGACGCCGGCTGCAAGGTGGTGGTCACGGCCGACCAGGGCGTGCGCGGCGGCAAGGCGGTGCCGCTCAAGGACACGACGGACCAGGCGCTCAAGGGCGTGGACTGCGTGCAGCGCGTCCTCGTGCTGCGCCGCACCGGCGCGCCGGTGGACATGCGCGCCGGCCGCGACGTCTGGTGGCACGAGGAGACGGCGCGCGTGGACGCGAAGTGCCCGCCGGCCTCCATGGATGCCGAGGATCCGCTGTTCATCCTGTACACGTCGGGCAGCACCGGGAAGCCCAAGGGCGTGCTGCACACCACGGGCGGCTACCTCACCTACGCCGCGTACACGCACGAGCTGGTCTTCGACTGGCGGCCCGAGGACATCTACTGGTGCACCGCCGACGCGGGCTGGGTCACGGGCCACAGCTACATCGTCTACGGGCCGCTGTGCAACGGCGCGACGACGCTCATGTTCGAGGGCGTGCCCAACTTCCCCGACGCCGGGCGCTTCTGGGACGTGGTGGACAAGCACAAGGTCAGCATCTTCTACACCGCGCCCACGGCGCTGCGGGCGCTCATGGCGGCGGGCGATGAGCACGTGAAGAAGCGCTCCCGCAAGTCGCTGCGGCTGCTCGGCACCGTGGGCGAGCCCATCAATCCCGCGGCGTGGGAGTGGTATCACCAGGTGGTCGGCGAGCGGCGCTGCCCGATCGTGGACACGTGGTGGCAGACGGAGACCGGCGGCATCCTCATCTCGCCGCTGCCCGGCGCGACGCCGCTCAAGCCCGGGTCGGCGACGTTCCCGCTGCCGGGCGTGCGGCCGGAGCTCGTGGACGACGAGGGCCGCGTGCTCACCGGCAACGGCGTCGCCGGCAACCTGTGCCTCACCTTCCCGTGGCCGGGCATGATGCGCACCGTCTACGGCGACCACCAGCGCTTCCTCGACACCTACTTCAAGCGCTTCCCCGGCAAGTACTTCACCGGCGATGGCTGCCGGCGCGACGAGGATGGCTACTACTGGATCACGGGGCGCGTGGACGACGTGCTCAACGTCGCCGGCCACCGGCTGGGCACGGCGGAGGTGGAGAGCGCGCTGGTGTCGCACGACCTCGTGGCCGAGGCCGCGGTGGTGGGCATGCCGCACGAGATCAAGGGCCAGGGGATCTACGCCTTCGTGACGCTCACGCACGGGCACACGGGCGACGACGCGCTGCGCAAGGAGCTGGTCGAGACGGTGCGGCGCGTCATCGGGCCCATTGCGACGCCGGACAGGATCCAGTTCGCGCCGGGGCTGCCGAAGACGCGCAGCGGGAAGATCATGCGGCGGATCCTGCGCAAGATCGCGGAGGGGCACGTGGAAGATCTGGGGGACACGACGACGCTGGCGGATCCGGGCGTGGTGGAGAGTCTGGTCAGGAACAGGGTGTAGGGCGCGAGTAGATTCTCGACCTGCGGCAGTTCGACGATCTCGCCCGGATGCTCACGCGAATCCTCTGATTCGGCCCGAGTATTGCCAAGTGCGCTGGAGCACTGGCGGCTTGACTCTGCCGCGGCGCAACAGGCGTCCAGCGCACTGGTTCCACCGCTGTCGCTCGGGAAGGCTGAAGCATGAACCTCCTCCTTGTCTTGCTCCTGCTCGCTCCTGCATGCAGCGGCTTGCAGGATGCCGGCACAGTCGAACCACATTCCCGGCCGGATCCGGTCCCGAGGACCAGCGCCGATTCGGGCAGCGGCACGATTCGAGGACACGTCGTCGACTCCTCGGGCAAGCCCGTGCCAGGAGCGTGCCTGCATGTGAGGCCTGCTCCCGGATCGCCACGCAAGGAGTCACGGATCGTCCGCTGCGATGATCGAGGCGCCTTCCTGGTGCCGGACTGGCCCGCCGGAGCGTGGGTCGTTCACGTCTCCGAGGGACTCGGATTCGCCTGGGAGCAATGCGCGGTGCAACTTGCCGAGGCTGAGACCCGCGACGTCGACATCGAGGTAAGGGTCGCGCCGATCGTCCGCGGCAAGATCTACGCGTTCGGGCGGCCGGCCGCGAACGTCGAGTACCACACATCTCGCTTGCAGGGCTTCGGTACGGGGAATGACGGCAGCTACGAAGTCCCGTTCCGCGGTCCCGGACAATCGGACACCCTCTGCATCCATCCGCCATGGGGAGGGCCGTATGAGTTCACCATCACGGCCCCGGAGTGGGGCGAAGTCATCGAGATGGACATGGACCTTGGCTCCGCGCGACTGGGCGGCACCGTGCTCGAGGCTGAATCTGGCCTCCCGATCGAGGAGGCCCGTGTGTGGATCCAGCTCGACCCGCACTGGGCATTGCACCCATCGCCCAACATCACGTACACGGCAGCCGATGGCTCGTGGCAACTGGACAAAATGCCGGCAGGAGCGCACACGCTGCATGTGAGCGCGCGCGGCTTTCGGGACGCTTCGCGAGGGCTCGTAGTGCCGGTCTGCAACCCTTCGCCTCCGCCGATCGAGACCCGGCTCGAGCCCGAATGATCTGCGCATCCGCGTCTGTCCCTCCCATTCAGCTCGTCCATGGATCGACGAGCCGTCGCGGGTGCCTCGCCAGCTTCGAATCTCGGCAGCCTTGATGTCCGATGGACCACCGGCCGCCGCGCCGCAAGGCTAACCGCGCGACGGCCGGTAACACGACAACCCTCTACGGCAGCACGTCCGCCCGCACCGCGTTCGAGAGCGCCCATCCCTTCGGCTGCGCGCCGTCCGCCTGCAACGCCTGCAGGACCACCGAGTACGACCCGCCGCCGCCCGGCACGCCGAGGATCGAGGCCTGGCCCGCGCCGTCCGTCGCCAGCGGCATCACGAGCGCGAACGGCACTGGCACCAGCGTGCCGCCCTTGAAAGGCGTCGGCTGCTGCACGAGGCCCGCCAGCAGCCACGCGAGACCGTTGGGCAGTGCGCCGGTGAGCATCAGGTCTGCCGTGGTGCCGGTGGAGAGATCACCGCCGCACAGCGAGAGCTGCAGCGAGCCCGGCCCGCCGAAGCCGAGGTCGGCCTGGCACACCACGTTGCTCTCGGGCGTGAGCAGGATGATGCCCGACAGGCCGCCGTTCGTGGCGTAGAGCGCGAGCTCCCGCCCGTTGTTGAGCGCCATGTTGTAGTTGGTGTTCACGGTCCAGTGCCCGGTGTCGGACACGATCAGGTCCTCGACCCGGTGGTTGCCGCCCGTGGAGAGGTGCAGCCACGGCACGTTGGCCAGCTGCATGAGCACGTCGCCCTGGTCGTTGACGTCGTAGCAGGAGTCGCTCGTGCCGCAGTCGGCCAGCGGCGTCCAGCCGAGCCCGTCCGTGTAGAGCGCGACCTGCTGCGAGCAGCCGGGGCCCGAGAGCAGCAGCTCGCCCGCCACCTGCCCGCCGGCATTGATCACCCAGGCCTGCGCGCCGGTGTAGCCGGGCGGCACGCCCAGGTCCTCGACCAGCAGCGTGTCCAGATCGATGCGCGCGTTGCCGCTCACGTACACGCGCTGGTCGTTGATCGCGAGCGGCGGCCAGGCCGCGAGCCCGGGCAGGTTCACCGTGCCGGTGGGCGCGTAGAGCACCGTGTGCAGATTGGCCTGGTAGTTCGAGGTGCCCACGATGTCGCCGAGGTTGTTGATCGCCTCGGCCGTGCCGCGGTTGTCGCCGGGCAGCGTGAGCAGCAGCGTGACCGTGTAGCCGCCCAGACCATCCGGATCCCAGCGCGCCGGCTGCGGATAGAAGGCCGTGGTCGAGTACGGGCTGATCACGCCCACGATCACGCCCTGGTCGTTGATGTCCCGCGGGCCGCTCGAGAGGAAGCCGAAGGGCACGGGCAGGTAGGCGAGAGGCTTGCCGGGGCCGGCCACCCACGCGCGCGGGTAGATGCCGATGCTGCCGGTGCCGACCACGAGGCCGGACTCGTTCATCGCGGCCACGTGCACGGCCGCGCCGAGATACTCGGCGTGATACACGGGCGGCGACTGAGCACGGGTGGGGGAGGCGAGCGGCAGCAGCGTGAAGGCGAGGCCGCCGACCAGGGAGAGGAGAAGAGCCGCCGGGAGCTTGCGCGACATGGATCCGATCCTTCGGGTGGTGGTTGCTTCGGAGTCGCATCCGCGCCGAGGGAGGTCGGCGCGGATGCGTCGTCCAAGCGGACTATAAGCAGACAAATAACTCAGATGAGTGACGGTCGCGTCATGCGTGTCTGCCGGAATTGGCCAGGATTCCCGCGAAGAAAGCCTTGATCGCGGATCGCGAGGCCTCGGCGCCGGACGTGAGGCGATGTCAGCGCCCGCTCGAGGCGGACGCACGCGCCGAAGCGTCCCCGCTAGACTGGCGACCGCCGGCCCGGCCGGCTCCGGTGGGCTTCGAGCGATGCCTCAAGTGCAGCCCGTTCGTGTCGCGCTCCTCGCGTTGCTGCTCGCTCGAGCGGCAGCCGCGCAAGAGATTTTCCCCGCACCGGCCTTCGAGGCCGGCGCATCGCCGGTCTCGCTCGCCCTGGGCGACCTGAACGGCGACGGTCGGCCGGATGCCGTGGTCGCCAGCGACCTCACCGACAGCGTCTCCGTCCTGCTGCGGACGTGCGGAGGCTTCGGCCCGCCGGCCAGCGTGTCGCTGGGCGCCGAAAGCCATCCCGAGGTCGTGGTGCTGGGCGACCTCGACGGCGATGGCGACTCGGACGTCTTCGCCAGCCGCAGCACCGGCCGCATCAACGTGCTGCGCAACGACGGGACGGGCGCGCTGGAGGTCCTGCCCGATCAGCTGGCAGGGATCTTGCCGAGCGACGCGGCACTGGGCGACCTGGACGCGGACGGCGCGCTGGACGCGGTCATCGCCACTTCGGAGGACGACGTGCTCGTCGTCCTGCCCGGCAAGGGAGACGGCACTTTCTATCTCCCGCAGGCCTTCGACGCCGCCGGCGAGCAGCAGGCGCTGGCGCTTGGCGACATGAATGGGGATGGCCGCCTCGACGCCGTGACGGGCAACACGCAGAAGGTCATCGTCCTGCTCAGCGAGGGAGCGGGCGGCCTCGCCGCGCCGCTGGCGTATGACGGCGGCGGCATCCAGCAGGACGTCGAGCTCGGTGACCTGGACGGCGACGCCGACCTCGACGTCGTCGTCGGCCACGCCTACGGCTACGGCGCGGCGGTGGTCACCCTCGAGAACCTCGGCGACGGTGGGCTCGCGGCGCCCGTGAACCAGGATCTGGGCGAGCTCGGGACCCTGTCGCTGGCGCTGGCCGACTTCGACGGGAACGGCGCGCTCGACGTCGCAGCACCGCCCTTCAGCGTGGCAACCGTCGGCATCTTGCTCAACTCAGGCCGCAGCCTCGGCGCCGCGACGAGCTTCACGTTCGGCGGCTTCCGCCCGCTGCGTGCGACCGATCTCGACGGCGACGGCCACGCGGACCTCGCGGCGCCCGGCAGCGATCGTCTGAACGTGCTCTACGGCGACGGCACGGGCGGCATGATCGACGCGCTCACACACGTCGCGGACGTGACGGTGAATGCCTTCGAGACGGGCGACGTGGATGGCGACGGGCTGCCTGACCTCGTGACGATGCCCAGCGTCGACCTGCAGCTCGGCCTGCTCCGAGGCGACGGCTTCGGCGGCTTCCTGCCGCACACGGACATCGATGTGCCGGTGCCCGTGGGGCCTGTGCGGCTGGGCGAGCTGGACGGCACGGCGGGTCTCGACCTCGCGGGCGTCTCGTCCATCTCGGTGATACAGCCGGATGTCTTCTTCGCGCTGCGCAACGACGGCGCGGGCGGCTTCTACGGTGCCGTGACCGTGGCGCTGCCGAGCGATCCCTGGGACTTCATCCTCGCCGACGTGGACGGCGACGGCCTGCAGGACGGCGTGATCGGGCTGCGCTCGGAGAAGAAGGTGGCCGTCGTGCTTTCCCTGGGCGGCGGCGCCTTCGCCGCGCCGGTCACTCAGACGGCCGGCGCGGACCCGCGCGAGCTCGACGCGGGGGACTTCCTCGAGGACGGCGCGGTGGACATCCTCGTCGCCAACGGCACGTCGGATCCCAGCGACGGCGGGCTACCTCCCGAACTGCGGCTGCTGCTCGCGGACGGCCTCGGCGGGCTGCTGCCGTCCACCAGCCTCGGCGTCGCGTCCGCGAACGGCAACGTGGTGGCTGACTTCGACAACGACGGTCACCTGGACATCGTGGCCCTCGAAGTGACCCTCGAACCGGTCATCCTGCACGGGCTGCTGCTGCGCGGCGACGGGACCGGCGCCTTCGCGGCGGCCGAGCCGTTCGGCACGGGCTCAGGCGAAGTGGCGGCCGACGTCAACGGGGACGGCGCCATGGACGTGGTCGGGCCCTGGGCAGACGTGCGCTACGGTGACGGCGCCGGCGGCGTCGCGGTGACGGTGGCGCACTCGATGGGCACCTTCGGGCACATCTCGGTGGCCGACCTCGATGCAGACGGCGCCTTGGACCTGCTCGCGCCCGGCGACGATTCGGTGATCCGTGTCCTGCTCCAGCCGAACCCGAGCGGGTCGTGGTCGGACCTCGGCGACGCGCTGACGGGCATCGCTGGCCTGCCGCGGCTGACGGGCGCCGGCCTGTTGCTGCCGGACACGCCTGTCGTGGTGCGGCTGCAACAGGCTGCGCCCCTCGCGCCGGCGCTGCTGTTCGTGTCGGGGTCCGATACGCCCGTGCCGTTCAAGGGAGGCGTGCTCCACGCCCTCGTGCCGCTGCTCCCGCTGGTCACGTCGGCCGCGGGCGAGGCCGAGCTGCAGGGCAGCTGGTCGCCGAACACGCCGCCGTGCTCGACCTTCGTCCTGCAGGCCGCAATCGCCGATCCCACAGCACCGGCTGGCGTAGCGCTGAGCAACGCGCTCGAAGGTGTCTCGCCCTAGGCCGCAGGCGCTCTCAGCTCGTCATCGACCCCTTCGTCCACTGGTCGATGTCGCTGCGCTCCTGCATCACCTCGGCCTTCACCGCCGGCAGCGTCTCCTCCGCCCCGCGGAAGAAGTTGGTCACCTTCCACCACGCCTTGGCCAGCCGCCCCTGCGGCCGGTAGAGCCCCAGCGCGCGGCTCTGGTTGTAGCCCCACAGCCGGTTGTAGATCGGCTTCCAGTCCCACAGGTCCAGGATCCACTGCGGCGTGTGGCGCCCGATCCACAGCACGGGCCGGCTGATGAGCGTGCGCTTGAACCAGCGCGGCATGATGAAGTTGGCGCAGCCGAAGCCGATGAGCACGTGGTCCACGTACCCATGCCCCTTGTGCTCGAAGGGCTGGAAGCTCTTGGCGTTGTAGAGCTCGGGGTCGGCCGTGATCTCGCCGGCCTCGAGCGCGCGCTTGTACAGCGGGCTGCCGGGATAGAAGACGAAGGTGAAGACGGCCAGCGAGACCCAGTTGGGCAGTCGCTCGATGAGCTTGACCGTCTCCAGCGTGTCCTGCTCGGTCTCGTACGGGCAGTCCACGATGAAGTCCAGCGTGACCACCATCTTGCGACGGTAGTACTTGTCGATCATCCACATCTTCTCGACGAAGAGCTGGTTCGGGAAGTCGCGGTCGTAGATGCGCTTGTTGAACTCCTCGCTGCCGGTCTGCACGCCCACGGCCACCACGCGGAACCCGATGTCGTACATCAGGTCCAGCTTGTCCTTGGACAGCGAGGCCGGCGTGGCCGTGCTGCCCCACCACGCGTCGAAGAGCAGGTCGGGGATCTTCTCGCGCGACAGGACCGCGAACTCCTCGAGCGCCTTCTTGGAGCGCAGGAAGAAGTCGTCGTCGGAGAAGAAGAAGGACCGGAAGAACGGGAAGCGGTCCTTCATGTGCCGCAGCTCGGCCACCACGTCGGGCAGGCTGCGGAAGCGCACGGACTTCTGGCCGGCGAAGATCTGCTTGTACGTGGCGTTGTAGCAGAAGGAGCAGCGGAAGGCGCAGCCGCGCGACGAGAGCACGGGGTAGGTGGGGAAGCCCAGCGGCGCGTTGTTGTGGTACTTCTCGAGCAGCGCGACCGTCATCGGCTGCAGCTTGCCCTGGTCCAGGATGAAGTGCGTGTCGATCTCGTAGTCCGGCCACGGCATGCGGTCGAGGTCGAGCATGAGCGGTCGCATCGGGTTGGACTTGACCGTTCCGTCCGGCATCCGGAACCAGAAGTTGGCCACGTCGGTCGTGTCCTCGCCCGCGGCGAACTTCTGCACGAACTCCGGCAGCGCCTCGTCGCCCTCGCCCTGGCACAGCACGCGCACGTGCTTGATGGCCTCCTCGGGCGCGATGGTGCAGTGCACGCCGCCCCACACCTGCGTGACGGCGGGGTGGTCGCGGTAGATGCGCTCGGTCACGCGGCTGGCGCGCAGGAAGTTGTCCGAGAGGAAGGAGTAGAGCAGCAGCTCCGGCGCCTCGCGCCCGATGAGCTCGGAGAACTGGGCCAGCACGGGCTCGGGATAGAGGTTCTCGCCGTCCTGGGTCAGGCACACGAAGCGCACGTCGTGGCCCAGCTTGCGCAGCGCTGCCGACAAGATCCGCGAGCCGTCCGCGAAGATCGTGTTGTTCAGGCTGGTGAAGACGATCTTCAGGCGGCGCACGGGGGAACGTCCGGGTGGGGGCCGAGATGCGAGGCGGCAGACGAGCGAGACATCCTATCCCAATCGGCTTTCCGCGGCCCCGCGCTCAGGCCATACCGCAGGCCCGGGAGGCGGTGCTGCGCGCCGGCTCGCCGACGGGTGCGGATGTGAAGAGCTCGCTCTGACGACGCGCCTGGAGGCAGAAGAAATCCTCCCCGCTGGTCAGGTGTGCGCCGGCCTCGGTGGCGGCGCGACGGAAGGGCGAGGCCTCGCCGCCGTAGGCCAGATCGACCGCGTGCGCTCCCGGCCTGAAGAGGGCGGCCGTGAGGTTCATCTCGCCCAGCTCCGCGCCCGGGCTGCCCACCGGCGTGGCATTGATCACCAGGTCGCCCGGCGCGTGGCCGGGCTCGGGCACCGCGATGGCCGGCAGCGCGTCGCGCAGCCCGTCGACCAGCGCCTTGGCATTGCTGAACCGACGCGACCAGACGGCCAGCTCGACCTCGTGCTGCGCCAGCGCCACGGCCATCGCGCGCGCCGCGCCGCCCGAGCCGAGCAGCAGCACCTTGGGCATCTGCTCGCCGTGCTCGCGGCGCCACGCGCGTAGGAGCTTCGGGAGCAGGTCGCTGGCCGCCTTCCAGTCCGTGTTGCTCGCCTGCCAGCCGGCCGGCGTGCGCAGCAGCGTGTTGGCCGCGCCCGCCGCCAGCGCGCCCGGCATGCGCGACGCCGCCACCTCGAGCGCCTGCTGCTTGAACGGATGGCTCACCGCGCAACCGTCGAGGCGCAGCGCGTCCGCCAGCTCCATGACGTCCGCGAGGCGATCCACGTCGAGCGCGACCAGCCGCGCGTCCTGCCCCACGGCGCGGAACACGGCGTTGTGCCAGGCTGGCGAGAGGCTGTGCGCCACCGGCCGCGCCACGACCGCGTAGAAGCGCGTGCCGGGCCCGACCACCTCCACGTGGAACACGTCGTGCAGCCGCGCGAAGGCCGGCTGGTCGGCGTGCCCCGGGCGCGTCGCATCGAGCGCTCCGTAGGTCAGCGCGGCGCCGCGTCCCGCCAGCATCACGCGCCCGGCCTCCGCGAGCCGGCCCGTGGGCACGATGGACAGCGAGCGCCCGAGCTCTTCCTGCAGCGCGAGCAGCTCGGCCAGCTGCCGCGGCGTGTCGGCCGGCACGGCCAGCTTGGCGTAGGCGGCGCCATGGCCCGCCACGCGCCGCGCCAGGGCCGAGAGCCGCGGCGCGAACTTGCCCAGGTGGCAGCTCGCGAGGCGCTGGCCCGGCACCGCGGCCGGGAAGCGCGGGAGCAGCGAGTCCTCCACGTCGACCAGGTCGGCGCCGGCCTCGCCCGCTGCGGCCAGCAGCGCGAGGCGCGCGTCGTCGTCGAGCAGCGGGCTGCCGTCGGGCGCCGCGCAGGTGCGGCAGGCCACCAGCACCGGGATGCTGCGCGGCAGCGCGAGCAGCGCCGCCACCGTGGCCGGCGTGGGCTGGCTGAGCGCGTCGAGCCGCAGCTCCAGCCAGTCGGCGCCGGCCGGCGGCTGGCGCAGCAGCGGCGCCGCCTCCTTCGGCGTGCGCGGCAGAAGCGTGCCCACCAGCTCCACGCTCACGGAGCTCCTTCCGCCAGCAGCGCGCGCAGCTCGGCAGCCGCCGGCGCCGGCAGCCCGCGCGCTTGCGCCAGGCTCACGGCGCGCGCCGCCAGCGCGCGGTACGCGGCCTGCGCGTCCGCGGCCTCGCCGGCGAGCGCGCGCAGGTGCCGACGCACCACGTCCACGTCGCCGCGCGCCACCGGGCCCGTGAGCGCCTGCGCCGGCGCATGGCCGGTCAGGTTGTCGAGCGTGCCGCGCAGGAGCGGCAGCAGCGCCGCGCGCGCGGCGTCGCGCGACAGGCCCGCGCGCTGCATGAGGTCGAGCGCCTGGTCGAGCAGCGCGACCAGGTGGTTGGCGGCGTGCGCCGCCGCCGCGTGCCACGCGGCGCGGCTGCCCGGAAGGAGCCGGAACGATTGCCAGCGCAGCGCCGCGCAGAGCGCCTCGGCCGCGGCCAGCGCCGGCGCGTCGCCCTCGAGCGCGGCCACGCTGCCCGCCATGCTGGCCGCATCGCGCACGGGATCGACGAAGCTCTTGAGCGGGTGGCAGCCGCCGACGGCGAGGCCCCGCGCGCGCAGCGGCGACAGCGCCTCCACCTCGACCGAGCCCGAGAGGTGCAGGGCCAGGCTGCCCGCGGGCCAGGGTCGTCCGGCCAGGGCGGCGGCCACGGGGCCGATGGCGCGGTCCGGCACCGAGAGCAGCAGGAGCACCGGTGCGGCGGCGCCGCGCGCCAGCAGGCCCTCGAACGCCAGCGGCGCGCCGCCGCCCACCAGCGCGGCGCGCTCAGCGGCGCGCGCGGCGTCCCGGCACACCACCGCGTCCACCGCGAGGCCCGCGGCGCGCGCGGCCCGCCCGACGGCCGTCCCGGCCGCCCCCGCGCCGACGACGATCAGCGGCGGGACGTCCAAGGACCCCTCAGGCGTGTTGCGTGCGCCCGTCCTCGTGGGACTGGTGCCGGCCCGCGTGGTTGCCGTGGGGCGGCGGGAGGAAGGCGTCGTGGTCGAAGATGTAGTCGTCGTCGTCGGGCAGGTCCGGGGCGACGTAGCCCGGCTGGCGGCTGCGCTCGAGCTCGTCGCGGTAGGCCTTCAGGATGCACGACTCCATGAAGTTGCGACAGTCCTGGTGGATGGGGTGGGCCACGTCGATGTGCAGCCGCGCCCGGCCGCGTTCGTCGCGCGGCGCGCGCTCGACGGCCAGCGCCCGGCCGCAGTCGTTGCAGAACTGCGCCCGCAGGTGGTTCTTGCCGCCGCAGCCCGGGCAGCGGTCCATGACCTTGCGGCTCGGCATGGCCACGAACGGCCCCTTGGGCCCTTCGATCACCTTCACGTCGCGGATCACGAACTCACGCGCCACCGTCACGGTGCAGAAGGCGCGCAGGCGTTCCTGCTGCTTCTCCACGAGCTTCACGCGGATCTCGCTGATGTCCACAGAACACGCCTCCCTACCGAGCGCCCCGTCCGGACGACAGCAGGGTATCCACGCCGGAACGTCGGGTTGCTAGCGATTTCCGTCGCGCGAGTGCGCCCAACATATCGACGTCGCTTCACGCGTGGACCCGGCGGGCGTGCGGCGACCGTAGCCGAACAGCGTGCTGCCCGAGCCGGACAGGTTGAGCTGCGTGTCGTCGAGCAGCCGCGCGAGCCGCGGCTCGACGGCGCGCGCGGCGGCCTGCAGGTCGTTCACGAACAGCCGCTGGAGCGCCGGCGCGTCGGCGTCGGCCAGCGCGGCGCGCAGCGCGGCCGTGTCGGGCGGCGCGGC
>Ga0209382_10002335_pt1 | contig 27808 bp, 13 predicted proteins | sample SoiMetdeltSBSDD5_FD_187599 | JGI IMG/M metagenome (GOLD analysis project Ga0209382, IMG submission 187599) | Bulk soil microbial communities from a Populus tree surrounding site in Tennessee, USA - Soil MetaG P. deltoides SBSDD5 (SPAdes) (version 2) | ecosystem: Environmental > Terrestrial >... | reverse complement strand
TGAGGGCGACCAAGTTAGTATTGCTGCTCGTCGTCTGATACGTGGTCTTGCACCCTTGCAAGCCGCGGATTGCCAGACGCATTCCGTAGTAGCCGGCCCGCTTCGTTTGGTTAGGCCCAATGAGGCCTGATTTGAAAGTGCCCCAATCGTAGACTGAGAAGATCTGGTTTCCGTCCATATGGACATCGCCCGGCTGCGAGCCGTAGATCAAGTTGGTGATGAGCACATTGACGATGAAGGTCAACGTATCGTACTTATCCTGATGCCAGGATCCCCACTCGGTGATCCACATCGGTCGCGTGGCATAACCGGTGCTGGTCATCCAGCCATGGATCTGGGCATCATAGGTGCGCATATCGGCGTCGTAGTTGTGCGTGTCCACAATGTCAAAGTAGCTGGGAACCTGCTGAAGAACATGCAGCGGCCATTGGGCGGCGGCGACCGGCGCATAGACATGCGGGGTGCGGCCCGGCAGATAGGTCGCGTACACATATTGAATAGCGTCATTCGTCTGCCGGACAAACTCCCAGTAATCGGCCTCGCTACCGCCCCAGCCTTGGGTGGCGTGATTAGGCTCGTTGTGTACCTGCCAATCATCCACCATGTAATTGTTGCGGACGTTGAACCAGTAGACCGTGGCAAACACGTGCTCCCACCACTCGTTCCAATCTTCGGGGGTGTTCGGCGGGTTGAGCGCCGCGGCCCAAACCGGGTTGCCGGCATTGTCCACGTTCCGCAGCGTTACGACCGGTCGAATGCCGTTGTCCTTGAGCGCTTGGAACAATGTGCGGGCATTCCCCATCCAGATCGGTGTGCCACCTGACCACCAATAGTCCGTTCCACTCGGCGGGTTGGTCATCACGTTGTCCCACCACGCCCAGTTGATGGAGTTAACGTTGGCTTTGATCGTGGCAATGCTCGGCGAGCCGTACACGCCATCGTCATCTTGAGCTTCCCAGCGAGACGTGCCGCCGTAAATGCGGTATGTGTTCATCCCCATATCGGTTAAGTCGGCGACGTTGAAGTCTGCGCTGGCTTCCACCCCGCCGATATTACACGTGCTCACGCCCCACGGCGTCCCCGAGACGTTGAGCGTGTTACTGGCCGCCGGGGTGGCCGTTGGGTTACCGCCGGGCGTGGGAGTCGGGCCGCCGGGCGTGGCCGTGGGCGGCTTGCCTGCTGCCGTCCCCGTTGAAGTGGAGGCGCTTATGTTCAACAGGAGCAGAAGCATGACGAGCCAGAAGCTGATTAGCGAGCTAAATTTGAGAGAGGTCTTCATGGTTATTCTCCTAGATTAAGCCTTCAGTTAAGTGGAAGTGTTGGCGTTCCGCATTCATTATACAGTTCCACCTCGGCTAAATTTCGCACTGAAGCGACCATTTTTCGTGAGTATTAAACAAACAGGCTCCGGCAAGTGAACTATCTGCCGGAGTCTGCCAGCGTGTCTAAAAACGCTCCTCAATAACGGACTAGCCCATCCGATCAATGCCGTCCTTGATCGCCGCATTGATGTCGGACTCCAGAGCGCCCACTAACCCGTCAAAGTCCAGAGTCCCGCGCAGCGCCTGATCCAGGTTCTTAGCCCAACTATCCGCCACGGTGTTTCGCCCAATGAACGGATTGTATTGGAAGGTGGCCTCGCTGTACGGCATCTCACCCATGAGCACTTTATTGGCCTGCTTTTGGAAGTCGCTCTCGGTGGGCATGAGGTTGTACATGGACTTCAACCCTGGCACGCCCCACCCGCTCTTGGCGCGATCAACGGCCGGCGCCAGCCCGTTGTACCACTCAAACACCTTCCAGGCCGCGTCCGGTACCTGGCTCGCGGCCGACATGATCATGCCAGTGGCGGTGATGGTTGGGTCGCGGCGCTGCCCGGCCCACGTCGGCGCCGGCAGCATCATCACTTGCCCCTTGGTCACATCACTTTCGGCCATGGCGCTGAACCAATAACCCCACTGCACCATCGCCAGCGTGCCCTTGGTAAAGTCTTCGCCGTTCCAGCTCGGGCTGGGATTCACCGGGTTGGCTACCAAATTGTTCTTGGCCAAGTCAAAGTAATACTGAATCACTTTCTTGGCATTGTCGCTGGCTTTAAGATTGATCCGGGTGTAGCTGTCGGCGTAGAGATCCTCACCCACCTCGGCTAAATGGTTGATCCACAGCCGATCCACCTCGGGGACGTGCCCATAGCCCCAGATCGCAATCCGGTCGCCCTCGAACTTGGCTGCCTTCGCGGCCAACTGAGAAACCTCGTCGTATGTCAGGGGCTTGGTGTCATCTGGGATCGCAGCCCCGGCCGCGTCGAAGAGCGGTTTGTAGATAAAGATGGTTTCATCCGGCGACCAGTCTTTGACCATCCCATAATATTTCCCCGCTCCAATGTCCAGCGGGCTGTTGGCTTTGTAGAAGTTGTTGGCCGGCGCCAGGTCATCCGGCTTGAGGGCGGTGCTGACTTCAAAGTACGGAGTCAAGTCATACAGAATTTTGCGCGCCAGGAACTGGGGAATGCCGGCGGCCTGGGTGCGGAGCAGATCCGGCGGCGTCCCGGCGGCGTACATGGCAAAGAAACGCGTCTCGTCCGCATTGATGAAATTGATCGTGATGCCGGGATTGTCAGTCTCGAACTGCGCCTCCTGGTCTTCAGACAGTTCATTGCGCTGGTGCATGATGGTCACTTCACCTTGCGGCGGCGCTGCGGTTGGGATTTCCGTGGGCGCGGGGACGGCGGTGTTGGCGGGGGCCGAGGTGGGGGGAACAGCCGTCGGCGCGGGGGTGGTGGCTGGAGCGCAAGCGGCCAGCAGGGAGCCGGCTCCCAGCGCGCCCGAGAGTTTGAGCATCTCCCGACGGGTCAAGCGCTTTGACGAACTTTTGTGTGCGGTCATTAGATTCTCCTCCTTAGAGATACGTGGATCAGAATATCAGGCAAGCCTAAAGGGACTTTCAGTCAACGAGATAGCAGACGGAGCGGCCGCTCTTCGACTCGACGATCCTTCGACTTCCGCACGAACTTCGATAAAACTCCTTTCATATCCTTCGGCTATAGGGACGATTGCACAATCTCGATTCTCCCCTCGCCCCAGCCTTCTCCCCTCCGGGGAGAGGGAGATGCTCCCCTCTCCCAGAGGGAGAGGGGCCGGGGGTGAGGGTGACATCGGTGACTTCGGCGCCTCTATATTAGCCGCTCTACGGATAAATTTCAAATTCAATCAACCAGCAGCGCTCGTTCGCATTGCTCCAGAGGGTCGAGTCCATTTTGACGTAGCGCGCCGAGGTGGGGCTGAAGGTGAGGCTGTCCGTGCCGCCATTCTCACCGGTTACGGTGGAGACCGTCGTCCAGTTGGAGTTGTCCGGCGAGACCTGAAGTGTGTAACGGGTGGCATAGTTGTTGTTCCATTTCAGGACCACCGAGCTAACGGAGGTGCTGCTGCCTAAATCCACGGTAATCCATTCCGAAGGCGCAGAACTGTGTTTCTGATTGCGCCAGTAGGTAGTGACGTTGCCATCCACCGCCTTGTTTCCAGTCGTTGAGCTGTTTTCGGAGGATGAAACCACGACGGGCTTGTTCAACGCCAGGTTCGTCCCGCCGCTGGCGGTCGCCGTGGGTGTGGAGGTTTGCGTCGGTGTGGCTGTCGGGCCGCTGGGAGTGTTCGTACGCGTAGGCGTAGCGGTTGGGGTGCTGGTGCGAGTTGGAGTCGCCGTCGGACCGCTGGGGGTATTTGTGGAGGTGGCTGTTGGGCCGCCACCGGACACGCCCCACGCGCCGGTCACGACGTCAATCGTCCATTGCGCGTACCAGTCCATCGTCACCGTCGTGCCATTGATCGTGAGCGGCAGCCAGACATAGACGGAATCACCAAAGCAGCCCTCACACCAACGATCACCCATGAAGACGTAGGTGGTTGTGCTGCTGCCCTGGATGGGTTGGATAAAGGTGGTCTGCGAGTTCCAGGTGTTGTTGCTCCCCGGCGTGAAATCGCCTCGATTGGTCCATGGCCCGCCGATGGCGGAGGCGGTGTAGTAAAAATTGTCGTTCGACGCCCACCAGGTTTTGTTCGAGGTGAACAGATAATAGGTGCTGCCAATCTTGAGCATGGCCGGAGACTCGCTACTGGTGTTGCCGGCGGCGACGACCAGAGACTGAACACTTAAGTAATCCGGCGTGAGGCGGTAGATGTTCAACCGATCACCGGAGATCAAGTAGCCCACACCATCCGTGTCTTTATACAACGTCATATCCCGGCTGTCATTCCCCAACGGTTTGAAGCTGCCTAAATATGTGTAATTGCCGCAAACGGTCGAACTGGTCGCGACGCCCACTCGCGCATCCTTGTAAGTAGCGCTGTCAATATGCATGTACATCACATACTGCCCGGTCGAATCGTTATAGATGACCTTCGGTCTTTCGACCACGCGGTTCGGGCCAAGGTCGCCGCTGGCCTGCTGCGTAAGCAGGTTGTTGACGAACGTCCAATGCACAAAATCCGTGGAGGCGTAACAGGTATTGGCGACGAACGGCGCTGTCTCATGTCCCATGGCCGATCCCATGGTGTGGTCATTGTCTTTATATTCACCGATCCAGTAATAGGTGGAACCTACTTTGATGATTCCACCGCCGTGCGCGCTGAGGAGATTGCTGGAGGTGTCATACCACAGGACACCGGGCGTGATCGTCTCCGGCGCGGCATAGGTCGTGGGGCCGAGGATTGCCAAGCTGAGGCTCGCGGCCAAGGCCAAGGAAATCAACCATCTTGAAAAAGACAAAGGACTTCTTCGGATGAGGGGAAAGTTCATTTTCTATTCTCCTTAATGTCATTCCCGCGAAAGCGGGAATCCAGGGCGCAGGGAATTGGATTCCCGCACCCTGAAGGGTATCTGCGACCTTCGCGGGAATGACTGTAGACAAATAACGGGGAGCATGGCTGCTCCCCGCGTGACCCCATTCAAAACCTAAAGATTTAGGACTTTCGCTTGCCCGAAGTCAGGAGCCCCGCGGGGGTGCTTCGCGAACTTCGGACTCCGTAAAAGCGAAAGTCCTAAGATTTACTTGATGATCTGGCGAATGGTGTCCTTCGCAATTGTGAAGGTCACGATCCCCCCGCTCAATGTGCCGGTTCCAACTACCACATCCTTGTTCGTCGCGCTATACTCACGGTACGTGACGGTTCCCGTCGTCGCATGCGCGCTGAGGTTCAAGGTGATGGTGTGTGATTGTGCCGAGCGATTGAAGACCTCGACGTACAACGTTCCCGTGCCTTGATCCTTGGCCGCAATCGCAGAGACGGTCACGTTCGCTGGAATGTTGTGCGTGATGGTATAGCCTTGCTTGCCGCCATTCAAGCCGCGGTTCATTATCCGGAAGGCCCAGAACGCATCCCGCCGCGTCCCATCCTTGGCCACCAAGCCCGTCATGGAGGTCGTCCAATCGTAGAAGGGGAAGATTTGGCTGCGCGCCACGTATTGGCTGGGCGTGGTCTGCGTGCTGTGATCCCGCAGGTAGCCCGCGTAGTTCATCGCATCTCCAAAGCCGTACTTGCCGCGATACGAGCCCCATTCAGAGATCATCAGGTCTTCGATCTTGCCATCGGTGTTGTACTGGTTCACCCAGCCATTGATCATTTGGGCTTCGCTGGCCGGTGGGCCATAGCGGTGCCAGTCCACCACATCCACGATGCTATCGTTGCTCTGCAAGGAGGCTGTGATCCAATCATTCGCGTGCGTCGAGACCGGCGCGTAAATGCGGTGCGGCCGATTGGCGAGATAGGTGGTGTAGACATAGTTGATGGCGTCCGCGGTGGTCTGGGTAAAGGCGATGTAGTCTGCCTGCGTCCCCGCCCAGCCTTGTCCGGCATTGTCCGGCTCATTGTGGACTTGCCAGTCATCCACCATCAAATTGTTGCGCACGTTGACCCAATAAACCGTGGCGAAGACGTGCTCCCACCACTCGTTGATGTCTTCCGGAGTGTTGGGCGGGTTCATGGCTTGCGCCCACGCCGGGTTGTTGTTGTTATCCGTGTTCCGGACTGTGAGGACGGGGGCCACCCCGCTGTTTTTCAGATCGGTCAGCATCTGAGTCAAGCTGACTTGTGCCCCGCCGAGGCCGGTGCAGGTGCCTGACCAGAAGTAGCCGTCGGTGCGGTTGAAGGCATTATCCCAGGTCGTCCAGGGGATGAGGTTGATGTTGGCTTTGATTTGGGCAATGCTCGGCGAGCCATAGACGCCGTCGTCATCGGAAGTTTCCAGGCGGCTGGTGCCGGCATAGATGCGGTAGTTCTTGAAGCCGCCATCCACCAAGTCGGCGACGACGAAGCGGTCACAGCCTTCGACCGCGCCGATGCTTTTCTCGGTGAGGATGCTGGTGGTGCCGGTGACGGTGATGGTGTACGCCGCCGCCGAGGCTGGGCTGAGCGACATGATAACCACGAGGAGAACCATTATTCCACTGACGAGGTACGATTTACGAGCTAACATGTTTTTTCTCTCCTATTCTCTAAACTGGGTTTATGGGCGGTTCGGTTGCTTCTCAAACTTCTCACGTTTCGGCTAAACGATGGGTTGAGGCTTTTTCCTTTCTAGTCCAGTTTTAGTCCAGCGGACCATTACTCTGTTGTGTTATAGAAACAGAGCTGATGAGGAAAATCAAATGGGAGGCAAGCGAGGTAGTCATAAAATAAGAAGTGATTGACTATGATGATCTTACTCCTACCGCTTTGGCAAAGCATGCACGGGAGCGACTATTTATTCGCACAATTCAGTCAATTAAAGACAAAACCTCACAGGTCTGCGAGACCTGTGAGGTTTGTGTTTCAAAAACTCAGATAGAGACTTCGCTGCCTCCCTGACGCCGGTAGTCGCTCGGCGATATTCCGACTTCCCGGCGAAAGACTCGGCCAAAATAATTACTATCGGAAAAACCCACCGCCATGGCGACTTCGGTCATGCTCTTGCGCCCGGCGACCAGCAGTTCCTTGGCCCGGCTCACCCGGTAGCGGTTCAGGTACGCCATCGGCGTCACCCCCAACTCCTGCCGAAAACACCGGGTCAGATAATCTTCACTCACTCCCACGTACCGCGCCAACGTCTCCCGCGTTAATGATTCCGCATAATGCTCATGCACGTGCGCCATCGCCTTCCGCACCAGCCGCTGCGCCTCACTCCCCAGTTTCCGGTTCCGTTCCAGCGCCGCTTCCACATGCCCCAACGTCTCCTCGGCGTTGAACACTCCCTTCCCTAAGACCGTCACCACGCCTCGGTTCAACCGCGTCATATCGTCTTCGCTCAAGACTTGCGCCGTCAGCACAACGACCGGCACCTCCCGCATCCCCACCCGCTCCCGCATCGCCTCCAGCACCCCAAAACCATCCAGTTCCGGCATCATCAAGTCTAACAACACCAAATCCACGCGCTCCCGCTCCAGCACGCTCAGCGCTTCTCGTCCATTCTTGGCTTTGACCACCCGATAGTCCGGCGCTTGCATCTGCACCATCCGCGCGTGCATATCCAGAATGCCCGGTTCGTCGTCCACAATCAGAATTGTTTTCTTGTCGGTTTCATCGCCGGCCTCAAGCCCTTGCCGCGCCAGCGCGCGCGTCAGGTCCGCGGCTTCAACCGGCTTCATCAGGTAGTCCATTTCCAAGACGGCGCCGCTGTCCTGTTCCTGAACTAAAGAGTAAAAGAGGACCGGCAGATCGCGGGTGCCGGGATGTTCCTTGAGCACTTTGAGGATATTCCAGCCGCGCTCGGAGGCCGCGCCGAGTTCGAGGACGACCGCGCCCGGTGAAAGCTCCACGACTTGCGGCAGCCACTCGCCATCACTCATCAGGGGCCGCACTTCCACTTCAAATCCCTGGTGTTGCAGATGTTCGCGCAATTGTTCTCCCTCGCCCGCGCGCTCAACCAAAAGCAAGACGACTTGGGAACGCAGCCCTGCTACGGCGGAGGTAACGTCTTGATTCCGCAGAGGCAAAGTGAAATAAAAGGTAGAACCCTCCCCTTCCGCGCCGGATGAGGACACGCCGATCTCGCCGCCATGCAACTCGATCAACCGTTTACAGATGGCCAGCCCCAACCCCAGGCCGCCGTACCCGCGCGCCGTCGTCCGCTCCGACTGCTGGAACTCGTCGAAGATCGCTCGTTGCTCATCCAGGGGGATGCCCGGTCCAGTGTCGCTGACGAAGACGATCAGTTGTTTCTCGCGCACTTCCACTTTGAGCGCGACTTCTCCCTGCTCCGTGAATTTGATGGCGTTGCTGACCAGATTAAGCACAATCTGTCTCAGCCGCGTGCGGTCGCCCCAGACGCGGGGCAACTGCTCCGGAATCTCACTGCGCCAGGTCAGCCCTTTATCGCGCGTCAACTGCTCGCCGGTTTTCACCACAACTTCCAAGACTTGTCCCAAGTCCAGGGGTTCACGCGCCAGTTTCAACCGGCCCGCTTCACTGCTGGACAGATCCAGCACGTCTCGAATGAGGCCGCTCAAATGTTGGGCGCTGTCATGGATGCGCTCCACATCCTCGCGATAGGGCTGGGAGGCTTCAGATTGAGACTGCTCCCGTAATAGTATTTCGCTGAGCCCGACGATGAGATTGAGCGGCGTGCGCAGTTCGTGACTGACGGTAGAGAGGAAGCGATTCTTGAGCCGATAGAGGCGCGCACTTTTCAGCGCCGCCGCCAACTGGCGCATCACGGTGGCGCAGGGCACCAGATTCGTGGCATCAAAGGCGACGAAGCCCAGCGCCTCGGCGTCAACAATTAAAGGCAATAACGCCAGATGGAAGCGCTCGGTCGGGGCATACAACCCGGGAGGCGGAAATTCCCGGGTAGGGAAGTGACGAGTTTCTCCTTCCAACATCACCCCCCCGGCAACCAGATCATCTTTTGCCGGTTCGAAGAAAACAACCTGCGCCGCTCGAATCCCGACGCGGGGCAAGTATTTCGCCAGCGCCGCCAGAATTTGGGTTTCATCAAAGGCGGCGAGCAAGTGATCGGTCATCCAGCCAAGTTGATCGGCCACCGAGGCTTGCCGGAGGCGATAGCTGCTGTATTGCCGCCGCGCGCTCTCGGTGATGGCGATCTGGGCCCGGCGCAGCATCTCCTCGGCCAGATGGTCGGCGGCGGGTAACACTCCAGCCTGCGCCAAAAGGGGCCGGCCGCCCTGAAGCGCCCAGAGCGCCGCTTCCCAGATATGGACATCTTCGTCCACCGTCTCCGCCTGCCCTAGAACTTTTTTGAGCGCCCCTTGAAAGCGAGTGGGCTGACCTTCTTGGAGACTCATCACGAAGCCTTCTACCAGAAACCGGCAGTGCCACTGGATGTCATCTGAACTGAGTTGCCGGGCCTCGGCGAGCACTGGCTCGATCATCGCGCGGATGAGTACTTGGACCGCCTCGACACTTTTCACCGGCGCCTCGCCGGAAATGACCCGCCCGGGTCGGCTCCCCGGTTCATTGGGTTGAGGCAGATTCTCCCCTAAAGCCAAAGGGACGCCGAGTGACAGGCCCACCAGCTCGCCACCGGGCTGCCCCGCTGGCGTCATGTCCCCGATCCCGCGTCCGAGAGACGCAGGATCGAGGATCGCGGGACCAGCGGGATCCCCACTCCGCTGCGCTTCGGGGGACTTGTTGCGCTCCGGCAGCAAGAGGCTGCCGGGCTGGCAACCACAGGATTCGCGAACGACCAGGCGCAAGGGAATCCGGGCAATCTCCGAGCTGGTCACTTCCCCATCAATATGTTTAATCATTAACTTCAGCGCTTGGTAGCCCGTCTCAAAGATGGGATAGTGAACACTCGTGAGGGGCGGAGTCTGAGTTCGGGCGTTCAACCGATCATCAAAGCTGACGAGGGCGATATCCTCCGGCACGCGCCGCCCGGATTCGGCGAGGACTTGCATAGCGCCAATGGCCGAATCATCATTGCTCGCTAAAACGGCGGTGAAGGCGACGCCTAAATCAAGGATCTGTTGCATCGCCAAGCGCCCATCGGCCTGGTTATGATTCCCATAGGCCACCAGTTGCGGGTCGGCTTCCAACGCATAGCGTTGAACAAGTGCTTGATAGGCCTTCAAGCGAATGAGGCTGTCATCCTTACCTTGCGGCGAACCGGCAATAAAGGCAATCTGCCGATGACCGTGTTCGATGAGATGGAGCAGCGCTTGATGGATGCCGTCTTCGTTGTCCGGGACAACCGCCGGCACGCCTTCGCCGGTGCCGACAAAGATCACCGGGTGTCCGTCTTCTTTGAGTTGCTGAATGTAGCGCGAGCGGGCTTCGGCTTGGAGCGGCAGCACAGCAATCAAGCCATCCGTGTTCCACGGGCCGACCGGGACAAAATCGGTGTAGGGGATGAGGACCGGCCAAGCCGGATTGACGCCATCGCCAGTCCGGCGTCCCACCCCACACGCGAAGAGCAGATTACAATCTTCCGCTGCCGCCCGAATGCCTCGGAGCATGGGGCCTAAGAAACCATCGAGGGTGCCCTCATACACCTGCCAACCCGCTAAGACGCCGATTGTTGGCCGACCACGCTTATATTCTGGCACAAACCTCTCCCGCCCCATTCAGAAGACCTGTCAAGTCTCCAACCCACCGACTTTATCCTAGCGCTGCCTTTCTAAGACCTGACAGGTCTAATCAGTCACCCCACTCAGTATACATTCATCAAATTATATTTGGGAGGGCTTTCGGGATTGAGGGGAGGTGAGGCGTGATTCGTGACGCGTGACGAGTGACACGTGAAGTCTCCTACTCACGTGTCACTCGTCACGTTTTGTTAATTACAGTCTAGTGCATTCTACCCATCACGGATTCTGGAGAATACTGTAGATCGTCGCGTCGTCGTTGATCCAGGTGGTGTTGCCGCTTTCAAAGCCAGCGTTGACCACTTTGTTTGCGCCGCCGGAGACGCCCAGGAAGGCATCATCCAGGTAGACGACACCGACCGGATCATCGTTGTACGGATCGCCGATGGCGAACACCAGGGTAGTATTGCTCCCGGTGTTGAACGCCGCCGAGGTGCATTGTGTCCAGGTGGAGGTCGCATTGCAGCGCGTAGAGGAGAGGGTCGTCGTCCAGGCCCCATTATGAATATGGATCTCAATCGAGCCGGCGCCTTTGAGCCAGATACTCGCAACGTAACTGGTGTTCGTCGCAATGCCGGAATCGGTCTGCCAGAAATTCTTCCAGGTTTGCGGTGAGTTCAAGTTCGCCTTGGCCGCCCAGGTTCCACCATGCGTGTTCCCCGCTGTCGGCGTGTTGGTGCGCGTGGGGGTGGGCGTGGGCGTTGGGGCACTGGTCGTAACGCGGAGGTAGTCAAAGTCTGCGTTCAAGCCCGTTCCCGCAAACGAGATCAAGCCGATCTTGATGGTGGAGAGGCTGGCGGTCTGCGTAGTCCACGCTTGGGTATAGCTCACCCCATCCGCCGAGTAGTAACCGCTGTAACTCGTCCCGCTCTTGGTGATCTTCAAGTACGAGGTCGTCGAAGCGATACTATCCGCCGTGTTCTGGAAAGTGAACGTCCCGGCGATTTCTTTGGCGAACTGGAAGACGTTGGCATTGTCATACAGCCGCACCATCTTCACCCAGTTGTCGTCGTTCTGGTAGACGATCAAGCCTGCCTGCGCCCAGTTCGCGGTCGGCTTGCCAGTTAACTTGGTCACGACCGACCAATCACCGGTCGGGGCGGTTTCGAGCAAAATATTTTTGCCGGTCGCCGTCGCGCCGTTGATATCGCCCGCCTGGCACACAATCCGCATAAACCCGGGCGCGGCCGTCAAACTCCAATTGGCGGCATCCTGCCGAATCCAACTCCACTTGGCCGCGAGCGTGCTGACGTTGAACTCATCGTCATAGGCGCCGCCCGGGGTGGGTGTTGGCGTGTTCGTCGGTGGAATAGGCGTGTTGGTTCGAGTTGGTGTTGCCGTTGGGCTAGAGCCAGTGTAGATATCGAATTCCCAGAGCGAGTAACCGTAGATGGTGCCGCGAACGGTGCCGTGCATGCGGACGTAGCGCCCGCTGCCAGAGAGGCCGGTCAGGTCATCAATTCCGCCATCGCCGGTGCTGGTGGAATAGATCGGCGTCCAGTTGCTGGCGTCGTTGGAAGTCTGGATTTGATAGCTCTTGCCGTAGGCCGTTTCCCAGTTGAGCCTCACCCGGCAGATGCTCTGCGTTGAGCCTAAGTCCACATAGATCCACTGCGGATCGCTGTAGAGGCTGCTCCAGCGGGTGGTTGTGTTTCCATCCACTGCCTTGGCCGCTTCCACTCCGGTTGCTTCCACGGAGGAGGCCGTCGCCGGCTTGTTCAGCGCCACATTCGTTGAACCGCAGGAACCGGGCACGGGCGTGTTGGTGCGTGTGGGAGTGTTCGTGGGCGGCGGCGCTGTGCCTGGCCCTTTGGACCAGACACGGAAGTAATCCAGGATGAACTTTGAAGGGAAGGGCGTATTGCCCGCGGAGGGTGTCCCGCCTGTGCCGCCGATGGCTAAGTTGATGATGACCTGGGGATTGGAACCAAAGATCCAATCAAAGTACGTCCCTTTTACCTGAGTGCCATCCACCCATTTTTGAATATCGCCTTGCTTCCAAATCAGAGTGTACACATGCCAATCGTCCGCAAAGTCCCAGCCCGGATGCCAGACCCATTGATTGGTCATGATGTTGTAATAATTCGACCCCACCCCGTCGCCGTGATCGTAGCCCGTCCAGTCGTACGTGTTCTGGGTAGAGGTGTTGAAGAATTCAAAGATGTCAATCTCGGAGGCAGTATTTGGAGGACTCTTAGCGTACAGCCAAAAGGCCGGCCACGTGCCCGCGCCGCGCGGGATGAATGCCCGGAGTTGGAACATGAGCGTTTGCCCGCTGGCAGGGTAGAAGGTTTCCTCGGTGGCAATCTGTCCGCTGCTGATGCCGCCATCGTAAATCCCGCCTTCGATCTGGGCAGTGAGTTCGAGGGTATTAGTCGTGAAATGGTGATTGCGGTCCCGGAAGGGTTGATAGCGCTGCCACTCGTTGTTGATGACGATGGTGCCGGCGATAGCGTAGGGGTTGAAGTTTACATCCAGCGCCGCGAGGCTGTTGACATTGCGTGTGGTGCCGAATTCATAGTTGCGAATCAGGCTATAACCGGTGGTATCCACCGGGGAGGACACTTGAGAATTTACCTCACCGGCGGGAGCGGCCTTGGCCGACTGAGACCCCAGTGTGAGCGCCCAGCCGAAGATGAATAGTGGCAGGAGTGCAGCGGAGAGGATGAGCAGCCACACCCTCGACTGACGCCAGTGGGATTGCGGATGATCGGTTAAGACTGAAAGGGGATTCATGTGCGTCTCCTTGTGGGTATTCCATGTCTGCCTCACCCCTGGGCCTCTCTCCCGACGACGCACGCGAAGTGCGCGTGAGCGGAGCGAAGTCGAAGGATCGTCGTCAGGAGAAGGGCCAGGGGTGAGGCAGAATAGTTAAAGGGTTACGGATTATTGACGATGCTCCACGGAACCTGGGCGGTCCAGTTCACCGCCCCACTCTCAAAACCGGGATTGGCGACTTTATTCGCTCCGCCCGAGATTCCCAGGAAAGCATCATCAACATACACCACCCCATCCGGATCACCGCCGTAGTAATCTACGACCAACAGGACCAGGCTGGTGTTGCTGCCGGTGTTGAGGGTCGGCGTCGTGCACTGCACCCAAACTCCGATCGAATCACACCGTTTAGCAGAGAGGATCGTGCCGGCCCCGGTTTGCACTCTCAGATCAACGGCTGGGCCGGTCCCTTTAATCCACACACTGCCGACATAGCTGGTATTGGTCGCCACACCGCTGACCGTCTGCTTCAAAGCTTTCCAAGTGGATCGGCCATCCAAGATGCCTTTACCGGCCCACGTACCCCCATGCGTGTTGGGGGTGGTCTGGGTGGGAGTGGGAGTGGTGGTAGGAGTAGGACTTGGTCCCGGAGTCGGAGTCGGCCCGGGGGGCAGGATTTCAATTCCATTGATAAGCGGCTGCTCAACATTCGGAGTGAAAGTCAGAGTGAGTTTTCCATCGGTCACATTCACGACAAACGTCTTGATCAAGGCAATATTTCGCCCGCCGGTTTCGGCAAAGACATCCAAGTTGTTCAGCGCCTGGCCCTCCACATTTACGCTAAACACCCGCTGCCCAGCTCCCGTAATACCCACATGGGTCTCGGCAAAGTGCAGGCGAACCGTATAGCTGCCGCTGGCTACATTGAAGGAGCAGCCGGTCAGCCCCCAGCGTTCGGTTTGATAGATCCGGTCGTCCACTGTATTCGCAATGGCGATAGCGCCACGATCCACTATTCCGCCCCCGCCCGAGCAGCCGGAATCCGGAACCCAGAGATTGCCGCCGCTGTCGGTATAGCTGCTCGTGCCGCCGGATTCAATGCGGGCCGAGCCGCCACTGGGCACCACGGTTGGGGTTAAAGTCGGCGTAGCGGTCTGGGTCGGCGTGGCGGTGGGCTGCGGCGTACATGTGCCGCAGAGTTTTAGATGACGCACATAGTCAATATAGTGATACTGAGGGAAGACGGTGGTGCCATCCGGATTACCCGGCCAACTGCCACCAATGGCGGTTTGTAGGATCAACAACGCCGTCCGGCTGGTAATGTTACTTTGGGCTAGGCCGGTCCGAACGCCATCCACGTAAAAGCGGATCTCGCCCGGATCCCACTCGACTTCGTATGTGTGGAAACTGGTTGCGAAAGTCGTGCCACTCACCGTAAAGCCGCTGCCGGCTCCATTCTCAGGGTGCCAGGTTTGATGAACCTGAGCCTCCGTATTTATCCTTTCCAGGATGTCAATCTCGGGTGGCCAGAAGTGGCAACCCCCGATGACCTGGCTGGCGCTGCATCGGCCTTCCAGAGTCCAGTGCGCCGGCCAGATACCTTGGCCATCGGGCAATTTGGCCCGGACTTCCACCCGGCCATATTGGAACTCATACTTACCGGCCGTATTCACTTGGCCGGAGGTGTAACCTTCGGTCGCGCCGGAGATGAAGTCATTATTCTTCGAGACCAGGATGAGGTTCCCGCCGGAGACCGAGACGTTATTGGGGGTGTAGTAGGCTAACTCGTTGTTGATCCCGGAATGACCATTGCTGACGTTCCACTTGGTCGTATCAATGCTCGTGCCATTGAATTCATCACTCCAGACCAGGACCCACTGCGGACCGGGATCAGCGGCAGGGGTAGCGCCCGCCGGCTTGACCAACCCCCAAACCCATAGGGCGCCCAGCAGAAATAAAAGAATGGGCCAGAGCCAGGGTAGATTTTTACTTCGCCAGACTGCTCGATTTTCGTGCATGGTGTCCTCCTCAGGGTAGGCACTCCGATTAATCCCAACGCAAAGCTCATCAACCTCCATGGCCGTTGGTTGCCATCCCACTCTTTACGATCTTACTCCTCTCACTAAACAAGTCTTGTAATATCCGAACCTGTCCTTGTAAATCTCGTACCTAAGAGTAAAGAGTACACGGATGTCACTGATTTTTTTAATGGTTTTCAGTGCCATCCGGCTCTGCCGAAGGGTGCAATCCGTGTACAGGTTTTCGCCTAAACTAGACAGTCCCCCTCTGACCATGCCGGTAAGCGCCCGGCGAGACGCCGACCTCGCGCCGAAAGACGTTGCTGAAATAGGCGCTATCTGAAAAGCCGACGGCCAGCGCGACCTCGGTAATGCTTTGGCTCCCGGCTTCCAACAAGGCTTTGGCTTGATTCACGCGGTAGCGATTCAGATAGATCATCGGCGTCACGCCCGTCTCGCGGCGGAAGCAGCGCGCTAAATAACCTTCACTCACACCGACCGAGCGCGCTAACTCTTCGCGCGAGAGGGGGTCCGCATAATGTTCGTGGAGATACGCCATCGCCTTGCGCACCAACCGCTGCGCTTCACTCCCTAGTTCTCGATTGCGCGCCAACGCCGCTTCCACATGCCCCAACGTCTCCTGCACGCTAAAGAGCCCCTTCCCCAAGATCGTGGCAACGCCCCGATTTAAGCGGGTCATATCCACTTGACTCAACACTTGAGCGGTTAACACGATGACCGGAATGTCGCGGGTGGATTCTGTCTCGCGCATGCGCTCCAGGACTTTAAAGCCGTCTATCTCCGGCATCATCAAATCCAACAACACCAGGTCCACCGGCGACTCTTGCAGCACGGTTAAGGCTTCGCGCCCGTTGCGCGCCTTCAATACTTGATGAGCCGTGGACTGTTCTAGAACCATCCGGGCGTGCATGTCCAAAATGCCGGGGTCGTCATCCACGACCAGCACAGTCTTCTGTTCTTGTTGTGCCGCTTCGGAGAGGCCCTGCCGGGCCAAAGCTTGAGTCAACTCGGCGGCGCGCAGGGGCTTCATCAGGTAATCCAACTCCAGCACTGCGCCGGCATCTTGATCGCGGGCGAGCGAATAAAACAAAACGGGAATTTGGTGCGTCGCGGGATTTCCCTTAAGCGCTTTGAGAATCTCCCACCCTCGCTCCGACGCCAGTTCCAAATCCAGCACCACCGCACCGGGCGGTGAGGCCACGACGTGCGCCCACCAGTCCATCGCTTCATCTACCCGATGGGCTTCAACTGTAAAACCTTCCCGGCTCAAATGCGCCTGCAGCGGCTGGCTGTTTTCCGAGCGACCGGCTAAGACCATCACGGTCTGCTTGCTCAAAGAGGGTGAGGCTTTGATTCCGGCGAGCGTCTCCGCCTCGGCTAAAGCGGGCAGTGTAAAGTAAAACGTGGAGCCGGAGCCTTCTTCGCCGGAAGAGCGCACGCCGAGTTGGCCGCCGTGCAACTCGACCAATCGTTTGCAAATCGCCAATCCTAAACCCAAGCCGCCATAACCACGGGCAGTCGTTCGTTCGGATTGGCGGAATTCGTCAAAGATGACGGCTTGTTCCTCCGGTGGAATGCCCAGGCCGGTGTCTGAGACACTGACAAGGATGAAGGATGAGGGATGAAGGATGAATCCTTCGCGTGAAGGGTGAATTTCTTCTTCCTGCTTGCTCCTTCCTTCTTCTTTCATCCTTCCTACTTCATCCTTCATCCTTTTCACTTCCAGCGTAATCGTTCCCCTTTCCGTGAACTTCACGGCGTTGCTCACCAAATTCAACGCCACTTGCGTTAAGCGCGTCCGGTCGCCCCACACCCGCGGCATGTTTTCCGGAATCGCCGCTTCCCATACCAGTCCCTTGTCACTTGCCAATTGTTCACCGGTCTCGGCCACGACCATCAACACTTGACGCAAATCGAGCGCCTCGTTTGCCAGTTTTAGTTGCCGGGTCTCGCTGCCGGCTAGATCAAGCACATCCCGGATCAAGCCGCTAAGGTGCTGCGCGCTGGTATGAATGCGCTCGACGTCCGCTCGATATTTATCCGGGAGGGAGAGCGTGGTTTGCGCCTGCAACAACATTTCACTCAAGCCGACAATCAAGTTGAGCGGGGTGCGTAGTTCGTGGCTGACGGTCGAGAGAAAGCGGCCCTTCATTTGATTGGCTTCTTCGGCCAATTGGCGCGCGGCCTCCGCCTCCCGTCGTCCTTCCGCGACCTCGCGATATAAATGGGCGCTCTTGAGCGCTCCGGCCAGTTGCCGGACGATGACGGCGCACGGTTCCAAATTCGCCGTCCCCTGTCGGGGGTCTACGACATCAAAAGCGACATAGCCGGATGGTTCGTCTTGAATAATTAAAGGCAGTAAGGCAATGTGAAACGGTTCGGAGAAAGAATACAAACCCGGCGGCGGGAATTCCCGGCTAGGGAAACGGCGAGTCACAAAATCTGCTTCGGCCTCGGGGCGCAGGGTCAGAACACTCCACGCGACCGGATCGCCCGCGGCTGATTCAAAGAAGACGATGTGAGCGTAGCGCAGCCCAAACGTGGGCAACGACTGAGCCAAGATGTCCAGGATTTGATTTTGATCGTGGGCCAAGAGCAGCCGCGCGCTGAAAAAACTCATTTGATTCGCCAAACTGCGCTGCGCCACGAGATAGCGGTCATACCGCCGCCGGACATGATCACTCACGGCGACACGCGCCTGATGCAATAACGCTTCGGCTTCTGAGTAAGAAACGGTCCAGACCCAGGCGTCCCGGAACGCAGCCAGCCAGGCTTGCAGCACATTCAGCGCCGCTTGCCAGATATGCGCATCCGCCTCGGCTTCTTCCAATTGCCACAAGATTTCCGTCAGCGCCGATTGAAAATCGGCTGGGGATTGCTTCTCCAAACTCGTGAGCCATGCCTCAGATAAATAATGGCAGGATTGTTGGAGTTGAGCTCCCATCGGAGTCCGAGTTCCAGTGGACAAAGCCTCGACCATCGCTTGTGCTAGTTCGGATTTCGGACTTTGGACTTCGGACTCGGTGGAGCGCCCCTGTGGGGTCAGACTTCGGACTTTGTCGGATAACATTGGCCCGGCGGGACAGCCGCAGGATTGCCGGATGACCAAATGCGTCGGCAGCCGAATCGATTCAACCTGATCCGTTTTCCCAGCGATGCATTGGAGCAAGCGTTTGAGCGATTGGTAGCCGGATTCAAAGAGCGGATGATAGACGCTCGTCAACGGGGGCTGTTGCGCGGGGGCTTCCAGCCGGTCATCAAAGCCGATGAGCGCCACATCGCGCGGAATGCGGCGGCCGGCCTCCCGGAGCGCGCGCATCACGCCCATCGCGGATTCATCGTTGCTCGCCAGCACCGCCGTAAAGCTGACGCCGGAGGCGAGCAGTTGCTGCATGGCCTGATAGCCGCCCGGTTGATCGTGAAAGCCTTGAACGATTAAGCCCGGATCGGCCTCCAGGCCATATTCCGGGACGGCGGCGAGATACGCCTCCAGCCGTTCGGTGCTATCCGCTTCGGTTTGGTGTTTGCCGGAGATGAACGCGATGCGCCGATGCCCATGCTGGATCAGATGCTCAAGCGCCTGACGAATCCCGCCGGCGTTATCTATCGAGACGGAAGGGCTGCCTTCGGGCGAGATAAAAATGACCGGATGTCCCGCTTTGATTAAGTCTTGGATGTAATGCGCCCGGTCTTGCGTGCGGAGCGGCGCGACCACAATCAACCCATCCGTATTCCACGGCCCGACGGGGACGAAGTGCATTTCCGGCGAGAGCACCGGCCAAGCCTCATGCCCCTCGAATTTGCCGGCGCTGGTGACGCGCCCCACCCCACAGGCCAGAAGCAAATGGCACTGATGCTCTCGGGCCGCGGCGTACACGCCGCGCAGGAGCGGCTCGAAGAAACTGTTGAGGCTGCCTTCGGAATACACCATCCATCCGGTTAACACCCCGATGGTTGGTTGGCCGTGCAGGAAGGTCTTGGGCATGATGGAGATGATGGTTGAAATTAAACGGTTAAAACCTTTGGGCCTTCGGCGGATGCAACAGATGGAACTGAAGAATCCGATAAAAGCAAACTCGCTTCGCATGCTCCCAGCCCGCGTCCCTGCGGGCGTTTGCAAGGCATGCCGCCCGCTTGATTAAGACCCTAAAGGTCTAGTACGCTCCCAGCCCGCGTCCGCGCGGGCGTTTCCAAAGCATTCCGCCCGCGCGGACGCGGGCTGGGAGCAATTATTAAACAAGCTCTAAGTTTCCTATGGCGTAAGCGGCCGCGGTTGTTTGCCATCAATGTCCGTAAAACCGTATTCCAGCGCCAGCGCCGCGGCAACGCATACCTTCCCGGATTTTTCCATAAGTGTGGGATCGTTCGCTAAACCCGCCACCGCGCGCCCAATGAATTGGGGCGACTCGGAGTTGGATAAGTCAAAGAAATCACCCGCCTTGAGCACGCTTTCAGTGCGGACGAGTCCGGGATAGAGCGACACCGCCGCGACATTGTGTTCGCGCAACTCGTGCGCCATACAGGCCGCCATGCGGTCCGAGGCGGCTTTGGCCACTCCGTAGGCGACGCCCCGATCATCCCGCTGCGCCGCAAAAAAGGAGATGTTCACAATGAGACCGGCGCGTTGCGCGATCATCAGCGGCGCGGCCAGGACACTCGCGACGTAATGCGCCCGGATGCCGGCCTGGAACATCGCATCCCAGCGCGAGAGCGGAATGGTCCAAAACCCTTTCTCGTTCCAAAACTCGGTTCCGTCGTAGAAGTGTTCATAGCCGCCCCAGACATTATTGACGAGGATATCCAAGCGGTTTTGTTCCGCCTGGAGGCGCTGAAACATCGCTTCCACTTCCGCATCATTCCGATGGTCACAGCGCAGGGCAATCCCTTGGCCTCCCATTTGAGTCACTTCATCCGCCGTTTGCTGGATTGTTCCCGGCAAGTCTCCGACAGCCCGGCCCTCTTCCACCGTTCGGCCGGTGATGTAAACCGTTGCGCCAGCTTCGCCTAATCCGAGCGCAATCCCTTTGCCTACTCCCCGACTTGCTCCGGTCACCAAGGCGACTTTACCAGCGAGAGTCTTCATAGGTATCTCCTGTCAAAGTTGCTGTCGAAGTGTTTATGATGATAAGGCAGAAGCGGCGTTTATCCAATGAGGACGGACGATGGGGGAAAATGACGAGTAGAGGTGGCAGAAATCTTTTAACTTTGGCTGTTGGCTAAAGTCGCCTGAGGAGGTGTTTCGGAGACGAGATGAAAGTGAAGCTGCGCCACATCCTGATAATCGCCGCCATTGACGATGAGGCGATAGCCGCCGCGCTCCAAGTTGAACTCCTCAATCAAGCTTTGAGCGGTTTGGATGATCTCAGAGATCAACTCGGCATCGGCCGCGGTCACTTCCGTGAAACTGCGCAGGGCTTTTTTAGGAACGAGGAGGATGTGAACCGGGCAGCTGGGTTGGGGATGATGAAAGGCCAGTAGTGTCTCGGTCTCGCGTAAACGTCGAACGGGCAGGACAAAACTAAAGTGGGCAAAAACCCAACCGAGGATCACGCCTCCGATAGCCGACCGGGCGAAGGTCAATAGAAATCTCATTCAACTTTATCGCAAATAGTTTTTTATCACGAATACCACGAATAGCTTCGCGCGAATGGCACGAATGAATTTTAAAGATTTATTTGTGCTATTCGCGCGGTTTTTGCGGTTCGTCCCATTCGTGATTAGATTCCCCTATCCTTCAACCACCTTCATCTCTTCCCAGTTCTTCCCACTCCGCACTTCAACCCCCAGCGGTATCTCCAACTGAAACGCGCTTTCCATGACCGAACATGCCACTTGCGCTACGGCTTTTACTTCGTCCGTTGGACATTCCAATACTAATTCGTCGTGAACTTGCAGCAGCATCTTGGCAGAGAGACCCGCCTGCGCCAGCGCGCCCGGTAGCTGGAGCATCGCCCGCTTGATGATATCCGCCGCGGTACCCTGAACCGGCGCGTTGATCGCCTCCCGTTCGGCGCGGGCGCGAGCGATGGCCCCTTCCCGTGTGGCGCCCGACTGCGTGAGGCCGGGGAAATAACGGCGGCGGCCTAACAACGTTTCTACGTAGCCGCGCTCGGCGGCCAGGCGTTTGGTCTCATCAAAATATTTTTTGACGCCCGGAAAACGCTCAAAGTATTTGCGGATAAAATCCTCGGCCTCGCCGAGCGTCAGCCCGGTCTGGCGCGAGAGCGCAAACGCGCCCATCCCATACAGTAAACCAAAGTTGATCGCTTTCGCTTGCCGGCGCTGATCCTTGGTAATTTTCTCCGGCGGGACGTTCAAGACCGCGGCCATCGTAGCCGTATGAATATCTTCGCCGTCGTGAAAGGCCTGGAGCATCGTTTGATCCTGCGCCATGTGCGCGGCCAGACGCAATTCGATCTGTGAGTAATCGGCGGCGACGAGGCGTTGACCGCGCCCGGCGACAAACGCTTTGCGCACGCGGCGGCCCAGCTCGGTGCGGATGGGGATGTTCTGAAGATTCGGCTCCGACGAGGCGATGCGGCCGGTGACCGAGCCGGCCTGATTGTAGGAGGTGTGCACCCGACCCGTATCAGGATTGACGGCGGCGGGCAGCGCATCCACATACGTGGACTTGAGTTTGGAGAGTTCGCGCTGTTCGAGAATCAATTCAATCACCGGATGCTGTCCGCGCATCTCTTCCAGCACTTCAGCCGCCGTGGAATATTTTCCGGCCGCCGTCCGGCGTGATTTGCCCGAAGGGGACGAAACAAGTTGCAACTTGCCAAACAGCGCCTCGGACAACTGCTGCGTGGAGTTGATGTTGAACTCGTAGCCAACTAACTGGTGGATTTCCTTTTCAAGTTTCGCCAACTGTCGCTCAAGGTCTTTGGACATCTCGGCAAGATACGGGGCATCCAGCGCAATGCCGGTCATCTCCATCCCGGCGAGGATGGGAATCAGCGGCATCTCGAGTTCTTCCAAGAGTTGCAGTTGTCCCTTCGTCTTTAATTCTTCTTTCAAGATGGGCACTAAGCGGGTCGTCATGTCGGTGTCGGCGGCGGCGTAAGGCGCCGCCAGCGTCACCGGCACCAGGTCCATGGTGATCTGTTTCTTGCCTGTGCCAATCAATTCTTTGATCTCGGTCATTTCAATGCCGAGGCGCACAAAGGCCAGCTTTTTTAAGTTCAGGCTATTGGAGCCCGGATCGCACAACCATTCGGCCAGCATGGTATCGAAAGCTAAAGGCGCAACGACCAGCCCGGCGCGCGCCAGCACCACGTAATCATATTTGACGTTGTGACCGTATTTAGGAATGCGCGGGTTGGTGAGCGGAGGCGTGAGGGCGGAGAGGACGGTGGTCAGAGGCAATTGGCCGATGGCGGATGGCGGATGGCTGATAGTCTCAGATGATTCTCCATCGGCTATCTGCGATCCGCCATCAGCCAGTTTGTGTCCAACAGGTATGTAATATCCCTCGCCCTCTTGGATGGAGAGCGAGATGCCGACCAAGTCCGCCCGCAAGGGGTCAGTGGAAGTTGTCTCAACGTCGAAAGAAATGAATTGAGCGGAGTTCAGTGCTTTCACTAACGCTTCCAAAGCAGCCGCATCTGTGACGATGGTCGTCTTGGTCGGGCCTTCGACTTTCGGCGTAGCCACTCCGACCTCGCCGCCGAACAAGGACAATTGCGCTCCTCGCCCAGAGACGGTCTGAACCGGAGGGGCAGCCATTTTTTCTTCCGATTCGCCCGGGGCTTTGGGCAAACGCCGGAGCAGCGAGTTAAACTCCAACGTCCGGAACAACTCCACCACGCGGTCACGGTCATACATCCCCGTGCGGCAGGCTTCTAAATTAAAGTCAACAGCCACATCGGTGACAATCGTCGAAAGCCGGAGCGAGAGATACGCAATATCTTTCCCGGCCTCGAGTTTGGTTCGGAAGCGCGTAGCGACCTCATCCAGATGTTGGTAAATTCCGTCGAGTGAGCCGTATTTCTGCAGCAGCTCGGTCGCCGTTTTCTCGCCCACGCCCGCGACGCCGGGAATATTGTCGCTCTTGTCGCCGACGAGCGCTTTGAAATCAATGTATTGCTTGGGCGTCAGGCCATACTTTTCTTGCACTTCCTTCGGGCCGTAATCCACGGCCTCCGAGAGCTTCTGCCCGGCGAGGTTGATGGTGATGTGCTGGTCCGCCAGTTGGAGCAGGTCCCGGTCACCGGTGACGATTTTGACATCCACGCCTTGGGCTACCGCGCGCTGCGCGATCGTGCCGAGCACATCGTCGGCTTCGTAGCCTTCAGCGGTGAGGATGGGCAGGTTGAAGGCGGCGACGACTTCGTTGAGGCGGTCAATCTGCACGCTGAGTTCATCCGGCATTTTCTCGCGCGTGCCTTTGTAGCTCGGATATAAGTCGTCGCGAAACGTGCGGCCTACGTCAAAGCTGACGGCGAGATAATCCGGCTGATCCTGCTCGATGATCCGCAAGAGGACGGAGACAAAGCCATACGTTCCCGCCGTGGGTTCACCATTTTTGGTGATCCAGCGCGAGTTGTCCGAGCCGATACTGGTCAGCGCAAAATAAGTGCGATACGCCAGCGCGTGGCCGTCAATGAGGTAGAGCGTTTTGCGTTTAGGCATGGGTTGGTTGCTAGTAGTTGGTGGCTGGTTGCTGGTAGTTGGTTGTTAGGATTTGGAATTTGGTCCTTTGTCCTTTTCATTCATCCTTCATCCCTCATCCTTCATCCTTTATCCTCCGTCACCACTCCCTCCAATTTCGAGATTGCCTCCCGAACTAATTTACGGACGGTGAGGAGAGGAATCCGCACCCGCAGCGCGAGCGAGAGCACGAGATCGTCCGCGACTGCTGAGGAATAGAGCATGTAACGCGTCGTCTCGGAGTTGCCTTCAAAGCGAATCACTTCCGTGGACGTCCCGCGCGCGTGCCAGGCCTTCGCCACGGATTCGGTCAAGGTCGCCGACGCCGCTTCCGCCAAAGGTGGCGCGATGGCAATGACTTTTTTTCCATGCACTAACAAGACCGGCTCGTTACGCACCGCCTCGCTCAGCGCATTAATCTGCTCGCGAATCGCCGGTAGATTATTTTCATTAATCACCACCGGCTTGGAAATTTTCCGAGCGCGCGGCGTGGGGCCTTTTCCAGCCTCCACCGGTTGAGGCTCAGGCGGCGCCTCCGGCGCGGCACCCAGGATGCCTTCGACCAGCGCCGGCAAGTCGGGGAGGAAAAAAGGTTTGGTGAGAATGCCTTGAATATCGAGGCCCGCCGGAACGTCATCCATCCGGTACGGAATCAGCACCACCGGCAGGCCAGGGACTATCGCGCGTAACTGTCCAATCAAGTCCGCCGGTTGGCAATCGGGTAAATCCACATCCACGACGACCAAATCGGGTTTAAGTTCAGCGCAGAACTTTTGAGCTTCCTCGCCGGAGGCGGCCAAAGTCACCGTGTACGCGCCCATCTGCTGCAGCGCATCAGCGATGACGGTGGCAAAGGAGGTATTCGGGTCGGCGATGATGACCTTGCGCATCCTCTGGATTGTACCGACAAATAGAAACGAGGGGAAGTCGGATATTAGAGCGGTTTCACGGAATATGGAATACGTGAGGCGTGACGAGTGACATGTATTCCGTATTCCGTGAGTTTTGACAAATCTCCGCCCCGCCCCTAGAATGCCGGGCATGAACCCGGTGCGCCATCTTCCTAATCGTGATCGGTTGAGTGTGTTGACGGCTGTGATTCTCCTGGCGTATGCACTCGCTCGCTTTTTGGATTTGCCTCGGCGGCTGTTCAGCACCACATTTCTTGGATCAGACCTGAGCTTCGAACTAAGTGGGCCGGGGCTGATGCTGCTGCTCGTCGCGGCCCTCATTAGCGCCGGCTCGGACACGCTCATCCGCTCCCATCCGCTTTTCAAGGAGCAGCCGACGAAGCGCAGCCTCCCGCATTGGATTCTGCCGGGCGCAACGGCGCTGGTCTTAGGCTCCGCGCTGAACCAGGCGTCCCTCGACGGCGGGCCGGGCTGGTGGCTGGGACTCGGGCTGAGTGCGTTGGCCTTGCTGACCGTGCTCGTCGCCGAATATATTGTCGTTGATCCGGAGGACATTGCCTGGGATGCAGCCGCGCTCGTGCTCAGCGCCCTCGCGTATGTGTTGGCGTTGATCTTATTCGCGCTGCTTCGCCAACTCAATGCGCCCGCGATCATTTCAGCCGGAGTTGGCGGCCTGTTGGCGGCCGGCGTCGCCTGGCGATTGTTTGCGCTTAAAGGCGCGCCGTTGGGCAGAGCCGCCCTCTATGCCGGCCTGGTGGGTTTGATCTCAGCGGAAGTCATTGGCATCATTAATTACTGGCGCATCACCTCCATCGGCGCGGCGCTCGTGATTATCATTGCTTTCTATTTTAGCCTGGGCATCGCGCAGCAGCACTTGGCTGGCCGGCTGACCCGCCGCGTCTGGATTGAATACGGCGCAGTGAGTCTCCTGGGATTAATCATTGCGCTGCTGTATGTCTTCTTATAAAGTACCAAGGGCCAAGGCACAAAGCCCAAGGGGCAAGAAAGAGCCAACCACCAGCAACTAGCAACCAGCCACCAACAACCATCTGCCATCAGCTATCTGCCACTTGCCACCTTCCACTTTCCCCTTCCTCTCATGCCCCTGTCCCTAAAACTTAAACGTCTCATCTCTTCGGCCAGTTGCGCGATTCTTTTTTTCTTGACGGCCTGTGGCGGAGCCACACCTATTCCAACAGCAACCGGCTCGGTTCCGGTCACTCCGATCACGCCTACCGTCCCAACCTCCGCGCCCGGCAATATCTTCACGCTGGGGCTAACCGGTGCGCCCGGCACGCTTGATCCGGCTCAGGCCCTGGACGAATCCGCCTTGCTGATTACGCGCCATCTCTACGAAGGATTGGTCGCCTACGCGCCGGGAACGACTCGCGTGATCCCGGCCCTGGCGGAAACGTGGGATACCTCCGAGGATGGCCGGACGTGGACTTTCCATTTACGTTCCAACGTGCGATTCAGCGATGGCACGCCACTCACCGCGCGCGCGGCAGCTGAAAACTTCGAGCGCTGGCTGAACCGCACGCCGCCCGGCGAGTATGCCTTCTGGCGTCTGATGTTCGGCGGCTTTGCCGGCGAGGCGGATGAAGACGGCTCCCCCCTCTCGCTTCTGACAGGGATTACGGCGACGAATACCTCCACGCTGCTTCTCACCTTCCAGCAGGCAGACGCGTCGCTCCTGAATACGCTGGCGATGCCAAGTTTTGCGCTCGTCAGCCCACAAGCTTTTGAAAGTGACACTTTCGGAACACCGGCCGCCTCTTCCGCCGGAACCGGGTCTTTCAACCTCCAAGAGTGGACGCCGGAGGGAATCATCCGCCTGATCCGTAACCCGGATTACTGGGGCACGCTCGCCCAGCCCGATGAACTCATCTTCAAAGTAATTCCCGATGAGGCGCAGCGCTTGCTGGCCTTGCAGGCCGGCGAGATCGAAGGCCTGGCTCATTTAAATCCAAAGGATTATGCGGCGGCCGGCGCAGATCCAAAACTGCGAGTGGCGTTTGATCCCGCGTTGAACACGCTCTATTTAGGTTTCAATCAGGCGCATAAGCCGTGGGGAAATCTGGATTGTCGGCTGGCTGTGGCTTATGCCTTAAACAAAGCGCGTTACGTTCAGGATTTTTTTCCGGGCGATGCGGAGGTGGCGCTGACGATGCAGCCGCCGGCTATTTGGGGTTATGCCGCTACTTCCGGTGAGCATGCGTATGATCCGGAACAGGCTCAACAGCATTGGCAGGCTTGTGCAGAATCGAGGGTTGAAATCCCGCCGAAGATCCGCTTCTATGTTCCGCCGATTGAGCGCTCTTACCTGCCGAACCCTGCCGGGTTAGGCGCGGCCATTCAAGCGGATTTAGTGGCGGTGGGGATTCCCGCTGAAGTTACTTCACCGGACTGGCGGAACATCTGGCTGCCGGACGTTCACGCCGGCCATGCGGATTTATTTTTACTCGGCTGGACGGGCGTCAACGGTGACCCCGATAATTTCCTCTGCCCGCTTTTTTGTGGCGCGGAGGGAGCTTTCAACAGCGATCAAAATGGCCTACCCCTCCCCCCTGACCCAGACCTGGCTACGCTGCTGGAGTCGGCGCGCTCTACGTTTGATGCCACCCAGCGCGAAGCGCTCTATGCTCAGGCACACGCTCGTATTTTTGAAACTGTTCCCGCCGTGCCCCTGGCGCATCGCAAAACGGCGTGGGCTTATCAGGCGAAGATTCAGGGGAACATTCCCAGCCCCATCGAAGATGTGTTCTTTAATCTGACCGCTGCGCCGTAGTCGCCTGCTTCAGGCGTTTAGCCCGCCAGCCAACCAGGCGCTCCTCACCCCGCAGCAGACGTCTAAAGTTGGAACGCAGCGCCCAGGCTAACAAGATCATTGACCCCAAGCCGTAGAGGATGAACTC
>Ga0209382_10002334_pt1 | contig 27816 bp, 24 predicted proteins | sample SoiMetdeltSBSDD5_FD_187599 | JGI IMG/M metagenome (GOLD analysis project Ga0209382, IMG submission 187599) | Bulk soil microbial communities from a Populus tree surrounding site in Tennessee, USA - Soil MetaG P. deltoides SBSDD5 (SPAdes) (version 2) | ecosystem: Environmental > Terrestrial >... | reverse complement strand
TCTCATCGGCGAGATCTTCGACAAAGTGCAGTACGAGGGCGGCACGCGCTTCCAGGAGAACGTGCAGACCACGCTGATTCCCGCGGGCGGCGCCGCGACCGTCGAGTTCCACACCGAGGTGCCCGGCAACTACGTGCTGGTCGATCACTCGATCTTCCGCGCCTTCAACAAGGGCGCTCTGGCGATCCTGGAAGTCACCGGCGAGCCGCGCACCGAGATCTACTCGGGCAAGCAGGTGGACGAGGTGTACCTCAGCGACAGGCTCTCGAATCTCGCGCCGGTCACAGCTGCGGCGCAGTCCAGCAGGCAAGGTACGCTGACCAAGGCGCAACAGGTGGAAGCAGGCAGCGTGCTGTTCAAGGGCACGTGCTCGACCTGCCATCAGGAGAACGGACAGGGTCTCGCGGACGTGTTCCCACCGCTGGCGAAGTCGGATTTCCTTACCAGCAACCCGACGCGCGCCATCGGTGTCGTGATGAATGGCATGACCGGTCCCGTGACTGTCAACGGCAAGCAGTTCAACTCCGTGATGCCGCCGATGAGCCAGCTCAACGACGACGAGATCGCGAACATCCTCACCTACGTGCTCAATACCTGGGGCAATACGGGACCGGCGATCACCGCGGCGCAGGTTGCAGAGGTGCGCGCCAAGACGAAGCGGCCGGAAGGCGCCGCGCACTGATGCGAGCAGGAGCAGCTATGCGTCGCACTCTGCTGGCAGCGCTCCTTCTCACCGCTGTGTGCACGGATGCCACAGCGGAGACGATGCCGACTATCGCGGGCGGCTCGTTCGAGTCGGTGCTACCTCCGGCGCCGGGTGTGAAGAAGGCCGTCGTGCGCAGCTTTCGTCTCGATCGCACGCCGGTCACAAACATGCAGTTCGCGCAATTCGTGCGCGAGCATCCCGAGTGGCGCCGCGACCGTGTCGCTGCGCTATTCGCGGACGAGGCCTACTTGACACATTGGGCCTCCGCGGTCGAGCCGGGCGCGGCGATCGGCAACCAACCGGTGGTGCGAGTGAGTTGGTTCGCCGCGAGCGCGTACTGCGAAGGCCGCGGCGCGCGGCTACCGACGTGGTACGAATGGGAGTACGCCGACGGCGTTCAGGACCTGCACGGCGGCGTCTGGGAGTGGGTGTACGACCTGAGCTCGATGCTCGTCTCGGGCGACAATCGCGAGCAGAGCGATCCGAATGCCCTGCGCTTCTGCGGCCCCGGCGCGCTCACGATGGAGCAGAAGGAAAACTACGCAACGCTGATGCGCATTGCGATGCTATCGAGCATGCAGGCGCGCTATGCAACCGCAACGATGGGCTTTCGCTGCGCAGCGGACCTGAAACCATGAAAGCATTGCTGTCAGCGCTGTTGTTGACGTTGACGACGCTCGCGAGCGCGAGTACTGGCGATCCCCCGCGGTCGATCTACAACCTCAGCGCAAAACTGATCGACCAGTCCGGAACAGTACGAGCTCTCGACATGCATCGCGGCCAGCCGGTGCTGGTCACGATGTTTTATAGCAGCTGTGCTGCTGCCTGCCCGCTGCTGATCGACACGTTACGCGCGTTCGAGCGCTCCTTGGCGCCGTCTGAGCGCGCACGCATCCGCGTAGTGCTCATATCCATGGATCCGGAGCACGACACCAGCGAGAGCCTGCACAGCCTGGCCGTGGCACGGCGCATAGATTTGTCGCGCTGGACTCTCGTCCACACCGACGAAGCCACGGTGCGCAAGATCGCCGCCGTGCTCAACATCCAGTATCGCCGCCTGCCTGACGGCAGCTACAACCACGCGAGCGTCATCTCGCTACTGACATCTCGTGGCGAAATCGCTATGCAAAGCAACGTGCTCGGCAAATCGGACGAGCGCCTGGCTGCTTCCCTGTTCGCGCTCTGAGGCAGCGGATCGTCAGTCCGCCACGCACTCCACGGGCGTGACCAAGCTTCTGACAATCTTGACCTGCAGCTCGCGTTCGCACCGCAATGAGTTGGCGATCAGGCATTCTCGCTCCGCTCGTTCCAGGAGTTGCTTGCAGAGCGCAGTCTGCGTGGCTGCCGGGACCAGGAGCGTGGCGTGAACTGTCGCCTTGGTGAACTGCAACGCGCGCTCTCTGCGATCGAGTGTCGCATCGACGTGGCAGTCGAGACGTACCCATTGAAGATTCGCGGCACGCGCGACGAAGCGGAACGTGAGCACGAAGCAGCTCGCGATAGCGCCGGCCAGGAGCGACTCGGGCGACCATTGGTCCCCGGCCCCCCCGAACTCGGCCGGCGGTGCGCTTCGCAGCGCCGGCAGGCCCTCCGCGCTCAAGCTGACAATGCCGCCGGCCGCCGCTGCAGCCGTTACCGAATAGACGTGCGGAAGTGGGTTCATGAGTCGAGCTTAGCGAGAGGCGCAGCGGGCCCGTATTCGGAACCCCGCCTAGGGGCTCTCGGGAAGCCCTCGCTCCCCAGCCACGACATTTGCACAGGCGGCGATTGATTTTCTGCGCTGCCTCGTCCAACGACCGGCGTAATCTCAGGCCCGCTATGCAAAGACCACGAATCAGATCTGTCGCAATCACCCGACTATTGCTGTCGCTCGCCCTTGCCTGCTTTGCCCTGACTGCTGCCGCCGCGGATGCGCCGGATCCACTCGACCTGGCGCATCTGCGCGGCAAGGTGGTTCTGGTCGATTTCTGGGCCTCGTGGTGCGAGCCGTGCCGACACTCCTTTCCCTGGCTGAACGCGATGCAGGCCAAGTACGCCGCTCGCGGGCTGGTCGTGATCGGCGTGAACGTCGATCGCGAGCGCGCGGATGCGGACCGCTTCCTGCGCGACGTTCCGGCCGAGTTTCGCATCGTCTACGATCCCACCGGCGCCCTGGCGTCCCACTACGACCTGCCCGGCATGCCGGTGTCGTACGTGATCGGACCGAAGGGCGAGGTCATCGGACGTCACATCGGCTTTCGCAATGCCTTGCGCGATGAGCGCGAGACGGAACTGCAAAAACTCCTGGAGGCAGCTCAGTGAAGAAGATCCCGCTTTGCCTGGTCCTGCTCGGCCTCGCCGGCTGCGCCGGGGTACAACCCTGGGAGCGTGACGTTCTCGCGCGGCCCGAGATGTCGCTCGACGACTCACCGCTCGATGCGGCCATCGACGACCACATCTACTTCAGCAAAGAAGCCTCGAGCGGCGGCCGCGGGTTCGGCGGCGGTGGCTGCGGGTGCAACTGATGAAAGACAAGGACAACTTCAACGCCACCCTGGCTGCCGCGACCTGCGCACTGCTCGGCTCAGCTGCGACGCCCGTAGCCGCTGAAGAAGAAGCCGGCCGCTGGTCATTCGACTCGACTCTCCTGTACTACGGCGAGAGCGATGACCGCGTTCAGGACATCAGCGCTGCTGTCTCGGCGCTACGAGACTTCGGCGACGAGCGCAAGCTCTCGGCGACCCTCACCGCGGACACACTGACCGGCGCATCGGCCAGCGGCGCGATCGCTCTCAACCGACCGCAAACGTTCACGAGCCCTTCGGGACGCGCCGTGTATACGACGGCTGCAGGCGAAGTGCCGCTCGACGACACGTTCCTCGACACGCGCTTCGCACTCAACGCGAGTTGGAGCCAACCGCTGGCGCGCCTCTACACGTTTTCCGCCGGAGCCAGCTTCTCCACCGAGTACGACTACACGCACCTCGGCGCGAACCTGTCGCTCGCCCGCGATTTCAACAAGCGCAACACGACCCTCAGCGCCGGCGTCGCCTGGTCGCAGGACGACGTCGACCCGGTCGGCGGCCGACCCATCCCGCTATCGCAGATGCTCGACGTCGGCAACGGCGCCAACAAGCGCAACGGCGGCGAAAGCAAAGACGTGCTGGACCTGCTGCTCGGCTTCACGCAGGTGTTGAATCGCACCACCGTGCTGCGCGTCAACTACTCGTACAGCGATTCGAGCGGCTACCTCAACGATCCGTACAAGCTGCTGAGCGTCGTCGATCCGCTGACCGGCGACACACTCGTCCGCGTGCCCGTTGGCCAAGGCCCTGACGGTGTCTATGTCTTCGAAAGCCGTCCCGACAAGCGCACGAAGCAGAGCCTGTACGCCGAGGTGAAGCACGCGTTCGGCACCCCAGTCATGCACTTCGCCTATCGCTACATGACCGACGATTGGGGCATCGACTCAAACACCGCGGAGCTGCGCGTGCGCTGGCCGCTGGGCGACGGTTACATCGAGCCGCAGCTGCGCTACTACACACAAAGCGCGGCCGACTTCTACCGGGCGAGTCTGGTCGGCGGCGCAGCCCTGCCCCGCTACGCATCCGCCGATTTCCGCCTGGGCGACTTCGACGCGACCACGCTGGGCATCAAGTACGGCCATGGCACAGCGAGCGGCAACGAGTGGAGTCTCCGGGCCGAGTACTACCAGCAGAACGGTTCGGTGCCGCGCGAGCAGATCGTCGGCAATCAAGCCAATCGCGAGCAATATCCGGACCTGAGCGCGGTGATCGTGCAGTTCGGCTATCGCTTCCGCTTATGAATTCCTCCTGTGCCGCCACGCTGACGCGCGATGCCGATCATTGGGTCGGACGCTTCGTCGCGATGGCGAGCCCCTGCGAGGTTCTCATCGATCACGCCCCGGGCGAGCTGGCGCAACAGATCCTCGACGCCATCTCGTCCGAGGCCTGGCGCATCGAGCGCAAGTACAGCCGCTATCGCACCGATAGCGTGGTGAACAGGATCAACGAGAGCGCTGGGCAGGAGATGGTGGTCGATGACGAGTGCGCGAACCTGCTCGACTTCGCCGCCACGCTCACGCGCCTCTCCGAGGGCGCGTTCGACATCACGTCGGGCGTGCTACGCAAAGCCTGGACATTCGACGGCGGCGACCGAGTGCCCTCGCAGCAGCAACTCGACGAGCTGCTGCAGGCAGTCGGCTGGCACAGAATCGAGTGGCAGCGGCCGCTGCTCAAGTTGCGGGCAGGGATGCAGATCGATTTTGGCGGAATCGGCAAGGAGTACGCCGTCGATTCGGCAGCGGACCTCGTCGAGAACATTGCGCCCGGCCTGAGCTGCCTGATCAACTTCGGCGGCGATGTGGCCGTACGCCACCCGCGTCAGGACAGCAAGCCCTGGCGGGTCGGGATCGAGAGCAGCACGCGCATAGGTGCAGCCGCGCGCGTCGTACAGCTATCGCGCGGCGCACTCGCCACGAGCGGCGATTCGCGACGCTTCGTGTTCCGAGCCGGTCAACGCTATTCCCACATCCTCGACGCGCGTACCGGCTGGCCGGTGCGCAACGCGCCACACTCCATAACAGTCGCAGCCGACTCGTGTACGCAAGCCGGCACGCTGACGACACTCGCAATGCTCAAAGGACGGGATGCCGAAGTGCTGCTCAAAGCGAGCGGCGTGCAGTATTGGCTGCAGTGACCAGGCCAATTCGAAGTTTGCTCGTCCGGCTTGGCACGTCGCGATCATACATTGGTAAGATCCTGACGTCGTGAGTCGAGTGAGCACCGCGCCATGACCATTCGAGACTTCGCTCCCCGGCCGATGAAGCTCAGCGTGCTGACCGCCGCACTTCAGGAGCTGACACCGCGCGAACGGCGCGACGCAGATCCCGACCTTGCAATCGAGGAGTGGCTGGACTTCGCACGCGATGTCGGTGCGCCGAATGTCCAGCTGTCCGCCGCCCTGCATCCCACCTTGAGCGATGTGCCGGCTGCAGCGATGCTCGATCCGGTTGCGAATACGCTCGACCTGCGCAGCCCTTTCGATGCTCGCCGGGCGTCACGTGTGCTCAGTGCCATGCGCGCCAGCGGTGTCGGTCTTTCCGACCTGGGCTACTTCGACAACATGCTCGCGGACGATGCAGCCGCGCGTCGGTTCAAGCACGAGTTCATGCTGAGAGTGTTCGATGCTGCCGTTCTGTTGGGGACCAATGCGGTGTGCGGCTTCGTCGGCCGCAACTTCACGCTGCAGATGGACGAAAACCTCGTGATGTTCGAGCAGGTGTTCATCCCCTTGCTCAAGGAGGCCAAGGCGCGCGGGCTCACGTACCGGGTCGAGCAATGCCCCATGCCGGGCTGGACCTCGCTCGATCACTGGCACAACAACCTCGCTTATGCGCCGGGTCCGTGGATCGCTCTGCATCGCATCTGCGAACGCCATGGAGTCGGTGACCAGTTCCGCATCCATTACGACCCGTCGCACGCCATCCTCATGGGGCAGGACACGCGCTCGCTGTTTCAGTACCTGAAGGATGAGGGCTACGGCTTCCTGATCGGCGGCTTCCACGTCAAGGGGCAGGTCATCGACTCGCGTGGCGTTTCGGCCTGGGGCTATGGAGGTCAGACGATGGGTCGCGGCGATTGGGTCGGCGGGCATCGGTCGACGAAACCCGAGGACGCCGGGAACGCCTGGAAGAAACAAACGGTGCTCGCCGAGCACGAACTGCCGGGCACAGCGCGGCACGATCCCCTCGCCTATCTGCAGAATCGCAGCGTCGACTGGCTCGATCATCAGCTCGCCGCCCGCGAGTTGCTCTCCATCGACCCGGCAAACACCTATCTGGTCGTCGAGCACGAGTATCCGCCGGCGCGCGTGCAGGACAAGTCGCGGCTCGCGCCGATACTGAAAGGCTCGCTCGCATTCGTGAAGGCGATCGACGAAGCCGCCGCCGCGATGTTTGCGCTTCAGCACGAAGTGCTTGCAGCCCAGGACATCCCTGTTCAGGGTGTTGGCCGGGAAGCGTACCGCTCGTAACGCCGCAGCAGGCTAACAGCTCGTCGCACCGACTGAGCAACCGACGTCGGCTGTTCGATACGATCAGGACGATGAGAAGCAGCATAACGAGCACGGTGTTTCTGCTCATCGTCGCGTCATTGGCAAGCGCCGCCTCGGAGCCGCGTCCAGCGCTCGTTCAGACGGTCGACATCCAGATCCCGTCAGCGCCCATGTCCGTCACGATTGCCAGCGAGCGGCACCTTGCCTACGAGCTGCACGTTACCAACTTCCGTCCCTACGACGTCGTGCTGAATCGTCTCGAAGTCATTGACGCCGTCCGCGGCAGCCACGTAGCGGACTTCCGCGACTCGCAGCTCGCGGCAAAGCTGAGCCGCGTCGGCGCGCGAGTAGAAGGCAGTGAACGCCAGACTCTCCCCGCCGGCGGCCGCGCGATCATCTACCTCTGGCTGCCATTGGAACGCAGTGTCGCGACTCCGACCCGGCTGCAACACCGGATCGAGCTCGATCTCATGCGACCGGCGGGTCGCTTACCCACGATCGTCACGGACAGCGGCAGCACTGTAAGTAGCGCACGGCCGATAGTCCTCAACGCGCCGCTGCGCGGCGGGCCGTGGGTTGCGCTGTACGACCCCACGATGATCGGCGGGCATCGAACCTCCATCTACACGCTCGATGGCCGTGCGCGCATTCCTGCTCGTTTCGCTATCGACTGGGTCAAGATGGCAGAGGACGCGACGCGCGCACGTGGCGACGCCACGAGCATTGCGAACTGGCATGGTTACGGCGCTGAAGTGCTGGCCGTCGCGGACAGCGTCGTCGCCGAGGCCGTCGACGATATGACGGAGAGCGCGACCCTGTCGGAGAGCGAAGGTCCGCTCGCGCTCGAGAACGCCAGCGGCAACCATGTGACCCTCGACTTGGGGGGCGGCCGTTTCGCGTTCTACGAGCATCTGAAGCACGGCAGTATCACCGTCAAGCGCGGCGAGCGTGTCAAGAGCGGCCAGGTCATTGGGCGGCTCGGCAATTCCGGCAGCAGCTCATCGGGGCCGCATCTGCACTTTCACATCGGCGACGCGCGCAGCGAGCTCGCCGCGGAAGGCCTGCCGTATGTCTTCCGAAATTTCGAGGTGGTCGGCGCCTATCAGGCGATCGATACGTTCACGACTGGCGAGCGCTGGAAATCGCCCGCACCCGCCGCTGCTGGCAAACGCAGCATGGAGCTGCCGGCTGCGAACACGGTGATCGTCTTCCCCGGCGCACCCAACTGATTACTCTGTGTACTTCGCGACGAGTCGGTCGAAGGCCGCCCGCTCCGAGGTAGAGAAGCATCGATACGGCAGTGGCAGCCCGCCCTTCGCCTCCTCGACGAGAAAGCCTTGCGAATAGCGGTGAACGGCCCGCACCTCCGCCCACGGCACGATCAATTCGCCCACGTTCGTCCTGCGAATGTGCTCGTCCGTGATCACAAAGTCGCAGATGGGCATCTTGCTCTTCTGCAGCAGGAATGAGAGCGACGCTGCCGCCACGATCAGCGCGCGCGACAGCGCACCCGGCTGCAGATGATCCTGAACGAAGCTCAGATACTCGGCGAGCGTGTAGGAGATCGTGAGCCTGATGATCGTAGCCATCCTACTTGGCTAGATCGAAAATCCGGCGGCAAGTCCGCCACTACGAGGGCGGCATGTATCCCTTGCTCCTAAACATCTTTGGCTTGGCTGAGATCCAGCCGCTCGCTCGCTGGCCGGTCCATGCGTTGACGCCGGATGAAGTATGCGATCGAGATCAGCGCGAGCCACGGCACGCCGACGATCCACGAGATGCCCCAGAACTCCCGATCCAATCCCATCGTCACGAGAATGGCGACGAGCAAGCCGAGCGCGGCGAGCTGCAACCAGGGAAAAAATGGCATGCGTACCGGCAGCACCGTCGTCTTGTGTCGACGCCGGAAGCTGAGGTGGCTCACGAGGATGAAAATCCAGACGGTCATCGCGCCGAACAGCGCAACGCCGAACAGATAGTTGTAAGCGTACGGAGTGAACATCGAGACGGCTGCGGCCAACAGGATGCCCGCGCCGGAGACGACGATCGCGCCGATCGGCGTGTGCGCCTTGCCTAGTCTGCCCAGGAACTGCGGTGCGTAGCTGCCGCGCGAAAGCGAGAACAACATCCGCGAGCACAGATACACGTTGGTATTCATGCTCGAGAGCGCGGCGCTCACGACCACGAAATTCATGATGCCTGCCGCATACGCGACACCGGACTGGGCGAACACTCTCACGAAGGGACTTTGCTCCACGACCTTCGCGCCGGTTTCCGTCCAGGGAACGAAGCTGACGACGATCGTCAGCGCCAGGACATAGAACAGGAACAATCGCAGCAGCATGGTGCGCAGCGCTGCCGGGATGGCCTTCACCGGATCCTGTGTCTCGCCCGAGGTGACGGCGATGACTTCGATGCCGTTGAACGAGAACACGCCCATGATCACCGCCATCCACATGCCGGCCAGGCCGTGCGGCAGGAACCCTCCCGGCAACCCGGTGAGGTTGTGGAAGCCGACGGCGGGCACGCCGAGGCCGAAGATGTGGACTGCGCCGAGGACGATGAACAGCACGATCGCCGTCACCTTGATCATCGCGAACCAGTACTCGAACGTGCCGAAGTTGCTCACCGAGCGCGCGTTCACGTAGAGCAGGATCACCGAGAAAGCCAGCGACCACATCCACACCGGCACGGCGGGAAACCAGTAGGTCATGTAGATCCCGGCGGCGACCGCTTCGCCGCCGATGGCGATCACTTGGCAGAACCAATAGGTGTAGCGGACCACGAAGCCCGACCAGGGATTGAGATACGTCTGCGCATACACGCCGAACGAGCCCGCGGCCGGATGCACGACGGCCATCTCCGACAGGCTGAACACCATGACCAGCGCGATGAACCCGGCGATGGCGTAGCTCACGATCACCGCCGGCCCGGCATAGCCGATGGCGATGCCGCTGCCCATGAACAGGCCGGTGCCGATCGCGCCGCCGAGGCCGATCATCACCACTTGGGCGCGGGTCAGCGCCTTGTCCAGCCCGTGTTCCCGTTCTTCGGTCTGTGTCACTGACTCACCTTGGATGTCAGATGTCTTCGCCGCGCAGGATCTTCGCGAGCAACTCCGGGGCCAGATTGCCGCCGGACACGACCGCACACACGCTCCTGAACGGGTGCCGATTCGCCAGCGCCGCCGCGACCGGGATCGCTCCGGCGCCCTCCGCTATGACTTTGTTCGACTCGGCCAGCAGTTTGATCGCGTTGACGACTTCACTCAACGACACCGTCAGGGTGTCGTCGATCAGGCGACTCGCGACCGGCCACATCTCGGCAAGCACAGATCCAAAGCCAACGCCCGTGACGAACCCGGGATCGCACGGGGAAGCCACGGGGCCGCCGGCTGCGCGCGCCGACTTGAAAGGATGCGCACTGTCGAGCTCGCACACAATGACTTTCGTCGTGCTGCCCATGGCTCGCAGGGCATTGGCGATGCCACAGGCCAGGCCGCCGCCGCCGAACGGCACGAAGATCGCGTCGACGTCGGGCAGGTCTTCGAGAATCTCCCGCGCAATCGTGCCATTGCCCGCGAAGGCCGCGGGATCGCGGACGGCGTCGATGTACACGCTCTCGAATTGCGAACAGCGACCGGAGGTGACGGCACTCCACCATTCTGCGAACGGCTGGCTGACGATGCGCGCATCGAGTGCCCGCAACAGGTCGAGCTTGGACTGCGGCGAGCCTTCGGGCACGACTGCGGTCGCTGTCGTGCCGATCCGTTTCGCCATCCACGCCATTGCGATCGAGCTGTTGCCCGAGCTGAACGTGTGAACGCCGGCGTTCAGCGTGTCGCGCGGTCGGCTCAGCATCGCGTTGGCAATCGGGCGCAGCTTGAAAGAACCCGCGGGCTGCAGGTTCTCCAGCTTCAGATGAACAGTCCGGCCCGCAGGCGCACCCGCACACCGCACCGTCGGTGTGCGCACGACGACACCGCGCAGGCGATCGCGTGCGCTTTCGATATCAGAAGCTGATGCGTGCGTTGACACCAATAGTGCGCGGCTGTGCGGCGACGACGGCTTCGGGATCCTGGAATGTGCCGAGGCCATCGTACAGCGCCAGCTCATTCGTGAGGTTCTTCACGAACAGGCCGACCTGCACCTTCTCCGTGACATTCATGAGCGCCACCGCGTCCAGGATCGTGTACGAGCCGAGCGAGATGTTGAAGGGACTGCTCGGCACGAACTCGGTGTTGGTGTCGCCGCGATAGGTTGCATCGAGCGAGAACGTCGTATCCCGGCCCACGATCGGCACGTCGTAGCGCAAGGCCGCGTAGAGCTGCACATCCGGCGTGTTCGGGATCTCGTCGCCCTTGCGACCGATGATCACGAACGGCGAAGCGCCCGGCAGCACGGGTTGATCCTCCGAGAGCTCGTGCTCGAAGAAATACGTCCCGGTGAACGTCAGCGACAACCGATCGGTGAGCAGCGAGTCCAGCGACCATTCGATGCCGGTCACGTCGGCGGCGCCGCCGTTGGTCGTGAACGGGATGTTGCCGACCGGATCGCGCGGCTCGACCTGAATGTCGTTCCACTTGATGTGGAACAGCGTGGCATTGAGCTGCAGGCGCTGGTCCAGCCAGCGCGACTTGATGCCGACCTCGTAGTTCTTCAGGTCGTCGGAGTCGAAAGTATCCGGGATGCCCGGCGCGAACGGTTGATTGCCGTTATTGATGCCGCCGACGCGGAAACCTTCCGAGTACAACGCGTACCACAGGACATCGTCAGTGGCCTGCAGCGACAGGCTGATCTTCGGCAGCGTCGCACTGCCGTCCTGCTTGAGCAAACCGACGGCGTTACCGTTCACCGTGGTGCCGATCTGTTGGCCGGCGACCGGCGCCGGCCCAGTCGGCGCGAAGGCATGCAGCGTCGCCTGGATCGACTCGAGGTCCGCGTCCGACCAGCGCAGACCGGCGAGCAGCGTCCAGCGCTCGGCGAGCTTGAAGGTTGCTTCACCGAAGACTGCCTTCTGCTCGACCTCATCCGAGCGCGTGCGCCCGAAGAACGTGTTGCCGCCGGCTAGCAGCGCATCATCCGAGTTCAGTGCATTGAACGGCATCGGCCCACCGCTGCCGTCGGTGGTGACCACGTGCACGTTGAACTCGTTCTCGTCCTTCTGATAGTAGGCGCCGGTCACGAAGTTGAACGGCGAGTCGAAGCTCGAGGCAAAGCGCAACTCCGCCATCTTGGTCTTGTATTCCTGCGGCTGCTGCGTGATGCCCGCAATCGGCACGCCGAAGAACAGCAGGATCGGCGTGCTGTCGAACGTGAAATCGATGTCGTGCTTGTATTGCGAGGCTGCGAGCGACACCGCACCGAAGCCGGCGTCGTAGCGCGCCGTCGCGCCGAACAAATCGAAGTCGTCTTTGCGCGGGCTCTTGGTGATGTCCGTGTTGATGAAGTCCGAGCCGGGCGTGAACGACGCCAGGCCGGGAAGCGGCGCGAAACCCGTATTGCCGGGGAGCGAAGCAATTTCCGGCGGCTGGTCCGGATACGCAGGCACGCCCTTACCAGTGAAGCGCGGCGAGCCGTCACTGTCCAGATTCTGTTTCACGTAGACGGCGTCGACCGTGAGCGCATCGCTCGGCGTCCACCGCGCGCTGAGACGTCCGCCGGTGATCTCGGTCGAGTTGATGTCCTCGGCCGTGCCATTGAAAACGGTCGTCGTTCCAGTGGTTCGCTCAAGCCGCTGCTGATCGATCCAGCCGTCGCGGTCCTCGCGATAGCCGACGAGGCGGATCGCGAACTTGTCGGGTGACAGCGGGATGTTGACCATCGCGTTGATGCCGTAACCGTCGCCGCCATCCTCGATCGTGCTGAAGTCAGCCTCGCCATAGGCGTCGAACTTCGAGGCATCGGGTTTGCGCGTGATGAAGCGGATGTTGCCCGCCATCGAATTCGATCCGTACAGCGTGCCTTGCGGGCCATTCAGCACTTCGACGCGCTCGACATCGACGAGCTGTACTGGCGCGTTCTTGCCGCCGCCGTCCTGCTGATCGCTCGCGGTGATGACGTACTCGTCGAGGTACGCACCGACGACGGACGGTCCGCTGCCGTTGATACCGCGGATGATGTATTCGGAATCGCCGGGACCCAGGTTCTGGAACTGCAGACCGGGCACGCTGCCGGCGAAAGCTTCGAAGGTCGTCTCACGCTTCAGCGTCAGATCGGCGCCGCCGAGCGCGTAAATCGATTCCGCGGTTTTCTGTACATCCGTTTCGCCGCGCTTGGTCGCGGTGACGACGATTTCTTCCAGCGCGCGGCCGCCGGACTCGGAATCTGCCGCATACGCCTGCGTGCCCGCGGCTGCACAGAGCATCGTGACCGCACGGCCGCAATGCAGTTTCCAGCGCGTATTCATGGTCTCCCCCTTTTTTCGCCGCGAACGGCCGCCGCGAATGGCTGGTTGTTGCCAGGGATTTAACCGCTTCCGTGCAGTCCCTGCCCCATCCACTTTAGCCCGGAAGCCCTAATTTCCTTGGCCGGCGCGCGTCCGGCCTGCGGATAATCCCCCGGATACCGCAGCCTGGGAGGTGAGACGCTGGATGGTGCTGTACGACTCGCTGGTGATCCGTTGCGGGTCGGCAATGAGGTACGGCCGCAGGACTTCCAGAATCTCGTCGTACCCCGCCACGACCGCCTCTACCGTCAGCTCGCGGTCATGGTACTCCACGTAGTTCAGCCAGTTCTCCGAGATGATCCACGTGATGTCGACGATGGAGCGGAGCCGGCGCGGATCCGTCGGCAATTTCATGAGGCCGCGGGCCGCGAGCGCGCCGAAGAACTTCTCGATCTCGACCAGCCGGCGCTCGCGGTTGTGGGCGAAGCGCAGCCGCAGCGCTTTGTCCTGCCGCAGCAAGTCCGCCATCTCGCGGTAAAAGAAGCGGTAGTCGCGGATGAGCTTCAGCTGGCGAACGAACATCTCCGCCATGTGCTCGAGCGTGGCAGCGAGATGATCGCGGTACCAGCCGGAATCCATCTCGTCGATGGCGCGCTGGAAGAGGAAGCGGATGATTTCCCGCTTGTTGTGAAAATGATAGTGCAGATTGCCCTTGCTGATACCGCAATGCTCCGCGATGCGGTTGGTGGATACCGCGGCGGTGCCGTGCTCGTTGAAGAGTTCCAACGCGGCATCGACGATGCGAGTCTGCGTATCGCGTGTGGCCATAGACCTTGGGAGAGGCCATGAAAGGTGTGGATAGGATAACGCAGGAGCCTGGTATGAGTACGCCCGAGCCGGCGTTCCCGGTGGAACGGCTGAGAACGGAATTCCCCGCCCTGCAGCGCGCGGGCAGCGGCGTGTTTTTCGACAATGCGGCAGGCGCGCAAGTGCCTCAGGCCGTGTTCGACGCAATCAATGAGCACCTGCTCAACCACAACGTGCAGCGCGGCGGCCGCTACTCGCAGAGTGTGGCTGTAGATGAGGTCCTGACACGGGCACGGGCCAGCGTCGCCGCACTGGTCAATGCGCGCGAACCGAACGAAATCGCCTTCGGCATGAACGCAACTTCGTTCATCCGCCTGATCAGCCTTGCTGTCGCCCAGACGTTCGGCGAGCGCAACGAGATCATCGTCACCGACCTCGATCACGAAGCAAACGTAGCCACTTGGCTCGCGCTCGCGCCGCTCGGCGCGACCATTCGCTGGTGGCGGATGCGCGACGATGCCAATCTCCATCTGGAAGACCTGGCACAGCTGGTATCGCCGAGGACGCGGCTGCTCGCCTGCACGGTGGCATCGAATGCGCTCGGCACGATTGTCGACGTCCGCGGCGCGGCCGATCTGGTGCATGCAGCGGGCGGCGAGATCTTTCTCGACTGCGTTCACTTCGCTCCCCATGGCCGCGTAGACGTCCAGGCGTTCGACTGCGATTACCTGGTCTGTTCTGGCTACAAGATTTTCGGACCGCACATGGGGTTCTTGTGGGGGCGTTACGAACTGCTCGAGCGTCTGCCCACGTTCCGTGAGGACTTCATCCCGGATGTGCCGCCCGCCAAGATCGAGGCAGGCACCGTCAGCTACGAAAGCGTCGCCGGGATGGATGCAGCAGTTGGCTATCTGGCTCGGCTCGGGCGGTCGCCCGCATCAGCTCCGACGGACCTGCGCGCGGACGTCGCACGCGGCATGCAAGCAATCCTCGGCTACGAGCGCGCCCTCTCGCTGGAAATGCTGAAGGTCTTGCACGCATGCAAGGCACGCATCTACGGCATTGCAGATCCCGCACGAATCGCGAGTCGCGTGCCGACGCTGTGCTTCAACATCGAGGGCCGCTCGCCAGCTGCCGTGACGGAAGCGATGGCCCGCGCAGGAATCGGCATTCGCGACGGTCATCTCTACTGTCCGCGGTTGATGCAACGTCTGGGACTGGCGCAAGACAGCGGTACTGTTCGCGTCTCGCTCGTTCACTACAACACGCTGGCGGAGATTCATCGCTTCGGTAACGTGCTGTCGGATCTGACCAAGGATTAGACTAGACCTATGAGTTCGGATGATTCCCGCGAGCCGCCCCGCGAGCCACTGATCGCCGGCACCATGCCTTCCTACCAGGAATTGGAGGCCGGCCGACGCTACTTGTGGTGCCGCTGCGGACGTTCGAAAAATCAGCCGTTCTGCGACGGCTCGCACGCCGGGACCGGATTCCAACCGGTTGCCTACGTTGCCAAGTCCGACAAGGAAGAAGCGCTGTTCTGCATGTGCAAGCGGACCGGCACGCCGCCGTTCTGCGACGGCACCCACGCCAACCTGCCTGGCGGCTACGCGGTAGAGACCGCGGAGAGCATCGCTGCGAGCCAAGTGCCGTGGGCACCGGAGATCGACGGCGGAGTGCATCGACTGGATGGCACCTGCTACACCATTCGCGCTGCCGCGACGCGCCCGGCGGATCCCGGGCCGTTCTGGATGCGCACACTCGTCGACGACATGCGCGGTGCCTTCTTTCAGACGCAGATCTACCTGGAGGTTCGTGATCGGTCCTCGCCGATCCTGGCGCCGAGCACACCGGCGCAAATGATCATCTTCATCGCTGACGGCAGCGGCACAATCGAGATCGGTACGCGCCGCTTCACGGTCGGTCCGCTGGACGGAGTCATGGTGTTGCCCGGTGAAGGATTTCGGCTGACTGCCGCTGAAGGCGTCTCGTTGCAAGCATTCGTTTCCGTCTGTTCGGCCGCCGGCGGTTTGCAGCCGATCGCGTCGCCAACGCCGTTCGACGAGTCGCAACCGGAGCGCGTCGCGCGCATCGATGCCGAGCAACGCAAGGCGATGGGCACGCGGTGGTTTCAGCATCTGGTCGACGGGAAGCTGGGTGCGCGCAACGCGGTGCAGTTCATCGGTCACATTCCGCAATCGAAGGCCTCGATGCATCGCCATCTCTACGAAGAAGCAGTGATCATCGTCTCGGGCGAGGGCGTCATCTGGAACGAGAGCGTGCGCGCCGCCGTGCGACCCGGCGACGTGATCTTCTTCCCGCGCAAACACGTGCATTCCCTGCAATGCACTTCACCCGATGGCATGGACGTCCTCGGCGTCATCCATCCGGGCGACAACCCGGGCATCAACTACTGACTATGGAACCTGATTTCAAAGCGCTGCGCCGTGAGTTCCCGCTGCTGCGGCACATGACTTACCTCAACAGCTGCTCGTATTGCGCGCTGGCGAACGACGTCAAAGCTGCGTTCGACAACTATCTGCAGGACCGCCTGCAGGTCGGTGCGAACTGGGACGTCTGGGTCATGAAGAACGAAGCGGTGCGCACGCTGATGGCGCAGCTGCTGCACGCGACGCCGGACGAGATTGCAGTCACCGCCTCGGCTTCTGCAGGTCTGAACGCGCTGGCCACTGCACTGCAGTTCTCCGGGGAACGCAACAAGGTCGTCATCAGCGACTTCGAGTTTCCGACCAACGCGCAGATCTGGCACGGGCAGGAGCCCCGCGGCGCCCGCGTCGTGCACGTGAAGCGCGACGCAGACGGCTACATACCGCCCGAAGCTTTCGCCAAACATATCGACGAGCAGACCAAGCTCGTGGCGATCACGCACGTGTGTTTCCGCAACGGAGCGCGGCTCCAGATTCCCGATATCGTGCGCCTGGCGCGCGCCAAAGGCGCGCTGGTCCTGCTCGACTGCTACCAGTCCGTCGGCACCGTCGATATCGACGTCAAGGCGCTCGACGTCGACTTTGCGGTCGGCGGCATGTTGAAGTACCTGCTCGGCACTGCAGGAATCGGCTTCCTCTATGCCCGCGATTCGCTGGTGCGCTCATTGCACCCGACTCACACCGGCTGGTTCGCGCAAGAGAACATCTTCGCGATGGACATCACTGCGAATCGCCCGTCGCCGACCGCGCGCCGTTTCGAAGCCGGCACACCGCCGGTAGTGAGCTGCTACGCCTCGGAAGCCGGGCTGAAGATCATGCTCGACGTCGGCATGCCGGCGATCGAGCAGCGCATTCGTACGTTGACGCGTCGCTGCATGGAAAAGCTACGCGAGATCGGCTGGCCGAGCGTTACGCCGGCGCAAGACGAGCGGCGCGGCGCCATGATCTGCGTCCCGTCGCGGGCCAGCGGCGCGCTTTCGCAGGAGCTGATGAGGCGTAATATCGTCACGTCGAATCGCGACGACAATCTGCGCGTCTGCTATCACTTCTACAACGACGACGAGGACGTCGACGTGCTCGTCGAGGCGCTGCGCGAGCTGCGTCCCAAGTTCGGCATTTGACGAGAGGTACAGAGCCATGACCCAAGTCATCAATAAGAGTTCTGCGCTGCTGACCGACCTCGCTGCCAGCATCGTGAATGGCGGCATTCGCGTCGTCGATCTCACGGTGCCGCTGGAGCCGGCGACGCCGACCATCCAGCTGCCGCCGCAGTTCGCGCCCTCCAAGCCGTTTGCGCTGGAGGAGATCTCGCATTACGACCAGCGCGGCCCAGCCTGGTACTGGAACAACATCGCCTGCGGCGAGCACACGGGCACGCACTTCGACGCGCCGATTCACTGGGTCACGGGCAAGGATTATCCGAACAACGCCACGCACAACATCCCGGTGCAGAAGTTCATCGGCCCGGCGTGCGTCATCGACGTCACGGACCGCGTGCGTGAGAACGTCGACTTCCTGGTGACGGTCGACGTGGTGAAGGCGTGGGAGTCTCGGCATGGCGCGATCCCGCGCGGCGCCTGGGTGCTGATTCGCACCGATTGGTCGAAGCGCACCGGCGCGGAGCGCTTTCTGAACATCCGCGAAGATGGCCCGCATACCCCGGGCTTTCATCCGCAGTGCGTGCCGTTCCTCGCAAAGGAGCGCGACATTCTCGGCGTCGGCGTCGAGACGGTCGGCACCGATGCGGGACAAGCGGCGACCTTCGATCCGATGTTCCCGTGCCACACGATCATGCACGGCTCGAATCGCTTCGGGCTCGCCAGCCTGATGAATCTCGATCAGTTGCCCGCGACCGGCGCGGTGGTCATCGCACCGCCGCTCAAGATCGTCAACGGCTCGGGCAGCCCGTTGCGCGTGCTGGCGCTGGTTCCGATGTAGAGAAGAAGGGACTCTCGCCAAGACGCCAAGAGCGCCAAGGTTCTGAAAGTCAGAATTTCCGACGATCAGCTTCTTCTTGGCGTTCTTGGCGTCTTGGCGAGAACATTCTCCTCATCGCGTCGCCGTAAAGCGCGTTCGCTGTTTGCCGCCAGCGAGCGGGAGCTTGCTCTCGTCGACGATCTCGCCGTTCTTCATCACGAACGCAATCGCCTTGACGTTCTCGATGCTGACTGCGGGATCGGCGTCGAGCAGGACCAGGTCGGCGAGGCGGCCGGCCTGCACCGAGCCGAGTCGGTCGGCCTTGCCGAGAAATACTGCGCTGTTGTAGGTCGCGATCCGGATCCCATCGAGCGGTGCGATGCCGGCGGCCGCCAGCAGTTCGAGCTCGCGATGCACGGCCGGACCGCTGCTCTGATCGGTACCGCAAGCGACGACGCCGCCTGCCGCATGGATCTTGCGGATGTTCTCCTGCGCGATCGGCGTCATGATCCTCATCCAGGTCGTCCAGGTACGTGCCCGATATTCCGCGGCCGTTTCCGCCTTGAGCTTGTTGCGTTCTTCCACTGACAGCGAGGCCGCGTACAAGGGCTGATCGAGATACTCCGGATGCTCGGCGAGGCGGCTGTAGTTCTCGCCGATGGTCAGCGTGCTGGCGAACGGGATCTTCTTCACCGCCATGAGCTTCACGAACGAATCGCTGACCGGACCCTGGATGACCGGATGCGCGAGCGTGTCCAGGCCGGCATAGATGGCCTCGAGCGCGCGGAACTCGTTGGAGACGTGCACGGTGGTGCGAATGCCGTGCTGGTTGTAGTAGCGCGCGATTTTCTCCGCCAAGTCGGCGGTGAGCAGCGTGATCATCGGCCGCGAGCCCCATCCCTCCTCCTCCATCATCAGCTTGACCATGTCGGGCTGCTGCTCGGCGATGTGCGCGTCGAGCAGTGCCTTGTCCTTCTCGAAGTCGGCGATGCCGAGCGAAATGCGGTCGCCGTGGCTGCCCGGATAGGTGATCGCGTTGCCGGTTGCGAAGATGCGCGGCGCGAGAATGCGTCCGGCGCGCTCATCGGCACGCAGCGGCAGAATCAATTTTGGAATGTTGCCGGCGTCGAACACAGTCGTCACGCCGGAGTACAGATAACTCGCGAGTGCTGCGAGCGCCTCGCCGCGGCTCGCTTGTTCCCACTTCACTCCGGGGCCGGAAGGCTGCGCGGCTCCGCGCAGATGGATGTGGACGTCCATCAATCCGGGAATGAGGTACTTGTTGCGCGCGTCGATGCGACGGCCCGGCTCGCTGCTCGCAAGCTGACTTGGGGTAACAGCGGCAATCTGCGCACCATCGATGATCACGGCCATGTCCGGCTGCGGCGCGCGGCCTGTGCCTTCGATGACAGTGACGTGGTCGATGATCAGGCGTTCCGCTGCGCCGGCCAACAGCGGTACGAATAGCAAGGTGGCGGCGACCAGTATCGATCGGAGTCTCATTGATTCAGTCCCAGCTCGTTCAGCGCTGCTCGTAACTGTTTGCCGTCCTCGTCCGCCAGCGCTGCAGTCCGCAGGCGCTTGATGATTGCGGCGAGGTCCGGCCGATCAGCCAGCCGCTGAACTGCCTCGTTGACGATGTTGTAGTTCTTCAGTCCACGTTCGTGCGTATCGCTGTAGCCCTTCACGAGCCGTTGACACTCCGCGAACTCTATCGCGGCGTCGTAGCCGCCAGTCCTGGCTGCCAACGTCTTGATGCGCTCCAGCCACGCACCGATGCGTTCCTGTTCGAGTCGATACCGCAACGTGCCGCGACGCCAACGCCGCAAGCCCGCCACGAAGTACAGGAACAGAAATCCGCCGACGTGGGCAGTCTGGATGTGCCTGCCCTTGCGAAACAGCGGCGCAAACAATCGACGCGCCCTGCTGCTCGCCTGCAAGCGCGCGCCCAGCCCGGCCGGCAGCGTCTCGCAGACTTCCTCGAAGCGCGGGTGCATGAATTCGGTCAGGTACACGATCTGGTCGACCGGCGCGCGCACCTCTTCGCGCACACGGTTGAATCGTGTGCCGCGGGTTTTCAGATCGGCCACGCGAATCGTGTCCTCGTACGTCATCCACAACGCCAGGTGTCTAGCAACCGCCGCAGTCAGCGCGTAGCCGCCGCTGTCGCGGATCTCCTGCACGCGATCGAGATAAAGCCTGGCGTAGTCGCCGTCCTGAAAATCCAGCGCACGTTTGACGCCCTCTTGCAGCAGACCGTGCAGATGCGCTGGAAACTGACTCTTGATCCGTGCGTCGAGCGTTCTGCCGACTTCGGTCGTGGGGCCGGCGCTCGGCGGCACCAGGCTCGTCAGCGGCGAGCGAGTCAGCGCGCGCTCGAAGCCGGCCGCGAAGCCCGCCAGATTCGTCTTGACTGCCACACCCGACTGCGTGATCGCTTGCTCGTAGAGCGCCCGCGGGAACGGCAGCACCGCCGACGCGGCGATGGCTCCGAACAGCACCGAACTGATGACGCTGTTGTGTTCGTCCGCCAACGCTTGCATGTCGAAGCTGATCAGCCGTTTCGACCGCGCTTGGAGCGCGGCGAATACCGCGTTGGCATCGACGATGCCGTCGCCCATAGCCGATTTCTCGGTGATGCCGTAGATGCGATGGGTCGAGGTAACGGTCGTCGTGCGATCCGGCGTGACGAGGCCGCGAACCACAGCGCGCCCCGCTTCCATCAGCTCGGCGGCGACGACCAGGTCGACGTCGCCGGGCACCGCCATCAACGCGAGCACTGGCCGATGCGCAGGAGTAGGCGGCGCCGGGCTCATCTCCAAGTAGTAGACAGTGGTCCCGGTGCGCTGAGCTACACCGGCAATGGACGTCGCCTGCACGATCCAGCCGTGCAGCTCTGCGACAGCGACGAGCCAGTCGGCGAGTACCCCGCCACCCTGCCCTCCCAGCGCCGTGATTGCGATCGATAACGGCCGCGCGACGTCAGAAGGCATGTCGCAGCCTGCGGCGCTCCGCTCGCCTTTGGAAGAATCCGATCACCCTCGCCCGTAGCTTCTGCAGCGCGCGGTCCCAGCGCGTCGGATTGAACACCAGTTGCGCGCGATAGAAAGACGGGCACAGCACCGCTGCATGCGCTACCTCGCCGCACACTCCGCAACCGACGCACGAGTTATCCACGTGCGCGATCGGATCCTGTCGCAGCGGATCGGGATTGGGCTTGATGGTCAGCGAAGGACAGCCGGACAAGCGGATGCACGAGTGATCGCCCGTGCACGTGTCCGGGTCGACACCGAAGCGCTCGCGCACCATGCGCGTACCGGCCGCGACGGCCTTGTTGAATGCAGGCTTCTCGCGCCGCTGCCGGTTGAGCATGCACTCGGACGCGGCGACCACGACCTTCGGCCCCTTCTCCGGCGTCGTCATTGCCTCACGCAGCACGTCGCGCATGCGGCCGACGTCGTAGGTCCGATCGACGATGCGCAGCCATTTCACGCCGACGCCTTTGACCGCCTCGCCAATTGGATGCTTGGTGCTCTTCGAGCGGTTGTCCGCACGCGAGGAGAGGATGTCCTGGCCGCCAGTCGCCGCCGAGTAGCCGTTGTCCACCACGACCAGCACGTTGTCGCTCTGGTTGAACACGGCGTTGCCGACGCCGGAAGTCAGGCCGTTGTGCCAGAAGCCGCCGTCGCCCATCACGGCAATCGCGCGCTTGTTGCGTGGCGCATTGAATGCCGACGCGCCGGCCGCGCCGAGCCCGTAGCCCATCGTGGTGTTACCCAGATTGAACGGCGGCAGAATCGAGAACAAGTGACAGCCGATGTCGCAGCTGATGTGCACCTGGCCCATCTCTCGCTGCAAGAGCTTCATCGCGGTGAAGATCGGCCGCTCGGGGCAGCCCGTGCAGAAGCCGGGCGGCCGGATCGGCAGGAGTGCGGCGAGGGCCTGCACTTCCTTCGGCAGTTCCGCCGGAGGCGGCGGTAACAGCGGAGTCGCGCGGTCGAGTTGCTCGGGCGAGTACGCGCGCATGAATGCACGCAGGCCCCGCTGAATCACGTCGCCGGTGTATTCGCCGGCCCTCGGAAATACATCCTTGCCGACGACGCGCGCGGCGATGTCTGCCCTACGCAGGATCGAGTTGAGATTCTGTTCGAGATACTCGGGCTGACCTTCCTCGACGATCAGCACTGCCTTCTTGCCGCGACAGAACTCGACGACTTCGCTGTCGATCAGCGGATAGGTCACGTTGAGCACGTACAACGGCAGTTCCGTTTGGCCGATGGAGTCCGCGAGCCCAAGCAACTCCAGCGCGCGGATCAGCGTGTTGTAGAGGCCGCCTTGCAGGATGATGCCGACGTCGCCACTCTCGCCTCCCAGAAACTCGTTGAGCCGACGCTCGACGATGAACCTCACCGCAGCCGGCCAGCGGTGATTGATCTTCTCCTGCTCGTGCAGAAAGCTCGCTGGCGGCAGCACGATGCGATTCACGTCGCGCGTCGGATTGTCGAGCGCATCCTGCAGCGTGAATGCCGGCGCGCGGTTGTCGCGGGCGATGAACGAGCCGTACACGTGACACGCACGGATGCGCAGCTCCAGCATCACCGGAGTATTCGACGCCTCCGACAGCTCGAAGCCGCGCTCGACCATCGCCACGATGCTCTCCAGATTCGGGCGCGGATCGAGCAGCCACATCTGCGACTTCATCGCAAAGGCGTGCGAGCGCTCCTGCATGATCGAAGAGCCTTCGCCATAGTCCTCACCGATGATCACCAGCGCACCGCCGGTGACGCCGCCGGAGGCGACGTTGGCGAGCGCGTCCGAGGCGACATTCGTGCCGACAGTGGACTTCCAGGTCACGGCCCCGCGGATCGGATAGTTGACCGACGCGGCCAGCATCGCGGCGGCGGCGGCCTCGGAGGCGCTGGCTTCGAAGTGGATGCCGAGCTCTTTCAGCAGCCCCTGCGCATCGGACAGCACATCCATGAGATGCGAGATCGGCGCTCCCTGGTAACCGCCGACATAGCCGACACCCGACTGCAGCAGTGCTTTGGTAACGGCGAGAATGCCCTCGCCGCGGAATTCCTGCCCGGCGCCGAGGCGCAATTTACCGACTTCGTGCGTGAATGATCTTTCAGCCATGACAGGCCCGCCGCCAAGGGCCGTATCTTCGCAGCAACTCCGGCGAACACAAGCCGCGGTACATATATATGTAGGGCTGTCGGGCTAATTGCCCGAGCCAATTGCCGGGGCTAGTCGCCGCACACCGCCAGGAATCCGGCGGCCATGAATTTCGCCATCCGCTTCTTGACGGCAGCGAAGTCGTCCGACTTGCACAGACCGTTCGACAGCTTGTCGATACGTCCGGTGCGGGCGAGCGTGAGCAGCAAGGCGCCGCTGACGAAGTGATAGCCCCACAGAATGTCTTCTTCCGCGCAATCCGGCAGAGCGCGCTTCAACAAGCCGATCAGGCGCAGCACGACCGGATCGAAGTGCTTGTCCATGAGCTCGGCGCCCCACTGCGGAGTGTTGGCGACCTGCGAGGCCAGCGCGCCGTAGTTCTTCCAGGGCTTGCCGCCTTCGATGTACAGGTCCAGGTCGGTGTCGAGGAACGTGTGCAGCGCGCCCTCGATGGTCGGCTTGCCCTGCGTCGCGGCGTCGTACTCTTCGAGAGCCCGCATCCGCCGGGTGCTGGTCACTACGGCGCGCCGCGCAAAGACCTCGTCGAAGAGCTTCTTCTTGTCGCGGAAATAGTAGTTCATGAGCGTGTGATGCACGCCGACGCGTTTCGCCACGTCCTTCAGCGTGACGCCGTACAGGCCGTGTTTGGAGAACAGCTCCTCGGCAATGTCGAGAATCTGCTCCGTCATTTCGGCGCGCTGCGCCGCCTTGGTGACGCGCCGGGTCCGGGACTTCGGCTGCTTCGCTCTGCTCGCTCGCTTGCGTGGGGACTTCAGATCTAAGGGCACAATCGGGTCTCCGCTCTCAACCGCTGCCGTATTCTGACCTGAGCTGCATTTTGTCGATCTTTCCGGTAGAAGCCAGCGGCATTTTCTGCAGACGGATCACCGTGTCGGGTATCCACCAGGGCGCGACCTTACCCGTCAGCGCCGCCAGCAGGGCTGCATCATCGCTGTCAGCGTCTGCGCGCATTTCGACGAGGAGCACCGGCCGTTCACCCCATTTCGGATCCGCGCGTGCGATGACGGCCGCCAAGGATACCTCGGGCAAGGCACCGACGATCGCTTCGATCTCCGCCGGATTGATCCATTCGCCGCCCGACTTGATCAGATCCTTGGCCCGCCCGGTGATGATCAGATTGCCGTCCGGATCGATGCGCGCCAGATCGCCGGTGTTGAACCAGCCGTCGGCATCGGTGGCGGTGCTCTCCTCCCCGAAGTAGCGCTCGATCACGCTGGCACCGCGCACCCACAGATGCCCCTCGGCATTGCGCTGCTCGGGCAAGTGCCGTCCATCGGCATCTTTCAACAGCAGATCGACACCGACCGCGGGTCGGCCCGAGACCGCCGCTGATCGCTTGCGATCGCGCGGCGGCGACATCGTCCCGCACGGCGACAGTTCCGTCATGCCCCAGCTGGTCTGCACCGAAACTCCCAGGCGCCTCTCGATGCGCTCCATCAGCGCCGGCGGCAACGCTGAGCCCCCGACCAGGATGCGCGCGAGCGACGGCAACTCGGCACCGGTCGCATCGAGATGCTCGACGAGACCCAGCCACACTGTGGGAACGCCTACACCGATCGTCACCTCCTCAGAAACGATCAAGCGGGCCAGACTCGCGCCGTCGGCATGGCGGCCCGGCAGCACCAGCTTGGCACCGGCGGCGGGCGCGGCGAACGGCAACCCCCACGCATTGGCGTGAAACATCGGGACGACAGCGAGCACGCTGTCGGCGGCAGTGATGCCGAGCACGTCCGCCTGCAACAGTTTCAGCGCGTGCAGGAAGCTCGAGCGGTGGGTGTAAGTCACTCCTTTCGGCGCTCCGGTCGTCCCGGAGGTGAAGCACAGGCCGCACGCGGCACGTTCGTCGAAGCCGCCCCAGGTTACGGCACCTCGCGCGCGACTCATCGCCGTCTCGAGGTGGACGACACTGCAGTTGCCGTTCCACGCCGGTGCCGGCCCATCGATGATCAATACCCGTGTGACCACCGGCGCCCGCTCGACGATCTGCCGTGCCAGCGATTCGAGATCGGCGCTGGCAACGATGATGCGGCAGCCGGATCTCATGACCTGCCTCGCGAGTTGCGCGGCCATGAGTCGCGGATTGAGTGTGTGACAGACCGCGCCGAGACCCATGATGGCGTACCAGGTCTCGACGTGCGCCTGAGTATTCCATGCGAGCGTCGCGACACGCTCGCCGCTTCCGATGCCGAAATCCCGCAGCACGGCGGAAACGCGCAGACTGCGCGCTGTCAGGTCCGCATAACTCACGCGATCGATCTTGCCCGCATCGCGCGCCGTGACGACCTGCGCACGCCCGTGCCACTTGGCGGCGTGCGCGAGCAGCTTGTCGAGCGTGAGCGCGAACTCCTGCATGGAACCGTCGATCATCGGCAATCGTCCTCGTGGGGCGGCAGCGTCGGCGCAGCGAGACCGACGTTCCAGTTCCAGGGCAATTCGCCCTTGGCGCGGCGCCGGCACACGACTTCCTCGTTCAACTCGTACATGCCGGGCAGCAAGTGCGTACCCGGCCGCGCGACATCGGCGAACAGCATGTACCCACGCGTTGTGCCGTATGCGGGCCAGGACGGCTGATTGCGGGCGCTGGGCTCGCCAGCGGTCGCGAAACTCGTCCAGTAGCTGATCATGGTCTCACTGAGCTCAGCTTCCTGCGGCGAGTCGGGCACCTTCGGCCAAAGCGGCGGCGTTCGATCCGCGGTGCCGAACACATAGGGCAGCTCCGAGGCATGGAACGCGTGCAAGCCGCCTGCATCCGCAGCGGAATAACCGTGATCGAAGAAGTAGAGATAACTGGGCTGACCCAGCGCCGACTGCTTTGCCACGAGACGCTCGGACGTCCAGCCGTACAGCGCATCGCGAGTCGTCGCGAGCACGCTGTCCTCGAGTCGGCTGCTCGGGTAGAGCCTCAGGAAGTCGTCGGCAAGGTCGGCATAGCGCTTGCGGATTGCGGCCTCATACGTTGCTGCGTCGGCCGGAACGGGCGGCGCCAGGAAACGCAGCGAGCGGATCTCGCCGCTGTTGAAGCCCGCGAGGATCGGCACCTTCGCCTGTTCGCCGCGATCGAACACCTCGACCAGCTGTCGCGGCAACACGTGACCGTCGACCGTGCCGAGCGGGAAATATCCGGTTGGCGCGGCCGCGTCCGTCAGCTTTGCGGCATCGATCGAGCGCAGGTCGGAGATGTTCGGCGAGCCCAGCGCGCTTGCAAGCCGTGAGCCGATCGCCTCTGCCGCCTGCTCGCCGAAGCGCCCGCGCTTCAGCTCCGGCAGCGAAATCATGTAGGCACTCTGGGCGATCGCTCGGGCGAACAGTCCACGCGCTGGTGGCGCAGCCATGAGGTACATCACGCTGAGCGCGCCTGCCGATTCGCCGGCGATCGTGACATTCGCCGGGTCGCCGCCGAAGGCTGCGATGTTCCGCTGCACCCAGCGCAGCGCTGCGATCTGGTCGAGCAGGCCGTAGTTGCCTGAAATTCGCTGCGGCGACTCGGCGCTGAGCTGCGGATGCGCCAGGTATCCGAGGATGCCGAGACGATAATTGATCGATACGACCACTACGCCGTGCGCTGCGAGCCTCGCGCCGTCGTACAGCCGCTCGCTGCTCGATCCGGACGTGAGCGCCCCGCCGTGAATCCACACCAGCACCGGCCTGCCGCGCGTTCCTGCTGCTGTCCAGACGTTCAGAAACAGACAGTCCTCGCTCACCGCGGGCAGCTCATCGAAATAGATGCTGCCGGGTCGCGGTTTCGGTTGCATGCAGGAGGCGCCGAAGCGAGTCGCGTCGCGCACACCGTCCCAGGACGGCAGCGCGACGGGCGGCTGCCAGCGTCGGCCACCCACTGGCGGCAATGCGTAGGGAATGCCTTTGAAGACGTTCATCGTTCCGCTGACTTCGCCGCTCAGCTTGCCCGCCGGCGCGTCCACCAAAGCATCGGTCCGTGCGGCCGCAGGAACTGCCATGCACAGCGCTGCGATGGAAGCGAACAACTGAATACGCATCGACGTCGACACCTTCCGCCTATGAGTGTTGCCGCAAAGCGCGCGCCAGCCAGAGATGGAGCAGCACCGCGAGCACGTAGAAGGGAACCAGCGTGTAGAAAGCGAGCTGCAGCGAATTGTCCGGATGGCTCGGCCGCAGCCAATCGCTGACCGCTCCCAGCCAGGTCGGCCCGAGCCCTAGCCCGATCAGGTTCATCACCAGCAACAGCAGCGCGCCGGCAAGCACGCGCTGATTGGGCTGCACCTCTTCCTGGACCAGCGTTACGGCGGGCGACAGATAGAAATAATTCAGAAAGGTCGGGAGCGC
>Ga0209382_10002333_pt1 | contig 27820 bp, 29 predicted proteins | sample SoiMetdeltSBSDD5_FD_187599 | JGI IMG/M metagenome (GOLD analysis project Ga0209382, IMG submission 187599) | Bulk soil microbial communities from a Populus tree surrounding site in Tennessee, USA - Soil MetaG P. deltoides SBSDD5 (SPAdes) (version 2) | ecosystem: Environmental > Terrestrial >... | reverse complement strand
ATTACCGAACAGGAGCGAATCACGATCCACAGCCGGGATGCTCTCGGTCATCGCCGCCCTCCCAGGTCAGGCGTCACTACTGAACCGATTTCACCCTGACAACCGACACCCAGGCGAGACATCACCCTTTCCGGGTAACACAGCCTGCTTCTCGAGCAGCCCGAGCCCGCCGTGTCGAGTCGGCGGGAGGCCGCGAAAGCACACGATCTCGGTCCGTCTTGAGGCGGGCGGATTACCCGCTCGGGGTGAGGCGCCGTCGGGTCCCGCGCTTGGACAGTGGCGAGCAGACCGTCCAGAAAGGAGTCAGTGATGACGTACTCACCAGAAACCAGCCCGGACCAAGCCAACCATCGGCTCGATCCTGAACTCGAGTCGACAGGCTGGACAGGCTGGATCGCCTTCGCCGGCATGATGATGGTGTTGCTCGGTTCGTTCCATGCGTTCCAGGGCTTGCTGGCATTGCTGGACGACGGCTTCTACGCCGTGGGCGACGACGGGCTGGCAGTGCACGTCGACTACACCACGTGGGGATGGGTGCACCTCGTTCTCGGTGCCATCATCGCGTTGGCAGGTATCTCACTCTTCGCGGGACGCATGTGGGCTCGCATCGTCGCCGTGTTCGCGGCGCTCGTCAGTGCCCTAGTGAACGCGGCCTTCCTGCCCGCCTTCCCGGTGTGGTCGACGATCATGATCGCCATCGACATCCTCGTCATTTGGGCCGTCATGGTGCACGGCCGAGAGATGAAGTCGGACTACTACTGAGGCGACGCGGCTGGTGAACGGCCCTGTCTCCGTCGTCGTCGCTTGCAACTCGCACCAGGTGGACCCGAACTACCCGACATGGGTAGTGCGTCGTCGCCGGCGTCCGGCAACGGTGGAGACAAGGTGCGGACCAGCCGGGATGCCATTCCACAGCAGGCCCGTCATAGGCGGAGGGCTGACGGGCAGAAAGGAACATCATGTCTATTGGACCGGTACAGCTCGTCGTGCTCGGGTTTCGGCACCCCGACTTCCACGGCGAGATCATTGCCGAGCTCGAGCGGCTGCGCGAAAGCGACACCGTACGGGTGATCGACGCACTGGCTGTCTACAAGGACGCCGCGGGCGAAGTCGAGGTCGAGCACCTCAGCAACCTGACGAAGCAGCAAGCCATTGAGTTCGGTACGGCAGTCGGCGCACTCCTTGGTCTCGGGATCGAAGGCGAAGAAGGGATGGTCGCGGGCGCCGAGTCGGGTGCGGCCGCCGCTGAGGACGGCGTGCAGGTGTTCTCCGACGAGGAGGCGTGGGACGTCCTGGAGGAGATCCCGAACGACTCGGCAGCCGCTCTCCTTCTCATTGAGCACCACTGGGCTGTCCCGCTGCGGGACGCCGTCGTCCGCGCGGGCGGGTTCCGGATCAGTGACGGGTTCATCAGCCCGCTCGACCTGGTGGAGATCGGGCTGTTGACCCGAGAAGAGGCCCATGAACTGCACGACCTGGAGACGTCAGGTTCGGCGGCGTAGCGGGACCGGGGACCGATCGACCTAACGACGATGAGGAGGTGCGACATGTTCGCATCGCGCAGGGTTGCCAGGCGCACGTCGCGGCGGACCGTTCGCCGTGTCGAACGCCGACGCAGGTGACGCGTCCAGGCCTCGGCACCGAGGTCGAGGCGTTCACGCCGCACCAGAGAAACGTCAGGCGGCGCACATGGCCGCCGTTGAGAGAGTGAGAGCACATGCCTGCTGAACCCATCGACCGCACAGTTCTGCCGATCCGGCGTCCGCCGTTCGGCGGCGCGGTGAAGAGAACGCTCGCCGGCTCCGTGCCTGACTGGAATCAGGCCATGCATGTCCAGCCTCCCGAGGGCGCTCCGAATGTCTTGCTCGTCCTCGTCGACGACGCCGGGTTCGGCAATCCGAGCACGTTCGGCGGGGCGATCAGCACGCCCAACTACACCCGCATGGCGAACGACGGGTTGCGCTACAACCGCTTTCACGTGACAGCTGTGTGCTCGCCGACGCGCGCAGCGTTGCTCACCGGGCGCAACCAGCATCGGGTCGGCTACGGCCTGGTCAGCGAGTTCTCCGGGCCGTTCCCTGGATACAACGCGACGATCCCGCGGGATTGTGCGACTCTTCCCCGGATCCTCCAGGAGAACGGGTACATGACGGGCGCCTTCGGGAAGTGGCACCTGACGCCCGACAACCAGCAGGGCGCGGCCGGTCCCTTCAACCGGTGGCCGACCGGGCTGGGATTCGACTACTTCTGGGGCTTCCTCGGCGGTGAGGCCGGTCAGTACGACCCACTGATCACAGAGAACCAGAAGACGATCGGCGTTCCGTCGGGGTCGGACGACAAGCCGTACTACTTCCCGGACGACATGGCCGACAAGACGATCGAGTGGCTCCACCGGATCCGGTCCCAGGACTCGCAGACGCCGTGGTTCGCGTACGTCGCGACCGGTTGTAGCCATGCGCCGCACCATGTCCCGAGGGAATGGTCGGACAAGTACCGGGGCCGGTTCGACGAAGGCTGGGACGTCATGCGGGAGCAGACCTTCGCGCGTCAGAAGGAGCTGGGCGTCGTCCCTACAGGCACTGAGCTGACGGATCGTGACGAGGCCTTCGAGTCGTGGGATTCGCTCGACGAGACCAACCGGCGCCTCTACGCGCGTCAGATGGAGATTTACGCCGGCTACTCGGAGAACTGCGACTGGAACATCGGCCGGATCATCGACGCCGTCGAGGCGATGGGTGAGCTCGACAACACCGTGGTGATCTGGATCTGGGGAGACAACGGCGCGAGCATGGAAGGCACCCTCACCGGGACCTTCAACGAGATGACGACGCTGAACGGGATCCCGCTCACGGCCGAACAGCAGATGGGGCTCATCTTCAAGCACGGTGGGCTCGAGGCGTGGGGCGGCGAGCTGATGGAACCGCACTACTCCTGCGGCTGGGCGCTCGCCAGCAACACCCCGTTCCAGTGGGGCAAGCAGGTCGCTTCCCACCTCGGTGGCACGCGCAACCCGATGGTGGTGCGGTATCCGACCGCCGTCACGGACCCCGGCGGGCTCCGGAGCCACTTCACCCATGTCATCGACATCGCGCCGACCGTTCTCGAGCTCGCCGGCATTCCACATCCGACGCAGGTCGACGGCATCGAGCAGGAGCCGCTCCACGGCTTCACCTTCGCCGACTCGCTGTCGAGCGCGAGTGCCCCGGAGCGCCACACGCAGCAGTACTTCGAGGCCGTCGGCAACCGGGCGATGTACAAGGACGGCTGGTGGCTCGCCCAGCGGATCCCGCGCATTCCGTGGCAGCTCGATCCGGAGGTGCTTCGCAAGTTCGGTGCCGGCTGGGATCCGGACACCGACCCGGCCGAGCTCTACTACCTGCCGGACGACTTCTCGCAGGCGAACGATCTTGCCGATCAGTATCCGGAGAAGGTCGCGGAGTTGCAGGCTCTCTTCTGGGAGGAGGCGGAGCGCTACAACGTCCTCCCACTGCTGGGAGGACTCAGTTCCTTCTACGGCATCGTGCCGCCCATCCCGAACGAGTCCAAGTTCACCTATCGCGGCCCGATGGAGAACATCGCGGCCGGAGTGATCCCGCACATCTACAACCACTCGTACACGATCAGCGCCGATCTGATCGTCCCGGAGGGCGGAGCCGAAGGCGTGATCGTCGCGGCGTTCGACCATCTCGGCGGCTTCGGACTCTTCGTACAAGACGGGAAGCTCATCCACCACTACTCGATGCTCGGCGTACTCGAGTACACCCAGGAGTCGGACCGTCCGCTCCCCTCGGGAGACGTGACCGTCGAGATGGTCTTCGCGGCGGACGCGCCCAAGCCGGCCACCGGCGGGGAAGTGACCCTTCTGGTCAACGGCAAGCGTGTCGGTGGCGGCCGGATGGAGAACACCGTGCCGGCCCGCTTCTCCGGGTACGCGGGCATGGACATCGGCTGCGACAACGGTCTCGTCGTCCACCGAAGCTACGCCGACAAGGCTCCCTTCCGGTTCACCGGAACGATCAAGCACGTGGTCTTCGACATCGATCCCGACCTGAGCGAAGCAGACGCGCAGACGCTGAACGAGCACGCGGCCCAAGCGCTCGCGGCCCACGGCGCGAACGCGTGAAGGAGGAACTATGAGTGACGAGACGCTGGACGTGCTGATCGCCGTCTACCTGATCCCCGATCTCGCGAAGGAGGACTTCGACGCGCTCGTGAAGCTGATCGAGGACAAGACTGTCGCGAGCGACGGCGTCGTCCTCGTGCACAAGGACGCCGACGGAGTCGTTCATGTGTCGGAGACGGGCGACCATCTGGGCCGCAAGGGCGTCAAGGTCGGCGGCGGCGTCGGCCTCGTCCTTGGCCTGTTCGCGCCACCGCTGCTCGCGGCGACGGCGGTCGGAGGCGCGGTCGGGGGACTCGTGGGGAAGTTCGCCCGAAAGCGGGTCGCCGCCGGGATCGGTGACAAGATGGACGACGCGCTGCCACCGGGCTCGGCGGGACTGATCAGTGTCTACGACCACGCGAACGCCGATATCGTCGACAAGACGCTGGCGAACGCCATCCGTACGTCGACGGCGCAGATCGACAACGCCAGCGCCGAGGAACTGAAGGCCGGACTCGAGCAAGCCGGGTCAGGGCTGGCGGGCTAGTCGTCTCGGGACGCGAGGAGACGGGTCGTGTCTTCCAGCTTCACGCTCACCAGATCGCTCGAGGCTCCACCGGACCGGGTCTGGGAAATCCTCGGCAACCCCGGGGCCTCGATCGGCACAGACGTGGATGTTCAGATCGAGCGGCCCGGGGACGCAGACGGCACGGGGATGATCCGGGTCGTGAAGGTGGGCAGGAACACGATCCGGGAGAAAATCACCAGCGTGGGGCCCGGGCAACAGCTTCGCTATCACATGCTCGACGGCGCTCCGGTTCGTGAGTATGTCAGCGGTGTCGTGCTCGACGAGTCGCCGAGCGGCCACACACGTGTCCGCTGGGACGTCCGCTTCACACCCCGAGTGCCAGGGAGCGGACCGCTTATCCGGCTGGTCTCACGGCGCACGCTCAACCGAGTTCTCGACGCCATCGCGGACGATGTGTCCGATCGCTAGAAGATGTCTCCCACGTCGAAATCGGCCTCGCGTGCGTTTCCCGAGCGAGGTCGCGCTCGCCGTCGAGTGACGCTGACCGACGTAGCGACCGCGCTATGGTTCAGCTCACTGTTTGGAAGCCATAGTCCGCGAGGACGTCCTGGCCCCCCTGGGACAGGACGAGGTCGACCCAGTGTTGCGCGGCGTCGAAGTTCTCCCTGTCGGCGAGGACCGCGATCGGGTAGTCGTTGATGACCTCACCGGAGCGGGGGATCTCGACAGTTTGGACGTCGTCACCGGCCGCCTGGGCGTCGGTGACATAGACCAGGCCGGCGTCGACCTCACCGCTGGTGACCTTGGTGAGGACGGACGAGACGTTGTCCTCTTCGGTGGCTGGTTCGAGGTCGATGTCGTTGAGCCCCATGAGTTCCTGGCTGGCGTTGCCGCAGGGGGCTTCGGGGACGCAGACCGCCACCGCGGCGTCGGTCAGGTCGGTGACGTCGTCGATGTTGGCGGGGTTGTCCGCGGGTGTGACGATCACCAGCGTGTTCTGGGCGAACACGGTGGGCTCGCCGTCGGTCAGGTCGGCGTCGATGACGTCTTGCATCGTGATGGTGTCGGCAGTGGCCAAGATATCGGCCGGGGCGCCGGAGATGACCTGTTCGGCCAGGATCGACGACGAGTCGTAGGACAGGCGGACGTCGACATCGGCGTGGTCGTCCTCGTAGGTGCCCTCGAGCTGGTCGAACGCGTTGGTCAGCGACGACGCCGCCAGCACCGTCAACTCGGTCTGCTCCTCATCGTCGCCACCACACCCCGCCACCGCCAACACCAACGACGTCACCGCGAGGACGGCGACGACGCGACGACGGTGCACCGCAGATTCGGTATCCATGCGCGGCAGTGTAGCCGTGTCTGCGGCTAATCTGGCGCATTCGCTATCTCAAGTACGGTTCGAAGCCTGGTGCATGCGGGTCCCCGCGGCCAAGTACGGCGGCGGCTGCGGCACGGTTAGAAGATGCGGTTGGCGATCTCTGCTGGTGCCAGGAGCAGTTCCTTCAATTCGTCGTCGACCTTCAAAGCGGTCAGGTGTGCTCCCGCCATCTCCAACGAGGTGCAGTACTCACCGACGTAGCTGCGGAAGACCGAGATGCCTCTGTCCGCAAGCCGCTTGTGGGCCAGGCCGTACATCAGGTAGAGCTCGCTGATCGGCGTCCCGCCGAGACCGTTGACCATGAGTGCGATCTCGTCACCGGACTCGAACGGCAGGTCGGGGATGACGGCGTCGAGGAGGATGTCGACGATCTCGTCAGCGGATGCCAACTTGGTTCGCTCGCGACCAGGCTCGCCGTGGATGCCGATTCCGATCTCCATCTCGTCGTCGCCGATCTCGAAGAGAGGCGTGCCTCGTACGGGCGGTGTGCACGAGCTCAGCGCGATGCCCATCGTCCGTACGTTGTCGATGACCTTCTCGCCGATGCGTACCAGTTCGTCGAGTTCGGCGCCGTTGTCCGATGCTGCTCCGGTCGCCTTGATGACGAAGAAGTTTCCGGCGACGCCGCGGCGTCCCACCGTGTAGGTGGAGTCCTTGACGGCGACGTCGTCGTTGACCAGCAGGGCGCCGACCTTCATGCCCTCGGCCTCGCACATCTCCTTGGCCATCTCCCAGGCTGTGCGGTCGCCCGTGTAGTTGTTGACGATGTGCAGGATGCCCTTCGGGGAGTAGAGCAGCTTGCTGGTCTCGTAGACGAACTCGACGGGCGGGCCGGCGAAGACGTCCCCCGGGCAGGCGCCGTCGAGCATTCCCGGTCCGACGGCCATCGTGTGGGCTGGCTCGTGTCCCGACCCGGATCCCTGGATGATCGTGACCTTGTCGTCCTTGGGGATGTCGGCACGGTAGATGAGGTTGTACTTGGGCTCGTACTTCAGTGTTCCGCCGCTTGCGAGCTCGATACCGGTGAGCATCTCCGGTACGAACTGTCGCGGATCGTTGACGAACTTCTTCACGGCTCGGTCTCCTATTCGGTATGTGCTTCGCGCCATGCGGCGCTGACTGCTTGCAGGATCACGCCCACTGCAGTGGCCCCCGCATCCACCGAGTCGCGGCTGCGCTCGCCGGTGTAGGCGGCTCGTCCACGCATGGCGAGCATGCCGAGGGTTTCCTCGGCGGCCTTGACGGCGACGTCCGCGGCGTCCTGGACGGCAGCGACTCCGTCGTCGGTGACGCCGGCCCCGAGGCTCTGTTCGAGGCTGTCCACTGCGGGGACGAGCGCGTCGAGCAGAGTCTTGTCCCCGAGTGAGGCCTCACCGCGTTGCATGATGCCGTCGATGGCGGCGCGTAGTACGGCGATGAGCTCGGCAGACGTCAGCTCGGTCTTGTCGCCCGCGGCGGCGGCAGCCCGAAGGAACGCCGTTCCCCAGATCGGGCCACTGACTCCGCCGACCTTGCCGGCGATCACGAACCCGACCCGTTTGAGGATTCCTCCGATGTTGCTTCGGTCGAACGTGTCGTAGTCGGCGAGGACAACTTCGAACCCGTTCCTGAGTGAGTAGCCGAAGTCGCCGTCGCCGGCAACGGCGTCGAGCTGGGCGAAATAGTCTGCGTTGTCGACGATCGTCGTCGACATCGTCATGATGACGAGGTCGACGTCGTCGAGCGCAGTACGTGCCATGACGAACCTCCTCCGGTGCCGTGGCGTGGCTCGTGTCTCGAGTCAGGGCGCGAGGCAACGTTCCAGATCTGCCAAGGTGATGTAGCTGCCAGGGGTAGCCGAACCGCGGTTGGCGATGACGCGAGTTCGCTCCCCGTCCGGGTCGCCCAGTGACGAGACGACCAGGATCGCTTCGCTGTTGTCCTCCTCCTCGGTGTATCCGTTGACTGTCATCACGCAACGCAAGCCGGCGGCAGTGGCTGCCAGCAGGCCGTTGCGCGAGTCCTCGATGACCAGCGCCTCCGCCGGCGATACCCCGAGCCGCTCCAGGGCGAGCAGGTAGATGTCCGGAGCCGGCTTCTTGTGGGCGACGACGTCCCCGGCCAGCACCACATCGAAGCGAGCAGCTCGCTCGGTCCCGGCGGCCCGCTCGAGGATGGCGCGCACTGACGGCTCCGCCGACGTCGACGCCACCGCGACCTCCCACCCGCTGTCTTGGGCCTCGGCGATGATCCGCGTGATTCCCGGCCGGGTCGGCAGCAGGCCTGCGGCGACCATGTCGGTGTAGATCGCCGTCTTGCGCTTGTGCCACTGGGCGAGGACGTCGGCCTGTTCGTCACGGGACTCCGGGAGACTGTTCGCCCGGGCGAACTCCGGCGTGAGCTCGGTGGCCATCCGCTCCTTGCCGCCCGCGGTCTTGAGCTTCTCGGCGTACGTCTCCTCGGACCACTCGACCGGCACGCCGAACTCCGCGAACGTGCGGTTGAACGCGACCCGATGGCCGTCGCGCTCGGTATCGGCGAGCACGCCGTCGCAGTCGAAGACGAGGGCGTTCACCATGCTCGACCCTCGCTGCCGAACAGGCGGATGTGCTCGCGGGTCATCTCCATCACGGCCTCGCGCTGCACACGGAACTGAGAAGGCGGGTCGTACTTGCCCGGGTTGTCCGACATGAAGTCGAAACCGGACTGCATCAGCCGGATCTTCAACGCCGTCGAGATGTTGACCTTGGCGCAGCCGCGGGCGATCAGGTCGGCGAACTGTTCGGCGCTCATGCCGGTGCCGCCGTGCAGGGCGACGGGAATCCCGGTCGCTTCCACGATGTCCGTCACACGCTGGCTGTCCAGCTTCGGCGCCCGCTGGTACATCCCGTGGGCGTTCCCGATGGCGGGTGCGAAGACATCGACGCCGGTCTCCTTGATGAAGTCGACGGCGGTCGCGAGGGACTGCTCGGACTCGACCTGGTCGCCGCCGATGTCCTCGACCCGCTTGAACCCTTCGATCTCACCCTCGACCAGCGCGCCGAACGGACGGGCCTCAGCGACCACCTCGGCACATTGACGTTTGTTCTCCTCGACGCTGAGGTGCGACGCGTCGTACAGGACGGAGTTCCAGCCCTTCTCCAGGCACAGGCTGATGACCTCCCGCTCCGGGCAGTGGTCCAGGTGCAAGGCGACCGGAACCTCAACGGCGTCCGCCATGGCACGCCACATCGCGTACAAGACGTCCGCGCCGACCGACTTCACCGTCTTCAGCGAGGTCTGCACGATCAGCGGCGAACGCAGTTCCTCGGCTGCCGCCAGCACTGCCTCCATGCTGAGGTCGTTGACGACGTTGATGGCCGCCACTCCATACCGCTCGTCAAAGGCACGGGCGAGGATGTCCTGAGTGGGGACGACAGGCATCAGCTGCCTCCTATCTCGGCCAGGTCGAGGACCTTCTGTGCGTTCGATTCGTCCAAGCTGAGGACGTCGACGATCCCGGCCCGAAGAACGCCCAGAATCGCCTTCGGCTTCTCCTCGCCGCTCACCACGGCGACGACCATCGGAATAGACCGGAGGTCGTCGATCGACAAGCCGATGACCCGGCCACTGTGCGGTGCGACGATGTGCCCGCCGTCGATGTCCACGTAGTTGCCGAGGACGTCCCCGACCGCGCCCTGCCGGCGCAGGGTCCGCATCTCCGCCCGGGACAGGCATCCGCTGCGAACCATGGTGCAGTCGTCATCCGCTCCGCCCATCCCGACCAGGGCGATGTCGGCGCTGGCCGCGACCTTCAGTGCGTGCGCCACCGCATCCTGCTCGAGCAACTGGTCGCGGACCTCCGCGCTCTCCACATACACCGGTGCGTACAGGCTCTCGGCGCGTCCATCGCACCGCTGCGCCAACGAGCGAGAGGTCTCGTTGGGGTTCGTCGGGGCGTCCACGCGGGGCGATCCGCCCATGGCGCTGGCGAAGACGCAGTCGATCGTGGTGCTCGGGCGGAAGTGACGCGGCACGGCCCCGACGTCTCGCCCGTGACTGATCGCCACCACCGTGTTGTCGACCAGGAGCCGTCGGAGATAGCCGGCCGCTCGGCGGGCCACGAGGGATCGCTGCTCGTCCGCATCAGAGACACTCGGGCTGACGATCGCCGCCCTCAGTCCGAACGCATCCACGAACCGCTGCTCGAGGTCGAGGTCGAGGCCCAACGGCGCCTCGATGTGGACCTCGACGACGCCGGTCGCTCGCGCTCGATCGAGTAACCGCTGTACCTTCGGGCGGGACAATCCGAACTCCGTCGCGATCTCGCTCTGAGTCCGGCGGTCGACGTACCACCGGCGCGCGAGGCGGGCGAGCAACTCGTGCTCGTCACGATCCAGATCGACCATCGCCGAACCTCATCCCACTGAGCAGATGCTCAGTTCTGCGCAGATGCTCACGCCGCGATCTTGAGCAAAGTGGGCAGCGATCACTAGGGCCGAACGTCCCCCTCCACCCCAAGTCGGACGATCCGACCGGGCAGCGCCGAGGCCTGGCGTCCGCGCGGAGGTACGCGTGTTTACAGCGAGATGAGGCCGGCGTTCGTGGCGGTGAACCCGCACGCTGTGAAGTAGAAGGGCCTCAGATGGTCGTCGAAGTCGACGTGCAACCACTCGCAGCCAGCGTCCCGAGCCCCTTGCGTCGCCACCCGTACCAGCGACGTTCCGATGCCGCGTCGTCCCATGGTGGCTGAGACCACCGTGTCGAGAATGAAGGCATGGGTGAACCCGTCCCAGACGACGTTGATCCAGCCGACGAGCTCTTGACCCTGTCTCGCACAAACCCAGCCCAGGCTGTGACGCTCGACCTGACCGAGCCAGTCGTACCCGTCGTCGGCGTCTCGCCCGAAGCCGGCCGCGTGGAGCCGTTCGACCTCCTCGCTGGCGAATGAGCCCCGCCATTCGTAGCTGACCACAGACCGACGGTAGACCAGGGTGTTCGAGGCTGCCGCAGAGATTCGGGCCCGATCATCGGTCAAGATGGCGGAGAGGAGGCCGCTGTCAGTGACATCCGAGGAGCAGTACGTCGAGTTCGTCCACGCGAGGGCATCGGCCCTGCTGCGTACGGCGTGCCTGCTCACTGCCGGCGATCGGGCGGCCGCCGAGGACCTGGTTCACAGCGCCTTGGCACGGGCGTACGCCAAACGTCGTCGGGTCCGTACTCCAGCCGCGACCGAAGCCGATTCCAAGCAGTCTCTCGTACGGCTGGCGGTCCGGGCGCGACGAGACGGTGGGCCGCGGAGCGACGACGCGACGGCCGGACCGGACGCCAGCCGGGTCACCATCCTGGACGCCCTTCGCGCACTCCCGGTGAAGCAACGAGCCGTGGTCGTGTTGCGCTGTTACGACGACTACTCAGAAGCCCAGCTCGCCGACGCCCTCGGGAGCGCCGCGGGTACGGTGCGGCGCCTCGGATCGCGCGCACTCGAGACACTGCGAAAGCAGCGTACGAAGGAGCAGATCCGCTCGAGCCTGGCGGCGGCGGCCGACCCGATCCGCGCCGACGCCGATCTGATCGTCCGGGTGATCGAGGAGAGTCGATGGGCGCGGCGGCAACGACGCCGGACCTGGTGGCTGACCGCATGCGCCGCTTCGCTGACCGCGCTGGTCGGCGCCGGTCTGGTCGTCCTGGACGGGTCGGATGATGATTCGCTGCCGGAGCCGGATCCGCCTCAGCTCATCGAGGTCGATCCAGTCCGATGGGCCCGACAGCTGCCCCAGGGGGCACCGATCCGGCTTCCCTACGCCGTCGCTGGCGACGTCCACCTCCCTGGCCGACGGACCAACCTCCCCGGCGAGGTTCGTGAAGTGATCGGCAAGACCTCGGCCGGCTGGCTGGTCGCCGTCGACGGCTCGACCCCGCCGGACAAGGGTGGGCTGCCCGCCATGACCCTCTACGGGCTCGTCACCGCGGCGGGAACGATCGAGTTTCTGCCGCGAGACCCGTACAACGGCTCGCCCGGAGTGCAGGCCCTGTCGCCGGATGGCGAGCTCCTGGCCATGGGAGGCGTGCTGGTCGATGTCGCGACCCGACGTGTGGTCGGTCGAACACCGGAGAGCGCGTTCATGGCCTCGGTCTGGACACCGGTCGGGTTGATCTACCTGAACCGACTGGACGGATCGAGCTGGTTGTGGCAACCCGGGAGCCCTCCCGTGCCTGTGGCGGCCTACAACGTGTGGGACACCGCCACGACGGTGCCGGTCGTGCTCACGGTGTCGAGAAACGGCTGCACGAGCGTCGCGCACCTTCGCGCCGACGGAGGCATCGTCACTGCGGATGGGGGATGCCTCACCGGCGCCAGTACACCCATCTGGCTCTCCCCGAGCGGTGCGTACGCCGTGACGGCCGACCTCGGCGTGCTCGACGTGAGCGACGGGATCGTGACGCCCTTCGAGCTGCCGTCGAGCGGCATCGCCGGGCCCGAGCAGCTCGGATGGGAAGACGACGACCACTTCGTCCTCCCCGTCGAGTCGCGCGACTCCAGATCGCGGGATCGGGTCGTCTTCGTCCGATGCTCGGTCGCGTCGCACAGCTGTGAGCGCGCCGGACCGGAGTTCACCAAGCCCATCACGACGGAGGTACGGATCACCTTCTTGCGATGAATGCGGCGCCGCTGTCGGGGCGCCGGCGGATACGCTGACGTTCGTGATGGTGACCCTGCGCGAGATCGACGATGACAACCGCGAGGCGGTCGTCGGGCTGCAGCTCGCGCCAGGGCAGGAGCGGTTCGTCAGTTCGGTGGCAGAGTCGCTGGCGATCGCCGTCGACAAGCCGCATGGCAATCCGTGGTATCGAGCGGTCTTCGCAGGCGACGAACCTGTCGGCTTCGTGATGGTGAGCTGGAACGTGGAGCCGCAGCCACCGGAGCTCATCGCGCGGTGGTTCCTCTGGAAGTTGCTTATCGACGAACGGCACCAGGGCCACGGCTACGGCCGGGAGGCCGTGCGGCAAGTGGTGGACCTGGTGCGAGCCGAAGGTGCGACGGAGCTGGTCACGAGCTATGTGCCGGAGGACGGCGGGCCAGCCGGGTTCTACGAGCGGCTCGGGTTCGTCCCGACCGGCGAGGTCGACGAGAACGGCGAGGTCATCATGCGCCTCGAGCTGTCATAGTCCTCCCAGCGGTCACGCTGGTTTCCGCTCGAGCGTCGCCGGATAGCGTGGCCAGGTCCACGCGTAATTGACGATCGCGGCGAGTAGGGCTACCTCGATGCCGCTACCGAGGATGTAGTAGCCCCACTCGCCGATCGCACCGGCGATGATCGTGATGGCGTACACGATGGTTCCCAGCAGTAACGCCTGGTTGACGTCGAAGCCGCCCACCTCGCCGGCGTCGAGGTCGGCTCGGACGTCGGCCCTTCCTCCCACAGCTGGTCCGCGGCGACCACTCTAGGACGCTCGACCGCCGGCCGGGGTACGAAAGGGCGCCCACCTTCACGCGAGCGCGGTGTGGATCGAGCGAACGACCAGGGCGCCGTCTCCCACCGCCGCCGCCACCCGCTTCGTGGAGCCTCTGCGGACGTCGCCGATCGCAAAGACGCCTGGGCGCGTGCATTCGAGCAGAAGCGGGCCGCGGTCCGCCTGGTTCCAGTGCCGGGGGAAGTCGGGATGGCGACTCGCCTCCTCGCCCGTGACCACGAAGCCCTTGTCGTCCTGACCCACGAAATGGACCAGCCCCTCGGACCTCGGGGAGGCGCCGATCATGGCGAACAGCGCCGAGGTCTCGACCCGGCTGTCGGGACCCGCACCCGAGATCACCACGGCTTCGAGCTTCTCGTCCCCCTCGAGCGATCGCACCTCGCACCCAGACCAGACGCGGACGTTCGACCTGGCCTCGATCTGGTCGACCAGGTAGCGCGACATCGCCGCCTCGAGCGGTCGCCGGGCCACGACGTGGACCTCGCGCGCGTTGTCGGCCAACTTGACCACGGCCTGCCCGGCCGAGTTCGCTCCGCCGACGACCACGACGTCCTCCTCCGAGCACTGCTGCGCCTCGATGTGCGTCGCCGCGTAGTAGAGGCCCTGACCCTCGAACCGATCCGCGTTCTCCGCGGGCAGCCGGCGATAGTCCGCGCCCGGCGCGAGAACGACGCATCGGCCGCGGACGCGTTGACCGTCGGCCAGCCCGATCTCGCGGAATTCGCCGTCATGTCGCTCTGAGACCTGAGAGGCCTCATGGACGCTGGAGATCACGGCGCCGAACTTTCGCGCCTGGAGCGTCGCCCGCCGGGCGAGCTCGGCGCCGGTGAGGCCCGTCGGGAAGCCGAGGTAGTTCTCTATCCGCGCGCTCATGCCCGCTTGACCGCCTGGTGCGAAGCGCTCGACCACGAGCGTGCTGAGGCCCTCGGATGCGGCGTAGACGGCCGCGGCGAGCCCGGCCGGGCCGCCGCCGAGCACCACGACGCCGAAGCTCTGGCCGTCGACCTGCGCCCGTAGCCCGAGCTCATCGGCGACCGACGTCGTCGTCGCTCGCCGGATGACCCTGTCGAAGCGGACCAGGACCGGGCACTCGGCCTCCCCGATGCCAAGCCCTTCGATCAGGATCCGGCTGTCGGTGTCGGTGGCGAGGTCGTGCCAGGTGAAGGGAACGAGGTTGCGCTCCAGGAGCTCCCGCACGGCGAAGGAGTCTCCCGACCATCGTGAGCCGATCAGCCGCTGCTTACCCAGACCGCGGCCCTCAAGCCACTCTCTGCGGGTGACCATCGTCCGCAGGAGAAGGTCGCCTAGCTCGGCCGTGGTCGCGACGACCCGGCGCAGGTCCTCCCGCGGGAGCGCCACGAGCGAAGTAGGCCCAGCCGCGTATCCGGCGGCAAGGGTCGGCTCGCCGGTGAACATCGAGATGTCAGCGGCGAACGTTCCCGGCCGGCACTGTGTGAAGTACCGATCGCCCTCCGGCGCGTGGTCGATGACGTCGATGGCTCCACTCTGGACCACATAGAGCGGGGTCTCGCGCTCGCCGTGCTCGAACACGACGTCTCCGCGCGCGAACGTGAGCTGGGTGCCGATCTCCGCCAGGTATTCGATCTGCTCCGGCGTGAGTCGGGGAAACAGCGTCGGATGATCGGGGTCGAGGAAGTCCTCGACCGGGGTCGGCGCGTAGTCGCTCGCCATCGCTCGCCGACTCTACCGGGCCGTGCCGGCGTGATCGGCTGTGATGGTCGCGAGCGTCATCAGAGCCGGGAAGCCGAATCCACTGGCTGAGTTGACCACGAGAAGTCACCCTAGGTCATCGGTGGAGACGCGCCACGCTCGCCGTCAGTCCAGTTGCCCGACTCTGTAGTTCCCACCGCTTTCGTTGACGAGCACGCCGGCGCCCTTGCCGAGCGGCGGCACCAGCTCGCCTGTGAGCCCGAGCACCGCTGCCTCGTTCGTGGGGCTGTGCCCGACGACGAGGGCCCGACTGCCTTGCGGCAGCGCATCGATCACACTGCGCAAGGCGATGCCGAGCGCTTGTGATTCTTTCTCGACGAGTTCGGGGTCGATCGCCCGCATCGCTTCCAGGTCCGCGCCCTTGCCAGCCGCCTTCGCCGCCTCGCGCCAGCGGTCCTCGACGGTCGAGCGGAGCGCTGGAACCGCCGAGATGGGGACGTCTTCGACACTTGCGGCGGTGCGGAGGATCTCGAGCATCTGGGTGGCTCGGGCGGCGCCGGTGGAGATGAACGCGACGTATGGCGGGTGCAATCGGTCGCGTCCGATGGCCTCGGCCGCCGCGATCCCCTCTGGTGTCAGCCGGTCACCGTCGTTGTCGGTGTGACGGCGCAACTCGACGTAGCGCATGGGCTGTTCGTACCCAGGTCGCGGCGGGTTAGTCGAAGTAGTCGATGCAGCCGATGCCAGGCGGCTGCCACTCCTCGTGATCCTGACGGGACCTTCGGCCCAAGACGTCGGACTTCGCCGGAGCCAGCGTCGGGTCGCCGCGATGTGGGTCCGACCAAGGGGGTCGCCATGGACTCGACTCGGTTCTCTCACGCTGAAGTGTCGAGGTGGGGGATGGCTGGCGATCGGCGAACCTGGCGCAGAGTCGTTCTGTTCGGCGTTCCGTTTCTCTACGTGATACTCGGCCTTCTGCATCCGACCGCCAATCCCGAATTGGGCGACGATCCCAGCCTGTTCGTCGGTCTGCATATCGCACAGCTGGTCTTGATCATGGGGTTGGCCTTCGTACTCTGGCTGCTCGTGGAGGGTGTGGCTGGTCGTGCTGCCACGATCGCCCCGGGTGTTGATCATTCCGTTCGTGGTGGCGTACACGGCACTGGACTCGATCCTGGGGATCGCATGGGGGATCGCGGTGGAGACGGCGAACGACCTTCCGGCCGAGGATCAAAGTGGAGCGGGTCGGCTCATCGACGAGTTGATCTCTGGCGATCCGGACCCACGAGGACTCCTGCTCTATTGGGGTGCCGGGTTGCTCTGGCTCGCCGTCGCGCTCGCGGCCGTGGCAGCGCTCAGGCAGATCGCTCCGTTCCTGATCGGCATCGCGTGGACCGAGTTCCGACCGCGTCTTACGGAGACGTGGTCCAAAGCAGGAGCTTGATCGCAGGATGCTCTGAATCAGTCGCCTCGTCTGAGACTTTGGCACTGCGCGTCAATACGGTCTCTCGGCGAGCCGCAGGTCACTTCGGCCGTTCTGTGCGCGGCAAGAGGAGAGGTTGGCGCTGTGAAGCGTCGGACGATAGCCGTATCGGTCCGGGCGCCGACCATCCCGCCACGGACTCGCCACTAAGGCCGGCGCGTCGGCGTGTGGAGAATACGCTGACCGTATGGACTCGGTCGTTCAAGATCTCATCGCTTCGGTCCATGCCGCGTGCCTCGAGGACCGTACGGGCGACATCCTGCGTGGCGTACCGGCGCTGGAGGACGTCGATCCGGACTCCTTCGGGATCTGCCTCGCCACCGCGGACGGCCACGTCTACGAGGTGGGCGACACCCGGCTGCCGTTCTGCATCCAATCCATCTCGAAACCGTTCACGTACGGCATCGCGCTGACCGACAACGGCACTGACCTGGTCGACGAGAAGATCGACGTCGAGCCCTCGGGCGAGCTCTACAACGAGATCAGCCTGCACCCGGTGACCCACCGGCCCCGCAACCCGATGATCAACGCGGGGGCGTTGGTCGCCGCAAGCCTGGTCGCGGGAGCGACGCCGGACGAACAGATCGAACGCATCAGCCGCACGTACTCGATGTATGCGGGTCGCGAGCTTGCGCTCGACGAGGACATCTTCGCCTCGCAGGTCGAGTCTGGCCATCGCAACCGGGCGATCGGCCACATGCTTCGTGAGTTCGGCATCCTCAAGGGGAATCCTGACGTCGCCCACGAGATCTACCTACGGGCGTGCTCGACCATGGTCACGTGCCGGGACCTGAGTCTGATGGGCGCGACCTTGGCCAACGGGGGAGCAAACCCACTCACTGGCGAGCGCGTGCTGGCCGGCGACTACACCGAACGCGTCCTGAGCGTCATGTCGACCTGCGGAATGTACGACGCCGCCGGCGCGTGGTTCGCCCACGTTGGGTTGGCCGCGAAGAGCGGGGTCGGCGGCGGCATCGTCGCGGTGCTTCCTGGTCAGTTGTCGATCGCTGCCTTCTCGCCGCGCCTCGACCAGCACGGCAACAGCGTCCGGGCGTTCGAGGCCTGCCGACGGCTGTCCCGTGACCTCGAGCTCCATGAGCTCCGCGTCGCCCGGGCTGCTCGAAGCGCCATCCGTGCCTCCTACTACGTGCAGGAGTCGCCGTCGGCGGTCTGGCGGCCGGAGGTCGACCGTCGGCTGCTCGACGAGTACGGGCGGAAGGCACGGATCTACGAGGCCCACGGCGATCTGCTGTTCGGCGGGGCGGAGTCGGTCGTACGGGAGATCTCCGAGGCGTGTCACGGGCTCGACCTGGTGGTGTTGGACGTACGCCGGGTCGGCGAGATCGCCGAGGTCTCGCGCCGGCTGCTCGATGACCTGCACCGGTACGTACGAGAGCAGGGGTGCCAGGTCGCGCTGATCGATCCGGACGGCCTGGTGACCCGTACGGCCGTCGGTGACGACGTCCTGCCCAACTTCACCACGGTCGCGGACGCGATCGTGTGGTGCGAGGACTGGCTGATCGAACGTTACGGCGGTCGCCGTCCGGCCGAGGAGAGGTACCGGTTCCGTGACCATCCTCTGTTCGCCCAGGCGTCACCCCGGGTCGTGGACGAATTGGAGCGGCGCATGCAGCCCCGCTCCTTCGCCGACGGCGAGTCGATCGTCGCTGAGAGCGACACCACCGCCGGAGTCTTCCTGATCATGAGTGGGCGCGTGCGCTGCTCACTCACCGCGACCGACGGCATCACCCGACGTCTCGCGACGCTGACCCCCGGAACCTGCTTCGGGGAGGTCTACCTGGTGGCCGACGCCCCGCATCCGCTCGCCCTGCACGCGGTCGGTTCGGTCGAGCTCTTCGAGCTCACTCGCGACGAGTTCACCAGAATCGGCCAGGAGGATCCCAAGCTCTGGGCCTCGATCGTCGCCGTCCTCATGTCCGCCTTCGGCGACGACCTCGACCGCGTTCTGCGCTCGCTGGCCACGGGCCGCATGATCACCAGATGATCCGGTGAAGACCCGTCCGGCCGACCAGTTCCGGTCGCGTCGAGTCCCTCCTAGTCCAGCAGGTGATCGAGCGCCCGGCCCATAACCGCGTTGCGTTCGTCCGCTGTCGACACTCCCTCCAGCCCGAACCCGAGCAGCAGCGAGTGCGGTGTGGCGATCGAGTTGCCGACCGGGAAGCCCAAGGCGTCCGTGCGGATGAAGTCGTTGACGTTGGGAGCGCTGCCCTCAGGTGATCCGGTGACCGCCCAGCCGTCCAGACCGGTCTCGAACGACGTGCTGGTCCCGTCCGGGAGCACGACGTCGTCGATGAAGACACCACTATTCTGGAACGCCCAGTCGCTGGCGTAGGCGATGGAGATCTCGACGGTCTCGCCGGCGTACGCCGAGAGGTCGATGCGCCACTGCTGCCAACCCGCCGAGTTGCCGCTGGCGGCGTGCCAGGCGCCAGTGGTGCCGCTGGGGTCACACGTCGTGGCACTCGTTTGGGTCTGATAGTGGTCGAGGTGCGGATGCAGAGTCCGCCAGCCGTTCAAGTTCTCCCGCTTGCAGCTCTCACCGGTGTCCTGCGTCGTGTGCCCGTTGGCGTCCGGCAGCGTCGTCCAATCGTCACCGCCGGCAGTGCGCGCCTCCACGAAGAGGTGGTCCCAATGAAGCTCGGTGTCGTAGGACGTCCAGAAGGTCAACTCCCCGCCACCTGCCGGCACGGCGATCTCGCGGGTGAGCCTCTTGTACGAGACGTCAGAGATCTGCGAGTAGACGTACTGCTCGCCGGTGTGCGGGTCGAACGGCCCGCCCGGCTTGTCGTACCGAGCCGCCGCCCAGCTATCGAACTGCTTGAACTGGTCGACCGGCAGGACCCCGCTGGTGGCGAGGAACGACGACCTCCGGAAGGTGTTGCCAGCGAAGACGGGATCGTCGAGGCCCCATTCGAAGTCCGTGAACGGGTCGTCGACGCCTGTCGAGTCGAACGCGGCACCTCCGGCGTGGCCGTCGTTCGCAACGGCAACGTAGCCACCGAAGTAGTACTGCAGCACGTCCTGTACTTGGTCACCACCGCCGAACGAACCCCACAACGGCAGGCAGCGCCGCGGGTCGATTCCCGCGGGTGGCGGGTTGCAGGCGACCTCGCCCTTCGGGTCGTAGAGCTGGTTGCCCACGGCGGCCTGGGCGTACTGCTGACCCGCGGAGTCGCCCGCAAAGAGCACCTTGCCGCCCTCGTTCATGTACGAGCGGAACTGCAGCATCTCGTCCAGGGCGAGCAGGTCCGCGTTGCCGCCGGCCCGGCCAGCGGCGCGGGTCACCAGATCGTCGCCCGTCTCCCAGACGACGGCATCGTAGTGGCTGAGCACTCCGATTGCGTCCGGGGCGGTCCGCCCCTGCGCGTCGATGTCGTAGACATCGGCCTGCTGACCGTTGGCGGCCAGGGCGGCAACGTACGTATCGGCGTGGTGTGGGCCGCCCGGCGCCTGTACCGGCGAGGCGCCGGTGTAGTCCTCGGCCGCCACGACAAGCACGCGGTTTCCGCTCTCGGAGACGGCCTGATAAGTAAACGAATCACTGCGCTGGCCGCCGCCCTCGAACCAGACCTCGACCGAGTCGCCGGGGTCGGTACCGGTCACCACGCCTCGCATCTGGTGGTAGTAGACGGACGCCGGGTCGTACCTGGACCCGCCATCCCACTCGGATGTAGGTGCCGACTGCACCGCGCCGCCGTTGATGCGGTAGTTCACCGTCACGGCGCCGAGGCTGCGCTTGGCGACCACGGCGACCGGCTGCGGGTCGCCGTACGACTTCGTGAAGCTCAGCTGGGTGCCTGGGTTGCTGCGCTTGTAGGGGTCGTCGCTGTCGATGTAGAACGGCTTGGTCGTGATCCCCGTGACCGTCTTCGGGTCATCCGGGTCGACAGCCGAACGGGCCACCGAGTGAGCGAACGGCAGGTTGCGCTCGAACTCCGCCTGCACCAACGCGTCGTTGTCCGGGAACACGAACCCGCAGCCGTCGCAGCCCTCGGACAGCTCCGGCGTCCATGCCAAAGCACCGGTCACCCCGTGCGCGTAGTCAGTGGTCTCTCCGTTGGTGACGTAGAGGACGTCCGAGCTCAGGCCCGGGTGGAACTCGTCGATCGCCGGTTTGTCCAGGTTGCCGGACATGGCGTAGTAGATCGGGTCGTCCGCGGTGGGAGTGCTGGTCTGCCAGCCCTCGGCGTAGAGCAGCCACTGCCCGGCGGAGTGCCAGTTGACCTGGAATGCGAAGCCGATCCGGTCGAGCAGGCCGACCATCGCCTGGGTCTCCGGCTCGGACATGGGCGCGGGACCGCGGTAGGTCTCGCTTGACTGGATGGACGACGACCCCTCCTCGTCCCAGCCCCAGTGATTGGGGAAGTTGCGGTTGGGGTCGACGCCGTCGCCGACCTGGGTCTGGCCGTCTCCGTTGTTGTCGCGGAGGTTCTTCCGCCACAGCCGCTCGTGGTCGAAGGAGTACTGGTAGCCATCCGGGTTGGCCACGAGGATGAACCATAGCTCTGTCGTCTGCAACAGCTTGCGGACTTCACGGTTGTTTGCCCGCCACTGGTCGATGTAATAGTTCATCAGCCGCCGGTTGACCTCGGTGGAGATCCACTCACGTGCGTGCTGGGTGGAGCTGTAGAGAACCGCCGGCCGCCTGCCGTCCGGTTGCTCTTGAGCCCCCTGGGTTAGCTTCACCGCGATGATCTCGCGACCCTGGCCGGTGTGGCCGAGGACCTCGAGCTTCACCAGCTGCGGGTTGTTGCGCGCCGCGGCGTAGAGCTGGTCGCGGATGCCGCCGGACTCGTCGTACGAGCGCCAGACGTTGAAGCCATTGGCGGCCTGCGCGGCCGCGAACTGGCGGACCGTCTGCCCACCCTTGACCCGGGTGAGCTCGACGTCGGCGCCCTGGGCCTCGAGCTTGGCGGCCTGCGCCTGATCCATGACGAGGTCGAGCTCGACCCCACCCTTGACGCGACGCTGGTCGGTCACGTCGAAGCCCTGCTCGGTGATGGCCGACAGCTCGGACGGAGCGACGGTCACCGTGTAGGCATCCAACCGATCGGGATCCCGTGCGGGCGCCGTGGGTCCGGCCGCCGTGGGCGTCAGGACCGTGCACATGCCGATCACGACCGCAGTTGCCAATGATCCGAAGAACCAGACGCGCATCTGCGCCACCTCCAGGCAGAAGCCCCGAGCCGTAGGACAGTTTGGCACCGGTGTGCGTACCTGGCAACGAGCCTAGAACGCATGCTATGGGGAGCCTTCCGGCAAAACGCCTCGAACTCGCTGAGCGGGAGGTCCCGGCAACCATCCACGTCACGCGTCGGTACAGAGCGTCAGGCTGTCCCCGACCGAGACGGTGCCCGGCGCGACGACGTCTCCGTAGACGCCGAAGTTCGCGCCGGGGCCGAACACGGAGTCCTGCCGGCCGCGGTAGCCCATGATCAGGCGAAGCGTCTTGAGGTCCACCGACCCGGAGTCGGGATTGCGGGTGGTGGCCGCGCAGCGTTGAACCGGGCCGCCGGCACGGAGGAGCGCGTCGCCGGCGCGCAAGAGCCTCCCGTTCCAGGAGTCCTCGACGTGCGACTGACCGCTGGAGAACTCGATCAGCATCCGGAAGCGGCGCGAATCGACTTCGGACAGGTCGGCGTCGTGCGCCAGTGCGGCGACGGAACCAGTGCCGAGCATGGTCACGGGCTGCACGTCGTAGGCGGAGCCGCGGGCTTGGACCAGCTGGACCCGCCTGCCCACGATGTCGGAGAAGAAGCTGCTCCACACCGGGTCCGCGACGACGTCGGACGTGATCGTGCGAACCCCCCACATGTCGGTTTCGACAGCGGTGGCCAGCTCGATGGTCCCGCCGACCAGCACCTGATCCCCACGGGTGACCTCGAGCTGACGAGTCTCCTCGTCATACGTCGCGCTGAGTCCGTACAGGCCCGGGTTGCGCGTACAGCTTTGGAGCTTTCCCGCGTCATCGAGGAGGTAGAACAACCGGTCGCCGACCACGCCTTGGGTCGTCAGCTCGATCGAGTCGGGATGGTGCAGCGCCAGACCCTTGACCGGGGTAATCGACAGACGCGTGATCGTGAAGTCGATCGACACCTCGTCAGCCTACGCGGCCGCGCTCTCATGAGCGGGTCCTTTGGCCGGGAGGCGCGCGACCTTCGCCTCGTCACCAATCGTGGCAGATTGCCTGGCCATGCATGAGCAGTCTCGGAGGTGCGCGATGGGATCAGGATGTCTTCGTGAGGAGCCAGGAGGGGCCGACGAAGGAGCCGCCCACCGCAGCCACCCGTTCACGCAGTTCCCGATCGGCGGTGACGACCACGACCTCGGCGTCGTCCGTGATCCGCCTCCGGACCTGCTCCACGATCGCGTCGTCGCCGGAGCCCGGGGCGTGCACCGTGTGGACGCCGTGGTCGTCACCCGCCGGCTGGCCGCCCTTGGCGGCTCCCTCGAGGACCAGCACGATCACGTCGTAGCCCAGGTCAGCCACCGCGATCGCCTGGTGGAGCCGCTTCGCCGCGCCGGCCCGATCGCGCCACCAGCCGGTCGGTCGGCTGCCGACGACGTTCGCGCCGTCGACAACGAGAACCCGCACGCCGCCAGCCTAGGCACTCCTCGGGTGTGGCTAGAGCGTCGCGATGCGGAGTGCCGACGCGGCACCGGCGAGCAGAATCATGAGCACGGGCGTGGGGGTGTTCGCGAAGTCGCGGGCCCTGAGGTGGGCGCCGATCGCGAGCGCGAAGTAGACGACCAGGGCGGTCGCTGCCACGACGCCGAGTGGCGCCCAGGCGAGCCCTGCGACGAGGCCGGCGGCGCCGACGATCAGAATCGCCGCGAGATAGTCGAGCTTGTCCTCGGGCACGCCGACGCGAGCGTAACTGGCCACGACCTCGGGTCGGTGTGACAGCTTGCGCACGGCGGCATAGCCGAGCAGCGCGGCGAGCAGAGCAGAGACCACGATCAGGGCGGTGAACATGACGCTCCTCGGGCGGGCGGAGTACGCTCAATCTAAACATATGTTCAATTTGAAGGGAAGTCCGTGAGTCCCCAGCGGAGCAACCGGTCCACGCTCATCGAGGGCACCCTGCGCTGCCTGGAGCGACTGCCGCCCGAGCGGGTGACCGCGCGCGCGATCGCCGGGGAGTCCGGCGCCAACCTGGCGTCGATCGCCTACCACTTCGGCTCCAAGGACGCGCTGGTCACCCTCGCCGTGATCGAGGGCCTGGACCGCTGGCTCGCCGACATCTCCGACGGACTCGCGCGGCTCGACGAGGCAGACCCGGTCGAGCGCTATCGCCGGGCGTACGCGGTGGTCGACGCCAGCCGGGATCGTCACATCGGACTCGCGAAGAATCTGCTCAGCGCACTCGCCAAGGCCCTTCACGACCCACAGGTTCGCGCCATGCTCGCCGAAGGATTCCGGAAGACCCGTCCCACCCTCGCCACCACCCTGGGGCTTGGCGACGACCAGGCCGGCCGCGACGCCGCCGGCTTGGTCCTCGCCATGTTCGACGGCATGCTCTTCCAGACGCTGCTCGACCCGGACCTCGCCATCGAGGGCGCGCGACTGGACCAGGCGCACGTACGACTGCGCGGGCTGCTACCCGAGCGGTGACGATTGGGCCGAGCGCTCCGAGACGCGACTCGGGTGGGTCAGATCTGTGAGGCGGAACCGGTGACTTCGATGCCGCCCTGTTCGGGAATGTCCACGAGGAGCAGGCTGGGACGGCCCATGTCGTCGCCCTGGTGGATGCGGATCTGACCGGATGGAGGCACCAGGCCGATCGCCCGAAGGTACCCGCCGAAGGCCGCCGCCGCGGCACCGGTGGCGGGGTCCTCGACGACACCGCCCGGCGGAAACGGGTCCCGGGCGTGGAAGAGGTCGTCGGCCTCGCGCTGGATCAGCTGCATCGTCGTCCAGTCCTGCTCAGCCATCAGAGCGTCGAGTGAGGAGTAGTCGTAGGCAAGCTGGGCGAGGACGTCTCGGCTTCTCACCGCTAGAACGGGATGGCGGGCTCCGGCGAAGGCGACGCGGGGCGGTAGGGAGTCGTCGAGCATATCGTGGGTCCAGCCCAGCGCAGCGAGAGTGTGCGCCAGCAGGTCCGGTGGCAGCGGGTCCTGCGACGGTTCGACGCTGGTCAAGGTCGCCTGCACCTGCTGGTCCTGGCGACGGGTCGCGACCGGCACTCGCCCAGCGATCGTGTCGAGATCAAGGACGCCGGTGCCGTACCTTTCGGCGAGGGCAACCGCGGTCGCGATGGTGGCGTGTCCGCAGAACGGCACCTCGGCTCGCGGGCTGAAGTATCGGACGGTCACCTGTCGCTGCCGACCCTCGTCTGAGGGCGATCCCGTCCAATCCTCCTCTGGGAAGAGGAAAGCGGTCTCGGAGTAGCCGACGTCGGCCGCGACAGCCAGCATCTCCCGATCACTCAGCCCACGCGCGTCGAGTACGACGCCCGCGGGGTTGCCGCCACCCTCGGCCGCGGCGAACGCGGTGTAGCGCAGCGCTTCCCGCGACATCACATGCCCGTCCGAATCGCTGCCATGAGCCCTCCTCCTCCGCGCAGGCTGACACACGCCGAGCGCCGAAACGGAACTCGGCGACTCCCGGCCGGCTGAGGACCTTTGACTCTAAGGCTGCCGAACAAGCTCTGCGTACGGTCGATGTCCCCGGCCTTGAGGGGAGTCGCTATGGACTCGGCCCGGATCTCTCGAAACGAACTCATCTTCCTGACCGTGGTGCCGTTCGTCTGGGCGGTATTGCTGATGTTTCATCCAACCGGAGACGGCGAGGCAATCACCTATGCGGACGTGGAAGACGTGACCACGCGCTGGTTGGTCGTCCACATCGGCATGATGATCTTCATCCCGCTCATGGCGGGGGCGGTCTATCTCCTCGTGCGTGGCCTCGAAGGTACTCTCGCGCTGATCTGTCGGATCGCTCTCGCGTTCTTCATTGTCTTCTACAGCGCTTTCGAGGTGCTGGTGGGCATTGGCACCGGCGTCCTCGTCAACGACATCAAAGAACTCCCGGCGAGTGACGAGGCGGCCGCAGCACCGCTGGTCGAGGACTTCACGAGCAACTTCCTCGTCAGCTCCCCTCTGGGAGTCCTCACCAGCGTCGGCAGCGTCGCGCTGATCGTCGCCCTGATCGCCGCCGGCGTTGCCCTCCGCCGCGACGCCGGGGCACCCCGCTCGGTCGCGATCCTGCTCGGCTTGTCCGGGTTCTTGATCACTGCTCACCCGCCGCCGTTCGGACCGATCGGCCTGGTTCTCTTCATCGTTGCGGTGTTGCTCTACGCACGAAGCCAAGCGGTCGAGCAGACACGCGCACCCATAGGACAGCCACATCCGACGTAGGCGTCCGGATCGAGGAAGGAGGTCATCTCTCCGCTCGGCCCGTAGCCATCAGGGCTGAACGCGTAGCCGCATCACCCAACGCCACTTGGCGATCCGTCGGTCGCGCTCGAATCCGAACTCCTCGAACAGGTTCTCGGGGCCGGTATGCAGGTAGGACCCGCGCTGGGGTGGGCGATCCTCGACCTGCTCCGGATAGGCCTCGACGAGCCCGCCGCCGGCCTCCTTGATCGCCGCCAGGGCGCCGGTCACGGCCGCCCGCGCGACCCCTTCGCGGCGATGGCCGCTCCCCGTGAAGATGCAGCCGATCCGCCAGTCCGGGAGCCTGGCGTTCTCCTTCTCATACGCCTTGCGGTTCTTGATGCTCGGAAGCTCCGCGGGCGAGCCGTACTGGCACCAGCCCACACACTCGTCGCCGTCGTAGACGAGGACCTGGTGGACCGTTTCCTTGCGCACGTGTTCGTGCTTGGCCTCGCGGTTCTGGGCAGCCGTGTGGCCCTTGCCGACCCCCTCGGGGTGGAAGCCCATGCACCAGCAACCGCCCCAGACGCCGTTGTTCGCCTCGACGAGCCTCGCGAAGTCGCCCCAGGTGTCAGTGCTGAGCGGGCGCGTCGTGTAGGTGGACTCCTCCATCGCATTGGACATGCCCTCATCGTCGCGCAAGCCGGCGACACAACATGTCGGTGCGCCAGGCGGTTGCCTGGCGCACCGTTCGTCGTTCTGGTTGCTGGCCTCAACGACCTCATCGACACGGAGGTCCAGATCGGGGCGATCGTCGGACCCGCCCTGTCGTCGTCGGATCCCCAGCTCGTGGCCGGAGCGCCGGCCGCCGTCTCGCGGGCCATCGTCGGCCAGTGCGGCGACATCGTCCGCACCCTGGTCGCGGGGCCGCTGCGGAGCCAGACCTCGCTGCCGTACTCGCCGAGGGACTGCGCCGGCATCGCGCCGGAGCCACGCGAGTGGCCGCGCGCCTCGACGAACTCGACGCACTGGCCCAGGGGCTCGATCCCGCCGCGGCGGGGGAGGGCCTGGCGGCGCTCACCGACGCGCAGTACGCGCTCCTCCTCGTCGACGATTACGGATGGTCGCTCGACCGGGTCGAGACCTGGATGGCCGAGGCCTCTCGCCGCCTGACGCTCGGCTGAGGACCGTCGTCGTGGCCACGGCTCGTTGACGTGGCCGGGGCCGCTCGGTTCGGAACGCTCCGGACCCTCCTTACCCGAAACGTCGCCGCTCCGGCATCGCATCTGTGGACAGCGGACCGGGCGGTTCGTAGCATGAGGCCCCAAGGTGCGTTTGCAGGCCGTATCCACGCCCCTGCAGTTGCGCCCAAGACGTCCCCGAACCTGACGGCATGGCACTCTCGGCATCGGACATCCGGCAGCGGTTGATTCGCCATCTCGAGGCCTTCAACCGGGGTGTGCGGACTGGGGATTTCACGAGGATGTTCGACATGTATCACCGGGATGCCGTTTTCGTGTTGTCCGATCCGGTGTGGGTAATCCATCGGGGACTCGAGGCGATTCGACGCGCCTATCGAGGTGATCCTCCGAGAGGAACGATGCGGCTGAGCGGCGCCAAGGTGCGTGGGCAGTCCGTTACCGCTGACTACATCTGGGACGCCGAGCCAGACCGGATCGCGGGCCAACTGACGCTGGAGTTCGCGAACGGACAGGTCGTCCGCGAACTGGTCACGTTCGCGGACGACTGACGCGTGGGGTTGATGTCAGGCTGTGAGTTGGACGCGGAGGTTGTTGAGGATTCGGCTGAGTAGTCGTGAGACTTGCATCTGGGTGACGCCGAGGTCGGAGGCGATTTGGGATTGGGTCCAGCCGCGGAAGA
>Ga0209382_10002332_pt1 | contig 27836 bp, 21 predicted proteins | sample SoiMetdeltSBSDD5_FD_187599 | JGI IMG/M metagenome (GOLD analysis project Ga0209382, IMG submission 187599) | Bulk soil microbial communities from a Populus tree surrounding site in Tennessee, USA - Soil MetaG P. deltoides SBSDD5 (SPAdes) (version 2) | ecosystem: Environmental > Terrestrial >... | reverse complement strand
CCAAGCACGCTCTCGACGCCGCCGGCCGGAGGCACCGGCTACTCCAAGGCAGACACCTTCGAGGCCGCCCCTCAACGTGCTGTGTCCGGAGCCGGCTACGGCACCGACGCCGCGAGCACCGGGTACTCCAGCCCTGGCGCTGCCTCCGGTCCCGCGGGCACCACCGGCCCTGCCCTGGACGTGGGCGGAACCATCGACCAGCAATTCGATGCCATCATCCAGTCGGTCGGCGAGCTGGCGCTGCTGGTCCAGGATGCCACGGCTGATATCACCGGCGCGGCCGGTCCCGGTGGCGCGCCCGGCCCCGGCGGCGCGATCAACCTCGGCAACGTGACGGGCGACCCGAGGCTGCAGCAGGCGATGCAGGAGATCGCCCGGGACCCCGAGGGCGGCAAGCTGGTCCAGGGCGCGCAGGCGCAGGGCCTCAAGCTGCAGGTCGGCAATCTGCCGCCGGGCGTGATGGGCCAGCACCTGGACGGCGTCATCACCATCAGCCCGCGGGCATTGAGCAACAAGCCCGACCTCATCCACACCCTCGCGCACGAGCTGGGCCACGCGGCCACCCGGAACGACGGCGACTCGATCAACGAGGAGCAGACGGTGGACCAGCTGGGGCAGCGGATCCAGCAGCGGATCGCCCCGGGCCCGACCTTCCAGCTCGACATCGGCTCCTACCGCGGGCTCCCGCAGGACAACGGCGTCCGCAACTCGCTCGCCCGGTTCGGCCTGTAACGAGAAACAGCCCGCGGCGGGGCCGCAGCCTCTCGTCCTCTGGACCGTCCCGGAGATGACAGGATTGTCATCCTGGGGTCAGGCCCACGACCAGATTCGCTGCTAGTCATGCCCTCATGGCTCGCAACTGGCTTTCGGGCAGGCGTGGGCGCTGGGTGGGTGCCCTCGCCGCGGGCGCAGTGGTGATCGGCGCGGCGGCGTGGTGGCTGGCGGGGCCGGCGCGGGCGGCGAAGGGTCCGCCGCGGGGCCCGGCGCCCGTCGCGGTGGTGGTGGAGCGCGTCCTCCAGCGCGACTTCCCCGAGGTGGCCACCGGGATCGGCCGCGTGCAGCCCCTCCAGAGCGCCGTGGTGCGCCCGCAGATCGACGGCCTCCTCGCCGAGGTGCACTTCAAGGAGGGACAGCCCGTCAAGGAGGGACAGCTCCTGGCCCGGCTCGACGACCGCACCCTGGCGGCCGATCTGGCGCAGGTGCGCGCCACCCGCGCCAGCAACCTGGCGCAGCTGGAGACCGCCAAGCTCGACCTGGTGCGCTACACCAACCTCCTCGCCGGCGAGGCGATCGCGCGCCAGCGCGTCGACCAGCAGCGCGCCCAGGTCCAGCAGCTGGAGGCCGCCCTCGCCGCCTCCGACGCCGCCATCGCCGCCGCCGAGGCCCGCCTCTCCTTCACCCGCATCACCGCCCCCCTGAGCGGCCGCGCCGGGCTCCGCCGCGTGGACCGCGGGAACTTCGTGCGCGCCGGCGACGCGCAGGGCCTGGTCACCATCACCCAGGTCGACCCCATGGCGGTCCTCTTCTCGCTCCCCCAGGACCTGCTGCCCCAGCTCACCGCGGCGCTGGCCTCCCCCGAGGGCGCGGCGGTGAAGGCGTTCGACCGGAGCGGCGGCGCGCTGCTGGGGCAGGGCCGGCTGCTCACCATCGACAACCAGGTCGACGATGCCTCCGGCACCATCGCCGCCAAGGCGGAGCTCCCCAACCAGGACGGCAAGCTCTGGGCCGGCCAGTTCGCCACCGTGGAGCTCCAGCTCCGGCTCCACCCCGGCGCGACCGTCGCCCCCAGCCGGGCGATCCGGACCGGCCCTCAGGGCCCCTTCGCCTTCCGGGTCGACGGCGGGGTGGCGAAGGTGGTGCCGGTCAAGGTGCTGCGCGAGAGCGGGCCGCTCACCGCCGTCACCGAGGGCCTCTCCCCCGGCGACACGGTGGTGGTGGACGGCCACTCGCGCCTGGTCGACGGCAGCCCGGTCAAGGTCGTCACCCAGGGCCCCCAGGCCCCGGCGCCGGAGGCGCGGCCGTGAGCGAGACGAAGCGGTCGTTCTCCGCCTGGTTCATCCACAACCCCGTCGCCACCGTGCTGCTGACGATGGGGATCGCGCTGCTGGGCGTCTTCGCCTACCCGCGGCTGCCGGTGGCGCCGCTCCCCCAGGCCGAGTTCCCCACCCTGCAGGTCAACGCGGGCCTGCCCGGCGCCAGCCCGGAGACCATGGCCTCCTCGGTGGCCACCCCGCTGGAGGTGCAGCTCAGCGCGGTCCCCGGCATCACGGAGATGACGTCCTCCAGCGCGCTCGGCTCCACCAACATCACCCTCCAGTTCGACCTGGACAAGGACATCGACACCGCGGCGCAGGAGGTCCAGGCCGCCATCAACTCCGTGGCCAACCGGCTGCCGGACATGCCCAGCCTCCCCAGCTGGCGCAAGTCGAACCCCAACGACAACCCCATCCTCATCCTCCGCGCCCAGTCCGACCTGATGCCGCTCACCGAGCTGAGCGACGTGGTGGAGACCAGGCTGGCCCGGCAGATCAGCCAGCTCTCCGGCGTGGCCGAGGTGAACGTGTTCGGCCTGCGCCGCCCCGCGCTGCGCGTGCAGGTCTCGCCCGAGCGCCTCGCCTCCTACCGGATCAGCCTGGCCGAGCTGAGGACCGCCGTGCAGGCGGCGAGCGTCAACCAGCCCAAGGGCGCCATCTTCGGCGAGAGCCGCGTCTCCACCCTGTCGACGAACGACCAGCTGTTCAGCCCCGAGGAGTACGGGGCGCTGGTGGTCACCTACCGCGGCGACGCCCCGGTGCTGCTCAGGGACGTGGCCCGGGTCTCCATCGGCTCGGAGAACGACTACGCGCACGCGATGCAGAACGGCAAGCCGGGGATGCTGATCGTGATCCGCCGCCAGCCGGACGCCAACATCGTGGCCACCGCCGACGGGGTGCTGGCCGCGCTGCCGCGGCTGAAGGAGCAGCTCCCCGCCAGCGTGGACGTGGCGGTCCTCAACGACCGCACCCGCACCATCCGCGCCTCGCAGCACGAGGTGGAGCTCACCCTGGCGGTCACCGTGGGCCTGGTGATCGTCATCATGGGGCTGTTCCTGCGCCAGGTGTCCGCCACCGGCATCGTGGCGGCGGTGCTGGGCGTGTCGCTGGTGACCACCACCGCGGTGATGTACGCGCTGGGCTTCAGCCTCAACAACCTGACGCTGGTGGCGCTGGTGGTGGCGGTGGGCTTCGTCGTCGACGACGCCATCGTGGTGGTGGAGAACATCCACCGGCACCTCGAGATGGGCAAGGGCATGCGCCAGGCCGCGCTCGACGGGGCGCGGGAGATCGGCTTCACGGTGGTGTCGATCACCGTCTCGCTGATCGCCGCGTTCATCCCCCTGCTGTTCATGGGCGGCGTGGTGGGGCGGCTGTTCCGGGAGTTCGCCGCCACGGTGACCGCCGCGCTGCTGCTGTCCGTGGTGGTCTCCCTCTCGCTGGCGCCGATGCTGGCGTCGCGGTTCATGAAGCCGCTGGCGCACGCCGGCCAGGGGACCGCGGGCGGCCTCGGCGCGCGGATGGTCGCGTTCTACGACCGGACGCTCACCGCCGCGCTCGCGCACCGGCGCCTCACCCTGGGGACCTTCGGCGCCGCGCTTGCCGCCGCGGTCATAAGCTACGTCCTCATCCCCAAGGGCTTCTTCCCCGAGCAGGACACCGGGTTCGTCCAGGGCACCTCGGTGGCCGCGCAGGACGTCTCGTACCCGGACATGGTGAAGAAGCAGCAGGCGCTGGCGGAGATCATCGCCCGCGACCCCGCGGTCGAGGGGTACGGCAGCTTCGTCGGCGGCGGCGGCCGGGGCGGCGGCAACCTCTCCACCGGCCGCTTCCTGATCGTGCTCAAGGACCGCGGCGACCGGGACGTGTCCGCGCGCGGGTTCATCGACCGGGTCCGTCCGAAGACCGGCGAGGTCCCCGGCGTCCAGCTCCTCCTCCGCGCCGCGCAGGACATCAACCTGGGCGGGGGACCGTCGCGGGCGCTCTACACCTACGCGCTGAGCAGCTCCGACAGCGCCCTGCTGTTCGAGTGGGCGGAGAAGCTGACCGCCAGGCTGGCCGGCCTGCGCGAGCTGCGCGACGTCTCCAACGACCTCCAGCTCGGCGCGAGCGTGAGCAAGCTCACCATCGACCGCACCGCCGCCGCGCGCTTCGGCCTGACCACCCGCGACATCGACCAGACGCTCTACGACGCGTTCGGGCAGCGGCAGATCAGCGAATTCCAGACCGAGGTCAACCAGTACCCGATCATCCTCGAGCTGGACCCGAAGCAGCGCGGCGACGCCGAGAGCCTCTCGTACCTCCACCTGCGCTCGCCGCTGACGGGGGAGATGGTCCCGCTCTCGGCGGTGGCGCGCCGGGAGCCGCCGTCCAGCGGCCCGCTGTCGATCAGCCACAACGGGATGTTCCCGGCGGTGAACGTCTCCTTCAACCTCGCGCCGGGAGTGGCGCTGGGGGACGCGGTGAGGGCGCTGGAGCGCGCGCGGGCCGAGATCGGCATGCCCTCCTCCATCGGCGGCAACTTCCAGGGGACCGCGCGCGCGTTCCAGGAGTCGCTGGCCAGCCAGCCCCTGCTCATCCTCGCGGCGCTGCTGGCGATGTACATCATCCTCGGCGTCCTCTACGAGAGCTTCGTCCACCCGCTCACCATCCTCTCCACCCTCCCCTCCGCCGGGCTGGGCGCGCTGCTCTTCCTGGCGATGCTGGGGTTCGACTTCTCGGTGATGTCGCTGATCGGGATCGTGCTGCTGATCGGCATCGTGAAGAAGAACGGCATCCTGATGATCGACTTCGCGCTCGACGCGCAGCGCGAGCAGGGGCTCTCGCCGGCCGAGGCCATCCACCGGGCGTGCCTGGTCCGCTTCCGGCCGATCATCATGACCACGCTGGCGGCCATGCTGGGCGGCGTCCCGCTGATGCTGGGCGTCGGCACCGGGGCCGAGCTGCGCCAGCCGCTGGGCATCGCCATCGTCGGCGGCCTGCTGGTGAGCCAGGTGCTCACGCTGTACACCACGCCCGCCGTCTACCTGGCGCTGGAGCGGCTGTTCCACGCGCGGAAGCGGACGGAGCTGGCGGGCGGCGAGGCGGTCGCCAAGTGAGGCGCGCCTTCACCACGGCGGCGCTGCTCTCGGCCCTCGCCGCGGGGTGCGGCGGCGTCTCCTCCAACCTCCCCCGCCCTCCCGCCGTCCAGCAGGGCTGGGAGGGCGCCCCCGGGCTGCGCGGCGACCTCCCCGCGGACGGGGCGTGGTGGACCTGGTTCCACGACCCGGTGCTCGACCGGCTGGTGGCGATGGCGGACACGGACAACCTCGACCTGCGGCTCGCCTCAGCGCGGGTCCGCGAGGCGCGGGCGCTCCACGCCGCCGCCGCGGCCTCCCTCTTCCCGCAGCTCACCGGTTCGGCCGGGGCCGCGGCCGAGCGGGCCGTGCTCGGCGCGCCTCCCACGTCCTCGCCTTCGCTCACCCTGGGGGCCACCGCGTCCTGGGAGGCGGACGTCTTCGGCCGGCTGCGGCACGAGGCGAGCGCCCAGGACGCGCTGGTCCACGGCTCGATCGCCGAGGCCGAGGGGGTCCGGCTCTCCCTGGTGGTGGAGGTGGTGCGCAGCTACGTGGAGCTGCGCCTGGCCCAGTCGCAGCGGGACATCGCCACGCGCAACGCCGCCGCCGCCGCGGAGACGCTCCGCATCGGCCGGCTGCGCTTCGAGCAGGGGCTGGGCAGCCGCCTGGACGTCGAGCGGCCCACCACGGCGCTCGCCGAGACCCGGGCCCAGGTGGCGGTCGCGGTGGAGCGCGCGGAGTCCGCCCGGCACCGGCTGGCGCTGCTGCTGGCCACCACGCCCGCCTCGCTCGCGCAGGCCCTGCCCGCCGAGGGCGCGCTGCCCCAGATGGATCCGCTGGCGGTGCTGCTCACCCCCACCGACGTCATCTCGCGGCGGCCGGACGTCCGGGCGGCCGGCCACGCGTTCGTGGCCGCGAGCGCTCGCCGGGAGGCCGCCGCGGCGCTGCAGTGGCCCCGGCTGACCCTGGCGGCGTCGGTGGGGGTCGACGGGAACCTCGCCGCCCTGCCGTGGACCGCCATCGCCAACCTGAGCGCGGGGCTGCTGGCGCCGATCTTCGACTTCGGGCGCATCCGGGCGGGGGTGGACGCCGCGGACGCCAGGCAGGAGCAGGCCGCCCTGGCGTACGAGCGGGTGGCGCGCGTCGCGGTGAACGACGTCCAGGCGGCGGTGGTGGCCTACGCGCAGGGGCTGGTCCGGCGGGACGAGCTGTCCACCGCGGTGGCGGCGGCCCGCAAGGCCGGCGAGATCGCGCACAGGCAGTACGCCGAGGGCACGATCTCCCTGCTCGAGGTGCTGGACGCCGAGCGGGCGCAGCGCGACACCGAGCTGGCCTGGTCCCAGGCGGCGGCGGAGGTGTCGCTGCGGGCGGTGAGGTTGTATCAAGCGATGGGGATCGTCTCCCCGCAGGGACCGCGGTCATGAAGCTCCTCCTGGTCGAAGACGAGCAGAAGACGTCCGACTACCTGCGCCACGGGCTGTCCGAGCAGGGCTACACCGTGGACGTGGCCCGGACCGGGAGCGACGGCCGGAGGCTGGCGCTGGAGCGCGAGTACGACGTCATCGTCCTGGACGTGATGCTCCCCGGCGAGGACGGGTTCTCCGTGCTGAGGGGGATCCGGGCGCGGAAGCAGACGCCGGTGATCATGCTCACCGCGCGCGACCTGGTGGACGACCGCGTCCACGGCCTGCGGGAAGGCGCGGACGACTACCTCTCCAAGCCCTTCTCCTTCCTGGAGCTGGTGGCGAGGCTGGAGGCGCTGACGCGCCGGGGACGCCCGCAGGAGGCGACCCACCTGGTGATCGACGACCTGCAGCTGGACCTGCTGGGCCGCAAGGCGCAGCGCGCGGGCGTGCGGCTGGACTTGACCGCCAAGGAGTTCGCGCTGCTCTCGCTGCTGGCGCGGAGGCAGGGGCAGATCCTCTCCAAGGCCACCATCACCGAGCAGGTGTGGGACATGAGCTTCGACAGCAACACCAACGTGGTGGAGGTCGCGATCAGGCGGCTGCGCGCGAAGGTGGACGACCCGTTCGCCCGCAAGCTCATCCACACCAACCGGGGCATGGGGTACGTGCTGGAGGTCCGCCCCGAGGAGGCCGGATGAAGCGCTCCATCGCCACGCGGATGGCGGCGATGTTCGCCGTCGCCGCGTTCATCGTCTTCTCGGTGGTCGGGGTGGCGCTGTACCGGATCCTGGCGTGGGAGCTGGAGCGGCACCAGCGCCGGGAGATCACCACCCGGCTGGAGTTCATGGCCCACATGATCGGCCGGCAGCTCACGGTGGAGCGGTGGGCCAACGTGCGGATGAAGCTGGACGCGATGACGCCCATGGACGGCAGCACGCAGTTCTGGGTGATCGGGCCGGATCCGCGCTTCGAGTACGGAGAGCCCTCCCCGGAGCTGAGGCGGCGGCTGCTGGAGAGGGGCGACGGGGTGATCGCGGTGGGCGCGGTGGGCGCCGGCCAGGAGGAGCGGCCGATGACCATCCTCACCCAGGTGGTGCCCGCGGGGGGCGAGCGCCCGGAGGTCCGGCTGACCGCGGGCATCAACGCGGGGCGGTTCCTCGACACGCAGCGGTTCTTCGCCACGGCCCTGGTGCTGGTCTGCGCCGCGGGCACGGTCCTGGTGGCGCTGCTGGGGTTCCGCCTGGCGCGCCTGGGGCTCTCCCCGCTGGCCCGGCTCTCCGCCGAGGCGCAGGCGATCAGCCCGGAGAACCGCGCCCAGCGCCTGCGGCCCCAGCTCCACTCCAACGAGCTGAGCGACCTCACCGCCTCCTTCAACGGCGCCCTCGACCGGATGGAGCACGCCTACGCCCAGCTCGAGGCGTTCAACGCCGACGTGGCGCACGAGCTGAGGACCCCGTTGACCAACCTGATCGGCCAGACGCAGGTGGCGCTGGGGAAGGACCGGCCCGCCGCCGCGCTGAAGGAGGTGCTCCAGTCCAACCTGGAGGAGCTGGAGCGGCTCCGCGCCATCGTCAACGACATGCTGTTCCTGGCCCGCGCGGACCGCGGCGCGATGGCGAAGAACCGCGAGCGCGCGTCGGTGGCGCGCGAGATCGGCGCCACGGTGGAGTTCCTGGACGTCATCCTCGACGAGGCGGGGGTGTCGGTGAAGGTCAGCGGCGACGCGCAGGTGCCGATCGAGACGTCGCTGTTCCGGAGGGCGGTCACCAACCTGCTGCAGAACGCGGTGGAGCACTCCGACCGGGGCGCGGAGATCCGGGTCGAGGTGGAGCCGCTGCCCACCGGCGGGGGCACGGGCGCGGGCGCGGGCGCGGGCCCCGGCGCCGGCGTCCGCATCGCGGTCAAGAACGCCGGGGAGCCGATCGCCGAGCACCACGCCGTCCGCCTCTTCGACCGCTTCTACCGGGTGGACGGCGCGAGGGAGAGCCGGGGAGGCAACCACGGCCTGGGCCTGTCCATCGTCAAGGCGGTGGCCTCCATGCACGGGGGGACGGTGTTCGCCTCCAGCGGCGGGGGGGTGAACACCGTCGGCTTCACGGTCTCTGGAGGAGGCGGCGGGCCGGAGTCGCCCCAGGCTACCCGGCCGCCTCCTGCTCGAACCGTTGATGGAGCGTGACGGGCGCTGCGGCCTTCTTGCGCAGCCGCATGTTGAGCAGCTCCACGCCGAGCGAGAACGCCATCGCGCTGTAGATGTAGCCCTTGCCGACGTGCTGTCCCATGCCTTCGGCCGTCAGCATCACCCCGATGAGGAGGAGGAAGCTCAAGGCGAGGATCTTCATGCTGGGGTGGCGGTTGACGAAGTCGCCGATCGCCCCGGCGAAGACGAGCATCACGCCCACGGCGACCACCATCGCGACCACCATGATGGAGATGTGCCGGGCCATCCCCACGGCGGTGATGACCGAGTCCAGGGAGAAGACCACGTCCAGGGCGAGGATCTGCGCGAGGATGAAGCCGAAGGCCGCCCCCGAGGTGGATGACTTCTTCCCGTCCTTCTCGTGGGCGACCTCGAGCTTGTCGTAGATCTCGTGGGTCGCCTTGGCGATCAGGAAGAGCCCTCCGCCGAGGAGGATGAGGTCCCGTCCCGAGAACGACTTCCCCAGCACGGAGAAGAAGGGCGCCGTCAGCCCCATCACCCAGGAGATGGTGAAAAGCAGCGCCAGCCGGAGGCCGAGCGCCAGCGACAGCCCCAGCCGGCGCGCGAGCGGCTGCTGCTTTCGAGGCAGCTTGCCGACGAGGATGGAGATGAAGACGACGTTGTCGATGCCGAGCACGATCTCCATGGCGGTGAGCGTTAGGAGACTCACGTAGAACTCGGGACGGGTCAGCAGTTCGAAGCTCATGGGGGCCGATTCTCCACACTTGCCCGGCCGCGGGCGAGCGCTACTCCGAGGGGCACTGTTCGGTGAGCTCCAGGTGCCCGACCACGCCGTACTCCGGGTCCATCACCTCGCCGGAGTCGTTGAGGTGTAGACGCGCCCCCAGAGCGAGAGCGGCGACACCTGACAACCGGCGCGAGACACCCACCTTGCATTGGCTGGTCGGCCCGCTGGCCGCTCAGAGCAGCTGGCCCCAGTACCGCGTTCCAAAGATGAACGGGAAGGCCACGTTGCCGTTGGCGTCGAAGGTCATCACGTACAGGCGCGTGGGGGGGCCGTACTCGGGCGTCACCGCCACCCGGGAGTTGAATTCGTCGAGGTCACAGCGGCCCTCGGCCAGCGCCGTCGCGTCGTGCTCGAAGTCCTCTACGAACGCGCCCATCACCAGCGTCTTCTGGTCGAACGTCGAGGTGAGGCTGCAGAGGCCGGTGTCCTGGCAGCAGGTTCGCGCGCTCTTCAGTCGGTAGCAGCTGCGCAGCTCCTGGATGGCGCTGGCGGCGTCGTTCGGATCGGAGAAGGCGAACGGCCCGTAGATGGGCAAGCCGTCGAAGGAGAAGCCGACCAGCGACGAATGCTCCGCCGCGGAATTTCGCAGGCCCAGCTCCTCCGCGTGCTTCAAGAACTCGCCGGAGTGGTAGTGGTACTCCCCGCGGGCGGTCGGATGTCCTCCGAATCGATCCACGTGGTTCGACTCGAGGAACGCGGCATTCCCGGTGCACCCGCCGATGTTCCGCGCATCCGCCGGATTGAACAGGCTGACTCCGTTCCAGGCGACCGCGACGTGTCCGACACCCGCGGCGGCCGGACCGGGCGACGGTGCAAGCGGAATCCGGAACGTGAACTGCTGGGCCTGCGCCGTGTTCGGGTTCGCGCCGTACGGACCGGGCTGGTAGTCCGGCAGCGAGTTGGTCTCCACCACCGCCTCGGTCCGCGCGTCGTTCAGGGATGTGCGGACGTAGCCTCCGTACGCGCCGCTGTTGCGAAGGGCCGCGCAGATCGGATGGTCCTCACATCCGCCATCGCCTGAACAACCGGCGAGCGTCAGCGCGAGCGCGGTCGCGGTCAGTGCAATCGGTCGCATGCCTGCTCCTGTGCGCCGGTGCGTGACACCCTGCCGGTGGCGCGAATCCGGTCGTGGTGCAGCGTATCCTCCTCCACGGCGAGCCGCGCAAGGCGCCGCTCTTCAAAATCTCAACCATGCTTGGGACATTCCCCGGACCGGAGTGGGCGCGCGAGCACGGCTGTGGGCAGCCGTCCGGTTCGACGCTCCCGCTGCCAGTCGGCAATGTGCCATGCTGAGATGATGGTTACGGTGGTGCTGTGGGCGTTGGCCCTTCCGGTGCTGGCGCAGACGCCGGACTACGACGCCTTCCCCGACAAGGACGGGGCTCCAAGGAGCGCGTCAACTTTGGCGAGAGGATCGGGACGTATGTTGACGAGGCTGGCAACGCGCAGCCCACAACGAACGGGCTCATCCATTACAGCAAGGATGGCATCCACATCGTGCCGGCGAGACCCTGAAACCATGGACCTGAGCGATCCGATCATCCGGGCACGTCTGTCGGCACAGCGTGCATTCTTGGGCGAGGTTGCACCGGCGATGCGCGCCGTCGTGTTATCCATGACCGGGAAGGGAGTCGAACTTCGTTGCTATTTCGACGGCCCGATCCAGCCTGCTGACGCCGAATCGATCTCAGTGGTCGAGACGGAGATGATGGCCGACTTCGAGCCTGAGCAGTCCGTGACCGCTCGGTGCATCCGACTCGATGCGCCAGAGCCCGTGAACGATGACGGCGTGTGGATCTACTGCAGGCGTGAGCGCACGACCTGAACCGGATCACCAGTCGTGCAGGACCTGACGTGGCCTGGCCTTCGAGCTCAGTAAGCGAACGGCAGCCGCTCAGAGATGAACACCGAGGCGAGCACCGCGTTATCGCTGGATCGCCACCCGAGCGAGACCCCGCCCGCCAGGCCTCCGTCCGTGGAGGGAAAGATGTAGATGTTCGTGCGCGCAGTGATCGCCCGGTCCCCGAGGTCCAGACCCACGACCGGGTTGAAGGCGAGCTGGTTGCTGATGAACTTCCGGTACTCGAGCTCCACCGCGGCAGTGACCGCGGTGGTGGGCTCGTCCAGCGACGCCGTCTGGCACGACTCCGCGCCCGGGGTCCCCATCACGGGCGTGCAGATCTGCACCGCCTGGCCGGGCTGGAACTCGCGCTTGAGCTGGAAGGCCCCGGCGAACGTCCCCACGCCGTCGGCGTAGAGGCCCACCCTCAGCTCGCTTCCGAGATCGACCGCCGGGGTGGAATCGGGCGCGAGCGTTCCGGAGGCCACCCAGTCCAGCTTCTGGTAGGCCGCCTTGCCGGTGAGCGCGACCCAGACGGGGACCCCGTAGTCGATGGCGATGTCGAATTCGCGCCGCCGTTCCTTGGGGATCTCCAGGCGGGTGCATCCGTCCTTCTTCAGGATCTCCTGGCAGACCGCCGCGACCTTCGTCACGTCCGTCTTCGGGCGCCAGAACAGATGGGCCACGCTGAGCGAGAGCGACGTCCCACTCGCCACTCCATCCAGCGTGAGCAGGTCCGTGAGGCGGTCCCCGCTGGGCGCGTGCGAGACCTCCACGCGCGCCTGAAGGTCCTTGGCGGCGTCCTGGCCCTGGAAGACGAGGGCGAAGCTGGCCTTGGCATCGGACTGTCCGGCCTCCGCGGTGACGGAGACACCCGGCGCGTCAACGGGACTGTGCGGGCCGCCGGGCCCGTACGCCTCCGTCCGGGCCGCAAGCGCGGGTGCGTCGGCGGCGTGGGCCGAGGTGGCGGCGAGGGTGACGGCGAGGGAGAGAAGCTGGATGCGGCGGTGGTTGGTCATGGCGCGCTCCGTGGGGTCTCAGATCACGATCCAGTGCAGCCCGGCATCCTTCTGCTCGTTGTCGAGCGTCGCCTCGTGCTTGAACTTGAGGTTCTCGGGCTCGCTGATCTCGATCGAGTAGCGGGTACCCGGGGCGCCGAAGACGTGCCAGGTCAGGGGGTGGTTCCCCTTGTCCAGCTTCACCTCGCCGGAGACCGGCTTCCCGTCGATCTGCGCCTGGATCAAGCCGCCCGCCGGGGCGGTACACGTGACAACGACCGTGGTCATAGAGATTCCCCTCAGCTGCTGCTGCGCAGCACAACGATGGACATCAGAAATGACGCGCAGGCCGGGAATTCTTACGGAGCCTGCCCCGGAGGTAAGAATTCCCCCCTTGGGCGTCTTCAGGAACACTCTCCGTGAAAGGATGAGCTCGGATGTTCGACGTCTTCCTTTCCCATGACAGCAGGGACAAGGCGGCGGTCGAGGCGATCGCCAACCGTCTCCGGGACTCGGGCGTCGAGCCGTTCCTGGACAAGTGGCACCTCATCCCCGGCGAGAAGTGGCAACCCGCGCTGGAAAAGGCGCTCGAGGCCAGCAAGACCGTCGCGGTCTTCATCGGTCCTTCCGGCATCAGCCCCTGGCATCATGAGGAGATGCGCGCCGCGCTCTTCACCGCCGTGCGCACGAGGGACGAGTACCGCGTCATCCCCGTCCTGCTCCCGGGGGCTGACGAGAAGGCATTCACTGGATTCCTCCAGCAGAGGACCTGGGTGGACTTCAGGAGCGGGCTCGACAAGGAGGAACCGTTCCAGCGCCTCCTGACTGGCGTGAAAGGCGTGGCGCGGGCGAGTGAGTCGGGCACGCTCCCGGACGAGCCCGCGCCGTACCGCGGCCTGTTCAAGTTCGAGCGGGAGCATGCGGACCGCTTCTTCGGCCGGGAGCGTGAGGTGGAGGTGGTCCTGCAGAAGCTGGAGCGCTCCAGCTTCGTGGCCATCGTCGGGGCATCGGGCGCGGGCAAGTCCTCGCTGGTCCTGGCGGGTATCCTCCCGAGGCTAGAGCGGCTCAAGTCATGGGCCTCGCCGATCACCACCTTTGTCCTCACGCCAGGAGCAAGGCCTCTGCGGGCACTCGCAGACCGCGCCGTCACGCTCTTGCCATCGGCCGACCGTCTAACGTGGGCCGACAAGTTGGAAGAGAGAATGCTCCAGCGGACCGATGGGCTCCGCACGGCCATAGAGACCTGGACCGCGGAAAGGCCGGGAATGCTCCTCCTTGTAGTGGACCAGTTGGAGGAACTCTTCACCCACGCCGCCGAGAAAGGTGGGCTCGCGAAGGTCGAAGCGTTCGCGGCCAACCTTCGAGAGGTTGTCGAAGGTGGCTCCGGCAAGCTCCGAGTGCTGGCCACGGTGCGCGCCGACTTCTTCGACCGATGCCTGCGAGTCGAGCCGCTGCGCGTGCTCTTGCAGGACCGCGACATGCTGCTAGGTCCGATGACGACCGCCGGCTTGCGGGACGCCATCGTGCAGCCTGCCACCGCCGCCGGGGCCTACTTCGAGACGGGAGTGGTCAGTGCACTTCTGAAGGAGTTGGAGAGCCGGCCCGTGGTTCTTCCGCTCCTGGAGCACGCGCTGGACTTGCTCTGGCGTGCTCGGAAGGGGCTCTGGCTGACCTCGGCTGCCTACGACGCGATGGGTGGGTTGGCGGGTGCACTCAAGAAGCATGCGGACGAATGTTGGAAAAGGTTACCGGAGGCTGATCGGGTCGTCGGCCGCGACATCTTCCTTCGACTCATCTCCCTCGGAGAAGGCGTCCCAGACACGAGACGTCGAGTGAAGCTGGAGGAGTTGTATTCGGTCAGGACGTCTCGGGAACAGGTTGACCGTGTCGTTCAGACACTGTCCGGCTCCGAGGCGCGACTCCTGGTCGTCGATCGCCAGGAGGATGAAGCCACTGCCGAGGTGGAGGTGGCCCACGAAATCCTCATCCAGGAGTGGCCGACACTCCGGGCCTGGGTGGAAGGGACTCGCCGCAAGCTCCGCATCCACCGGCGACTGACCGAGGCCGCGCAGGAATGGGCTGACAACAACCGCGCCGCCGGTTATCTGCTCACGGGAGCGAGGCTGCTGGAAACAGAAGAGAACTTCGGGCCCCAGCGGGAGGGCCTCAATCAACTCGAAGCAGACTTCCTGAATTCAAGCATCGAAGGGCGTGAAGGTGCGGCTCGACGCGAGCGCGAAGCCCGAGAAGCTCGCACCCGGCTCCTTCAACGTTCGCTTGTAGCCGTTGGCGGCCTGGCTGTCATCGCAGCGCTAGCGGCTGGCTTCGCCATGGCTGCGAGGGGACAAGCAGAGCAGGAACGGCGTGTTGCCGAGCAAGAGCGTCGTTTCGCGCGTTCCCGTGAGTTGGCTGCAACGGCTCTGCGAGAGCTGGGCGCTGATCCCCAGGCCGCCCTGCTCCTCATCCAGGAAGCGCATCGAACTGCACCGACGGAGCTCGTGGACGACGCCTTTCACAAGTACCGCTCACGGCCAGGGCGCGGTACGTTCACGGGGCACTCCGGAACGGTGTTAAGCGCAACCTTCAGCCCCGACGGCCAGCGCCTGGTGACCAGCGGCCAAGATGGGACCGCCCGCATCTGGGACGCCTCCTCCCACAAAGAGCTCGCCAAGCTCGAAGGCCATTCCGGTTGGGTGCATAGCGCGGCCTTCAGCCTCGACGGCCAACGCGTGGTGACCGCCAGTGACGACGGAACCGTCCGCATCTGGGACACCTTCTCCCACAAGGAGCTTGCCAAGCTCGAAGGCCACTCCGGACGGGTGGTGAGCGCGGTCTTCAGCCCCGACGGCCAGCGCCTGGTGACTGCCGGCGACGACGGGACCGCTCGCATCTGGGACGCCTCCTCCCACAAGGAGCTTGCCAAGCTCGAAGGCCACTCCAAGGCGGTGATGAGCGCGGCCTTCAGTCCCGACGGCCAGCGCTTAGTTACTGCCGGCGAAGACCGAACTGCCCGCATCTGGGACGCCTCCTCCCACAGGGAGCTCGCCAAGCTCAAAGGCCACTCCGTGTGGGTCCGGAGCGCGGCCTTCAGCTCCGATGGCCAGCGCGTGGTGACTTCAGGCGGAGACGGAACCGTCCGCATCTGGAACGCCTCCTCCCACAAGGAGCTCGCCAAGCTCGAAGGCCACTCCGGGGCGTTCCGGAGCGCGGCTTTCAGCCCTGACGGCCAGCGTGTGGTGACCGCCAGCGATGACGGGATCGCCCGTCTCTGGGACGCCTCCTCCTACAAGGAACTCGCCAAGCTCGAAGGCCACCCCGGGCCGGTGATGAGCGCAGCCTTCAGCCCCGACGGCCAGCGCGTGGTGACCGCCGGTTACGACGGGACCGCCCGTCTCTGGGACGCTTCCCCTCACAAGGAACCCGCCGAGCTCGAAGGGCACTCGGAGACGGTGCGAAGCGCGGCCTTCAGCCCCGACGGCCAGCGCGTGGTGACCGCCAGCGATGACGGGATCGTTCGTCTCTGGGACGCCTCCTCCCATAAGGAGTTGGCCAAACTCGAAGGTCATTCCGGGTGGGTGTGGAGCGCGGCCTTCAGCCCCGACGGCCAGCGCGTGGTGACCGCCGGCAATGACGGGACCGCCCGTCTCTGGGACGCCTCCTCCCATAAGGAGTTGGCCAAATTCGAAGGTCATTCCGGGTGGGTGGGGAGCGCGGACTTCAGCCCCGACGGCCAGCGTGTGGTAACTGCCGGTCAAGACGGGATGGCCCGCATCTGGGACGCCTCCTCCCATAAGGAGCTGGCCAAGCTCGAAGGCCACTCCGGGCAGGTGGGAAGTGCGTCCTTCAGCCCTGACGGCCAGCGCGTGGTAAGTGCCGGCTATGACGGGACGGCCCGCATCTGGGACGCCTCCTCCCATAAGGAGCTGGCTAAGCTCGGAGGCCACTCCGGGGAGGTGAATAGCGCGGCCTTCAGCCCTGACGGCCAGCGTGTGGTGACTGCCGGTCAAGATGGGATGGCCCGCATCTGGGACGCCTCCTCCCATAAGGAGCTGGCCAAGCTCGAAGGCCACTCCGGGCAGGTGGGAAGTGCGTCCTTCAGCCCTGACGGCCAGCGTGTGGTGACTGCCGGCTATGACGGGACGGCCCGCGTCTGGGACGCCTCCTCCCACAAGGAACTGGCCAAGCTCGAAGGTCACTCCGGGTGGGTGCGGAGCGCAGCCTTCAGCCCCGACGGCCAGCGCGTGGTGACCGCCGGTAATGACTGGATACCTCGAATTTGGCCGAGTTGGATGTGGGAGCCGGCAGGAGCTCACCTCATGAGTCTTGATGCCGGACGGTCCTTGACGTGCGCGGAGCGAAGGCGATTCCTGCACGAAGACTGCCGCGGGGATGAATGAGGCCCGGGGTCACCGCCCATGCAGGATCCCATTGGAGGCCATGGCCCGGATCGGGGTGGAGGCGCGGCCCGATAGGGCGTGACCAACCGGGCTCCTGGCGCCAAGCGCCTCGCGGCAGAACCGTTCGAGCTCGGCGGCGAGCGCGAGGTAGCGGCGCTCGGACGTGCCCAGGGCGTACTTGAAGAACACGCCCAGCCACGGCTGCACGCCCGAGTGCCCCTCTGCCACCGCCCAGCCCAGCAAGCGCGCGAGGTCGATCAGCGCCGGCGCGGCGAGCAGCGAGTCCGAGCATTGCCAGTCCAGGCGCAGCCGGCCGCGGGCGCCGAGCAGGCCCTCGAAGTCGATCGCGTCCCACGCTTCCTTCTCGTCGCCCGCCGGGAGGTAGTGCCGGATGTCCACCAGGTGGGCCTGCACGGGATAGCCGAGGATCCGCTCCAGCAGCTCCGTCTTGTCGACCTTCTTCACGTCGCAGTAGCGCGGGTCCGACAGCATCAGGCCATCGTGGTTGCCGAGGATGTTGGTGCTGTACCACCCGCGCACGCGCAGCTTGCGCGTGGCGAACGTCTGCGCGAGCACGGACTTGAGCAGCGTCTGGCCGGTGCTTCCATCCCTCCCCGCGAGCGGCACGCCCTCCCGGCGCGCGAGGTCCTCCACGCCCGGCATCTCCAGCGTCGCGGACGCGGTGTAGTCCGCGACGGCCGCGCCCTCCAGGACCGCCGCCGCGACGTAATAAGGAGGGGCCGACTCGAACGCGCCCGCGTCGAGCTGCTCCAGGAAGGCGCCGGCGTCCACCGGCCACCGCTCGCGCGGAGGGAGCAGCGCCGGCGCGGAGACGTTCAGCAGCACGAGCTGGTCGGCGCCCGTCCCTTCCCGAAAGGCGCGGATGTCGCGGCGGAGGCCCGCGAGGATCTCGCCGCCCCGCCGCCCCGCCAGCCGGGTCTCTCCGCTGGTGACCGCGTGGTCCTTCGCGAGCGCGACCGGCTCCAGCTCCTTCACGCCGGCCAGCCGCTCGGGCAGGTCCGGCCAGCGGCGAAGATCGAGCACCCCGTGCCGGGAGAGCGTCTCCGCCCAGCTCTCCCGCGCGGCGAACGGATCCCATCCTCCCCACGCGAACGCGGCCGGGTCCGGGAGCGACAAGCGCGCCGGAGAGCCTGACTCGGAGAGGAGGAACGGCGCGAGCTCACCGCGCGCGCAGAGGCGGGTTGCAGCGATGGTGGTGCTCGCCGTCGCGCCGCGATGCCCTACGACCAGGACGCCGACCTTCATGGTGTCATCTCCTTGTCCCGCCGCCAGAGGTCGATTCTCCGCGCCACGGCAGCGGGCACGTGGCGGGCAAGACGTTCCGGATCGCCGAGGAGCGAGCGCACCACCCGGCCATCCGTCGTGGGGCGCAGCGTGACGCGGAGCACTTCGTCTCCGCGCGCGCGGAAGAACGAGGCCTTCGCGTCGTCGAACTCCTCTCCGACGTCCGGGACGATCCAGGTGCGGACGCCGGGGAGCAGCGCCTGCACCAGCGGCCACTCCGCCTCGGGGCGCGGGAGCGGGATCACCCGGACGCGGTCGCGCGTGCGGCCGGGCAACGTCTCGTCCAGCGCCGCCTCGAGCAGCTCGATGCGCTGGGCCACGGTGAACGGGCACCGCTCCGGCGCGTGCTGGGCGCGCGCCTCGGCCTCGAATCCATCCGCCGGCTCACCCTGGGGCGTGCGTTGAAAGACGATCCCGATGAGCAACGGCTCCGGGACCACGGAGAGCGCCGCGCGGATCAACGCGAGGTGATCGTTGTGCGGAGGCTGGTGCCGGCCCGGCAACACGAAGGTTGTCATCGCGGCGAATTCAGAGCAGCCGCCGTGCCATCCAGGAGCTCCGCGCGGTTGCGTGCGCGCATGCCCGTGGATCGCTCCGGGACGGAGCGACCTGACGGTCGAGAACGGCGGTCGAGAACGGCGCGGTTCCCGCAAACGGCTGGAAGGGCCTGCCGGCCGGGAGCTCCCGCCATGGTAAGAGGTGGCCGGGACCTGACGATGCCGGACGGGAAGGGAGCGAGAGAGCGGAAGCTGTCGACGTCTCGGCTCGCTCGAGGCCTGCAGCTCTCCGGCGCCGTCCTCGGCGCGGCCGGGCGGCTGGGGCTGGGCGCGGTCCGGCGCGTGCTCGTGGCAGGTGAGGAGTTGGCGCGGCACCGGGCCGAGGACGACCGGGCCGCCGCGTCATCGCTCGCCGGCTCCATGGGCCGGCTCAAGGGCGCGGCGATGAAGCTGGGCCAGATGCTGAGCTACGTGGACGCCAACGTCCCGGAGCCCATGCGCGAGGCGCTGGCCACCCTCCAGTCGCAGGCCCCGGCGATGGATCCGGAGACCATCAGCGGGATCATCCAGGCCGACCTTGGCGCGCCGCCGGAGCAGCTGTTCGCCGCCTGGGAACGCCAGCCCTTCGCCGCCGCCAGCATCGGCCAGGTCCATCGCGCCCGGCTTCACGGCGGCGAGGAGGTCGCCGTCAAGGTGCAGTATCCCGCCATCCGCGACGCGGTCTCCGCCGACCTGAAGAACGCGGGCATGGTCCAGGCCATGGGCCGGCTGGTCGTCCGCGCCGCGGGCAGCTCGGAGGTGGTGGAGGAGATCCGCCGGCGCCTGCTGGAGGAGTGTGACTACCTCCGGGAGGCGGCGAACCAGAAGCGGTTCAAGGCGCTCTTCGCCGCCGATCCCCGGGTGAGGATCCCGGGCGTCGTGGACCGGTACTCCAGCGAGCGCGTCCTCACCTCGACGTTCGAGCAGGGCATCGACTTCAAGACGTTCAACGCCACCGCGGACCAGCGGAGGAAGAACGCCGCGGCGGAGATCATCTGGGACGTCGCGTTCACCTCCCTGTTCCGCCACCTGTTCTTCAACTGCGATCCCCATCCAGGCAACTACCTGTTCGACGGGGACCAGGTGGTGTTCCTGGACTTCGGCTGCGTCCGCCCGTTCGAGCCGGCGTTCGTGCGCGACTGGAAGGGGATGATCCGCGCCGTCCTGGAGCGGGACCGGGACGGCTTCGAGGACCGCGTCCTCAAGGTCGGCCTGGTGGGCAACCGCGCCGGCTTCGACTTCGATTACCACTTCAAGATGTTGCAATACCTCTACCGGCCCATGCTTCACCCGGGCCCGTACCGCTTCACCGAGGAGTACATCAAGCGGTCCTTCCACGTGTTGCTGGCGAACAATCCGAACCGTTTCAAGCTGCGGCTGCCTCCGGAGCTTGTTTTCGTCAACCGCCTCCAGTGGGGTCTCTACTCGCTCCTCGCCACCATGAACGCGGAGGTCGACTGGCGCCGCCTGACGCTGCGGGTCCTCTACGAGGAAGGGGAGAAGCTCCCGGAGCCGTACGTCCAGCCGGAGGAGGACTGACCATGGGAGAGCCCACCACCCGCGAGGCGGTGCTCCACATCGCCGAGGAGGTCCTGGAGGTCGAAGCCGCCCGCCTGACCGACGGGGCGCACCTCACCGGCGATCTGGGCGCCACCTCCTTGCAGCTGCTGGACTTCGTCGTCGCGGTGGAGCGGCACTTCCGCGTGCGCTTCACCGCCGAGGAGCTGAAGGCCGAACGCCTGGGACAGGTGATGCAGGCCGTCGAGGCGGCCGTGGCCCGGAGATGAGCGCGCCCGCAGCGATCGTCACCGGCTGGGGAACGGTGAGCCCCTTCGGGGTGGGACGCGCCGCGCTCGCGGAGGCGCTGTGGCGCGGCGCGACCGCGTTCGCCGCGCGGACCTTCACCACCGAGCACGACCTCCCGCCCATCGAGCTGTGGTCCGCGTCCATCCCCGCCTTCGATCCCGCGGCCATCCTGGGGAAGAAGGGGCTCCGGGGGATGAGCCGGGAGGCGCTGCTGTGGGCCGTCGCCGCCGCGGACGCGCTTGACGATGCGGCCCTGGCCGCGGGCGGGGTCGATCCGGAGGCGGCCGGCGTGGTGGTGGGAAGCGCGCGGCCGGGCCTGGACGATTACCTGGGATTCCACCTGGACGCCCAGGTGTGGGGGCCGGACCGCGTCCGCCCCGTGCAGGGTCCAAATACCGGGCTGAACGCGGCGGCGTCGCACGCCACCATCCGCCTCGGCTGGCGCGCGGTGAACACCACCCTGTGCGCCGGCCTCTGCTCCGGCCTGGACGCGGTGGCCCACGCGGCCGGGCTGATCCACGAGGGCGCGGCGGAGGTCATCCTCGCCGGCGGCGTGGACGCGCTGGGATATTTCTCGGCGCGCCAGCTGAAGGCGGAAGGGTCGTGGAGCCACCGCGCGCCTCGCCCGTACGACCGCCGCCGCGACGGCGCCGTGCCCGGCGAGGGAGCGGTGGCCCTGGTGCTGGAATCGGAGCGACATGCGGCCGCGCGCGGCGCCAGGATCCGCGGCCGCCTCACCGCGTTCGAACAGGGCTTCCACCTCGGGCTGGGCGAGGCGGCGGCGCGCCTGGCGGGGTGGCTGGGGCGGACCCGGGCCACCGCCGCGATCGGAAGCGCCTCCGGAGATCGCCTCCTGGACGCCGCCGAGGGGCGCGCGTGCGCCGCCGCGCCCGGCCTCCCGGTGGCGGCCGTCAAGGGAGCCGCCGGCGAGTGGCATGGCGGCTCGGGCGCGCTCCAGCTCGCCACCGCGCTGGAGGCGATCGAACGGCGCGCGCTCCCGCCCACCGCCGCGCTGGAGGAGCTGGACCCGGAGCTGCCGCTCTCGGCCTCCCCCGCGCCGCGGGAGATCGATCCGGCCCGGATCGCGTTGCCCGCGATCGATCCCGCCGGCCACCTGTCGTTCATGATCGCCGGGCCGCCATGAACGTCTGGCACCAGTGGGTGGGAGACTGGGTCCAGCGAGGCCTGGGCGACCTCCCGGCGGTGCGCTTCGCCGGGCGGACCACCACCTATGCTGGGCTCGCCGACCTGTCGGCGCGCGCGGCCGGCCTGCTCCGGCGCCGCGGCGTCGGCCCGGGCGACCGCGTGCTCCTCGCCTGCTCCGACGCGCTCGACGCCCTGGCCGCCGTCCTCGGCGCGCTCCGGCGCGGGGCCATCTCCATCCTCGCCAACCCGCTCTCACCCAGGAGCGACCTGGAGGAGCTGGCCGCCCTGTCCAGCCCGCGCCTGCTGGTCGCCGCCGCACCCGCCGCGGTGGAGAGCCTCCCCGCGGGCGTGCCCGCGATGGCGCTCGGCGGGCTGGGCGGCCTGGAGCCGGTGGAGCTCTCCGCGGAGGAGCCGGACGCCGGGGTCGCGCTCGCCGGGCCCGGGGACGACGCGGTGTGGCAGCCCACGCTCACCGAGGACGGCCGCACCTACCTGGTCAGGCACCCGCACCGCGCGCTCGCCGCCGGCGCGTCGCCGTTCGCCGTCGGGCGGCTGGAGATGACCCGGCAGGACCGGTGCCTCTCGGTGGCCAAGCTCTGCTTCGGCTACGGATTCGGGGGCTCGGCCGCGTTCCCCCTCGCCACCGGAGCGTGCTCCATCCTCCATCCCGGCCGCAGCGACGTAGCCTCCCTGATGGAGCTGGTGGAGCAGGAGCGTCCCACGCTCTTCTTCGGCGTCCCCACGTTCTACTCCATGATGCTGCGCGTCCCGGAGCTGCGCGCCCGCTGGGACCTCCGCAGCGTCCGGCTCTGGATCAGCGCCGGCGAGGCGCTGGCGCCCGACCTGGCGCGCCGCTGCGAGGACGTGCTGGAGCGCCCGCTGGTGGACGGGTTCGGCTCCACCGAGATGTTCCACGTGTTCCTCTCCGAGGTGCCGGGCGAGCGCGGCCTGCGCGCGACCCCGGGCCACCAGCTCAAGGTGATCGACGGCGCCGGCCGCGAGGTCGCTGACGGGGAAGCGGGGATGCTGCTGGCCAGGGGACCGCACTGCGGGACGGGCTACGCCGGGGAGGCGGAGGCCAGCCGGGAGGTGTTCCTGGACGGGGGCTGGGTCCGCGTGGGTGACCGGTTCCGGAGGCGGCCGGACGGGCTCTTCGTGTGGGAAGGGCGCGGCGACGAGCTGGTGAAGGTCGGCGGCCAGAAGGTGTCTCCGCGCCAGCTGGCCGCCGAGGCCCGGGGCTATCCCGGCGCGGTCTCCGCCAGCGTCCGGGTGGAGCCGGCCGAGGACGGCCGGACCGAGCTGCGGCTGGTGATGACCTTCGAGCAGGGCCGGGCCCCGGACCCGGCCGAGGTCCGCCGCTGGGTGCGCGGGCGGGTCCTCCCGCACAAGGTGCCGCGCTACATCGAGGTCCGCTCGTGAGCGCCGCCGCGGTGATCACCGGGATGGGCGCGATCTCCCCGCTGGGCGCGGACGTCGGCGGGCTGTGGTCCTCGGTCCGCGCCTCGAAGGTGGGGACGGGCCCCCTGAGCGGCGCCTGGCACCCCACCTGGGCCGGGACGCTCGGCGGGGAGGTGGCGGAGGTCCCGGGCCTCGCCGGGTGCCCGGAGCGCGTGTCGGCGCTCGCCCTGGCGGCGGCGCGGGAGGCGGTCCTCAGCGCGTCGCTCCCGGCCGACCTGTCCGGGGCCGGCGCCCGGGCCGGGGTCCTGGTGGGGACCGTGCTCGGAGACCGCCCGGCGCTGGAGCCGCACAACACCCCCCGCGCGTCCGCCGCCGGCGGCGCCTTCGCTGGGCGCGCCCCCGAGACCCTCGCCCGGCGCATCGCCCTGGAATTCGGCCTGCGCGGGCCGGCGGTCGCGCTCGGCAACGCCTGCTCGGCGGGCAACACCGCCATCTCCGCCGCGGCGGCGCGCATCGAGCGCGGCGACGCGGACCTGATGCTCGCCGGCGCCGCCGACGGGCTGAGCTTCGCGATGCTGGCCATGTTCGCCCAGCACCGCGGCCTGGCGCCGGACTGCGTGCGGCCGTTCGACCGCGACCGGCGCGGCCTCCTCCTCTCGGAGGGCGCCGCCTTCCTGGTGATCGAGGCCGAGGCGCACGCCGCCGCCCGCGGGGCGCGCGCGCTGGCCCGGGTGGCGGGCTGGGCGGAGGCCACCGACGCGCACGACATGGTCCATCCCGCGCCGGACGGCCGCGCCTACCGCGCCGTGCTCCAGCGCGCCCTGCGGCGGGCCGGCCTGTCGCCCCCGGACGTCGACTACGTCTCCGCCCACGGGACGGGCACCCGGGCCAACGACCCCATCGAGGCGCGCGCGATCCGCGACGTGTTCGGCGCGCACGCCGACCGGCTGGCGGTCTCCTCGCTGAAGTCGATGAGCGGGCACTGCCAGGGCGCGTCCAGCGCCCTCGAGGCGGTGGCCTGCGTGCTGGCCATCCGCGACGGCTGGATCCCGCCCACCGCCAACCACCAGGTCACCGACCCGGAGTGCCCCATCGACGTCGTCCCCAACCGGGGCCGCGTGGCCCGGGTCCGGGCGGCCGCCAACCTCGCCGCCGGCCTGGGAGGGAACACCTCGTGCGTCCTGCTGCTGGCGCCCTGAGCGAGGCCGCCGCGGCGCCGCGCCTGCTGCTGCTGCTCCGCGTGGGCAGCATCCGGTTCTCCGCGTTCTACTTCGCGCCCTTCTACACCGCCATCCACCTCTCGGGCCGGGGCGGGCCCCGGTGGATCGGGCTGGGGGCGCTCTTCTGCGCCGGCCTGTGCCTCGCCGTCGAGCTGCTCAACCGCGCCTCGGATCGCCGCGAGGACGCGATCAACAACCCGGAGCGCACCCGCCAGTGCGAGGCGTTCGGCTACCGCGACCTCACCCTCCTGGGCGTGGGGATCGCGGCGGCGCTGGTGCCGGTGGGGCTGATCTGGTTCGCGCTCTGGGGAAATGCGCGCCTGTTCGCGGTCCAGGCCGCGGTGTGGGCCGTCGCCTGGAACTACTCCTTCGGCCTCCGCTTCAAGGCGCGGCGCTGGACCTCGCTGCTCGTCCTCTCCGGCACCTTCCTCTTCCCCTTCGCCACCGGCTGGGCCACCTACCGCTCCCTCCTGGAGCTGCCGGCGGCGGCGCTGATCATCCCCGCCTACCTGCTGTCGCTGGTGGGGATCAAGGACATCACCGACGCGGAGGGGGACCGCTCCATCGGGTACCGCAGCCTGTTCCTGGACCTGGCGTCGAGGCGCGCCGGGGCGCTCGGGCTGCTGCTTCTGGCCCCCCACGCCATGATCGCCGCGGCGGTGGCGCTGGGGGTGATGCCGCCCCGCTTCCTCGTCCTGCTCGCGTTCCTGCCGTTCTCGGCGGCGTTCGGGAAGCTGGTCCCGGGCGCGCGCACGCCCGAGGAGCGGCGCGCGGTCCGCGAGCTCATGTATCACGCGTGGGTGGCGATCATGCTGCCCGGGCTCTGGCTCCTCGACCCGGGACCTCAGCTGGGCGCGGCGCTGGGCGGGACGCTCCTGTTCTGGCTCGTCGCCTCCCGCCACCTCCACTGGATGCGCGGGCCCACCGGCGGCCAGCTCCGCGCGGCGGCGGCGGTGCTGCGGAGGTAGCGTGGCCCTGCTCGACCACCAGATCCAGGGCGGCGGCGGCGGTCCGCCCCTGGTGCTCATCAACGGCCTGGGCGACCTGCGCTCCGTCTGGCACCACCAGCGCCGCACGTTCGCCCGGCGGCACCGGACGCTCTCGTACGATCACCCGCGCGAGGGAGGCGGGTCGATCCGGGACCACGCCCGCGCCCTGCTGGAGCTGATCGACGCCTCGTTCGGCTCCGCGGCGGTGCTGGTGGGCCACTCCTTCGGCGGCCGGGTGGCGCTGGCCGCGGCGCTGCTGGACCCGGCGCGCGTCCTGGGCCTGATCCTCGCCGGGACGTCGTGCGCCAGACATGACACGCCCCCCGAGCTGCGCGCGAGGAAGGCGCGGAGCGCCGAGGCGTGGGTGAACGAGGTCTTCCCGCTGCTCTACGGGCCGAGGTTCATCCAGGAGCAGGGAGACCGGCTGCACCTGCTGGCGCGCGGCCGCGCCGGCGCGGAGGAGATCGCGCCGCCGGAGCTGTGGGCCGCCTGGGACGGCTGGGACGAGGCCTCGCGCGTCCCCGGGATCTCCGCGCCCTGCCTGGTCATCCACGGCGAGGCGGACCGGGTGATCGCCCCGGAGCACGGCCGGCGCCTGGCCGCGCTGGTCCCCTCCGCCGAGCTGGCGGTGCTGCCGGGCGTCGGCCATTGCCCGCACGTGGAGGACCCGGAGGCCTTCAACCGGCTGGTGGCCGGCTTCCTCGCCCGCATCACGCGGTAGCGCCGTCTCCGTCGCCGGACGGAAAGGTCTCCGGCCGCTGGTAGCGCGCCGGCGGCCGGCCCGCCTCGAACAGCTCCAGCTCGCGCTGCCAGATCTTCCGCAGCAGGATCACCCCCGCGTCCGTCCGCCCCAGCCGTTCCGCGCTCCGGTCGGCGATGGCGCCCTGGCCCACGCACAGGACCGAATCCTGCAGCCGCGGCGAGATGACGCCCTCCAGCGTCCTCCGGCCGGACAGGATCTCCCGGGTGCGGTCCGAGTACCAGGCGTCGACGTTCCGCTGGAGCCGGATGAGCCGGCCCAGCACCCGGGCGGCGAACGCCGGGGTGGAGCTGAGCGCCAGGAAGTGCTGGTGGTGGGTGTCATCCACCGGGACGTATGCGAACAGCACCCGCAGCGTGCCCCAGGCGTGCCGGTCCACCAGGTGACACACGTTGGGCATGATGAAGTGGTTCCGCTCCACCGATCCCCCGTACTGCAGCTCCAGGGTGAGGCCGAAGGCGGTCTCGCGCGCGGCCACGCGCGGGACCGACATCCGGGTGGACAGGTTCAGCAGGCTGCGGCGGTGCGCGAACGAGACGTGCGCATCGTCCATGATGTTCTCGGCGCTCTGGAAATAGTTGCAGTCGATGCGGTGGCGGTAGGCGAAGTCACCCACCTCCGGCCAGTGCGGGGGCGGCGGCGCGGGCGGGGGGCCCAGGTACGCGAAGACGAAGCCCGCGGTCTCGTGGGTGGGGTAGGAGGCGATCCGGACCTTGTCGCAAAAAGGCTCCGGCTCCGCGGGTTGTTCGACGCACTCGCCGGTGTGGGCGAACTTCCAGCCGTGATACCGGCAGGCGATGCCGTCGCCGTCCACGTCCCCGGTCGACAGCTGGGTGCCGCGGTGGGGGCACCGTGGGGCGACGACGTGGGCGGCCCCGCGGGTGTCGCGGTAGAGCGTGAAGTCCTCGCCCATGACCTGGATGGGGACCGCCCGGCCCCGGCCGAGCTCCCGCGACAGCCACACCGGCTGCCAGAACAGCCGCAGGTAGCGGCCGGCCAGCGTGCCGGGACCGGTGTGGACGAAGTCGGCGCTCACCGCCGCAACCACCGGATCGCCGCGCTCCCGTCCGGGAGGTGCTTCATCACCGACAGCGACGCCTGGTAGCCGAGCGCCGTCAACCTCCCCAGCACGCCCCCCGACGAGCCCGCCAGCGCCACCAGCTCGTCGCCCAGCGGCGTGCCGCCGTTCACCATCCGGTCCTGCTCCGAGTAGGAGCCGACCATCTTCATCATCACCGCCAGGTCCGCGAGCGGCAGCAGCGACAGCTGCATCTGGTTGAACCACAGGCCGCCCTCGGCGGTGAGGCGGTAGCCGTCCGGGCCGCGCTCCACCAGCCCCTGGCGCTCCCAGCGCTCCAGCAGCCGCCGCTCCGCCGCGGTCTCCACCAGCTCCGCGCGGAGGTGCAGGTTCGCCAGCCCGAACAGCACCGCCTTGCGGCGGCCCATCTTCCGGTCCATCACCGTGGCCGAGCCCACCGGCAGCCGCCCCCGGTCCAGCGCATCCTCCCAGGCGCCCAGGTCACAGGCGTTCCGGTAGGCCGTTCCCTCCAGGTGGCCGATGGCGGAGGGCCCCAGCCCCAGCACCGCGTGCAGCGCGTTCCCCTTGCCGCCGTAGAAGCTCTCCGAGAACCGGTCGCGGTCGGTGCGCGCGAACACCTCCCCGCCGACGTGGCGGTAGCCCGCGGCGCCCAGCTTCCCGGTGGCCAGCCGCCGCATCTGCAGCATCTGGGCGCCGTAGCGGGGCTGGCTCTTCTCGCCGCCGGTGATGGACCGGTGCAGCGCCGTGCCCGGCACCATGGTGTACGTGAACACGTCGACGCTGTCGGGCCGCCAGGAGATGACGCGGTCCAGGTCCGCCGCGAACGAGGCGGGGGTCTGCTCCGGGCAGTTGGCCATCAGCTCCAGGTTGACCGGCACGCCCGGGCCGGCGGCGCGGGCGCGCTCGATGGCCCGGGGGTAGTCCTCCACGTCGTCGCCGACCCGGCCGATGGCGCGGCGGAC
>Ga0209382_10002331_pt1 | contig 27837 bp, 25 predicted proteins | sample SoiMetdeltSBSDD5_FD_187599 | JGI IMG/M metagenome (GOLD analysis project Ga0209382, IMG submission 187599) | Bulk soil microbial communities from a Populus tree surrounding site in Tennessee, USA - Soil MetaG P. deltoides SBSDD5 (SPAdes) (version 2) | ecosystem: Environmental > Terrestrial >... | reverse complement strand
CGTGGGCGGGTAGGAGAAGTCCGCCTCGTCGCCTTCCATGTGGGCGGTCGGCTCGCCGTCGGTCACCATGAGGATCTGCTTGTTGCCGCCCGTGTGGCGGGCGAGCAGCCTGCGCGACAGCATGAACCCGGCCTGCATGTTGGTGCCCATGTTCCATTCACTCCACGAGAGCGTCGGCAGCTGCGCCGCCGTGAACTCACGCGCGTAGAGCGAGAACCCCACGATGTAGAGCGCGTCGCGCGGAAACTGGCCGCGGATCAGCGCCGACAGGGCGAGCGCGACTTTCTTGGCGGGCAGGAAGTAGCCGTTGTTCAGCATGGAGCGGCTCATGTCGAGCATCACCACGGTGGCCGCCTGCGTCCGCAGCTCGGTGCGCACGACGGCGAAATCATCGGGCGTGAGTCGCACGGGCGTGCCCGGGCCGTTGCGGTCGACGGCGTTCATCACCGTCTCGTGCAGGTCGAGCAGGAACGGATCGCCGAACTCGTACGGCTTGCTGTCGTCGGTCTGATCGCCCCCGGCGCCGCGACGCTGCAGCGCGTGGCCGCCGAAGCGGTCGCGCTTGAGCCGCGCGAAGATGTCCCGCAGGGCCTTGTCGGCGATCTTGCGAATGGCGCGCGCGGTGAGCCTCAGCTCGCCCGCATCGCTCTCGAGATAGCCCGCCTCCTCGAGCTTCTTTGCGATCTCCTGCAGGCGCTCGAGATCGCGTCGCGCCTGCTCACCGGCGAGCTGCTCCACCGCCGTCGGATCCACCTTCTCGAGGTCTTCGAGCTTCCGCACACCCTTCAGCTCACGCTCGAGGGCGTCCATCTTCTGAAGCTCTTCCATGAGCCGCAGCGCATCCTGAAGGTTCAGCTCCTGATCACCCTGGAACGGATGGCGCTGGGTCATCTCGTCGATCGGCAACAGCTCGGAGAGGTGCATGCCGAGCTGCCGCATGGCGGCCTCGAGGCGCTCGTCTTCGAGGAACAGCGAGCGCAGCATCTCGTCGAGCTGCTGGCGCTGGCCCGGCGACAGGCTCTGCATCAGCGACTGCATGGCCGCCATCCGCTGCCCCAGCTGCTCGAGCAGATCGTCGAGCGACTCGGCGCCGGGGAAGTGCTCGCCCCACTTCTGCTTGAAGCTGTCGAAGTCCGGCTCCTCGCCGCCGGCCTTCTGCGCGAGCATGCGGTTCAGATCCTGGATCATCTCGCGCATGCGCCGCAAATCCTGCGGCGTCATGCTCGAGAGCGCGTTCTGCATGCCCTGCATGAATGGCTGCATCATCTGCTGGCGCAGGGAGTCGAGGAGCTCCTCGAACTTGCGCTTCGCGTCCGCGTCGAAGAAATCGTAGCTCTGGAGTCCACGCAGACGGCCGGCGGCGTCCGGCGGAATCCGATCGAGCGCCTGCTGTCGCCGTTGGCGCTCGCGGTCCTGGAGACGCTCCTCGATCGCCGTGCGCTCGGTCCGGACGACCTCGTCGAGCTTCCGGGCGATGTCCTCGACGGCGGAGCCGAGGTCGTGCTGCTGGAGTCGCTCCTGCCGTCGCTGCCGCAGCTTTTCGAGCAGATCGCGGAGACCGGGCGTGCGCGCGCCCTGGGGGGGCGTGAGCCCCTGACTCATGAGGCGCTGGAGCGCGGTCTTGAGATCGCCGTACCCGAGCACGTCGTCGGCGATGTCGTCGAGGACGTCATCGGCGCTGAGGTCGGGGACGCTCTGCGTGCCATCCCAGCGCGAGTAGCGGAAGAGCACGCTCAGCTCCGGTACCGCGTGTGGCCGCCCTGGGCGTCCTTGTTCAGCTTGCGGTTCAGGTGGAGGCCCTCGAGCACGAACTCGAGCGCCGCGGCCAGGCTGGCCGGCTCGGCGCCGCCGAGCTTTTGCGCGGCCGCCCGCAGCGCCGGAGCCTGCGCGACCTGCGTGGCGTAGTCGGCGGACGCCATCGTGTCGGAGACCTGCACGACGAAGCCGCCCTGGAAGCCGGCCGCGATCGAATCCAGCTCGGCGGCCGCGAAGCTGCGGTTGAACACGTTCAGCACGGCGCGCTGCAGGAGCTTGGCGAGCACCTTCTCCTCGCTCGCGTCGCCGAGCGTCTCCAGCTCGATCTTGCCGGCGGTGGAGGCGACGAGGGCGCCGAGGTCGCTCACGCGCGGCGCCGCGTCCTTCTCGCCGAGGCGGATCGCGCGCTTGAGGGCGCTGGAGAGGACGTTCTCCCAGTTGCAGATGGTGACGCGGACGGAGACCCCGGAGCGCTGGCTGATCTCGCTCGCCTTCCGCGCCAGGTGGGTGAGCTCGGCCACCACCTGCTTCATGTACTCCGGGGTCGCCGTGCGGACGCCGTCGACGGGAAAGGCCGTGCGCTCGGCCTCCATGATCGCGATCTCGTGCTCGAGCCGCCTCGGATAGTGCGTGCGCACCTGCGAGCCGAAGCGGTCCTTCAGCGGCGTGATGATGCGGCCGCGATTGGTGTAATCCTCGGGGTTGGCGCTCGCCACCACGTACACGTCGATGGGGAGACGCACCTTGTAGCCGCGGATCTGCACGTCGCGCTCTTCCATGATGTTGAGCAGGCCCACCTGGATCCGCTCGGCCAGGTCCGGCAGCTCGTTGAGCGCGAAGATCCCGCGGTGTGTGCGCGGCACGAGCCCGTAGTGGATGGTCAGCTCGTCGGACAGATAGCGACCCTCGGCCACCTTGATCGGATCGACCTCGCCGATGAGGTCGGCGATCGTGATGTCGGGCGTGGCGAGCTTCTCGCCGTACCGCCGATCACGCGGGAGCCACGCCACCTCGGCCCCGTCGCCGGCGTCGGCGAGCCGTCCGCGGCACGCCTGGCAGATGGGCGCCAGCGGATCGTCGTTGACCTCGCAGCCAGCCAGCACCGGCACCACCTCGTCGAGGAGGCCGACGAGCAGCCGCGCGATGCGCGTCTTGGCCTGGCCGCGCTCGCCGAGGAACACGATGTCCTGGCCGCTGAGGATGGCGTTCTCGATCTGCGGGATCACCGTCTCGTCGTAGCCGACGATGCCAGGCAGGAACGACTCGCCGCGACGCAGCCGCGCGATGAGATTGTCGCGCAGCTCCTGCTTCACCGATCTCGGCGTGTATCCGCTCTTCTTCAGCTCGCCGACCGTACGCGCGTTGTTCACGCGGCCACTATGCGACCGGCATCGGAGAGTGTCAACCGGCGCGCGGCACGCGTGCGTCGATGTCGCGTGCGCGCACCGCGCGGCCGCGACGTTGACCGGACACGACTTCGCGCGGACAATGACGCCGAGAGGTGACGACGATGTGGGGATCGCACAGGATCACGATGCCGACGAAGGACAGCGCGCTGCCCGGGCGGAGCGAGCGCATGCCGGTGCCGGCCAAGCATCACGTCAACGCCCATCCGCTGACGCCGCCGTTTCCGGCGGGCCTCGAGACGGCGATGTTCGGACTCGGCTGCTTCTGGGGCGCCGAGAAAGCCTTCTGGCTCACGCCCGGGGTGTACACGACGGCCGTCGGCTATGCCGCGGGCTTCACGCCGAACCCGACGTACGAGGAGGTCTGCACGGGACGCACCGGCCACAACGAAGTGGTGCTGGTCGTGTTCGATCCAAACGTCGTGTCGTACGAGCACCTGCTGAAGGTCTTCTGGGAGGGCCATGACCCGACGCAGGGCATGCGACAAGGCAACGACGTCGGAACGCAGTACCGCTCGGGAATCTACGTCGACTCGCCGGAGCAGCGACGTATCGCCGAGAGGTCGCGCGATGCCTACCAGCGCGTGCTCAGCGCCGCCGGTTATGGAACGATCACCACGGAGATCGCCGACGCCCCCGCGTTCTATTACGCCGAGGGCTATCACCAGCAGTACCTCGCCAAGAATCCGTGGGGTTATTGCGGCCACGGCGGCACCGGCGTCGCCTGTCCGACCGGTGTGGCCGCCGCCGTCCGGTGAGGCGTGGCCTACTGGCCTCCGGCGGACGAATGGCAGACCCAGTCGCCGCCGGCGCTCGGGCTGACGAGGGCCGGCGTCGACGCCGCCATCGACTATCACCTCGCACACGAATCGCGCTGGCGCCGTGATTTCCTCACCGCGGGCGGCCGCTACATCGGCGTCGCCGACGAACCCGAGACATCGGACGACGTGCTGGGGCCGGTGCGCCCGCGCGGAGAGCCGAACGGGCTGATCCTCCGCAGCGGCGTCATCGTCGCCGAGTGGGGCGACACCGCGCGCGCCGACATGACGTTCAGCGTGGCCAAGAGCTACCTGGCCGCGCTGGCGGGCGTCGCCCTCGGCCGCCGGCTCATCGGCAGCCTCGACGAGCCCGTGCGCGAGGCGGCGCCGGACCCCGACTTCGACTCGGCGCAGAATCGCCCCATCACCTGGCGACAGCTGCTCACGCAGACGAGCGAATGGCAGGGCACGCTGTGGGGCAAGCCGGATTCCATCGATCACAATCGCGACCTCGGCAAGAGCGAGCTCGGCGCCTCGCTCAAGGGCACGCCGCGCCCGATGCGGCCGCCGGGCACGCTGTGGGAGTACAACGACGTCCGCGTCAACCGGCTGAGCCTCTCGCTGCTGCAGGTCTTTCGCCGTCCGCTGGCCGACGTGCTGCGCGACGTCGTCATGGAGCCGATCGGCGCCTCGTCGACGTGGGAGTGGCAGGCCTACCGCAACGCGTGGACGGAGATCGACGGGCGACGGCTGCCATCGGTCCCCGGCGGATCGCACTGGGGCGGAGGCTTGTGGATGTCGACGCGCGACCACGCGCGGTTCGGGCTGCTGCACGCGCGCGGCGGCCGCTGGCGCGACGAGGCGATCCTGCCACCGGGCTGGGTGGAGGAATGCCGCCGGCCCTGCGCGCTGAACCCGGAGTACGGCCTGCTGTGGTGGCTCAACACCGGCCGCATCCAGTGCCCGAGCGCGCCGGAGACGTGCTTCGCCGCGCGCGGCGCCGGCAGTAACGTCATCTGGATCGATCCCGAGCACGATCTCGTCGCCGTCGTGCGGTGGATCGACAAGGCCAGCATGGACGGCTTCTTCGCCCGCCTGCTGTCCGCGGTCGAGGCCTGACGGCCGGTCGAGTCAGCGCGCCGAGCGCGACGTGGCGAGAAAGCTCAGCAGCGAGGCGAGCCCCGTCGCGACCAGCAGCACCGCGACGGTGTAGATGGCGAGGTAGGAGCGGGTCACATCGTAGATCGCGCCGGAGAGAAACGGTCCGAGCGCCGCCCCGAGGCTGTTGCCGATCGTGAGCGCCCCGAACACCGCGCCGAATCGCGAGGCCGGAGCCAGACGCGGGACCAGCATCGCAACCACCGTCGCTCGCGTCCCGAGCGGCACGAAGACGAACAGTACGTAGCCGTAGGCGAGCCAGCGCGCCGGATGAAACTCGAACGCCGCCAGGCAGAGCGTTCCCAGCAGCGTCATCGAGTACGAGACGATGCCCACCGCCGGCGCGCCGAGCCGATCGGCCGCGTAGCCCGCGAGCGCGCGACCGCTGGTCGACAGCACGCCGCCCACCATGAGCATCGCCGCCGCCTCGCCCGGGGAAAAGCCATGGGACGCGAAGTAGAGGGCGTGCTGCGTGGTCGCGAGATAGCCGACCAGCGGGGCCACCGAGAACACGACGGCGAGCGCCCAGAACGCGCGGGAGCGCGCGACCGCGCCGACGGTGCCGTCCGTCGGCACGGCGGTGGAGCGTCCGCCGAGTCGCGAGGGATAGACGAGCAGCGCGCAGGGGACCAGCGCCAGCACGATCACCACGTAAAGGCCGAGCGTGCCGCGCCAGCCGAGGCGCTCGATGGCGAGCTGGGCGGGTGTGGCCAGCACGTAACCGGCCATCGAGCCGGCGAAGGCGATGCCGGTCGCGAAGCCGCGACGCCGCGTGTAGGTGTCGGCGATGATCGCCGCCTGCGTCACCATGCCGGTCAGGCCGACGCCGATGCCGGCGCCCACGCCGACGCAGGCGATGAAGACCGGCAGCGTGGGCGCGAGCGCGCCGCCCGCCAGCCCCAGCGCGGTGGCCAGGATTCCACCGCCGACGATGAGCCGCGGGTCGCGTCGGTCGACGAGGGCGCCGGCCACCGGACCGACGACCGCGCCGCCCACCCAGATGAGGCTCACCGTGAGCGCGGTGGCCGCTCGCGAGCCGCCGAACTCCGCGAGCAGCGGCGGGAAGAACACGGGAAACGTGTTGCCGATGCCGGAAACGAGCAGCATCGTCGCGAACGCGAGCCACAGCCGTGCGCTGACGAGGCTCTCGCGCTCGGGCATCCGGGCGATTGTCCCACGCGGGCATATAATTCAAGCGTGCTGGAGACGGTGGAGCTCGAGACCGGACCACGACCGACCGCCGCCGTCGTCTGGCTGCACGGCCTCGGCGCCGACGGCTACGACTTCGAGCCCATCGTTCCGGAGCTCGAGCTGCCGGCCACGCCGGCGGTGCGCTTCGTGTTCCCGCACGCCCCGATGCGTCCAATCACGGCCAACGGCGGCGTCGTCATGCGCGGCTGGTACGACGTCCTGAGCTTCGAGGGCGTGCGTCGCGAGGACGAGGCCGGTGTGCGGGCCTCGCAGGCGAGCGTGGAGGAGCTCATTGCGCGCGAGACCGCGCGCGGCATCGCACCCGCACGGCTGGTGCTCGCGGGCTTCTCGCAGGGCGGAGCGATCGCGCTCCACACCGGTCTACGTCACGCCGAGCGGCTGGCGGGCATCATGGCGCTGTCGACGTACCTACCGCTCGCGCCGACGCTGGCGACGGAGGCGAGCGCGGCCAATCGCGACGTGCCGATCTTCATGGCCCACGGCCGCGACGACAGCCTCATTCCGGTCGAGCGCGCGATCACGTCCCGCGAGGCGCTGCGCACGGCCGGCTACAAGATCGAGTGGCACGACTACGCGACGGAGCACGCGGTGTCCAGCGAGGAGATCGAGGACATCGCCGGCTGGCTGCGGCGCGTTCTCGTCTAGGGCGCGGCCGGCCTCCGCTCGATCACCAGGCCCTGGAGCGCCCGGCCGATCGTGCCACGGACGTCGAGCACGCGCGTGTCGGCCAGACCGAGCCCCGTCGGCTCGTAGGTCGAGATCGAGTCGAGACCGACCCACTCGCCGTGGAGCGGCCGGTGGAGCGCAACCGTCAGATCGAAGTTGATCGCGGTATGGCTGGCCTGCTCGATCCCCGCGCTGACACCGCTCCCCGAGTCCGCGGCCACCAGCACGCGCTCGATGGGCGACGGCGCGGTGCCGGCGATCAGCGGCATCCGCTGACGCATCCAGATGGCCACGCGGCCGCGGCCGAAGTGGCCGAGCGCGAGTCGCGATTCCATCGCCGTGTGGTACCCGAGGGGCTCGCGGAAGAACGGAAACCGAAACGGGCGCGCGATCTCGGGCGGGGCGATGATGGCCGCGATGACCGGCGCCGGCACGTCGACAGCCGTCGCCCGGACGAGCGTCACCACCGCGTGAGCCACCACCGCGTCACCATGGAGCAGCGTGCCGATCAGGCGCTGAACCTTGGCGCCCGCGCGGAGCGTCTCGACGCGCACGGCGAGACGATCGATCGGCACCGGCCGCAGGAAGTCGACGGTCATCCGCGCGATGGTGAGCTCGGGGGCGAGAGCCTCCACCGCGTGCGCGATCAGCGCGGCCGGCGGCCCACCGTGCTGGTGCTTGGGACTCCACGGACCGCGCGTGTGCTCGGTGGCGACGTAACGATCGCCGTCCGGGATGTAAAACGCGTCGGTCACGTCCGAATGGTACTACGCGGCCTCTTCGCTCTCGCCGGCCCCCAGGCGCTCCAGCTGATGGCGGCGCCACGCCGCGGCGCCGTCGGTCGTGGTGAGGCCGGCCACGACGTCGGCGAGGCCTTCGATCAACGCGCGCAGTCGGTCGCGCAGCTCCGGATCGTAGCCGCAGAGCCGCGCGACGAGCTGATCGCGCTCGGAGCTGGGCAGCTTCGACAGCGACGGCAAGAGGCGCGCGAGGCCGGCGTCGAGCGCGGCCAGGCCGCCCAGGAGATCAGTCGCGTGCTGGATCGCTGCCGTCACGTGTGTGCGAAGTCGGTCGAGTTCCGTCTCGTGCGTGGCCATGGCGCGCCCCCTTGTCAGCCAAGCCCCTTCAAGATTCGGTCCAGCGTCTCCGCCGGACGGTCAACGTGCAGGAAATGGCCGGCGCCATCGACGGTATCGACGCGCGCCCCGGCGGCCTCGAGCCGCCGGTAATCGGCGTCGGTCACATAGGGTGACCGGCTTCCGCGGATGACGTGCACCCCGCGTCCGCGCGACTCGACGGCCGCCCAGAGGTCCTCGGCGTTGATGCGCGGGTAGAGCGCCGCCATCGCCGCGCGGTCGATCCGCCATCGCAGCTGATCGCCGTCGCGCTCGAGGTTGAGGAGAAGCCAGTCGGTCAGCGCCGGCGCCAGACCGGCGCGCGTGAACCAGGCGCGAAACACCTCGCGGCTCGGCGCCACCGCGGGCGCGCCGACGAGCGCCTCCACCACGCGCGCCGTCTCACCGCCCGGCGGCACGGGGGACGGCGTGATGTCGAGCACGGTGAGCTGCGCCACGGCAGCCGGCTCCAGCAGAGCCGCTTTCAGCGCCAGACGCCCCCCGAGTGAATGACCGACGAGCGTCCACGGCGGCGGAGCCAGCGCGCCCGCGGCCGCCATGAGCGCGCGCGCCAGCGTCGCGAGGTCGGCCTGCGAGGGCAGCGGCGATGACATGCCGTGACCTGGCAGATCGAAGACATACACGGAGTACTGCGGCACGCCCGTCGCCAGTCCGCGCGCCAGCGTCGTGAGATTGCGGCCGGAGCCAAGAAAGCCGTGCAGCAGCGCGAGCGGCGCGGGCCCGTCGCCGAGGCGCGTGTGGGCGAGCTCCTTCACACCTCCAGCACCATGCGGGCAGGGTCCTCGAGCTGCTCCTTGACGCGCACGAGGAATGCCACGGCCTGGGCGCCGTCCACGAGGCGGTGATCGTACGAGAGCGCCACGTACATCATCGGCCGGATCACCACCTGCCCGCTGAGCGCAATCGGTCGCTGCTCGATCTTGTGCATGCCGAGGATGCCGGACTGCGGCGGGTTCAGGATCGGCGTGGACAGCAGCGAGCCGAAGACGCCGCCATTCGTGATCGTGAATGTGCCGCCCGCAAGATCGTCCGGCGCCAGCTTCCCGGCCCGCGCCCGCTCGGCGAGCGCGGCGATCGTCCGCTCGATGTCGGCGAGCGAACGGGCGTTGGCATTGCGCACGACCGGGACCACCAGGCCGCGCGGCGTGCTGACCGCGATGCCGAGGTTGACGCGGCGGTGATAGACGATGTCGTCGCCCTCGATGCTCGCATTGACGATCGGTATCTCACGAAGCGCCTGCACGGCGGCGCGGGCGAACAGTGACATGTAGCCGAGGTCGACGCCGTGCCGGGCTTTGAAGCGCTCGCGGTGGCGGGCGCGCAGCGCCATCAGCTCGCCGAGATCGACCTCGTTGAAGGTCGTCAGGATGGCGGCGCTGCGCTGCGCCTGCACGAGCCGGGCGGCGATCGTGCGGCGCAGCGGTGACATCGGCACGCGCTCGACGTCGGCCTCCGCCGGCGACGACCGGACGGCCGTGTCGTGGCCGTTGCCGGTCTCGACCGGCGTCTCCGTCGCCGTTCGCCCCCGGCGCTCGGGCTCGCGCAGCGGCGCCGGGGGCGTCGCCGGCGGACGTGGCGCCGCGCTGCGCTCGCTCGGCTCCGGGCGCTTCGGGGCCTCCGTCGTGGGCGGCGGTGGTGGCGGTGGTGGTGACTCGGGCTCGGCAGCGCGCTCTTCGGTGACGCGCCCGACGACGGCGCCCGGCTGCACGTGAGCGCCCGCCGGCTGCAAGATCGACAGCCGCCCCCCGACCTCCGCAGTCACTTCCATGGCCGCCTTCTCCGTCTCGATCTCGAGCAGCGGCTCGTCCGCGCGCACGGTGTCGCCCTCTTGCTTGAGCCAGCGCACGATGGTGGCCTCGCTCACCGACTCGCCCAGCTCGGGGATCTTCACGTCGACGGCCACGCTCAGCCCGCCAGCGCCTGTTCGAGGATGGCGGCTTCCTCGGCCTGATGGATGTCGTGATTGCCCGTGGCCGGGCTCGCCGCCTCGGCGCGTCCCACGTACGAGAACCTCGTGTCCGCCCGCAGCAAGCGTGAGATGAGCGGAAGCACGAACGACCACGCGCCCTGGTTCGCCGGCTCCTCCTGCACCCAGAAGACCTCGGCCGCCGCCGGGTAGCGCGCGAGGATCTCTCGCAGCTCCGCCGTCGGGAACGGATAGAGCTGCTCGACGCGCACGACCGCCACGTCGGCGCGGTCCTTCTGCCGTCGGGCGGCGTCGAGCGCGTAGAAGATCTTGCCGGAGCAGAGGACGACGCGCCGGACGGCGTCGGCGGCCGGTGCGCGGGGATCGTCGATCACCAGGCGGAAGCCGCCGTCCGCGAGATCCGCGACGGTGGACACGGCCGCGGGATGGCGCAGCAGGCTCTTCGGCGACATGACGACCAGCGGCTTGCGGAACGCGCGCCGCATCTGCCGGCGCAGGGCGTGAAAGATCTGCGCCGGCGTGGTGGGCGCGATGACCTGGATGTTGCGCTCGGCCGTGAGCTGCAGGAACCGCTCGAGCCGCGCGCTCGAGTGCTCGGGACCCTGCCCCTCGTAGCCGTGCGGCAGCAGCATCACGAGACCGCTGGCCCGCTGCCACTTCGACTCGGCGCTGGCGATGAACTGGTCGATGATGACCTGCGCGCCGTTCACGAAATCCCCGAACTGCGCTTCCCAGACGACCAGCCGACGCGGGTCGCCACTCGACATCCCGTACTCGAAGCCCAGCACGGCTTCCTCGCTGAGCGGGCTGTTCACCGCCTCGAGGCTCGCCTGGCCCTCGCCGATGTGATTCAGCGGCACCCACGGCCGACCGTTCGTGGCGTCGAAGACGGCGGCGTGGCGGTGGCTGAAGGTTCCGCGGACGACATCCTGGCCGCTCACGCGCACCGCCGTTCCCTCGAGCAGGAGGCTGCCATAGGCCAGCGTCTCCGCGGTGCCCCAGTCGATGGCCTCGCCGCGCGCCACCCGGTCGCGCCTCTCCTCGAGCAGCTTCGTCACCCGGGGGTTCGGTGTGAAGCCGTCGGGCACGCGCGGGAGCGCATCGCCGATGGCCCGCAGGCGGTCGCCGGGCACGCGCGTGTCCGCGCTCCAGTCGTCGCCCGCCCAGCTGAGGCCGCGCCAGACGCCGCCGAAGGCCTGCACCCGCTGCGCGGGCTTGTCACGACGCGCCGTCTCGAGCGCGGCATCGAGGGCCGCACGAACGCGCTGGCGCATCGCGGCCACCTGCGCCTCGTCCACCACGCCGGCCTCCACCAGCCGCTTCGTGTAACGCTCCACGACCGTCGGATGATTGCGAATCTGCTCGTACATGACGGGCTGCGTCAGCGCGGGATCGTCGAGCTCGTTGTGACCGTGGCGCCGATAGCACACGAAGTCGATGACGACGTCGGAGCCGAATTCCTGCCGATAGCCGGTGGCCAGACGGGCCGCCTGGACAACTGCCTCGGGATCGTCGCCGTTCACGTGGAAGACCGGCGCGCGGACGACGTGCGCCGGGTCGGACGGGTACGGCGTGAACAGGTAGTCCTCCGGCGCGGTCGTGAAGCCGATCTGATTGTTGACGATGACGTGCACGGTGCCGCCGGTGGTAAACGACGGCAGCGGCCCGAGCGCGAGCGTCTCGTACACGATGCCCTGGCCCATGTAGGCCGCGTCGCCGTGCAAGAGCACGGGGACGACGCGGCAGCGCCGCACGTCCTCGCGGTACGCCTGCTTGGCGCGTACGATCCCTTCGACGACCGGGTTGACTGCCTCGAGATGGCTCGGATTGCTCGTCAGCGACAGATGCATGGTCCGCCCGTCGGGCAGCCGCCGGTCGGTGGAGCGACCGAGGTGGTACTTCACGTCGCCGTCGCCGCTCACGTCCTCCGGCAGTCGGGCGCCCTCGAACTCCGCGAAGATCATCTGGTAGGGCTTGTCGAGCACGTGGGCGAGCACGTTGAGCCGCCCGCGGTGCGGCATGCCGAGCACCATCTCGACCGCGTCGAGGCGCGCCGATTCCTCGATGAGCGTGTCGAGGAGCGGGATCAAGGCCTCGCCGCCCTCCAGCGAGTAGCGCCGCTGGCCGGTGAACCGCATCTGGAGGAAGTGCTCCAACATCTCCGCGGCGACCAGACGCTCGAGAATGCTGCGCCGCTGCTCGGGTGTCAGGTGTGGCCGGTTGCGCTCCGGCTCCATGCGCTCCTGCAGCCAGGCGCGCCGGGTCTTGTCCGCCACCGAGAGGTATTCGACGCCGAGGCGCCCGGCGTAGGTCTCCGACAGGGCCGCCACCAGCTCCCGCAAGCTGCCGCGGCTGCCGCCTTTGAACGGCGCCCAGTCCACCGCGCGATCGAGATCCTTGTCCGAGAAGCCGAGCTCGGACAGACGTAATAATGGATGCTCGCGGGGGCTGCCGCCGAGGGGATCCAGGTCGGCGACGAGGTGTCCGAGCTCACGGTAGGAATGAACGAGATCCGCGATCTCCGGCCCCGCCTTGCCCCCAGCCCGGGCGAGGTCGTATCCCGCGAACACCATGGCCCACCGCTCGTCGACCGAGGCAGGGTCGCGGAGGTAGTCGCGGTACAGCGCCTCGACGTACTCCGGGTTGGTCCGCGCGATCTCGTCCATCGGCCACATGACGCGCTCGTGCTTCAGCGTACCACCGCGAACACCTCCACCTCGGCCGCGCGTCCCTTGACCCGCACCGCGGGCAACGCGGTCAGCGTCACCGTCCCGTCGAGTGCGGCGCGGGTGGTGGCGGAGATCAGGAGGTCGGCGCCGGCGGTCTTCGTCAGGTCCTGGATGCGGGACGCGAGGTTCACCGCATCGCCGACGAGAGCATAGGACAGCCGCTCCGCGCCCCCGATGCTGCCCGCCAGCACCGTGCCGGTGTGGACGCCGATGCCGTGCCGGAGGGGCGGCTTGCCCGCCGCCGCCCGCGAGGCATTGAACCGCTCGAGTCCGGCGCGCATGTCGAGCGCGGCCCGCACCGCGCGCTGCGCATGGTCGGCGGCGGGCACGGGCGCACCGAAGACGGCCTCGATCTCGTCGCCGATGAACTGCAGCACGAGCCCGCCGTGTCGCCGCACGGCCGCCTCCATCTCGACGAAGTAGCGGTTCAGCTCCCGCACCACCTCGCGCGGCGGCGTCGTCTCCACCCACGGCGTGAAGTCACGCAGGTCGGCGAACAGGATGGTCACCTCGCGCTGCTCGCCCTCGAGGCCGACGCGGCCGCTCAGGATCTCGTCGCGAATCTCGCGCGTCACGTACTTGCCGAACGCGTCCTTGACGGCATCACGCTCCTTGAGCCCGGCCAGCATCCGGTTGAAGCCTTCGCCGAGGCTGCCGAGCTCGTCGTTCGACACGACCGGTGCCCGCGCCTCGAGATCGCCGCGCGCCACGCGCGCCATCGACGCCTCGAGCTCCCGCAGGGGTCCCGCGACGCTGCTGGCGACGAACAGCGACAGGCCGATCGCCGCCCACAGCCCCACGGCCACGAGGAACGCGACGATGACGAGCGTCTCCATGAGCAGCGCGGGGGCGCGGCCGGGATCGGCGGCGACGAGCGCGACACGCCGATAGGCGACGATGGCCAGCAACACCAGCGGCACGCCACTGGTGAGGAAGAACACGGCGAGCAGCCGCTGACGCACGCGGAGCCGGGGCACGTCGGCGACGGCGCTCAGCTCGCCGTCGGGGAAATAGCCCGGCAGCTCCGCGCGCCAGCGGCGCTCCGTCGAGAGGAAGATGAACGTCGCCGTCACGCCGCCGCCGAGCACGGTGATGCCGAAGAGGCCCCGGAGGGCGCTCCGGACGGAGAGCACGCCGGTGACCCACGGCCAGAACACGCCCCAGATGACGCCCGCCAGCGTCCAGCCCAGCAGCGCGACCGCCGCCATCGTGTACGGCAGCAGGATCGCCGCGCGCTGGACGTCCCGAAGCTCATGCCGCTCGGGGTGGATCAACGGTCGTGACAGCCGGAGCCCGATCGCGATCCCGACCACGCCCAGCATCGCGAAGGCAGCGACGAAGAAGATCACGTCGGCCCAGCCGACGGGCCGCTCGGACGCGAGCGGGTCGATCACGCGGAAATAGAGGAACGACAGCACGGCGCCCAGCACGTTGCGAATCTGCGTCTTGGCGATGAATCGAAGCCGCCCGGCGTCTGCCGCGTCCATGGCAGCGAGCATAAACTCCGCGCGAATCGGCCGCGCGGTCAGGGCGCTAGGCCGGCGGCGCTCCGTCGAGGCCCCAGTACACGGGCTCCGGCGTCAGCTGCACGCCGAAGCGCTCGGCCACGGACGTCTGCACGCGGCGGGCGAACGCCAGGACGTCTGCCGCGCGCGCGCCGTCGTGCGCGACGATGGCCAGGGCGTGACGGGTCGACAGCCCGACGCGTCCCTCGCGCTGGCCCCGGCGGAAGCCGGCGCGCTCGATGAGCCACGCCGCCGACAGCTTGATGCGCCCGTCGGGCTGCGGCCAGCGCGGCATCGTCGTGTCGCCGACGCGGCGCTCGACGTGCGCGAAGGCTTCGGCCGCGATGATGGGGTTGGTGAAGAACGAGCCGCACGAACGGCGGTTGGGATCCGCGGGATCGATCACCATCGACTTGGCGCGACGGATGGCCAGCACGCTCGCTCGCACGTCGACGAGGCCCGGCGCGCTCACGCGCCGCTCGGCCAGATGACGCTCGACGTCGGTATAGCGAAGCGCCGGCGCGCCGCCGGGCGTCAGCCGGTACGTGACGGCGGTGACGATGAAGCGGCCGGGCTCGCGGCGCTTGAAGGCGCTGTCGCGGTACGCGAAGCCGCACTCCGCGGCCTGCACGTCGACGACGTCGCCGCTGCGCGTGTCCAGCGCGCGCACGCGCGTGATCGTGTCCGAGACCTCCTGCCCGTAGGCGCCGACGTTCTGCAGCGGCGTCGCGCCCACCAGCCCGGGGATGCCGCTCAAGCACTCGAGACCCGCCCAGCCCCGCTCCACCGTGAGCCGGACGAAGTCGTCCCACGGCTCGCCGGCCGCCGCCGTCACCTCCACGGCGCCGCCGGCGGCGCGGGAGTCGACGCCCCGCAGCGCCATCCGCACGACGAGCGCCTCCACGCCGTGATCGGCGACGACGAGGTTGGAGCCGCCGCCGAGCGCGCGCAGCGGCACCTTGCGCGCGCGCGCCCAGCGCAGCGCCTCGCGCAATGCCGTCTCGTCGGCGACCTCGGCGAACCAGCGGGCAGCGCCGCCCACGCCGAGGGTGGTGTAGCCGGCGAGCGGTACGCGTGCGCGGGGGGTCACCGCGGCGTGGGCGGCGTGTACCCGAGGAGCAGGACGTTGAGGTGCACGCAGAGCAGCTTGTTCCACGCCACGCTCGCCTCGAGCGCGGCGGGCCCGTCGCCCAGCGCCTCGGCAAAGAGCCGGGCGAGGGCCGTCTGTGACAACGAGATCGCGTTGACCATGAGGTGCGGCGGCACGACGCCGCCGGGCCCGGTCGCGCGATGACTGTGGGAGAGACCGACGGCGAGCAGGTAATAGGCGGATTCGTGCGTGACCGCCGCCTGCGCGGTCTCGCGCAGCCAGCGCCCGAGGCTGTGCTTGCGGCGCTCGAGGCGTGCCGCATCGGGCGCGCCGTCGGGGCCGACGAAGAACCGTGCGGACTCCGGGAACTTCAGGAAGTGCTCGTAGAGCGCCGTCGTGAAGTCCGCCTCGCGCGCGAGGACGATCGGCGCGCTGTCGCGGACCGTCGCGGCGTCACGCTCGTCGAAACCCACGAACTCCATCAGCTCGCGCACGAAGCGCGGCATGTCGGTGGCCGGAAGGTAGGCGGTCACGGCATGAGCCGCGTCGCCGACCACGGCCCGGCCGCGAAGCCGTCCCCGTCAGCGGTGAGGGTGCGACTCCAGCGCGCACGGTCGTGCACGCGCGCGGGCTGTCCAACCCACAGCTCGACGCGCTCGGCCCAGACGCGGTAGCCACCCCAGCGCTTGGGCCGCGGCACGTCGCCCGGCCGCGAGGCGATCTCGGCGACCCGCGCCAGCAACATGGCGCGAGAAGCGAGCGGCCGGCTCTGCTCGCTGGCGCTGGCCGCGACGCGCGCCTCCGGCGGCCGCGACGCCCAGTAGGCGTCCGAATCGCTGTCGGGGGCATGCGTGACGGGGCCTTCGATCCGGATCTGCCGCTCGACGGCGTCCCAGTGGAAGATGACCGCGGCGCGCGGGTGCGCGGCCAGCGCAGCGCCCTTGTCGCTGTCGCGATCGGTGTAGAAGACGAGCCACCCGGCACGCGCGTCGAAGCCCCGACAGATCACCATGCGTGCCGTCGGGCGGCCGTCGGGATCGACGGTCGCGAGCGCCATCGACGTCGAGTTCCGCAAGCGCGCGGCGGCGTCCGCCAGCCACTCCACGACGAGCGGCAGCGGATCGGATGGCAGCAACTCGGGCAGCGGCGGATTCGGCGGCGCCATGTCCGCTCGTCACCGTATCATGACGCCGTGCCCTTCAAGACGTTCACGCTGCGCGAGCGCCCCGAGCGAGAGGACGAGTTCGATCGCCTCTCCGACGTCGCCTGGCCCCGCTTTCTGCGCCAGCGCGATGCGCTCGGCTACGGCCAGTACTGGCCTCACCTGTTCACGACGTGGGCGGACTGGCAGCTGCTGCTGATCGACGGCATGGGCCCGACGATCGCGGTGACGCACGCCGTTCCGCTCGTGTGGAACGGCGAGGCCGCCGACCTGCCGGACAGCATCGCCGACATCCTGCGTCGCGCGTCCGCCGACCACGACGCCGGACGCAAGCCGACGGCGCTGTGCGCGCTGGCGGCGATGATCGATCCGCGCTATCGGGGCCAGCACATGAGCCCGGTGGCCGTCCGCGCCATGGTGGACCTCGCGCGCGCCCACGGTCTCGGCACACTGATCGCGCCGGTGCGGCCGCCCGCCAAGAGCCTCTACCCGCTGGCGCCGATGGAGCGCTACGTGCGGTGGGAAAACGCGGACGGCCTGCCGCTCGATCCGTGGATCCGCGTCCACGTGCGGATGGGGGCGCGGATTCAGCGCGTGGCGCCGCGCACGCTCGTCATCGAGGGCACCGTGGCGGAGTGGGAGCGGTGGACCGACATGCGGTTCCCCGACTCCGGCGACTACGTCGTACCCGACGCGCTCCAGCCGGTCGTCATCGACCGCGACGCCGATCTCGGGCGTTACGAGGATCCCAACGTCTGGATGCGACACTCGACCGCGTAGTCGAGGTCAGTGCGCGGTGGCGCCCGGCGCAAACGTCGGGGCCGGCACCCCATCGATGACCACGTTCACGACGGCCGGCTTGTCCGAGGCGACGGCGCGCGCGAGGGCGGCGCGCAGCTGCTCCGGACGCTCGACGTGCTCGCCGTGCCCGCCGAGCGCCTCGGCGACGCGATCGTAGCGCGTCGGCAGCAGCGAGCAGGCGACGGCGCGGTCGGCGCCATAGTGCTGGACCTGGAGCTGATGCTCGGCGTTCCAGCGCGCGTCGTTGCCGACGACGGCAACGATGGGGAGCGCGTAGCGAACCGCGGTGTCGAGCTCGAGCGGATGGAAGCCGAACGTCCCATCGCCGAGGGCGGCGATGACGGGACGGTCGCGATGGACGAGCCGCGCGGCAATGGCCATCGGGATCGCGCTCCCGATCGAGCCCGACGGACCGTTGATCAGCCGCACCGGCGCCTCCACTCCGGCCTGCACCCATTGGCCGAACTCGCCGCCGTCGACCACGAGCACGGCGCCGTCGGCGACGAGCGGCTGCAGCGCGGCACAGACGGCGAGCGGATGCATCGGGGTGCGCGTCGACTCCCGCAGCGCCTGCCACGGAGACGGTGTCGCCGCGCGGACGCGTCGCACCTCGTCGGCCCACTCCGTCTCCGGCCAGGCGCGGCCACGCGCCGCGCTCGTCAGCTGCTCGGCCACCGTTGGCGGATCGGCCACCACGGCCAGCGCGACGCGTGTGCTCGCCGCCGCCGGCTCGGCCGTCACCTGCACGAAGCGACAACCGGCCGCGAAGCCCGGGTCGCGGCCGAAGCGCAGCGAGAAGTCGAGCGCTTTGCCGAGCAACAGCACCACATCGGCATCGGCGAGACAGGCATTGGCGCCGCGGAGCCACGGATCGTTCAGGCCGCGCGGACTCTCGCTCGGCAGCGCGGGCGCGCCCACCGTCCGCGCCAGGCGCTCGACCGCCAGCCAACGGCGGCCACGCGCCATGCCGGCGCCCGCGACGATCACGGGCCGCTTCGCCTCCGCGAGCAGCGCGAGGATCTGGCCAGCGACAGCTTCGGGGGTCGCGACCGGCGCGACCGCGCGAGGGATCGTCGGCGTTCCCGCACTCACGCTGGCCTCGAGCAGATCGCCGGGGAGGCTGAGATGCACGGGCCCGGGGCGACCGGACACGGCGATCGCGAGCGCTCGCGCCATGTCCTCGCCGAGCCGCGCGGCGTCCTCCGCGACCCACGCGGCTTTCGTGACCGGCCGCGCGGCGGCCGCCTGATCGATCTCCTGGAACGCGCCGAGGCCGCACTGCGCCCGCGGGCTCGCGCCGCTCAGCAGGACGACGGGCGAGTCCTCCATCAGGGCGCCGTAGAGCGCGCCGAGCGCGTTGAGATGTCCCGGGCCCGCGGTGACGAGGGCCACGCCGGGCCGGTCGGTGAGACGCGCGAAGGCGTCCGCCATGTGGACGGCCGCCGCCTCGTGGCGCGTGTGATACAGCGCAAGCGGCTTGCCGATGGCCGCGTCGTAGACGGACAGGATCTGGTTGCCCGAGAGCGTGAACACCTGCTCGACGCCGGCGGCGACGAGCGTGTCGACGAGGAGCGCCGCACCGGTCGGCGTCAGAAGATCGCCACCGGATGCGCGGGCGCGCCCGTGGCGCCCACGAGACGGATCGGCGTCGCCGTGAAGAGGAACTCGTACCGTCCCTCCTCCGCGCACGCCCTGGCGAGCCGCTCGGGATTGGTGTTGTCGACGAGGGCCAGGCCGAGAAACGGAATGGCCAGGTGCACACCCATGCCGAAGCCCGCGTAGCCGATCGGCCGCTCGTCCATCATGTCCCAGGCGATGGCCGCGATGTCCTTCTCGCGAAACCATTCGAGACACGAGATCTGGAGCCCGGGATGCGGCGACACGCGTGGCACCCACTCCGGATGCGCGCGCCGGAAGGCCTCGTCACCGCTCCGCACCACGACCACGTCCCCCGGCTCGATACGCACGCCGAAGCGCGCCGCCGTCTCGTCGAGCTCCTTCGGCGTCACCGGGTGGTCCACGGTCACGTGGCCTTCCTTGCGGCCCGCGGCGACGTCGAGCAGGACGCCGCGCGTCATGATCCCGTCGAGCAGCGGATCGATCGGGCACCAGGTCGCCCCGGCCGCGGTGAGACTGCTCGCGAACGGCCGGCCGTTGTACAGCTCGCCGTCCCAGCCGACGTGGCAGAGGGCGTCGACGTGCGTCACCCAGTACCCGTGATAGACGAGGTCGAAGCGGTCGAGCACGACATCCGCGCGCTCCCGCTTGGACGGAAACGTCACGTGGTAGCCGAACTGCAGATGCGCCTGCGGCACGATGTCGCGCGCGAGCGAGACGGTGCGGTTCTTTCTCACGAGCGCGCGCGCGGCCGCCCGGCGGCCCTCCGTGATGAGGTTCACGGTGCCGAGCTGGTCGTCGTGGCCCCAGCGGCCCCAGTTGTTCAGTCGCTTGAAGTACGACTCGACGTCCGCCTGTGACGGCATCGTGCGGTCGGCCATGCTGACCTCCTGTCGGATGGCATACTATGCCACGATGCGCCTGCCGCTCGGCGTGTGCGACGTCCGATCGTGGCGGCGGGGCGACGCCGCCGCCCTCGTCGCGCACGCGAACAACCGGAAGATCTGGCTGAACCTCCGCGATCGCTTCCCGCATCCGTTCACGGCGCGCGACGCGCGCACGTTCTTGCGATCCGTGCTCGTCGAGCGCCCGGAGACGAATTTCGCCATCGACGTCGACGGCGCCGCGGTGGGCGGGATCGCCTTCAGGATCCAGTCGGACGTGGAGCGCGTCGGCGCCGAGCTCGGCTACTGGCTCGGTGAGCCTTACTGGGGCCGCGGCATCGCGACGGCCGCCGTGCGCGCGGTCACCGAGCGCGCGCTGGCCACCCACGGGTTGACCCGCGTCTTCGCGCTGCCGTTCGCGCACAATCGCGCCTCGGCCCGCGTGCTCGAAAAGGCAGGGTTCGCGCTCGAGGGTGTCCTGCGCGCCAGCGCGATCAAGGACGGCCGGGTGCTGGACCAGCTGCTCTATGCGAGAATTCGCACGTGAGCGTCACCACCCATCGCACCATGTGCCCGATGAACTGCCACCCGACGCTCTGCGGAATGCTGGTGGACGTGGAGCACGGCCGCGTCACCGGCGTGCGCGGCGACCCGGACAATCCCGACAGTCGCGGCTTTCTCTGCATCCGCGGGCAGGCATCGCGCGAGATCCTCGGCAACCCCCGGCGCCTGCTCCATCCGCAGCGTCGCTCACCGCGCAGCGGGGCGTGGCAGCGCGTGAGCTGGGATACCGCGCTGGACCTGATGGCCGAGCGGATGCAGCGCGTGGGCCGCGAAGCCGTCGGCACGTGGTCCGGACACGGCGTGTTCGCCAACAACTACGGCACCCGCATGCATTCGCACCTGCTGCGCCGCTTCGCGAACCTGTACGGCTGCCAGTGGTGGAGCCCGGCCATCATTTGCTGGGCGCTCGGCGCCTATGGTCTCGGTCTCACCGGACTGATCGAGACGAACACCAAGGAGGACATGGGAGCGCACGCCAAGCTCATTCTCCTCTGGGGTGCAAATCTCGCGAGCCAGCCGAACACCGCGCGTCACCTGGCGGCGGCGCGCCGGCGCGGCGCGCACGTGGTGACGATCGACGTGCGCGAGACGGAGGCGTTCGCCCAGTCCGACGAGACGCTCGTGATCCGGCCCGGCACCGACGCCGCGCTGGCGCTCGCCATGCTCCATGTCCTCATCGACGAGGACCGCGTCGACCGCACGTTCGTCCGCGCCCACACGGTGGGATTCGAGGCGCTCGCCGCGCACGTCGCGCCGCACTCGCCGGCGTGGGCGGCCGGCATCACCGGGATCCCCGCCGAGCGCATCATCGCGCTCGCGCGGCGCTACGCGGCCACGCGACCGGCGATGATCGTGCTCGGCGGCTCGTCGATGCACAAAGGCAGCAACGGATGGCTGGCCGGTCGCGCGATCTCCTGTTTGCCGGCGCTCACGGGGAACGTCGGCATTCCCGGGGGCGGATTCGGTCCGCGGCATGGCGCGAGCACGCACGGTCAGGCGCTCGCCACGATCGTCGCCCAGGAGCGCCGCCCGCCGGGCGACGACGTGCCGAACCAGATGGCGCGCATCACCGACGCCCTCGTCGACGGCCGCGTCCGCGTGCTGCTGCTCTTCGGCACCGACATGCTGTCCTCGTTCGCCGACGCGAACCGGGTGGCCGCCGGGCTCGAGCGGCAGGAGCTCCTGGTCAGCTACGACCTGTTCCTGAACGACACGGCGGAGCGCTTCGCCGACCTCGTGCTCCCGGCCACCTCCTGGCTGGAGGAGCTCGGCTGCAAGTCGACGAACACGCATCTGTACCTGATGCCGAAGATCGTCGATGCGCCGGGCGAGGCGCGCGACGTCCCGTGGCTGCTCCGTCAGCTCGCGGCACGGCTCGGCATCGACGACTTCTTCCCGTGGCGCGATACCGCCGGCCTGCTCGACGCGCTGCTCGACGCGCCGGCCAGCCACCACGCCACCGTCGCCGCGCTCGAGGCCGAGGGTGGCATCCGCGCGCTCGACATCTCGCACGTCGCCCATCCCGGCCTGAAGTTCCCGACGCCGTCGGGCAAGCTCGAGCTGTACTCGGAGCGCGCGGCGACGCTCGGCCTCCCGCCGCTGCCGGTGTTCGCACCGCTCGGCAGCGACGCCTATCCGCTGACGCTCCGGCAGGGACGCACGCTGACGCACTTCCACGGGTTCTACGATCACGGGCGCGCGCTGCCGACGCTGGCGGCCGCCGATCCCGAGCCGGTGCTCTGGATCGCGCCGTCGGATGCCGCCGCCCGCGGCCTCGTCGACGGCGCCGCCGTCGTCGTGAAGAACGCGCGCGGTGAGATGGCGGCGCGGGCGCACGTCACCGCGCGGGTGCCGGCGGGCACCGTATGGATGCGTGACGGCTGGGCGGGGCTCAACACGCTGACGTCCGGTGAAGCGATCCTGCCGGACGAGGCCGTGGACGCCCTGCCCTTCTCCGCCGGGCAAGCGGCCTTCGATGCACGGGTGGAGGTGTCGGCCAGCTAGCTCTGCACCGACGGGACCCACGCCGTGGTGCGGCCGCCGATGGTGTCGTGGCGGATCTTCTCGCCGCGCGAGGTGTAGGCCTTCGGATTGCGCCCCCAGCGGTCGTGAAACAGCCAGCGCCGCGGATACAGATCGCTGTCGTTGCGGGCGCGCACGGAGACGGCCATCACGTGACGGATCGCGCTGTGCAGCCGGCGAATCTCGTCATCGGTCAGCGTCCCCGCCCGGCGGCGGGGGTCGATGCGCGCCTGATAGAGGACCTCGTCGGCGATCCAGTTGCCGACGCCGGCCGCAAAGGACTGGTCGAGCAGCAGCGCCTTCATCGGCGCCGAGCGCGCGCGCACCAGCGCGGCGAAGTCCCGCCGCGACGGCAGCTCGCGGAACGCGTCGAAACCGAGCAGGCTGATCGGCGGCTCGCGCTGCGGATCGTCGCGCAGGCGCACGCGTCCGAGCCGGCGCGCATCGGCGTACGCGAGCTCGCCACCGTCGTCGAGCTTCAGCCGGAGCTTCATGAATCGCGGCGGCCACGCGAGCCCCGGCCCCTTCGTGCCATGGGCGACCAGCCGCAGGGTGCCGCGCCCCGGCGTGTGGAAGCCGCCCGTCATGCCGAAGTGCAGGCACGGCCACGGCCGCCGGTCGAGCTCGAGCCAGAGATGCTTGCCGTGTCGTCGGACGGCGCCGACGCGCCGGCCGAGGAGCGCACGCCGCCAGCGCGCGGCCGGCACGCGCTCGAACACGATCGGATCGTCCGCGCATTCGACCTCGACGATCCTCCGCCCGCTCGCCACGCGCTGCACCACACGGCGCGCCGCCTCGACCTCGGGGAGTTCAGGCACCGGCGTCGGTGGCGAGGCCGGGCACGATCGTCGTATTCGGCAGACGCCGGAACACCTCCGGCGAGGTCCTGATCTTCGTGGACCGACTGCCGCCGCCGAGGATGAGCCAGTCGAGCGCCATGAGCCGCTCGTCGACGTAGATCGGAAGGTCGGGCGGCAGCGCCAGGATGGTCACGCCACCGATCATCATCCCGGTCAGCGCCCGTGTCTCCTCCGCCGTCGCGAAGGAGACGCGGGAGGCGTTCATCAGCCGGCGCACGGCATGGTTGACGTCGAGCTTCGTGGTGGCCTTCACCACGCAGGCACCGTACTGCTTCGGCTCCTTCTTCGAGGCGACGATGATCGTGTTGGCGGAGTTCTCCAGCGGAATGCCATAGCGCTCGCAGAACCGCGCGGTATCGGCGAAGTCCGGATCGATGGTCATGACCTCGTAGGGCAGGCTCAGCGCCGCCAGCGACGCCGCGATCCTGGCGTCGATCTCCTCGCTCATCGCGGGCGCTGCAGCGCGAACACGCCGCCGAGGGCGGTATCTGCCGTGCCGAACGGTGGCAGCGGCCGCGTGCTCACGACGTCGATCTGGAGCGCGCCCTCGTCGGCGCCCGCATCGACCTCGACGCTGATCGCGAGCGGCGACGACGGCCAGCGAAAGACCAGCGTGTCGGCGTCGCGGGCGGCGCTACCGTGCAGCAGCGTCGACCATTGCCGGTGCGCACGCGCCTCGGAGCGCGCGCGGGTGCGCAGGCCGACGATGCGCACGGGCGGCGGCGGATTCGTCGGGCCCGGAGGCGCCGTGCGCCACTTGCCGCGGGTGGGCCCCTTGCCGCCGGCCTCCGCCAGCTGCACGACGATTCCGAGCGCATCCTTCGGGTGCAGGAAGGCCTCCTTCCAGTACGGATTCGCGTCGTTATAACCGACGATCGCATAGCCGAGCGCCGCTGCGCGATCGCACGTCTGCCGCAAGCTCGGAACCTTGAACGTCACGTGGTGGATGCCCGGCCCCCGGGTGGCGAGGAAACGGTGCAGGAATCCGTTGCTGCCCCGCGGCTCGAGGACCTCCACGCGTCCGTCGCCCTCGAACTCCCACTGGCCGAAGCGGAAGGGGCCGGCCTCCATGCCGAAGAACGGAATCCCGCCGAGAACGCCGACGAGGAACGGAGGCGCGTCGGTCAGCCGATGGGTGGCGATGGCGATGTGGTCGAGCTGGATTTCGGACACCGGCGACCTAGTGTACTTTAACGGGCCATGGCTCACCATATCGGGATCATCGGCGCGGGCGCGGTGGGTTGCGTCGTGGGCGGCATGCTGACACGGGCGGGCGAGGACGTGACGCTCATCGACCAGTGGCCGCAGCACGTCGACGTGATGAAACGCAACGGTCTCACGCTGACCGGCACGTGCGGCGATCACAAGATCCCCGTGAAGGCGCTTCACCTCCATGAGGCGCAGTCGATCGATGAGCCGTTCGATGCGGTCTTCATCGCCGTGAAATCCTACGACACCGAATGGGCCACGCGGCTGGCGCTGCAATACCTCCAGCCGGACGGGTACGTGGTGGATTTCCAGAACGGCATCAACGACTACCGCGTGGCCGCGCTGGCCGGCGCCGATCGCAGCCTCGGCGCCGTCATCCTGATCGGCGCCGGCCTGTACGAGCCGGGCCTCGCGATGCGCACCGATACCGGACAGGTCGGCTTCAAGGTGGGCGAGCACGACGGTCGCGACACGCCACGGGCACGCGCGGTCGCGAAGACGCTGTCGGCGGTGGCGCCGACGGAGGTGACGACGAACCTCTTCGGCGAGCGCTGGTCGAAGCTCTCGATCAATTGCATGGTGAATCCGCTCGCCGGCTTGAGCGGCCTCGGCACCTCGGAGTGCCGCACCGAGCCCGGACCGCGCCGGCTGTCCGTCTACCTCGCCGCCGAGTGCATCCGCGTCGGCCGCGCGTGCGGCTTCGAGGTGGAGCCCATCATGGGCATCGTGGCCCAGCGGTTCGTCGACGCCGTCGACGGCCGCGGGCTCGAGGCGGTGGAGAGCGATATCAGCCATGCGGCCCGCCGGCGCGGAGGGGGGCGGCCCTCCATGCTGCAGGACGTCATGCGGCGCCGGCGCACCGAGATCGAGCAACTGAACGGTTACGTGGCAGCCGAAGGACGGCGCGCCGGCATCCCGACGCCATTCAACGACAAGGCCGTCGAGCTCTACCGCGCGCACGGCGTCGGGAAGCTGCGCCCCGATCCGAAGAACCTCGACCCGTTGCTCGCGATGCTGCCGCAGCGCCCGTGAGCCAACCGCCCGGCCCGATCGCCGGCCCCGCCGCCTGGCGCGGCGAAGACCTTCGCGGGTCGGACGCGTGGATCCACACGTTCTCGGCTTCCGAGCTCTCGGAGCTGCACCGCGCCCTGGCCCGCGTGCACGCGGACTCGCTCACGCTGCCCGAGATCGGTCGCGACGACTTCCCGCTGCCCACGCTGGGGCCGCGGCTGCAGGCGCTGCGTCACGAGCTCCTGCACGGTCGCGGCTTCGCGGTCCTGCGCGGGCTGCCCCTGGAGCGCTATGCGCTCGAGGACGCGGCGGCCATCTACTGGGGCATCGGCGCGTGGTTCGGCCGGCCGCGCTCCCAGAATGCGCGGGGTCATCTGCTCGGCCACGTGCGCGACGTCGGCTACGACGTCGGCGATCCGAACGTGCGCACGTACCAGACGACGAAGCGCCAGTACTATCACACCGACTCCGTGGACATCGTCGCGCTGCTGTGTGTGCGCAAGGCGAAGTCGGGCGGGCTCTCGAGCCTCGTCTCGTCGGTGACCGCCTATAACGAGCTGCTCCTCCACCGCCCGGACGTCTTGCCCACGCTGTTCGAGCCGTTCCACGTCGATCGGCGCGGCGAGGTGCCGCCCGGCATGGATCCGTGGTTCGCGGTGCCGATCTTCAACTGGTACGCCGGCTTCCTCACCACGATCTATGTGCGACGCTACATCGAGTCCGCGCAGCGCTTCGCCGAGGTGCCGCGGCTCACGGCCCGGCAGATCGAGGCGCTCGACGCCCTCGACGCCGTGCTCGAGGATCCGCGCGTGCATCTGCAGATGGCGTTCGAGCCCGGCGACATCCAGCTCGTCCACAACCATCAGATCCTGCACGATCGCACCGAGTTCGAGGACTGGCCCGAGCCATCGCGCAAGCGCCACCTGCTCCGCCTCTGGCTCTGCCCGCCGGACGGCCGGCCACTGCCGCCCGCCTTCGCTGCGCGCTACGGCAGCATCACCATCGGCGACCGTGGTGGCATCGTCGTCGACGGCATGACGCCCCACGTCTCCCTGGACGTCACCCCGACACGCGCCTGACCCGTGCCGACTGCGATCGGCGTGTCGCTGACCAGCGCGTACCCCGGCGTCGACCCCCGCGCCGGCGCGCGAATGATGATCGAGCGCGCGGCCGCCGCGCGCCGCGCGGATCTCGACTCGCTCTTCGTCGGCGATCACCACGCGACGCCGGGCGCGTACTACCAGAACGTTCCGATCATGGGACGGCTGCTCGCCGAGTGGAGCGACAAGCCGGCGGGGTGCCTGTTCCTGTTGCCGCTGTGGAATCCCGTGCTCATCGCCGAGCAGGTGGGAACGCTCGCCGCCATCGCGCACGGGCGCTTCATCATCCAGGTCGGTCTCGGCGACGACGAGGCGCAGTTCCTGGCCATGGGTGCCTCGCTGAAAACGCGGCCGTCGGCGTTCGAGGAATCGCTCGCCGCGATCCGCCGGCTGCTCGCGGGCGAATCGGTCAGCGCCAGCGGGAACTTCACATTCGAGAGCGCGCGCGTTGCCCTTCGCCCGCCCGAGCCCGTGGAGATCTGGATCGGGGCCACCGCCAACGTCGCCATCGACCGCGCCGCGCGCCTGGGCGACGCGTGGCTCGCCTCGCCGGGCTTGATCCCGGCCGCGGCCGCCGCCAAGAACGCGATGTATCGCGAGCGCTGCGTGGCCCACAGCCGCGTGCCGACGGCCATCGCGATCCGGCGCGACGTGTACGTCGGTGAATCGAAGGCGGAGGCGGCCGAGACGCTGGCGCAGGTCGTGGCGAGGGGCTATCGCGGCTTCGATCCCGCCGCCCTGGTGGCCGGTGACGTCGAACAAGTCGCGACCCAGTTCCAGGCGCTGGCCGAGATGGGCTACACCGACGTGATCGTCCGCCACTTCACGAACGACCACGCGAAGGTGCTCGGCTCCTTCGCGCGGCTCGGGGAGGTCAGGCGAGCTCTTTCCTGACGATGCGCGCGCCCTCGACGAGGGCGTTGAGCTTCTGCCGCACGACCCCGCGCGGCGTCTCCCAGAACCCGCAATCCGGATTGAGCCAGAGCTTGTCGGGGGCGACGTGGCGCAGGAAGCCGCGGATGCGGGCGGCCACTTCCTCGGCCGTCTCCGCCTTGAAGGCCTTCACGTCGATCACGCCGGCGCCGAGCTCCTTGTCCTTCGGGAAGTCCTTCCACCGCACCGGCTCGTCCATGCCGCGGTTGGCGAACTCGAGCACGACCTGCGAGGCATGCAGCTCGTCGAGCGTCGCGAAGACGTTGGTATAGTCGCGCACGGCGCTGAACGGACGGCCATACAGGTTGCCGAAGCAGACGTGCACGGCGATC
>Ga0209382_10002330_pt1 | contig 27887 bp, 22 predicted proteins | sample SoiMetdeltSBSDD5_FD_187599 | JGI IMG/M metagenome (GOLD analysis project Ga0209382, IMG submission 187599) | Bulk soil microbial communities from a Populus tree surrounding site in Tennessee, USA - Soil MetaG P. deltoides SBSDD5 (SPAdes) (version 2) | ecosystem: Environmental > Terrestrial >... | reverse complement strand
GATGCCGGACTGAACCACTTGTGCAAGCATAGATGAAACCGAGCAATCACCCTTCTGCTGATCAAACTTGCCATGAAGCCAAGATCGGAGAGGCCGGTCAGCAGCGCAAAGCCATGTCCTCACCTGCACCATCACATGCAGAACCACCGCTGGACCGGCTCAATACTCTGGCCGCGCTCTACAGCCAGGGGCGTCTTGAGGAGGTTGTTCGGCAGGCGGCAGCGGCTATAGCAGAATTTCCAAACGCCGTTGCTCTCCACAACATCCTTGGCACCGCAAAGGCCGGGTTGGGCGACCTCGATGGGGCCATTGCAAGCTTTGGCAAGGCTGTTGAGGTCAAGCCTGACTTTGTCGAGGCGCATAACAATCTTGGCCTCGCGCTGCACAGGCGTGGTCGCTTCGAGGAGGCCATTGCAAGTTTTGAAAACGCCCTGCAGGTCAAGCCCGACTTTGCCGAGGCGCACAACAATCTCGGCGCCGCGCTCAAAGTCCAGGGCCGCCTGGAGGAGGCAATCGAAAGCTTCAACAAGGCTCTGCAGATCGAACCCACCCATGCCGAAGCCCACTACAATCTTGGTGCCGCATTTCAGGTTCAAGACCGACTGGAGGACGCCATTGCGAGCTTCAGCAAGGCCGTGGAGATCAAGCCGGGTTTTGTTGAGGCGCACAGCCATCTCTGCGGAGTCTATGAGAAGCAAAACAGGCTGGCTGATCTGGAGAAAGCTCTGGAAAGAGCGACTCTCAACTGCAGGAAGGATAATTCAAATATTCTCTTCCGTCTCGCCCAGCTAGCAAGCCGTAAGGACCAATTTGAAGAAGCGCTCGGCTATCTTGAAAGAGTTCAAATCGAAAAACTGCAACCTTCACAGAGGCAAAACTATTTCAGCCTCTTTGGCAAAGTATGCGACAAACTTGGCCGGTTTGGCGAAGCCTTCTCTGCCTTTGTAAAGCAGAATGAACTGGCGACGGCTTCGGTGGAGGCCAAAAGACTTAATGCAGACAGGTGTCTAAATTGGATTTTGTCACACAAAGCGGCATGGGCCGCCAGTGCAAGACCTGCATGGGTCAACTCGAAAGAGGGTAGTACTCCAAAATCGCCGGCATTTCTCGTCGGATTTCCCAGATCAGGAACGACGCTGCTGGATACCATTCTGCGCAGCCATTTGCAGAATACCGTGGTTGAGGAAAAGCCGATTGTTGGAGCGCTGGTCGAAGTGATGAGCAGGGCTCTGGGGCATAGGCCAACGATCCAAGATTTGGACAAGCTAACCGAGGCTGATTTCCGCAGCTTGCGAGACATTTATTTCAAAGAGCTGAAGAAGTACCTCGATCAGGCCGATGACACCAAACTTATTGTCGATAAACTCCCTTTGAACATCATTCATGTCGACATCATTCATCGAATATTTCCTGACGCAAAGCTCATATTTGCGTTACGCCATCCATGCGATTGCGTATTGAGCTGCTTCATGCAGACTTTCAAGCTCAATGACGCTATGGCAAATTTCGCCAGCCTTGATCAATCCGCCAAGTTCTATGCAGCCGTTATGGATCTGTGGTCGGAATACCAGCAGAAGCTTAGCCTGAACGTGCATGTACTGAGATACGAGGATCTAATTCGAGACTTTGCGTGCACGTGCCAGTCATTGATTGGGTTCTTGGGGTTGGAGTGGGATGACAATGTGTACAACTATCAAAAGACGGCCATGGATAGGAGCAGCATAAGGACTCCCAGCTACAATCAAGTCACTCAACCTTTATACAAGCAAGCCAGCGGCAGATGGATGAATTACCGGGAACAAATGCAGCCTGTGCTGCCCGTTCTCCAGCCCTGGATAGCGGCCTTTGGTTATTGAGTTTGCACGTAACAACGGAATTCCTAATCACCAGCAGCGGTACACGGCATGGTGATTCGCGAACAACGTGAATCTACGTACGTATATCTTGAAATGCATAGTTGAAATGTTTGATCTCTTTGCGAAACAGGTGCTCAGCAATTGCAAGCGCTTCAGCGTCGTAATACTCGGTAAAATGCTCCCTTCTAACTCTAAAGCCGCTCTTATAGAGACTCATATTGCCACTATCGAATTGCACCCCGAGACTACTGAAAAAAACCTCTAAATCCGAAGCAAGAGTTTCATAACGCAACACCACATCCACGACGACCTTGTCGTCTATCGTGTAGATATACCAGTCACAACAATTGTTTCTGTCCGATTGATCAAATTTGGTGTGTTCAGATCTGATAAACTGACAAAAAGCCGATCTCACGACATCGAGCGGTGCGGATAGCAGAGCTTGCCTATCCTGCTGCGAGAGCAGAAACCAAAACATAGAGACTGCCTTGTCAAAAGGATTCCTGACAACACAGAGTTTCTTGTAAGACCAAAAAATCTCACCACCGAGTTGCGCCAAGATGTCCGCGGCCGGCATATGATTATAAAAGGGTTTTCCCTTCCAGTTTCTTCCACGATACCCAATTATTCCACTGGAGTTCACGACCATGTCGCCATGCTCTTGGGCGGGGCGGGGCGAGTCCAAACAAAACGGTTCCAACATTACCTCTACCGAGGTTGAAGCCGTTTTCTTGGTCTTAATGTAGATAAACTTCCTATTATGGCTACACAGCATGTATTCAGCTTTTCTTGAACGCGACAAAGCGAGCCCAGCAACCAGCAGCACCCTTCCTGAGCCGAATTACATTCGGCTTTGGTCAGGTCGCCTCAGCCTGCCTGCGGCTGTCGATCTTAAGCAGCAGCGCCGCACAGGCCTTGCGATCGGGCATGCCATTCGGACCCCTCGGAATTCCGCCAATGCCTCTGATCGCGTCAGGGACCATGGCTGGGCCCAATTTGGTGCGGCACTCCTGGCGAGCGATTTCCATGACCTGAAGACGGTTACAACCTTCCTCAAAGACAACAAAGGCGAAGAGCTGGTTAGGGGCGTCGATTCTCGGATGCTTGAAGCAGGCTGCATCGCGGATGCCGCTGACCGATCGAAGCACGTGGTCGAGAACAAGCGCGTTGATCTTGACGCCTCTGATATTGAGGATGTTGTCAGTCCGGTTGAAGACCTCCAAGGTACCGCGCTCTCCCCAAGCCGCGATATCGCCCGAATAAAACCAGCCGCCGCGAAACGACTCGCGGGTGGCGACCGGATCGCTCACGTAGCCCGTGGCCAGATAAGGATTGCGAATCCGCAGAATTCCGGGCATGCCGGGCGCCGCCAGCTCGCCCTCTGAATCAAGGATTTCAATCGTGGAATCAAGGGCTTGGCCCTTAGTTGCTACGGTGCCATCTTCGCCAAGCGTGCTCACATTAGCGAATAGCTTGTTGGCTTCGCTTGCGCCAAAGACATCGTGAACGCACTCGAAGCTCTTAAGAAGCGTCTGGGTATCTGCCTTCGACAGCTTCGAACCGAACACCTCGGCGAGCGGGAAACGGCGCCCGGGCGCGTGCCTGCCGAAAAAGCCCAGCATCTGCGCGACCGAGCCGCTGACCATGGTCACCCCGGCCTGATGCCAGAATTCAATGTCCTTGCCTTCGACGATGGTTGCGCCGTTGAACAAGGCGGCCATCGCACGAGCAATGAAGGCACGGCTGTTGCAGGGCATGAGTGAGGCAAATCGCGTCTTGCCCCCCACGAAATCGGCAGCGACAGCTTGCGAGCGGTCACAAACCATGCGCTGAGTCCACGCCAGGAATTTCGGCAATCCGGTGGTGCCCGAAGTGTAGACGTAGAGCCAGGGTTTGTCGGGATCCACCTCGACCACTTCCGTTTGCTGCGGATTGTGCGAGGGGCCCCACAGAGTGTCGATCAGCACGCTGCCCGCGGCAGGCGTGCGTTCGGGCTCGATCGTGTGGAAGTGGTGGGTTACCTTGAGGTCGGGCGGCAGGGAAAGCCCCTCGTTGTCTTGGACGATCGATGCGCCCAATCTCGACGTCGCCAGCAAGGTGGCGATCACGACAAGGGGATCAGAGCATTGCACCATGATCGTGGAGTTTGTGCCGACCCCGGCGTTGCTCATTTTGCTGGCGAAGGCCACGGCCAGACGATTGAGCTTTTCGTAGCTGAACGACAAATCGGGAAATATGATTGCCGGGGCGTCGGGGTGCTCGCGAACCTGCGTCATCAACGCACCGTAGATGTTCCGCTTGGCCTGCATATAAGGTCCTAACTCACCAATTAGACTTATTTGGTTGTGACGTTTCTGGTCATGAATGCCTGAGCCAGGCGCTCACATTCGACTCGGCGCGGCGCGCCATCAATGGTCATTGGGATCGACGGTACCACAAGAATGATGCGCGGGGCGAAAATGAACCCAAATCTGTCGAGGCAGGCAGAATGCGCGGCGGCGACGCTTTTGTCCGCTTCGGCCGTACTTGAAACAGTCACCATAGCCATGAGACGAGGGGGATTGGGCTGGGAGGGATCGCGAAAGGCCGCGGCGGCCGATATGCCGTCTACGGAACACAGGACTTCATCAACATCGCCAAGATTGATCTTGACCCCGCCGAGATTGACGACTGCGTCGAGACGGCCGGCAACGACAAGCTCGCCGGCGGGCCCCCAGGATGCAACATCGCCGGGATGGAACCAGCCGTTGCGAAAAGCCCTTTGGCTTGACACGGGTGCTGCGATATAGGCGGATGCCATGTAGTCATTGCGGATTCTAACTGCGCCCTGCAAGCCGGGCGCAGTGATGGGTGCGCCATCGTCCCCAACGATTTGCACCTCGCTGTCCAGCGGCTTCCCACGCGTTGTCAACCGGCCACCATCCAGCGCCTTCACGTTGACGAAGGATTTGCTCGTTTCGCTGGCGCCATAGACATCTTCGACGGTATCGAAGCTTTCAAGCAGAAAGGTTGCATCGGCATCGGATAATTTTGCCCCACTGACCTGGAGCGCTGGGATCTTGGGTGAAATGCGGCGGCCGGCCAGCCACTCCATCGCCATTCGTGGCGCGCCGCAGACCAGATTGACGCCATGGGCCTGCATGAAAGCAATGTCTATCGCGTCGATAATAGTGCATGCACCCAGCAATGCAGCGTTCGCCCTGGCGAAGAACGGCCGCGTGTCGCACGGGAACAATGAGCAGAACCGTGTGTGGAACGGCTGGAAATCTTCCCTCACCGCCAGCGAACGATAATACACGTCGCGCTGGCTAAGACCCAGATACTTTGCCTCGCCCGTGGTACCCGAGGTAGGGACAAACAACCAAGGATCCTCCGCCCGCTCATAGCCGGCAAATTCCGAGCCATCGGAAGCCGGATCTGGCGCCGCCGCCTGGGGCCAGTTCGTGTTCATCAAGTGGTAATTCACCGTCGGGTATGGCGAAACATCAGGCGAGCGCAGAAAATGCGTTGGACGCACCGCGGCGCCGACAACCAAATGTCCCTCAAACGGGACATAACCCGCGCCCAGGAGCGAGGTTGCCATCATAGAAGCAATACAGGCGATCATGTCCTTCGAATGAACAGCCACCACCGAACCCTGGCCAATGCCGATTTCCTGCATTCGGGTCGCAAATCCGCGAATGATCCGCCACAATTTGGCGTAGCTCAGGGTGATATCGGCGGCGATGATCGCCTTGTGATCCGGGTTCTCAAGGGCGACGCGGGCGAAGCATCTTGCAATATTCATCTGCTGGATGGAAGTCATCGGCGTCACTCAGGCAAGCTCGGCCCGCGCCAGCACCAGCCTTTGACAGGCTTTCCGGTCGGGGGTCTCGTTTTCGGTTCGCGGTATGGCATGGATCCCCATAACGGCGCGTGTCCCCAGAGACAAGCGCAGTTTGGTCTTGGCGAGCTGGCAGGCGGCTTCAATCACGTTGGCTTTTTCAGCATCCTTTTCGAAGACGACAAAGACAAGAATCTTGTCGACGGCATGCGGCTTCGGATTATGGAACGAAATCGCATCGCGAATACCGGGAACGGAGCAGAAAAGCATATCGATCATTCCGGCGTTCAGCTTGTAGCCGCCAAGATTGATGACATCGTCTTCGCGACCAATGACCAGAAGGTCACCCCTTTCTCCCCATGTCGCGATGTCGCCGGGATAGAACCAGCCGTCGCGGAAAGACTTGGCGGTCGCCTCAGGTATCTGCAGATATCCGCGGACCATATAGCCGTTTCTCACCCGCACCGACCCCACTTCTCCGGCCTCGCAGCGTCGGCCGTTCGCTGTAATGATTTCAATCTCACTGTCCAGCTTCTGGCCTTTGCGAATGATCCCCCCTTCGGGGCCGCGCATAACGACGTTTTCAAAAGTCTTGTTTGTTTCCGCCGCGCCGTAGACGTCGATCACGAGCTCGAAGTTGTCGAGCAGATTGGCGGCAACGTCGTCCGGCAGCTTGGCGCCGCTGACCTCGATCCTCTTGATGCGCGGCCTGAAACTGACGCCTTCCAGAAATTTCGCGACCTGCAGTGGAGATCCGCATACAAAGTTGACCCCAGCCTTAGTCCACAGGGCGAAATCCCGGCTGTCCATGATGGCTCCGGCGTTCAATAATGTTGCGATCGCGCGGGCAAAAAACGGCCGGGAGGTAAATCCAAAGGTTGTTGCAAGGGTCGTTCTTTGAAAAGGGAAATCCTTGCTGACGGCTTCGGTTCTGTTCCTGATGATTCTTTCGCTGAGCGCAATGTACTTGGCACGCCCGGTTGTGCCCGACGTATGCAGAAAGAGCCAGTCCGCGTCGGGACTCGCAGGGACGGAAAGGTCGGGTTCCTGCGGCGGGGCATTCGCCGTCGGCATCCAGCTGTCATCAATGACCCTGAAGTCTACCCGCTTAGCTCCGGTGACTTCCGGCGTTCGGAAAAAGTGCGTCGGCTGTAGCACTTTCGCCCTGGCCAAGGTCTTGCTTGCGATGACCAGCCGCGCACCCAGCAGCGAAGTGGCAAAGAGCGTGGCTAGGGAAGGCAGCATATCCTTGGTGTTGAGCGCAATCAGGGAGCCCGTTTCCACTCCTTGGTCGTGCAGATGGACGGCGAATGACTTCACTATCGCCCAAAAGAGGCCGTGGGTTATCACTTGATCGTCGCGAATGATCGCCGGGAACCTTTGGTTCCCGGTCGCTATCCGCCCATATTCGGAAGCAACAGAGGCGGTGATCTCAGATACCGGTTCTTGCCTAGTAATCGTGACGCCAGAGGCCATCGTCAAACCGAGTCCTTCGAGATTTTTTGCCGATTCGGCGACAAAAGCAAATTTCCAATGGGCTTGCAAGAAAACCCGAGTGCTCCCAAGAAGCATTGTCATCGCCCCAGCTTTGATGGGCACCAAGCGCCGCCGGCGAGTGAAGCGCTGGTCGCCTGCTGCGATGTTCTTTTACCTTCGGCTGTTTTCCTGGGAACTGTGCCGCCCCAGAGTTTACGAGGCTTCGTCTTGACATGCACCATCGCCGACCCTTCAAGGTGGCAGGACGAACGGGCGAGGCATGCTATTGTAGTAGGCATCATGAAGACCTGTATCGCTACGGTTTCTGTTCCGGGGAATTTCCGTGAAAAGATTTCGGCCATAAGCCACGCAGGTTTCAGCGCTGTCGAGCTATTCGAGCCCGATCTGACGGCGTTTGCGGGAACGGCCCGCGAGGCGGCGATGCTGATTCGCGACCATGGTCTGGAAATCGCCATTCTGCAGCCCTTTCGCGATTTTGAAGGACGGGCTGGGCCGGGTGCCTTCGAGGAGGCCGAGCACAAGTTCGACCTGATGGTGGAGCTTGGAACAAATCTCGTTCTCGTCTGCTCGGCGGTCGCGGCCGAATCGGTGGGCGATGTAGGCCGGATCATTGAGGATTTCGCGCGACTGGGCGACATGGCTGCGGCGCGCGGCCTTTACGTCGGCTACGAGGCGCTTGCATGGGGCCGGCATGTCCAAGACGTTGCCCAGGCCTGGGAGATCGTCAATCTATGCGACCACCCCAATGTCGGGCTCGTTCTCGACAGTTTTCACACGCTGATTCGAAAGAACGATCCCGAGGCCATTAGGGAAATTCCCGGGAATCGCATCTTTTTTGTTCAAATTGCGGATGCGCCGGCCATTGAGATGGACATGCTGCAGCTCTCGCGGCACTACCGAACCCTTCCCGGAAAGGGAGACCTCGACGTCGACGCCGTGATCAGGGCGATTCTCGCCACTGGGTATAGCGGACCCTTGAGCCTTGAGATTTTCCGGGCATCGTCTCCGCCCGGCTCTTGCGATCGAATCGCGTCGGAAAGCTACAGGGCGCTCACCGGCCTGATCGACCGAACCGTCGGCGAACGCCCACCATTGCGACAGGCCGCACCTAAGTCCTTAACAGACTGATTCAAAAAGACCCACCTGCCTGTAGCCAATAGGCCACAGTTGCCAAAAAAGCCCTGCACAGGCCACGCGGGCGAGGACGAATCAAAAGAGAGAATGGCACTTATAGATTCGGGGTCGATTCCTAGGAGGGCTGATATGACCAAGATCAAGAAGGAAGTTGTGGTTGGCGGGTTGACGGCTGTTGTGGCGGCGGTGGCGGGGACACAGGCGGCGGCTGCGGCCGACGTGATGCCCCCCGAGGAATTTGGCCCTGACTGGTCAGGCGTCTATCTCGGTGTTGCTGCTGGCTCAATTTTTGGCGGCGATTTCCCCGTCGATAACTTGAGCAATGACTATGATGCCAGTAATGACCTCATTTTTGGTGGCTTTCTCGGTGTCAACCATCAGTTACACGATAGCAATATCGTTATCGGCGCTGAATTGGCGGTCCAGAGTGGTTTCGACAGCGATGGTGGCGACCCGGACCACGATTATCAAGTGAACTTTCTGGCAGACGCCAAGGTGAAGCTGGGCTGGGCTATGGATAACATCATGCCATATGTCTTCGGCGGATTCACTGCCTCTGAAGAGGAAACAGGCTCTTGCGATTACGACTATGGTCTCTGGGGCGTCAACTACGGCGTTGGAATTGATTGGATGGTGACGGAGAACTTCTCGCTCGGCGCCGAACTTCTGGGCCGTTCAATCCAGGATCCATACAATGAGGACAGCAGCCAAGGTGATGACAAGTCCCATTGGCAGGGGATGCTGCGCGCCGCATTCCACTTCAACTGATTAACCCTGTTCAGAAAAGGCCGACCGGCGACGGTCGGCCTTTTTGCATGCGATAGGGTCTTTGCCTGGGACGCTGCCCGCGCCGGCGACAGGAATCTGAAGCTTTAATTCAAATTGCAATACGGCGCCTGGCACTCTTCGAGGGGATCATCCGTCAGTGCGGCGGACTCAGCCGTTCAGATTCGGCGCGCGGTCGTGCGTCAGGAAGCTCTTGGTCTTCAGAAACTCGTCCCGTGTGTTCTTGTGGGGAAATGGTTCATTGGGGACAGTAACGCCTAGGAAAGCGCAAAGCGGCTCCCATCCCTCCTTAACGTCATAGATCAGGATCCGGTCTTCCGCGATGGTGGCCTGAACATCGCGAATATGGTCTAGATAGACCGTAATCGCATAGTCCCGATCCTCGATTCGACCCTTGAACACTTGCTGATGCACGGTCTGATAGACCATCTCGGCCATCGCGCGCGTATGGGGATTAGGGTCGCACCGGCGGCCGATTGCCGCCGAAGGGACGATCGTCTGCCTCAGGCTGTCATACCATTCATCGGGATCCCTGCGGGTCAGAAGGACCTTGGCCTCGGGAAAATGATCGGCAAGCTCACGCCAATAACGGGCCCCTGGCCAGTCGATCTGCGATACATACCCCTCGAAGGCCCTGTCCCAATCGACCCGTTCGCCGCGCGCCGCCATGGCCCAGAATCGAAGCTGATAGGGATGATCGCGGACCTCGTGCATGTGGTGGCATGGTCCCCAACCCAGCATTTCCAATGCGGCCTTGGTCGAGGACGTGCCGGTGCGTCCGAATCCCGCTCCCAGAAGCTTCAATGTCATTGCACCCTCCGGCTTGGCTGATCCTCACTGTTCTCTAACAGCAGATCATCCGGCTGCAAATCGCGAAAATATCGAATCAGGACAAGGCAATGTGGGCAAGCGTGCATCGAGCGCCATCGCTATTCATCACAAAATTCTCGCAATTTTTGTTATATAGGCGCCTCTGCAGGCTACGCCAGGTTTGACTGGCCAAGAGGGGAAGAGATGCGAGGGCTCGCGAAATTCGGACGCAAACTATTGGGCACAGGAGATGATGCGCTCGAATCCTTTCAGCCGCTGATTGTCCGGATCAATGCCCTGGAAGCCGAAATTCAGGGCCTGCCAGATTCCGCCCTCAAGGCAAAGACGCTTGCGCTCAGGGCTCAGGTGGAGAGTGGTGCCCAGCTCGATCAGCTTCTGCCGGAAGCATTTGCCAATTGTCGGGAGGCCGTGCGCCGTGCCCTCGGCCTGCGGCCCTTTGACGTTCAGCTGGTGGGCGGCATCATTCTTCATCAAGGCAAAATTGCCGAAATGGCAACCGGCGAAGGCAAGACGCTAGTCGCGGTCTTTGCTGCCTATCTGAACTCACTGATCGGAAAGGGGGTGCATGTCGCGACCATGAACGACTACCTTGCAAAGCGCGACGCCGAGTGGATGGGCAAGGTTTACGCCGCTCTCGGCGTAACTTGCGGCCTCGTTTTCCAGGGTCAGACACCCGCCAGGCGACGAGCTGCCTATTGTGCAGACGTGACTTATTCCACCTTCAGCGAATTCGGCTTCGACTATCTCAGGGACAATATGAAGAAAACCATTGAGGACCTGGTGCAGCGCGAGCGCAATTTCGCGATCATCGACGAGGTGGATAGCGTCCTCATCGACGAAGCCCGGACACCTCTCATCATTTCCGGCCCGAGCCAGGACAAGAGCGAGCTCTATGTCAAAATCAACGAGATCGTGTCCCACGTCCTGCCGGAGCACTTCGATCACGAACGAGAGAATTCCTTCATCACACTGACAGAGCAGGGCCATGAATTCGCCGAAACGGCACTTCGAAGGGCGGGACTTCTGAGCGAAGATCAGAACCTTTACGACGGCGAGAGTCAGCCCCTGATGCTTCACTTCATGCACGCCCTGCGTGCGCATAAGCTGTACCATCGCGACCAGCATTACATAGTCCGTGAGCAGTCGGTCATACTGATCGACTCATCAACCGGTCGGATGATGCCAAAACGGCGTCTCTCGAGCGGTTTGCATCAGGCTATCGAAGCCAAGGAGGGCGCGCCCATAAGGCCTGAAGCCGCCACGCTTGCCAGCACGGCGGTGCAAAATTACTTCCGGCTGTATACGAAGCTTGCCGGCATGACGGGAACCGCCGCAACCGATTCGGAAGAATTCGGGGCCGTCTATGATCTGGATGTGGTTCGGCTTCCCACCAACAGTCCGGTCTTGCGTCAAGATGAGTCGGACAAGATATACCCTACCGAGAATGAAAAGAATTCCGCCATCATGGATGTGATCCGCGATGCGCATCGGCATGGCCAGCCCATCCTTGTGGGTACAGCAAGCATCGAAAAATCGCAGAAGCTGTCCAAGATGCTCGAAAGTGAGCAAATCTCGCACAACGTTCTCAATGCGCATCATCATGAAAAGGAAGCCGAGATCATCGCGAATGCGGGCAGGCTGGGAGCGGTGACCATTGCCACAAACATGGCTGGCCGGGGAACCGACATACAGTTGGGAGGAAATCTGCAGACCAAAATAGAGCAGGCTGTTGCTGCCAATCCGGATAGTCCGGCTGAAATCATTCGCAGCCGGATCGAGTTAGAACACAGGCAGGAGAAAGTCGCCGTGCTCGCCGCCGGCGGCCTTCTCGTTCTGGGAACCGAACGGCATGAAAGCCGGCGAATAGATAACCAGTTGAGAGGACGATCCGGACGACAGGGCGATCCAGGCCGGACCATGTTCGTCCTCTCCGTCGAGGACGATCTGGTCAAGAACCTTGATGCCGCCTGGGTCAGAGCCACCGTGTCGAACGCCAAGTTCGAGAAAAACCCGGCGGCCAGTCGGCCTCTCTTCAAGAAGATTTTCGACAAGGCGCAGTCAAAGGCAGAAGACCGTTACTTCCAGGTTCGAAAGAAGTTGCTCAAATTCGACAATGTGATGAATGAGCAGAGAAAGATCATCTACGGTCTGCGCCTCGATTTTATGCGGGCGTCAGATCTTTCTGAGATCGTCAGCGGCTTGTGCGGCGAGTTTATCGATGACCTGGTTCGTGACCATCTGCCGGACGGATTGACCGCCGGCCTTTGGGATACGGAGGGAATTGCAAAAGCATGCAGGGAATCCTTGGCTCTGGATTTGCCTTTCACGACATGGGCAAATGAGGACGGCGTCGATGCCGCGGAGATCCGCTCCCGCATTTTTAATGCCGCGAACGCGGCGATTAGGCGAAAGGCGGAGATCTTCGGCCCGGAACTCATGCGCAATCTCGAGAAGCAGGTTTTGCTCGACACGATAGACTCGAATTGGCGCGAACACCGGATTCATCTCGATGAGTTGCGCTTGATGATTGGTTTCCGAGCCTATGCGAGGCGAGATCCGCTGTCCGAATTCAAAACGGAAGCGCTGGAGCAGTTCGAGAAATTCCTTGCTGCCGTCCGGCGGGATATATCGTCTGGCATCGCACAAATCCAACCTATGAGTCAGGATGAACAATTGTCGATGATGGGGCAGTTCGCCATTCAGAAGAGCAGATCTGCTGAGTGATCCAGGCGTTGCACCAGGACGATCCAGTTCGGTCGATAGCTGCCCCATCGAGACAAGTAGATCCAAAATGCGGTTCACAAACCTCATGTGCCGCTCGTAACCCATCCCAAAGTGAAATTTGTCATTGATGGACATTCGTTCTTTCTCGCAGAGGGTATTTTGTATGATCTAAATAGTGCTGTTCTCCATTCCGTTGAGAATGGCAGTGACATCATCCGTGTCCATTGATGATTGATACTCTTCCTCACGCCTTGGCTGGGGCAAAATACCACGGCACGGAAATGGCAATGGACTCTGCTGTAAAAGGTCTTCAGAGGCCGCAACAGCTCGAGGTAGGTTGAGGCGGTTACGTCATCCTTTCGTTTATCAATGCGCGACTAATGAGCCGCGATATGGCCACCGGAAACCTCATTCCAGTAGCAGTAGCCTGGGCCTTGGCTGACATCTTGCCCCACGTTTTGCGCAGGATATCGATGACCTTGGCTTCGTCATGCTTCTCGGAGAACTCGGCAAGATAGTCCTCCAGGAACACGAGGCACACGACATCTTCGAGCGTCTGTGCGTCCGAATCGTACTTCAGCTTTTCCTTCCGGATCAGAGCCTTGACTCGGGCAATCTCCGCCTCGCCATAACCAGACGCCGACATGATCTCTCCGGTTCGCTCAGCATGATAGTTCTTGAGATCGGTTCTCCAGCGCAAATATCCGATTCGACCGTCAGGGTACGCGGAACGGGCTGAGGTCCACCGCTCGATATGCTGGGCGCGGGCCGCTATCTTCAGAAACTCGGAAGCCTCAGGCGCAAATCGATCGAGCATTGCGCTCATTCGTTTGGAATAGACGAACTCGGCTGGCTCCTTTGCTCCTTCCAGGGACACCGAATTCGGATCCCGCGCATTTGCCTGGTCGATTGCGGTGATGATGCTGGCAAGCCGATCGTTCATTCTCCTGCCTTACTTCTCGACTGCACGGCCCCACAAGCGCATGAGACCTTTTTGGCCGCGCAGAGCATGCTCGCCGAAATCGGCGAAATCTTGCAGGACTTCCGAATGATTCTCGCGGCCGACGGCATCAATGACGTCCTGGCTCGCCAAAATGGCAATATCCAGTTGCCGCGTCATCGCTTCGATACGGTTGGCGATGTTCACGGTGTTGCCGATCACGGCGAACTCCATGCGCCGCTCCCCGCCGATATCGCCAAGCACGACTTCGCCATGATGAAGGCCAATGCCGATGCGAAGTGGCTCGAGTCCCGCTGCAATGCGCTTGCCGTTCCATGCAACGATCTTCTCACCCATCAGGCAGGCCGATCGGATGGCGTTGGTGGCGTCCTCGGGCCCCGTGATGGGCGTGCCGAACGTCGCCATCAACCCGTCGCCCAAGAACTTGTCCAGCGTCCCTCCATGAGCGAACACCGCTTCTTCGAAGATTGCCAGATACTCGCGCAGAAGGGCCATTGTGCTGACGCTGGTCAAGGTCGCGCTTACGCGAGTGAAGCCAATGATGTCGACAAAGAGCACCGTTACGATTTGAGTGCGCGCGAAATCGAGTCTACCGCCCGACTGCATCAGCTCGTTGACGATGTTGGGGGAGAAATAGCGAGCCAGATTGGCGCGCTTACTCTCGATCTCGCTCAGTCGCTGCTGGAACTCTACGCGCTCTGTTATGTCGCGCATGGCTCCCACGAGCCGCTGCGGTGATCCTTCCTTGTAGACAATCAGTCCCCTGAGGGCGACCCATTTCAGGTCACCATTGCTTGCCTGTATCCGGCACTCATAAAGGAACCGAGGTTCTAGCTTGGCATAGCGGTCTTGCAAGTATACCCGAAGGCCCTTCAAGTCATCGGGAAAGAAGAGCGCAAAAAAACGGGAGATGTCCTCGCCGAGTTCGCCTTCTCCGAACCCCAGAATCTCATGGAGTCTGGGGGATAAGTAGGCTTTGCCCGTAGCGAGGTTCCAATCGTAAAGCCCGTCATTTGCTCCGCGGGCGGCGAGCGCATAGCGCTCTTCGCTCAAGCGAAGCTCTTCATGGGATGCCTCTCTCTGGATGGCGCCGGCAATGAGCGCTGCGGCGACCTTCAGCACATCGATCTCGGCAGTATTCCAGACGCGTTCGGTTTTGCAATCGTCGAAGCCCAAGAAACCCCACCATTTGCCGGAGACCATGATAGGCACCGAAATGAACGACAGGGTGCCATGCTCGAGAAACACCTGGCGCGTATAGCCGGTAACCTCACGCAGGGTGGCTTGGACGACTTCGCCGCGTTGGCGCCGGCGTGACCAATCCCCGAGTTCATGGGGATTGCCTTCATCTGCGAGAGGCATGTTGTGATAAAGGGAATTATTCGCAATTGGGGGCAGGCCCGGCTCGGCCCAGTCGAAGCGGCAGCTCTGCACCAGTTCCCCGTTCGGCCCCTTGTGGACTTCGAAGAACGTCACCCTGCTCATGCTCGTTGCGAGCCCCAGGCGGCGGAGGAGTTCGGGTATCTCGCTGCGCCAATTCTCTGCCGATACAATCTGCGTTGACGCATAGGCAACCGCATCGAGCATGGCGTTTCGCCGCGCCAGTTCGACGAAAACTTCCTGGTCAGAATGACGCATTCTTCACCGACTCGTACAGCCGCTCGACCACTTCAGGCATTACCTTGGCCTCGACATTGGCGAAGGCAAGTCTCAAATAACGATCCTGACCCGGCCCGAACATGCTGCCGGGCAGGCACAATAGCTGATGTTCTCGGGCAAGCCTTTGCGCAACCGTTTTGGCTGATACTCCGTCGAAGGGATGGCGCACATAGGCAAAGTATGCACCTGAGCTCGCAAGTTCATATTGCAGTTTTCTTTCCGCGAAGGCGCGACGAAGGGCAGTGAGTCTCTCCGCTATCATGGCGCTCTTTTCATCTTTCCATGCAGCCAGCAATTGCAAGCCGAAGAGAGCCGCATGCTGGGAAACTCTGGGCGCGCTGATCGCCACGCAGTCCATGATCTTCTCCACCTCTGCGATGAAGTTAGGTCCGGCGATGAGGGAGCCAACTCGATAACCGGTAAGCGCATAGACCTTGGAGAAGCTATAAAGCTGAACAAAAGTGTCTCGCCAGCCCGGGCGCTGGAACACGTCGTGCGGCGGAGCGGGATCAGGGCGAAAATCTTTGTACGTCTCATCGAGGATCAGGGCGATGTTCTTTTCGCGGGCGAGCTCGTAGAATGCGGCAATCGCATCCGGGGGAAAAATCGCGCCGGTGGGATTGTTGGGACTCACCAAGACGATTGCGCGGGTACGACCATCGATGGCTGCAGCAGCCTCCGACATGCTGGGCACAAGATCCGACTGTTCCGTGGAAAGGATATTCCTGGTCTCGATGCCCAGCATCGACAGCCACATTTGATGATTGAAGTAAAACGGGGAGGGGAGAATGACGTTGTCGCCCCGGCGGGCCAGGGCCAGCGTGGCAAGGCAGTAAGCCTGGTTGCAGCCGGCGGAGATAAGGACGTCCCTGGCCCCGATGTCGCCCAGATAGTCCCGACTCATCGTGGCAGCAAGCTCGGTGCGGAGTTCCGGCAGGCCGGCAATATCCGTGTAAAGGCTGGTATCGGCCTGCCTTACCGCCGAGGACAAGTGTTCCTGAAGCAGAGGCGAGGGAGGATAGCTGGGGACCGCTTGGCAAAGATTGATTAATGCGCGATTGCTGGCCGAGGGGTCGATCCAGCTCATCGCCTCGGATATGGGCGGAGCTTCGACGGCAGTAAGAAGCGGGTTAATCGGAAAACTCATCGTTCACCCTGGCTCACCGGCGCCAATGCGCCCATGTGTGGATGAATACCGTGCATTAGGACCTCAAACCAGAAGAGATTCGGTAAGCCGGATCTGGCCCATTGCACAGGGAAAAGAGCTATGGCACAGCGTCATCAGGACAGAACTGGTTAAGGCGCCCAGTAACAGGGGACACTCTTGCAGGTGGGGGAAGTCTCGACACTCCTTCATAGAGGTATGGAGTACCACAGGGCAGGCCGCCTTGAGGAAGCCCATAAGTGCTACAGCCGCGTTCTGGCTGTTGACCCCACCCATGCTGACGCGCTCAACCTCCTGGGCACTATCGCCGGAGAACGCAATCGCTTTGCCAAGGCGGTAGAGCTTTTCGACCAGGCGATCAGGCGCAAGCCGCGCGAGCCGGTCTATCGCAACAATCTTGGAAATACCTTGATCAAGGCGAAGGAATTTGACCTAGCCGTGGAGCAGCTCGAAGAGGCAGTGCGCCTCAGGCCTGATTATGCAGACGCCTGGTGCAACCTTGCAATCGCTTATTCCGCTTGCGGCGAGATCGAGGAGGCTCGGCAGACTTTGCAAAAGGTCAGGGCAATAGATCCTAAGAACAAACGCGTGCCGCTGCTCCTGGCCCAACTTGAAGCCCGCAGCGGAATGTCAGACAGGGCGGTCGATTACTTCCGTCAGGTGTTTGCCAGTCGTCCAAGCCTCGCGGCGCTGCAGGGAATTCTGATTTCACAGAAGGCAACTCCGGATATGCCTGAAATCGCAGAGGCTGAGACGATTTTGCGTGAGAGCGAACTTGGGGTTCAACAGCGTTCAACTCTACTTCATGCCTTGGCCAAAGCGTATGACGACATCGGCCGCCATGAAGAAGCCTTCGAACAGGCCGTTATCGGCAAACGACTGGAAGGCATCACCTTTGATCTCGATCGTCATCTGGAGTGGGTTGCAAAAACCCGCTCCGTTTTCGACGGGCAATTCTTTCGCGACAGGGCGGATTTCGGCAATCCAAGCGAAGTTCCCGTCTTTATTGTCGGAATGCCGCGGTCCGGAACGACGCTGGTTGAGCAGATCATTGCCAGCCACCCACGTGCCCATGGCGCCGGCGAGCTTCCGCATCTGAAACGCATCGCAGGCGCTGTGGGCGCGAAGCTGCCTGGCCCAATGATGGACGAACAGGCACTGAGAACGCTGTCTCGGTTCAGGGCGGCGGAACTCGCCGATCTCTATCTCCTGAGGCTCACCAAGAATTCAGGAGATACTGCACGCGCCTGCGACAAGGCTCCCCTGAACGGGCTCCATCTCGGCGTAGCAGCGCTGTTGTTCCCCCGTGCCAAGATACTATACTGTCGGCGCAATGCTATCGACACATGCGTTTCGATATTCATGCAGAAGTTTGCCAGCGTCCATAGCTATTCCTATGATCTCAAGACGCTGGGCCGATATTACGGTTCCTTCGCCGAGCTGATGGATCATTGGCTGCAGCTGTTTCCGGACTCGATTCGCGAGGTCAAATATGAAGATACCGTGGCGGACCTCGAGAAACAGGCGCGCGGCATCATCGATTTTCTGGGGCTCGAGTGGGAGGACGCCTGCCTTCAATTTCAGAAGACGGATCGGCCGGTCATGACCGCAAGCAAGTGGCAAGTACGCCAACCCGTCTATACAAGCTCGGTCCAAAAATGGCGAAGGTACGGAAAGCACCTCAAGCCTCTCATCGACGGGCTAGGTAGGCATGCAACAGAGGCAGGTTACGAAAAGCTATGAAGGCTATTCGCATACACAGAGCGGGTGGTCCGGACGTGATGCAGCTCGAGGAGATCGATCTGCCCCCGCCGGGCGAAGGTGAGGTGCGCGTCCGCCAGAAGGCGATCGGGCTTAATTTTATCGATACTTACCATCGTTCGGGCCTTTATCCGGTAGCCCTCCCGAGCGGCCTGGGCCTTGAGGCCGCTGGCGTGGTGGAGGAGGTTGGGAAAGGCGTTGAAGGGATCAAAGTCGGTGACCGGGTCGCCTATGGTGTCGGGCCCATTGGCGCCTATGCCGAAGCGAAGAACCATCCGGCGCGCCGACTCTCCAAACTTCCAGATTCGATTGGTTATGAGCAAGGCGCCGCGATGATGCTCAAAGGCATGACTGCCCGCTATCTTCTTCGCGAAACTTACAATGTGCAGCCAGGCGATGTTGTGTTGATCCAAGCCGCCGCTGGAGGGGTGGGGCTCATCCTATGCCAATGGGCCAATGCCTTGGGCGCGACCGTTATCGGCACCGCCGGTTCTCCGGAGAAGGGGAACCTCGCGTCGGCCAACGGCTGCCACCACGTCATCGATTACAGCAAAGAAGACGTCGCCAAGCGTGTGCGTGAGCTTACTGGCGGAAAGGGCGCGGCGGTCGTTTATGATGGGGTTGGTCAGGCGACCGTGATGGCGTCCCTCGACAGCCTTAGGCCGAGAGGATTGTTCGTGACCTTCGGCAATGCATCGGGCCCCGTGAAAGCATTCGACACTTTATGGCTGTCGCAGCGGGGCTCGCTCTACCTTACACGGCCAACGCTAATGGCCTATGTGGCCGACGACAAAGATTTGCAGGCAAATGCGTCCGACCTGTTTGCTATGGTCACGACAGGCAAAGTCAAGATTGCCATCAACCAGCACTATAAATTGGCGGACGCTATACAGGCGCATCGTGATCTCGAGAGCCGCAAGACGACCGGCGCCACGGTGCTCCTGCCTTAAACGGTCTCGTAGCCGAAACGCTCGGCCCATGGCTTCAAAGGTCCTGCCGCGGATTTCTGGAACAGAAAGCTGTAGTCTCGCCATTGGGATTGGACGCCGAGATCGAGTCCCGCTCTAACCTTCGAATAACTGGGTGTTGAGACCTTTCGGCGCTCCGCGGCTGCAGCAAAATTGCGAACTGCATCATCCCACTCGACACCCAGAAAGGCGAGGACCTTGCGGAGCTCCTCATCGAAATTGAGGACTAGGTCGTCATATTTCACGTATTGCACACGCTCGGTTGGGCCAGGAAACACGTCGAACCAGCGCTGCATCACTTGATCATATAGCGTGCAAGCATCATCGAATCGGCGAAAATTCTCCATCGCTTGGTTCAGTTTAAATCTCTGCTGGAAGCAGCTTAAGACGACATCATAAGGATGGCGAATAGAGAATATGTACTTGCGCTGCGGAAATATTTTTTCGAGTACACGAATATAGGCCGTGCGCATCGGCAGCTTATCGATATAGACGACAGCAGACGGCTTCCGGGAGCGCCGTCTGATTTCCCCATAGTAGCACTCCCGGGCGGCCTCGAAAACCCTGCGGCGCTCCTCGGCACCGGCAATTCCCGGATTTGGTACATTGCCCATCGCCTTGAACATGACGGTATCCGAAGGAATCTCCTCAAAGGTTTCAATGACGGGATGGGCGGCTAAGGCGTTTTCAAGAAGAGTGGTCCCCGAACGCGGAAAGCCGACCATAGAAAAATAGTTGACGTTTGGATCGTGAGACAAGTTCCCCACTTCAATCTGTTCCAATTTCGTTAGGGTGTTAAAATACCGACCTTGCTTTCCAAGTGGCGGTGCGCGTCCTGAATCATTTTGCTTCTCGAACCATTTGATCGCCTCTTCATACCGGCCTTGGGCCTCGCATGCGCGCGCCATGATCGCGAAGGCTTTTGGTCGCAAGCGCTCGTCGAGCTTTTCCAACGCTATGGAGGGAATGATCTTGGTCAACCGATCATACTGCTTGTCCTCCAGGCACAATCTCGCTTCCAGGAGCAGGCACATGTCTCGGTGCAAGTTTGCTTTCTTGTAAATATCAAGAAGACGCCGGAGCTCGGCAAAACGGTTTGCAAAGTCGAGAATGGTCAGGAGTTTGCCTGTCGGTTGCGGCGCAACAGGGGTGAGCAGAACAGCGCGCAATGACCAAAGCGCCGCCTCCTGCCACCCAGCGGCGCGTTCGGCATAATCGGACGCCCTACCCAAATGCTCGATCTGTCCGTCATTTAGAAAAGCCTGTTCCTCCGCGGCGACGAGCATCTGCCAATCTTCGTCAAGAAAGGCCTCGAAGCGTCTTCTGACGGGGGTAGTCGGAGGCTCCTGGGCATTTACTGCTAGCTCGCGTGCGCTACTATATTCATACCGCGACACAAGATAATTAAAGAGCCGCCCGGAAACCGACATATGAACAGCAAGCGGCATAATCCGCTCGATGTTACGTTTGCTGATTCCGCCCGCGTCGAAAAGAGCGCAAACTGCGCCGACACGCAGAACTTCATCGGTGCTATCCACGAGCCGCCAAAGATGGGCAGCAACGCCCTCCTGCGTCAGTTGGAGTGGAGCGAGGAGATCGATGAACTCACCAACCTTTGACACCTTCTCTTCCGGCAAACCATGAGATCCCTCAGCCATTCGATATGCCTCGCTTGACAAGCTCTGAGTCGTGCACCTCGATCAGCGGTTTCAGCTTCTCGCAGGTTTCGGCCAAAAACGAAGCAAAAGGCTTCCACCGCCCGACCGATGATTTCGAAATTGCACCGTGAACCTGACCGGCGCTGGCAGTCAGAACGGCACGGGACGAACCTTGCGGCGTCAGACAGGCATCGTCCCAAATAAGCCCAGCAAATTTGACGAGCTCGCGTGCACCCTTCTCAAAATTCTCGACGAGCTCCTCGTAGAAGACCTCCATGGTCGACAGGGTGCCGTGTTCGGTCCAAGCAGAAAACATCCGTTGATGCTGTAGCATCTGGTGGCTGATGTGATCCGGACTGAGCGCAAAGGGAATTTGCTCGCCGAAAAGCTGCGTCAGAATGGACCAGCAAATGTCCATGGGATGGCGGCGGCACCGGATAATTAGTGCTTCTGGAAAGAGCATCTCGATCAGGGGAAGATGCAGCACATTTCCGAGTTGCTTGTCGGTCATGACGAGTTTGCCGAAGGCGCCGGGCTCCAGATCTTTGAAATAGATGGCGCGCAGATCGAGAATCTCGCTTTCTGAGATGCGTGGCAGCCCCGCAGGGTAGGGCTTGCCCGCTTTGTCCATCGCGTTCGCGACCTTAAGGATACCTGGCCACTCACCGGAAGCATAAACTTCTGGATGACGTGCCAGGATCTGTTCGATGAGTGTAGAGCCCGAACGCGGCATCCCCACGATGAAGATCGGGCGCGGCCTAGCCATGGGGAGCCCGTGACTCTTCTCTTTGCCAATTTGCTCGATGGCGCGTCCAACCTTCTCGGCAACCGCCTGCTCATCATACTGGATTCGCCTGTTCTGACGACGCAGAGCCAAAGCTTCGGAGAGGGCCGAGAAGGTCAATGCAGCCTCACCCGCTTGCTCGCCCATTTGGGCGATCGCTGCGAGAAATGGAACTCTTTTCGGCAGGTTTGCCGGGATGTTGGCAAGCTGCCGGCGGGCCTCCTCTAAATCCTCGTTTGACAGACGCTTCAATCGCGCTAGGTGATGATAGGGCGGGCCGAAGTCCGGTTTTAGCTTCATGCAGCGGCGAAAATGAGCTTCCGCATTCTCGACCTGCCCCACGCTCAGAAAACCTTCGGCCACGAGCAGTTGCAAGCGATAATTGTCTGGATTGAGTTTAAGAGCGCGTCGGTAGGCCGTGACTGCGGCATCAGCTCTCCCCATGTTGGACAGGGCATGAGCATAGCCCAGCCAGATATCGGCAGCCTGCGGCTTCTCCTTGATGAGAGTTTCGAACAGATTGCAAGCATCTTCATAGCGCTTGGAGAGCCCGTAGGCACGCGCTAGGAGATGACGGGCGTCCGCATGGCCGGGGGACTCCACGAGAGCCTTTTCGAGCGTCTGGATAGCGGCTTGAGCCTTCCCGCTGTTGAGCTTGAGTTGACCTAGTCCAAGGAGCGCGATGATATGCCGGGGATTGTGAGCTAGGGCCTTGTGGTAGTTAGCTTCGGCTTCTGCGAGATCACCTTTGACCAAACATATCCCCGCAACCGCCACACGAGTCACCGCCGTATCGGCCAGCTTCAACGCCTCCCGAGCAGGCCCGAGAGCCTCAGCGGGCTTGCCTGCGTTTAGTAGACCCTGAGCTTCGTTTAGCAGCGCGCCGACGCGGGCATGAGCGCCGCCGTGCGCCTGTCGCTTGGTCGTGCCCATCGACCAGAATCCAGGCGATGCCTTGCCGATTTCGGCCATCTGATTCTCCCCGAGAAGCTGTCTAAAAGCAGGCGCATGCCTCTGCAAGGCAATTAATTGTTGATCGCCCTCAGCTCTGTGGGCAGCTGTTCGTTTCCTGAGACACGAGACGCGTCCACTGCGGCGCGCAACTCATCTCGGTGCACATGAACTGAGCAAGCGCAGGAAGCGGCACCGCATGCGCCAGATTGAGCGGCCGACCATTGCCGTCGCTCAACGTGCTGACCACCATGCCGACGAGCTCACCTTTGGCATTGAACACCGGCCCCCCGGATTCGCCTTTCTTCGTATCCATTCTCAAGACCATTGCGTCCGGATAGCCGAAGCCTTGGTATGCCACGGCGCGACCGAAGCTCATGGCCTCTACCTGACCAAAGCGGGCCGTATCTCCCTGCGCATGGGGCTTGCCGAGGGAGAAAATGGGATCGCCGGGCTTGAGGCAGGCCGACTGCGAGGGCCGCACTGCAGCTCCCTGAAAGCCGCTGAGCTTGACCAGGGCCATGTCATAGCCGGGCCGCACATCGATGACGCGACCGGAATAAATCCGTCCGTCCGGTCCCCTGGCACTCACCGTGAAGCCCTTTTGCATGGCAACATGTCCGGCAGTTAAGATATAGCCTCCCGACTCCACAACGAAGCCGCTGCCGGCCGTTACCGGCACGGGCTTCTTGCTGTCGGCGCGATCCTTATTCTTGCTGTCGCTGATGATCAGCGTGACATAGGTTGGGTTCGCCTCCGCCACCAATCCCTCCATTTCCGAGGTGAGCGTGGCAGCCACGGGCGTGGCACCGGCGTCGACGCTGATGACCCGATCGCCAAGATCAGCTTGGTTGGTGAGGCAGGACATAAGCCCGAGGCTTAACGCACCAAGCACCAACGAACGTCTAAACATCCGATTCATCTGTACAAATGCCCGACCGCACATATCGGCCTGAACATCTAGCAGTCGGCCGTGACGACAACAAGCGTCGCTGCGACTATCCCCAAAAGTCGCCACATAAACGATACAGTTTTGCAACAATGGCGCTAGGGAAGGCCTTTTTCTGCCATTTTTGAACGGACCTCGGTGAGCGCCGTATCAAGCACCCGGCGGATGTCGGCGTGAGTGGTAGTGGGGTCGTTATTGTAGTCCATGAGCCTATGGCTGTAACCCGCATCGGGCGTCAGCTCCATAATGACCAGCCGCACATATTCAAGCGCCGCCTGGCGATGCTGGTAACTCCCCATGACTTCGACAGTGGCCTGGTGCAGGGCGCAGAACAGGCTTCGCTTGCCCGTCCGCTCGTCATCGACGCACCACCGCTCGTCCTGCCGGTTCCACTGGCCCTCGCTTTTCAGGAGTTCCTCGGCGCGGAGCAGAATCCGTTCATCCTGCTCGGTCACCGGCAGGTTGCGCACTTCGGCGGGGTCGAGCGCGAAGGCCGGGGCAGGGAAGGTGAGACAGAGCAACAAAAGAGCAGCTGTCCAACGCATGAGCATCCGTCCAAAAAGAACTGGCCCGGGGAAAATCCCCGGGCCAATCGCAAGGGAGTGTCAGGTTTAGAACCGGAACCAGGCTCCGAAACCGGCCGTGATGAAGTCGGCCTCGGCATCGGCGTCGTCGGCTTCGGCGTGGCTGAAGCCAACACCGACACCGAGGGTCAGCTGATCGACCGGATCCCAAAAGGCGCTGGCGCCGACGGTCCAGATATCCTCGACCGCGTTGTCTTCCAGGATGGCTTCGTCTTCCTCATGATCAAACGAGGTCATGGCTGCGCCCAACTCCAAGCGCCATGCTTCGGCGAAGCTTACGACGGCCAGGATGCTGGCTGCCCAATATTCCGCGTCGTTCTCGTTCGCCTGAGATGGGAAGTAGAGGGCTGAAGTGTAGCCTTCACCGATACCTGCCGCGCCTTCCAACCTGAACATGTCGCTCAGGCGAATGATGGCACCGGCACCGATCCACCAATTGTCTTCCGTATCGTTGAAAAAGACGGGGCTGGATGTCGTGGTGCAAGGTACGTTAAGAGCCGTGCATACGATATCAGTATCAACGAAATTGAGCTCATCCTCATCTTTTTGCCAAGCACCAGCGGCGGTAACCAGGAATGAACCTGCATCGAAGGTCAGGCTGGCTGCCACTGTTGGAAAGACGGCATCCTTCTCGAAGTCGTCGATGTCGTTCTCCCAGTTTTCGTTGAGGTCGTTGTCTTCCAACGAAATGGCTGCCGTGAGCCCGCCGCTGGAATAGGTCAGGCGGACCTGCGACACGCTGTGGTTCGTTGGTCCTGCGCGCAGGCCGACAAGAGAAGGTTCGCCGTTCCAGTCCCAGCCCGCCTGGATGGCAGCCAAGCTGTCCCAGTAACCGGCGCCGAGCTGGAAATTGGGCGTCATCTGCCAATAGCCCCAGCCGATGTTTAGAGATACATCGCCACCGCTGCCCGCTCCACCATCATCGGCACCTCCGTCCCGAACGGCATCCCGAGTTCCCTCAAGACGAATTGTGCCGCCGATTTCACCAATGGCTGTTTCGGTGCGACCGTCAACGCGCAACCGGGCACGTGTCGTGATCGAGAAATCATCATCCTCGGCGTCGACATGCTCTGACGTCTCGGTGCCATCGTCGGCGTCAAGATCGATGTAGTTGCTGTCATCGCCATCGATGTCGTAGCTGTCCCAGATCATGCGGGCGCGGATTTCGCCGGAAACCGTCACCTCAGACACAGGCGCCGGCATGTCAGCCGTCGGCGTGATGGCGATGGTGTACCCTTGGTGATCCTGGAGTCGCTCCCGAGCGGGTAGAGCGGCCAGATTCGAATAGGTGCCCTGGCCCCTGCGCACCGTCAGAAGACGAGTTCCCGCTGGAACAGAAGGAGCAGGCTGTGATTCAAGTTGGGATACGCGAGACTGCAAAGCCTCTAGCTGCGCCTTGAGGGCTGTCAGCTCATCGGCCTGCGCTCCGGTGGCCATGACGCTAAGCGCCGCACCACCAAGAAGCGCCCGACGGAGCCACTTCGTATTGTTCATTTGGTATCTCCCAAGTCCTGGAGTTCAGATAACCCCCCGATCCCCTGCAACTGGTCTGGAGGCGTTGCACGATGAGTCGCGCACACGAGCTATAGAACTGTGGAGGCACTCGACGGTCAATGATGAATGGACGTGAGAGTCTAGAATCGGAAACGACTGTGCCAATTACAACACGGTACTTTAACTTGTATAGTGGAAGGGCATACAACTATGCGAGGAACGAAAATTGGCTTGCATTGGATTTGACATGAAACCTGTCCAACTGCCCGCTCAAGGCGGAGTACACTGCGCGCCGGGATCGTTAGCCGAGTAGTGGCCCCCGGAAAACCGCGCCCAATCGCAGGCGAAGGCTCTCTTGACCAGCAACCCTGCAATATCGACGTCCTTGCCGAAAAAGCACTGCGCGATGATGCCTTTGGAATTGGCATTCTTGGTCCGCCCGTCACAGACGGTCCCCTCACCCAATGGCACGCAACGCACGGTCTGATTGACGACCAGGGTATGAAGCCCCATGAGCGAGCGTTCCCAGCCAGGGTACCCTTGCGGCGGCGTGTCGATGCCGCAGAGCCTAACGTTCTTGCAGTTCTCTCCGTCGCACAAGATGAAGGCACTGCCCGTTACCACCTGCCTGACCCGGCCGACGATTTCGGCTGCCTGGCCTACTGCACTTGCATGCCATGATGCAACCGTCACAGAAAGCAAGAACAAACCGGTTTTCAGAGAAGAGGCCATAGAGTTCCTTTCCGGAATAGGATGACCGCTTTCAAAAAAATATGGCATGGAAACGGCAACAATCATAACCAAGACAATCTGCCATCATTAGTACTTTCATTCGTCTTGACTTCACACGCGAACAGAAGCAGCCAATCAAACTAAAGAGCTGCTCTATGGCTGCAATCGATACAGATATACGAAAAACATTGATAGCGCTGCGGCAGCCGGACGCGCTTGCAAATCGATTGCGATCCGAGAACGTCAATCGCGTATTTGTGATGGGTTGCGGGCGTTCGGGAACTTTTCTTCTGACAAGTACGATGGCTACGTTTCGCAACGTCGGTGTCTTCTATTCGGAAGTTCCAGTCGAATACTTTGGAATCATAAACAAGCATCACGACACCATTGTTTTAAAACGGGCAGCTAACTCCTATGAAACTATTGAACAGATCCCGTCTGAAATTTCGATCGTATACATCGTTCGCCACCCATTCGACATTTTGACGAGCATACATCCAACCGCGCGCCTGAAAACGGGACGCTATTATCACATCACACCCGGCCGTTGGCTTGGCGAAACCATGGCGCTTAGGTGGTTAGTTGAATCGAACAGACTGAGAACAAAGATTGTACGTTATGAGGATCTGGTAAGAGATCCAAACCGAGTCCAAGCAGAACTTGGTTCATTCCTGGATTTGGAGATTGAAACCAAGGCGAGCGATTTCCACAACGTTTGCAACCCTCCGCCCATGGCAATTCAAGCAATGAATGGTCTGCGGCCATTCGACGGAAAATCAATCGGACGCTGGCAATCTGATCCGGAAGCAATCAACTACCTCAGGAGCATTCGATTTAGACTCTCCGAGTGCTTGCCGTGGATAGGAAGGACGTTCGATTACGATATAACGATGAATTGAAGCGGGATCGATCAAAGATCTGGTTTTCCAAGGACTCTCTGTGACCAACTATCAAACAAGACTGACTGAATCGGAAATTGCTGCGGAGGAATACAAGAAGCTTCTCGGGGGCGGTTCACAGCTTTGGAGCCAACGGGGGGCCGCACAACTAGATTTCCTGATTCACCAGGGATTGTTACCAGGATCACGTTTGCTGGATATAGGCTGCGGCCCTCTGCGAGCTGGTACTTTCTTCATAAAGTTTCTGAACCAGGGCAACTACACCGGTTTCGATTCAAATGAATCATTTATAGATGCAGCAGAGAAAGTGGTAGCGCAGAATAGGCTGGAGCACAAAAAGCCGAGAATATTCGTTGCTAGGGACTTCCAGGTCGAGCACTCCTGTTTTTTTGACTTTGGCATTGCTTTTTCCGTCTTGAACCACTGCAAGCGCAATGAGAGATTAGCTTTTTTTCGAAATATCGCTGCCGCATTTCGCCCCTCAGCGTCCATTTTTGTTTCTCACGGGCGTTGGTATAAACGATCTTACCTGTCTGACAGTAAACTGCGCCTCCAGCGCATGATAACATCTCCACTCGAGGCGCGTTCCTTCGACCATGCTTGGACAGACTATGAACGGCTATCCCTCGTCTTCCCGATTCTTCAGTTCACAATTTGAAAGTACGAGCCGA
>Ga0209382_10002329_pt1 | contig 27894 bp, 25 predicted proteins | sample SoiMetdeltSBSDD5_FD_187599 | JGI IMG/M metagenome (GOLD analysis project Ga0209382, IMG submission 187599) | Bulk soil microbial communities from a Populus tree surrounding site in Tennessee, USA - Soil MetaG P. deltoides SBSDD5 (SPAdes) (version 2) | ecosystem: Environmental > Terrestrial >... | reverse complement strand
TGCTGGGAAACGTGCCGCGGCAGCCCCCGGACCTCCTCGGCGAGCTCGCACAGCTCCTTCCAGAGCGGTGCGTCCTTGCGCCCCGCGAATCCCGGGAGCTGCTCCAGCTCTTCCGCCAGCGCCCCCGACCGCCGGTCGGCCAGTTTGGCCACCAGCTCGATCTCCCCGAGCGGCAGGTCGAGCGCCTTGCCGATCTCGCGCACCGCCGAGCGCAGCCGGTAGGTGGGGAAGGAACAGACGAGGCCGACATGCTCGTCGCCGTAGCGTTTGTAGACGCGGCGGATCAGCTCCTCGCGGATCTCGCGGGGGAAATCGAGATCGATGTCGGGGACCGAGGCGAGGGTGTCGCTCAGAAAGCGGCCGAGGAAGAGGTGATTGGCGATCGGGTCGATGTGCGAGAGGCCGAGCAGGTAGCAGACGATGGACGACACAGACGAGCCGCGCCCCCGGCCGGGGAGGAGATTCCCCGACGCTCGGCGGGAGCCGCGGCGCACATCGGCCGCCACCTCGCGCGCCAGTTCGAACAGGTCGTGATAGACCAAAAAGAAGCCGCTGAGCCGATGGTGTTCGATGAGTGTCAGCTCTTCGGCGAGCCGTCGCTCGGCGGCGGCGCGGTGGACGGAGTCCTCGGGGTAGCGGGCGCTCATTCGGGCGCGGCACAGCTCGGCGAGCGCCTGCGGCGCGGGGGCGCGATCGGCTCCGCGGAAGTCGGGGAAGGTGTAGCCCAGGTCGCGCGTCAGATCGAAGGCCCGGCAGCGCTCGGCGATGACTAAACTATTGGCGACAGCATCGGGACAGTCCTTGAACAGCGAGATGACTTCTTCCAGTGGCCGCAAGTAAAATTCGCTGTTGGGATTTCTGGCGCGATGTGAGCCATCGAGCGTCGTGCGATGGCGGATTGCGACCTGGATATCGTGCAGCCGGTGCCGTTCGCGGCGGTGGTAATGCACTTCCCCAGACGCCACGACACCAAGACGCCAAAACGCCGCGACGTCCATGAGCGCCCTCGACACTGCCAGATCTCCCCGCACGCGGTTGCGCTGCAACTCGACGAAAAACCCGTCTCTTCCGAACAACTCCTGGCACCGCTCGGCGAGCTTAAGTGCCGCGGTGAGCCCTTCCGCTTCGAGGGTCCGCGGCAGCAAGCCGCCCTGCCGGCCTCCCGAGAGCACAATCAGACCTTCCTGGCGTGCCACGAGCGAATCGAATGCGAGCCGCGGGTCGAGACGATCGGCGCCAAGGTGTGTCTCCGTGAGCAGCCGGCACAGGTTCGCGTATCCCTGCGGCGTCTCGGCGCTCACCGACCACAACGGGCTGTACGGCTCGATGACGTTCGCGCCGGTGATTGCCTGGAGGCCGAGCGGCTTCGCCGCCTGCGCGAACGTCATCGAGCCGTACAGCCCGTTGTGGTCGGTGAGCGCGAGGGCGGCGTAGCCGAGCTCGTGCGCGGTCGCCGCGAGGTCTTCGGGGAGCGAGGCGCCGTCGAGGAACGAAAACGCCGAGTGGCAGTGTAGCTCGGCGTAGGCGGTCATGGCGGTCAAGAAGCAAATACGGCGGTCAAGAGACAACGGCGGCGGTCATGCGGTTTGGACGTACCATTCGCCGCTCACGAGATCTACGAACAGTACGACCCGTCCGCCGCCTTCGAGGAGTACCTCGAAGTAGCGACGCGTGATTGGGTGTCTCCACCACTCATCATCGATGCGCCACGACTCGAGGATGGCCTCGACGACCGCCGCCGTTGTTTCTTGACCGCCGCTGTTTTCTTTTGACCGCCGAATCGCCATTGGCAATCCGTCGGCGTTCAACTCCACCGCGACCAAGCGGGGCTCGTTTACGGCTCGAAGTCGATCAGCGCGTAGCGTCGCTCTGGCAGGCGCGACCATGGCTGGACCTCGATGACGTGATAGAGACAGGTGCGCTTGAGCCGCAGCTGGATTTCGCGGGCGGCGCTCTCGAGTGCGCGTCGCTGGCCGGCCCGCGCGGCGGCGACGGCGTCGCGGGCGAAGAGCTGGAGTTCCGTGGTGCCGGGAGCGAACGCCGTGAGCTCGAGGACGAGACGCGTGATCGCGCCCGCGGGGGGGGCCTGCTCGAGCCGGGTCTTGAGCGGCGCCGCGATGCGCGCGGCGTCGGCGGTCGGATCCTTGAGGAGGAGATCGGCGAGCCAGGAGCGCCCCCCCTCGACTTCGGCGACGAGGCGCACCGCCTGCACCCGCCAGCCGATGCGACGCGGGTCTTTGAGCGCGCGCGCGATCAGCTGATCGAGTGCGCGTTCGAGCAGATCCCGCTCGCCGACCGGCGTGAAGAAGGTGAGCGCGGCGACGATCGGTTCGGGAGCGACGCCTCCGACGACCGGCTCCACCGTGTGCCCCGCGGCGAGCCGCCACAGCCGCCGTCCCACCGCGCCGAACTGCGCCGTCACCGCTTCCTCCGGCAGGGCGGCGAGCACGCCGAGGGTGCGGATACCGAGCTGCCGCAGGCGGCGATGCGTGTCGGGATCGAGAGGGAGGACGGCGATGGGTTGGGAGGCCAAGAACTTCACTTCACCACCCGATGAAACGATCACTGCTTCGCCCGGTTTGGCTCGCGAGGCTGCAACCCACGAAGCGAACTTTCCCCGCGCCCACCCAAGCCGCACGCACCACGCACCACGTACCACGCACTCGATAGCATCGACGATCTCCCCCGGCGACCCGAAGATCCCCTCCATACCATCAGTGCCGACATATGCCAGACCCAACTCTCCGGCCTCGATGACCGGGCTGATTTCATTCAAAGCCGAGAGCAAGCGGGCGAAGCAGCCGTCGTAATGCACCGGGTCGGGTTCGCAGAGCCGGAGGGTGGGGCAGAGGCCGATCGCCTGGCTCACCGTCATCCCCGGTCTCACCCCGGCGTGCCGCGCGAGGGGGGAGACCTGCCACAGCTTGCGACTCAGGTCGGGGGCGAGGAGGGCGGTGGGGTGAGTGGCGAGCCCCTCACGACGCGCCTCCTCACAGCGTAGTGGGAAGAGGGGAATCCAGACGCAGGCGGCGAGCGAGCTCGTAGGACGTTGAGGCATTGACAGAGTCCAAGTGGGACCCGAATATATCCCGAAGATTGAACACCCCGCAAGGCTCGGTGCGAAACGGTTAAGTGATTGGTATATTTGAGCTTCTAGAATGAACCAACCAGATCTCTTTGACGGGCAGGATTCCCTCCCCGATCCCAGCTCCGAGCTAACGGCGCTCGCTCGGCGCCTGCCCGAGAACGTGCGGTTCGGTACCTCCACCTGGACCTACGACGGCTGGACGGGCGACGTCTACCACCGGCGTTACCGCGGCCCCCAACCCGCGAAACGGCTCGAGGAATACGTCCGCTACCCCCTGTTCCGGACGGTGGGGATCGACAGCGCCTTTTACGAGCCGCCATCCGACGAGGTGCTCCGCGCCTACGCGCGGTCACTCCCGCCGGGATTTCCCTGCGTGAGCAAGGTGTGGGATCAGATCACGGTAAAACGGCTCGACCAAGGCAGGGGGAAGCCGAACCCCGACTTCCTCAATGCTGCCCTCTTCAAGGAGGCCGTACTCGGCCCCTATTCCCGGGAGTTCCGGGATCATGCGGCGTGTTTCGTGTTCGAGTTTCAGGCGATGCGCGGCAAGGATCTCCCCGATCCCCTCGAGTGGGCCGACCAGCTCGACGCGTTCTTGTCACAGCTACCAACCGACTTTCGATACGCCGTCGAGCTGCGGAACCCCGAGTTGCTGACCGGGCTCCATGGCGAGGTATTGAAGCGCCATCGAGTCGCACACGTCTTCAACTCGTGGACAGAGGTGCCGACGATCGGCGAGCAGCTCCAACAGCCGTGGACCTTCCCCGCGGACTTCACGGTCGTGCGGGCGCTGCTCAAGCCCGGGCGTCGCTATGCCGATGCGGTGAAGGCGTTTGAGCCGTACGACAGGATCCAGGAGCCGCAGCCGGAGCTACGCCGGGACCTGGTCGAGATCATCAGGGAGGTGTTGCGCCGGCGCATCGAGGCCTTCATCCTCGCGAACAACAGGGCCGAGGGGAACGCGCCGGGCACGATCCGGGAGGTCGTCCGGATGTGGGCGGAGGACGAGGGGCTGGCACTCCCGCGGGACAGAGGGTAGAACTCAGGTCGCAGCCGTCTACGAGGGTCGCATGCCCGCCGTTCGCATCGCTTCGGTCTTGGTCGTTTCTCTCGCCGTCATCCCCGCATGCAGCGACGACGTCAGTATGCCTGTAACCGTGTCCTGGCTCGAATGGGCGGACTCGGTTGCTGGCGGTGTGCCGTTCGGTGTGAGCGTACGAGGGATGGGCGCCACCACCGCCCATGTGCGGATTACGGTGCACGTCCGCGGCGACACGGTAACGATCGAGCCGTACTCCGTCGCGTCGTCGTCGTGCGGCGGCACCTGTACGCCGCCTCCGCTCCTCATGTACGACAAGCTGGTGTGGGTCTCGGCGATCGAGACCGCAACGCCGCGCACGGTCACAATCCGCGCCACGAGTGGGTGGCCCGCGCTCGAGCAGCCGTGGCCGTTGCGCACGTTCGGGACAGTGACGGTTTCGCCCACCGTGCCCGTCCAGCCGCTCACGCGCTCCGTGGGCGTCGCCTCAGGATTTCAAGACTCGTTCGGTTGCTTTCTCGTGCTCCCCGGCCCGTTCGGCGTGTACATCTCCGCCGATCAACACCCGGCGTGGGCGCCGGGGTTTAGCGGCTTCGTGTACGGACGGGTCGATCCCGTGCTCGCGTCCACGTGTATGGTCGATGCCCCCGTAATCCAGGTGGACAGCATCGCCGGTTGACCACATTCAGGGAGGATGCCTCATGCGCTCAGTCTCGTTCGGTCTGTTGCTCGTCCTACCCGTCGCCGCTTGCTCCGAACCCGATACACAGGTCCACCCCGCTCAGGTCACCTGGATGGAATGGCCCGCCGAGGTCTCGGCCGCTACACCGTTCACCGCGCGGTTGGTGGGGATCGGCGTTTATTGCGTGCGGATCGTGCGGTTCGTGACAGCCCCGACGGTGGATCAGTCCGCCGTCACGTTTGAGCCGTATTTCTTGCTCGACGGTCCGCCGAACAATTGCCTCCCCGTCCAGGCGGCGACCACCTCCGAGCCGGCATCCATTGTCCCGATCTTTGCTGCCTTCGACACGTCGGCAGGAGTGCCCGGCCTCGCGGCCCAGGTCTCGCGCACGTACGAGATCCGCGCCGGCAGCGACGTGTTAGCCCGGGGCGTCGACGCAGCGCTGCCAATCCGCACGTTCGGCGACGTTACCGTGAGGACCGCGCAGGTAGAGAACGGCCGCATCAACGCCGGCGGAGTGGCGAGCGCAGTGCGCGACTCGCTCGGTTGCGTGACGCTGCGCTCCTACGGCGTCTACCCGGGTTACGTCGTCGAGAATCCGCCGGCCGACACGACGCAGTATCGGACCGCGTTCGTGCGGGGGTACCTCTATGAACCGGTCGCACCGGTTTGTGGGCAGGCCAGAGTCTTCCATCTCGTCACGAGGAACTAACCATGCGCCCAACCTCGTTCGTCCTGTTGATTGTTGCATCCGTCAGTGCTTGCTCCGAACCCGACACACGCATCGAGCCGGCCCAGGTGAATTGGATGGAATGGCCCGCCGAGGTACTGGCGGCGACGCCGTTCACGGTGCGCCTGGTGGGGTACGGAATTGGTTGTGTGGAAGTTGTGAAGTTCGTAACGGCGCCCACGGTCGATCAGTCCTCGGTCACGTTCGAGCCGTACTTCATGCTTACGGGGCAGCCGCAGTTCTGTCGTCAGGTGGACGCCGCTCGTGAGCGCGGCGTCACGGGGTCGCTCCGTCTCATCGCGCCCTTCTTCGACACGCGCGCGGCGGTGCCCGGGCTCGAGGCCCAAGTGCCGCGGACCTACGAGATCCGCGCCGGGACTGACGTCTCGACGACGGACCGGCTCACCGGTGGCGTCCGTCTGCCCATCCGCACGTTCGGCGAGGTGACGGTGCGCAGCGCGGGCGTGGAAACCAAGCACGTCAACGCCGCCGGACTGGCGTACGCGACTCGTGACTCACTCGGCTGTGTGACGCTGTACTCGTACGGCGTCTACCCGGGCTACGTGATCGAGAATCCACCTGACACGACGCAGTATTGGTACGGGTTTGTGCGTGGATACATCTACGAGCCGGTCGCGCCGGTGTGCGGAGAGGCCAAGGTCTTCCATCTCGTGACGCGGAACTGAGACCAAGCGAAAGGAGCCGTCCGATGCGTGTTGTCGCGTTCGCTCTGTTACTCGGCGTTGGCGCATGCGAGAGTGGTCGCATCCTGCCCGTGAGTGTGATTTGGATGGACTGGCCGGCCGAAGTCGCCGCCGACGATCCGTTCCGCACTCGCCTCGTGGTGTGGCAGCCATGTGCGCTGATTCGAGGATTCGTGGCGGCACCGACGGTGGACGCGTCGGCTGTCACATTTGTTCCCTACTTTATCGCCGACAAGAACGAGGTTGCTTGCTTGGGTGGCATCGCAGCGAGCGAGTTACTCGTCACGTGGTCCCTCGACACGGCGGGAATGGCACCGGGTCTGCGGGCAGAAGTCGAGCGCACGTATGAGATGCGCGGAACGGCGACGTCCTGCGCTGTCTGTACGGGGTTCAACTCGGTACCCGGAGCGGCCATCTTCGGTACGGTCACGGTGCGACCGACCCTGCCGCAGGCCAACGCAACGCGGAAGGCCGCAGGGTTCGTGACGGCGCAGCGCGATTCGGCGGGGTGCGTGCGGATGCGCCCGTCAGGGTTGCCGAGCCCGAGTGGCGATCTCGTCGTGGAGAATCCAGTCGACACTGCGGCCCAGTGGTACGGCTTCGTTCAGGGATTCATCTACCAGCCGGCGGCGCCGGTGTGCGGAGCGACCAGAGTGTTTCACCAAGTGCTCCCTCCGGACTAGCGCGCGAGGGGCAGCTCTTCCTGCATGACCGGTAGCCGGTTTCTGTAGCGGTCCACCATTCCATCGTTGACCGCGAAGCCGAAGCGCGCCTGGAGCCGTTTGATGCGCCGGCTCAAGGCGCGCGCGTAATCCCGCGGCGCCGAGCCGCTGCCGACGTAGGCGGCACGGTAGCGGGCGGCGAGGTCGGGGAAGTGCTCGTCGAGCAGCGGCAGGAATCGCTCGCGGATCGCGGGATAGAGCCGCAGCGGGCCCGCATGGAGGAAGCGCGCGCCCGCCTCCCGCGCCGCGCTGAACAGGGCCTCGAGATGGGGGAGATCGTCGGTGATGCCGGGGAGCACCGGCGCGACGATCAAGCCGGCGTTGATCCCCGCCGCCGTCAGCTTCGCCAGACCGCGCAACCGCGCCGCCGGATGCGGCGAGCGCGCCTCGAGGGTCCGCACCAGGTCGGCGTCCACCGTGATCAGCGACACGTAGACCTCGAGCGTGTTTCGCTCGCCGAGCCGGCGCAACACGTCGATGTCGCGCGCCACCAGCGGACTCTTCGTGATGATCCCGATCGACAAACCCTCACACCGCGCCAACCGGCCCAGCACGGTGCGCGTGACGCGAAAGCGCCGTTCGGCAGGCTGGTACGGGTCGGTCGCGGTGCCGATGACGACAGTCTGCCCTTCCGTAAGGCGCCGCAGATCCGTCTCGAGCGCGCCGAGGATTTGCTCCTTCACGAAGATGCGGCGCTCGAAGGCTCTCCAACCGTACTCCTCGTCGGTCAGTTTGCCGGCTTTTTGGGCGCGCTCGACCACATAGCGGTGGGCAAAACGCGCGTAGCAGTAGCTGCAACCGAACTCGCAGCCGACGTACGGGTTGAGGGACCAGAAGTCCATTCCGGTCTGGCTGGGTGGGTTGAGGACCCGCTGCGGCGCGAGGGACAGGAAGCGTGTGCCGCGCAGGCGCTCGTCGAGCACGGGGAGAGGTCTTGCGGGCGACAGGACCGAGAGGAGCGGCAGGCCCAGCTGCTCAGCCACAGCGCGCCCAGCCGCAGTGTGGGCAGATCAGGCACCCGGACTGCGGGACTGCGGGTGATCCGCAATCGGGGCAAGTCTGGGCCAACGTGGTCGGGGAGAGCGCGGGCTTCGCCGGGTGCGAGCGCGGCGGCGCGACAGGGGCTCTCGTGAAGGGTAGTGCGGGCGGCATACGGACACCCGAACATAACCCGAAACCTCCCTCCGGGCAACTACGCCTTCACTGCCCACTTCCTCCAGGCGTAATAGACCGGCACGCCGAGGGCCACGATGATCAGCCCCAGCCCCGCATAGCGCTGCTGCGCGGGCTGGATGAGCAAGTTCACGCACAAGAGGCCCGTGGCGACGATGTACAGCGCCGGGAGCCAGGGGTAGAGGACGGCCTTCACGGGACGCTCGGCAGTGGGGCGGCGACTTCTCAGCATGAAGAGGCCGACGGCGGTAAGCATGTAGAAGAGCAGCGCCGCGAAGATCACGTAATTGAGCAGCTCGCCGTAGGTGCCCGACAGGCAGAGCACACAGGTCCAAATCGCCTGCACCACGAGCGCCACCGCCGGTGTCTTGTACGTGGGGTGCAGCACCGCGGTGGATTTGAAGAACAGATTGTCCTGCGCCATCGCGTAATAGACGCGGGCTCCGGAAAGAATCAGCCCGTTGTTGCACCCGAAGGTCGAGATCATGATGGCAGCGGCCATGATGTAGAGGCCGGGCTCGCCCAGGATCGCCTGCAGCGCGGCGGTGCCGACGCGGTCCTGGGGCGCGTGCGCAATCGCGTCGGCCGGGAGCACGTTGAGATACGCGACGTTCGCCAGCAGGTACAGCACCGTGACGACGAGCACCCCGGTCGCCATCGCAAACGGCAAGTCGCGCTTGGGGTCTTTGAGCTCACCCGAGGCGAACCCGACGTTGTTCCACGCGTCCATCGAGAAGAGCGAGCCCACCATGGCGGCGCCGATCAACGGCAGCACGGCGAGGGTGAGGCCGTCCGCCGGCCAAAAGCCGGCCCCGAAGTTCGCGGCGATCGCTTCGGCGTTGCGGCCGATCGTGATGCCGAGGAGGATCAGTAACGCGAGGGCCGCCGTCTTGATGACCGTGAGCGACGTCTGGATCATGGCGGCGGTGCGCACGCCGCGGACGTTGATCCACGTGAGCACGATGACCGAGATCACCGCGAGGATGCGTTGTGGCGACAAGCCCACCTGAATCGGGCCGCTTCCCAGGTTGATCGTGGTGCCGAGGAAGACGTCGGGAGAGAGCGCCGGGAAGAAGACCGCCGTGAAGCGGGCGAAGGCGACGGCGACGGCGGCGATCGTGCCGGTCTGAATGACGGTGAACAGCGTCCACCCGTACAGGTAGCCGAACAGCGGCGAGATCCCTTCCCGCAGGTAGACGTACTGTCCGCCCGCGTTCGGGAACATCGCGGCGAGCTCGCCGTAGGCCAGGGCGCCCATCAACGTGACGATGCCCGAGACCGCCCAGACGACGAGGAGCAACCCGGGCGTCTGCACCTGGCGGAGGATGTCGGCTGCCACGATGAAGATGCCGGAGCCGATCATGGACCCGACGACCAGGGCCGTGGCGTCGAGCCGGGAGATGGCCCGGACGAACTCGGTGCGGGGAGCGAGAGGAGTGGTCATGGGTTCGATAACCTAGTGGCCGTTTCCGTCCCCCGCTATCTTTGCCCCGCACCCTTCCAGGGGACAACAGCGTGCGCCTCCTGCCGCGTAACGAAGAGTTTTTCGACCTGTTCGTCGATGTCGCCAGCCGCAACAAGGAAGCCGCGCAGCTGCTGCGCGACTTGTTCGAGGCGGCCCCCGACCGCCGAACGCCGATCGTCGAGGCCATCAAGCGGCTCGAGCACGAGGCGGACCAGGTCACCCACGAGGTCGTGAACCGGCTCGACCGCACCTTCATTACGCCCCTCGACCGCGAGGACATCCACCAGCTCGCCTCCGATCTGGACGACGTGATGGACGCGATGGACGGCTGTGCCCGCCGCGCCCAGATCTTCCGGCTGGGCGTCGCCCCGCAAGGGGTGCGCCGCCTGGCGGAGGTCATCCAGCGGATGGTGGCGGTGCTGGCGGAAGCGGTGGGTCGGCTCAAGAAGGGCGACGACGTTATGCGCTTCTGCGTGGAAGCGAAGCAGCTCGAGGAAGAGGGCGACTCCATCTACCACGAGGCGCTCGGCCAGCTGTTCGAGAAAGAGCGTGACGCGATCGAGATCATCAAGTGGAAGGAGATTTACGACAACCTCGAGAACACGCTCGATCAGGCCGAGGACGTCGCCAACGTGGTCGAGTCCATCACGATCAAACACGCCTGATGACCGGGTCCGTCTGGTTCGTCCTGGCGGTCGTCCTCGTCGCCCTCACGTTCGATTTCATCAACGGGTTTCACGACGCGGCGAACTCCATCGCGACGGTCGTGTCCACCCGCGTCCTTTCCCCGACCGCCGCCGTGATCTGGGCCGCGTTCTGGAACTTCGTCGCCGCCTTCGTCTTCGGAACCGCTATCGCGAAGACGATCGGCGGCGGGATGATCGACGTATCGGTCGTCGATGCGACGGTGATCCTCTCGGGCCTCTTGGGCGCGATCATCTGGGACCTCGCGACGTGGTGGCTCGGGCTCCCGACGTCGTCCTCCCACGCCCTGGTCGGCGGCTACGCGGGCGCGGCGGTCGCCAAAGCTGGGTTTTCAGCGATCATCGCCAGTGGCTGGGTCAAGACCCTGGTCTTCATCGTGGTGGCGCCGTTGCTGGGGCTGACGCTGGCACTGCTCCTCACGGTGGCGCTGTCGTGGATGCTCAGACGGTCGCTGCCCCGCTCCGTCGATAAGTCCTTCCGCGTACTGCAGCTCGTGTCGGCCGCTGCGTATTCCCTCGGGCACGGCACCAACGACGCCCAGAAGACCATGGGGATCATCGTCGCGCTGCTCGTCTCGAGCCAGGCGCTGTTCGCCACTTTCCCGATTCAGGCCTTCCACCTCACGTCGGCGAAGGACATCCCCGTGTGGGTGATCCTCGCGGCGCACGCGGCCATCGGGCTCGGCACCATGGCGGGCGGCTGGCGCATCGTGAAGACGATGGGCCAGCGTATCACCAAGCTGTCGCCGTTCGGGGGCTTCTGCGCCGAGACGAGCGGCGCGCTCACGCTGTTCCTGTCGTCGCACTTCGGCATCCCCGTGAGCACGACGCACACGATCACCGGCGCGATCACGGGTGTGGGCGTCGCTCACCGGGTTTCGGCGGTGCGCTGGGGCGTGGCCGGGAAGATCGTGTGGGCGTGGGTGGCGACGATTCCCGCGGCCGCGGGCGTCGCCGGGCTGAGCTACGTGCTGCTGCGGGCGGTGGGCCTCTAGCCTAGAGTTTCTTGAGGTCGATCATCTTCACGCCCCCCGCGTATTCGGTCACGGGGGCGTGCGTGACGTTGGCGAGTTTCTCCATGCTGTCGTTCACGCGCCGTGCCATCGCGATGATGTTCTCGAGTGACTTGACGTCCTCGGGGTGCGTGAGGCGGCCGTCCTGCTCGAGCAGCTGTCCCTCCGCGATGATCGCCGCTAGAGCGTTGTTCACCTCATGCCGGATCGCCACCGCCACCTGCCCCACCACCTCCACCCGCTCTCCCTGGATCGCCCGGTCGTAGAAGACGTGGAGCTGCTCCGACAGCCAACCGACCGAAATCGCGATCGCGCCGTACGCCACGTAGATCGGCACCGTGATCCGCCAGTCTTCGGGCTCGAGGCTCATCGCGACGAGGAATTGGATCGTGGTGAAGAGGACGGTGCCCATCACGAGCCCCGACACCGCCCCGTGCATCCCGTAGTGCAACGAGAGCACAAACGCGGGCACGAGGGTGAGCAGCCAAACCAGATCGCGGTACGGGACTTCCGACGCCGGGACGATCTGTAGTACCACGCTCGGCGCGAGATACGCGACGGCGCAATACAGCCACCAGCGCCGAGGCAGCGGCGGCCGGTAGCTCATGGGGGTGAAGCCGAGCAGATCGAGCAGGTGCTGGCGCAGGCGGTTGTGCACGTCAGTCGACTTTCAGGGTGAGGAGGCGCAACTCGGTCATCTCCTCGATCGCGTAACGGACACCTTCGCGGCCGAGCCCCGAGGCCTTCGCCCCGCCGTAGGGAAGGCGGTCCACGCGGAAGCCCGGAATGTCGTTGCCGTTCACCGCCCCCACGTCGAGCTCCGCATGGAGGCGGAACATCGTCTGGAGGTTAGTCGTGAACACCCCCGCCTGCAGCCCGTAGGGCGATGCGTTCGCCGCGGCGACGGCATCATCGAGCTTGCCATAAGGCGTCACGGTAACGAGGGGCGCGAAAACCTCTTCGCAATTCACCTTCATGTCCTGCGTCGTGTGCAGCAGCACGGTGGGCTCCAGGAACTGGCCGTTCCGCTCGCCGCCGAGGGCGATTTCGGCACCGCCTGCCTTCGCCTCTCCAATCCACCGTTCCACGCGTTCGGCGGCGTCGAGCGAGATCATCGGGCCGACGTCCGTTTTCTCGTCGAGGACGTCGCCGACCTTCAGCTGACCAACTCGTTGAACGAAATCGTCGATAAACTGCGTATAAACAGATTCGTGGACATAGATGCGTTGGGTCGAGATGCACGACTGGCCCGCGTAGGTAAACCCGCCCGCGGCGCAGCGCGTCGCCGCCCAGGCGAGATCGGCGTCGGGCTCGATAATCACCGCGGCGTTGCCGCCCAGCTCCAGGGCGACGCGTTTCGTGCCCGCCTTGGCCCGGATCGCCCACCCGGCTTTGGCGCTGCCTGTGAAAGTGATGAGTCGAACGCGCGGATCTTCGATCAGGATCTGCGCGACTTCGACGTGGCAGGGGACGACGTTGATGCCCCCCGCGGGGTAGCCCGAGGCCCTGACCAGCTCGCCGAGGCGCAGGGTCGTGAGCGGGTCCTGGGGTGGCGGCTTGAGGGTGAGCGTCGCGCCACAGGCCATCGCGGGCGCGATTTTGTGGGCGGCGAGCAGCACCGGAAAGTTGAAGGGCGTGATCGCCGCGATCGGGGAGAGGGGAAACCGCCGCGTCAGTCCGATGCGCCCGGCGCCCGCGGGCACCGAGTCGGCCGGCAGCATCTCGCCGGAGATGCGCGTCGCCTCCTCGGCCGCGTCGCGGAACACGGAGATGGCTCGGTCGAGCTCGAGGCGAGCCTGGGCGATCGGCTTCCCCGCTTCGAGGGCCAGTGTGCGGGCGAGGTCGGTGCGCTCGGAGACCAAGCCATCGGCGACCCTTCGCAGCGCCGCGGCGCGTTCGTAGGCCGGCATGGTGCGGCAGGCGCGCGCCGCGGCGACGTTCGCATTGAGCGCCGAGCGCACCTCCTCCGGCTCCGCGAGCGACACAACGCCGACCTCACTGCCGTCATGCGGCGCGCGGATCACCGCCGTCTCGCGTTCCTTCTGTTTGGTGGTCAATCGGTGAAGAGTCGCCGGAGCGCCCGGTCGGTCTCGGCGAGCGCTTCCTGGAAGTGCTGCATTTCGCCGCCGAACCCGAACCGCAGGAATGACGGCATCCCGAAATGCTCGCCGGGGCAGAGCAGCACGCTGTGCTGGGCGCGCACCTTCTCCACGATTTCGGCCGCGGGCATCGACTGGCGGTAGCGCGCCCAACAGATCGCGCCGGCCTGCGGCGGGTGCCAGGTGAAGGTGTCGCCGAAGCCCTTGAGCCACGCCTCCATCACCGGGTAGTTGGCGTTGAGAATGCGGCGCGTCCGGTCGATCAGCTTTTCGCGGACGCGTGTCTCGAGTGCAACGGCGGCAAGATGATCCGTGGCGCCCGAGGGGCCGATCGTCGTGTAGTCGTGGCGCGCCCAGGTCTCGAGGCTCAACGCCGGCGGCGCGATGATCCAGCCGATGCGCAGCCCCGGCAGTCCATACGCCTTGGACAGGCCGTTCACGATGATCACCTTGTCGTAGGCGCCCCAAAACGACGGCGTCGTCTTGCCGCTGCGCTCGGCGCCCGTATACACCTCGTCGGCGAGGAGCCACGCGCCGACTTCTGCGCAACGATCGACGATCACCTTGCGCGACGCGTCGGAGAGCACGTGGCCGGTCGGGTTATGCGGGTTCGTGACCACGACGAGTTTCGTGCCCGGCACGATGGCGCTACGGATCTCCTCGGCGTATGGCTCCCAGCCTTCCTTCTCGTGCAGCCGGAAGGGCAGGACTTGGGCGCCGAAGTTCTGCGCCAGCCCCCAGCTCTGTTGGTAGTTGGGCTGCATCACCGCGACCTTGTCGCCGGGTTCGACCAGCCGCCAACAGGTGACGAAGTTCGCTTCCGAGCTGCCGGTGGTAACGAGGACCTGGTCGGGCGAGACGCCGGGGTAGAGGGCGGCGATTCGCTCACGCAGCAGGTCGGTGCCGTTCGACTGGCTGTAGCCGAGTCGGACCTCGAGCAGGGGCATCGCCGAGGCACCCGCCAGGCCCAGCAGCTCCTGGATGGAGAGCGGGTGGACGCCCGATTCGGAGAGGTTGAAGCGGACGCGGTTTTCCCAGGTGCTTTGCCAGCGTTCGAGCTCGAAGGGGACGAATTTGGTGGGAGTCATGGCTTGTAAAGCTGCGCTAGTTGCTCGGGTTTCTCCAGCCAGAAATCCGGCGCGAGATCCTCGAGGTGGGAGCGATTGAAGGGCCCCCACAAGACAGCGGCGGTCTTGACGCCGGCGGCGCGGCCGCACTCCAGGTCGTGGCGCGAGTCGCCGATGAACACTGTTCCCTCGGCGTCGGCGTTGAGCAGCTCGAGGGCTTTGAGCACGGGCTCGGGGTGGGGCTTGGGGTGGGTGACGCTGTCGGCGCCGATGATGATTTCGAAGGCCTGCTCGAGGCCCACGAGCTTCAGGCCGCGCCGGGCTCCTCCCACGAACTTGCTGGTGACGAGGCCCAAACGTGTGCCGCTGGCGTGCAAGGCGAGCACCGCCGCCGTAACGCCTTCGTAAGGCTTCGCCAGGGCGTCGTGGTGCGACAGGTTGTACTCCCGATAGGTGGAGACCATCGCGTCGATCTCGGCGGCGTCATCGGTCCAGTCGCGGAATTGCACTCGGAGCGGCGTGCCGAGGCCCTTCATCCAGACGTCGTCGGGGGGGAGCGGCTCGTTGGCGCGGTGAATCTTCATCGTGTGGCGATACGACCGGAGAATCAGCTCGATCGAGTCGATGAGCGTGCCGTCGAGATCGAAGAGGAAGGTGGCGAGGGGCACACTTGGGAATCTACATAAAGAGCCGCAATCAGCTCCACGTCGGCTCCTGCGTCGTCGCTGCTCAATGGTGGCAGCCTCTTGTGCCACTCGAGCAGGTCCCGCACGGCTAACGGCTCGCGGCGCGCCAGGAGGTCGTCCAAGAGCAACTCTTCTCCCACTGTCATCCCCGCTGCGAGTCGCGACACGAGCGCGTCGAGTGCGGCGAGTTGAGGCGCGTCCCCGCGCCGAGCAGCGCGGCGTCCCGCCGAGAGCACCCAAGGGATGAGGCGCCGGGCGAAGCGGTCGCGATCGGTGGCCCGCCAGCGCGCGTCCTGCACGGCGGTAAGCCGCGCTCGAACCAAGGCAGCCGCGGCTTCCACGGCGCGCCCCAAAGCCACCGAGCTGCTAGTCGTGGCTTCGGCTGTGCACGCGTGTACGAGCATGCGAGTCGCCGCGACGGGATCGGCTCGGGCGACGGCACCCTCCACCACAATCGCCTCGACCAGGTCGCCGATGCGGACGATGAGCGCTGTCGCTTGACGCTCGCCCCCGACCGCCGCCCAGGCGCCGACCGGCGCGGCGCCTCCGTCGTGGCGCGCCAGCTCGCTCAAGCGGTCGCACCAGTCGAGTGATGGGGACGCCACCATCGCTCCGCGCGTCGTCTCGACCTGCGCAGACGCGGCCATCACCTGCGCGCGGATCTTGGCGGCAAGCCGCTCTTCGAGGGCGAGAGCCGTCGCCAGGGGCTCGGGCGGCAGGAAGGTCACCGTGGCGATTCCAGCATGGACCGACCCCAGGCGGTCGATGCGGCCCACGCGCTGGGCGAGACGCGCGGGGCTCCAGGGCACATCGTAGTGCACGACTCGTTCGGCGTCCTGGAGGTTGAGCCCTTCGCTCAAGAGGTCGGTCGCGATGAGCAGGTCCGTCTCCAGGGCGGGCGGCGGTGATGACGCGCCCTGCGCCGCCGGCGCGAACGCCCGGAGCACCTCGTGCCGCGTAGCTTCGCCTGCCGCGAACCTCCCGGCGACGCCGAACACGGCGGCTGCCCGGCGGTGCCCCAAGCGTTGGAGGAGATAGCGCGCCGTCGCGCGCGCGTCGGTGAACACGATCGTCTTGCCGTGGGTGGCGTCGAGCAACTCCTCGAGCGCATCCGCCTTGGGATCGCGCGCATCGGCCGCGAGCACCCGCAGGCGCGCCAGCTCGCGCCGGTCACCGGCGGTCGCCGGAGATCCACCGTGCTCCAACAGGATCGGGAACAACACGAGCTGGACGTCGGGTGCTTCGGTGCGCGGAAAGCAGCGGTGGAATTCGCGGGGCGAGAGGCGCCGGCCGTCGGCCGCGGCCCGCTCGACGAGGTCCAGGTACGCCTCGTGACGGGCGAGGCTGGCCCGGAACGCAGGCAGGCTCGACGCCAGGCGTCGGAGCAGCATGAGCCTGAGCAGCGGCGCCGCGCGGCCACCACTAGCGAGACGGCGCACGCCCGTCACCAGCGCCTCCAACACACTCGTAGGCGCGGGACCCGCGCGGATGGGCTCGGCGTCGGTGCGCAGCGGGAACGACAGCGCGACGGGCCCACTCGTGTATCCGTCGCGCACGCGGGCGCGGCTGCGCGACACCACCAGCCGCGCCACCGCGGCGGCAATGCTCGGTGCGTCGATCTCGCCCAGCGCGGCCCGGCGCAACGACGGCACGCCGATCGCGGCGAGGGCGTGGTCGCGCAGGAATAGCCGCAGGAGATGCAGGAGATCGGCCAACCGATTGTGGACCGGTGTAGCCGTGACGAGCAGCACGCGGGCTCCGACGACGAGGCGGGCGAGGGCGCGATGCCGGTTCGTGTCCGGATTGCGGAACCGGTGGGCTTCATCAACGACAAAGAGGCGGTAGGGGGCGGTAGAAGGCGGTAACGGGCGGTAATGTTGCGCGCTCAGGGATTCGTGCGTCAGGATCGGGGCTTCGACGCCAAAGCGGTCGAGCAGTGCGCGCCATTGGGGAACGAGCACGGCGGGCACGACGAGAGCGAAGCGCTCGTTGCGCGCGAGCACGACGGCGAGGGCGACGTACGACTTACCGAGCCCTACGGCGTCCGCGAGGAGCGCCCCGCCGTGCCGCGTGAGCATCGCGCGCAACCGCTCGGCGGCCGGGATTTGGTGCGGCGCGAGCCACGGCGGCCACGCCTCCGGGACCTGCGCCGCTTCGAGCGCCGGCCCGTCGAGCAGCGCGCGCGCGGCGCGGGCCGCGACCGCGCGCGGCGGCGCCTCGCCCTTCCCGGCGCGCGGCTGGAGCGCGACGGCGAGCGGCTCGGGGACCGGGACGAGACTCTCAGCAAGGATCGAGTGCACGGCGGTCGCGATCGTCGAGCTCGAACGAGTCTGCGACGGCGTCGTCGGCGGGCTCACGACGGTCGCCGAGGGCGGCGAGCACCGCCCAAACGGGTGAGCCTGCGGGCGGTATCGGCAGGTCGCGCACGGTGCGCGCGTTGAAGCGGTGGAATCCGCCGCGGGCGGGGTCGGCGACAAGGCGCGCCAGCGCGGTGAGCCAGCGCGAATTGAGCAACGCCGCGAGACCAACTGACTCGTCGCGATCTCGCGTCACAATGCCGTACACCGTGTTGAGCGGCACGATGGCCGGCTCGGGGACCGCGGCGGCGAGCCGCCGCCCGAGGTCGGGCCACAGAACCCGATGCTGCGCGCGGGCGAGCCCGGTGCGAAACACTTGCCAGGGTGCGCCGGCCCGGTAGTCGGCGCGGCGGCGCAGCCGGTCCACATGAGGCGCGAGATGTGCAGCCACAGCCGAAGGCAAGCGCGGCAAGGGCCGTCCGTCGGCGTCGTGGGTCCAGAGCAGGTGGAGCCGCGCGTCGCAACGCCACGCCCCGAGGTCGCGGCCCCGCACCGCGGGTCGCGTTCCGGCCGATGCGTCGGGCACGAGAAACACGTCGTCGGCGCCGGTCTTCACGCCAAGCTGCGGCGTCCAACGGTCCCCGACGGTGGGGAAGGCAGCGCGCAGACGACGCGCGACGCGGTCTGCGTCGGGAACGAGGATCCAGGGACCCTCGGCCTGGAGCAGGCGTTGCGGGACGCCGGGCGCTCCGGGTTTGGGTCCGAGCGCCGTCGCGGTGGTTTCGAAACCCGTGGCGTCGCCTCGGGCCGCGACGAGGGCCATGGGATACACCGCGGCGGCGAAGGCTCGGGCCGCAGGCTCAGTGAGAGGCGCGGCGCGCGCGATCTGCGCGCGGTGGGACAGGTGTTGGCGCAGTGGCTCGGCGTAGCCGCTCGTGGCGAGCTTGGCCGGGACAAGCAGCGCCACGACGCCACCGGGACGAACCAGCTCGAGGGCCCGCTCTGTGAACGCGACCGCGAGGTCGGGAAGATGCGCGAAGCCGTTCGCGGCCCCCGCGGACCGCCAGCACGAGTAGCGGGCCGCCAGCGTCTCTCGCACCCGCGCCGGCAGGCGCTCCGCGCGCACCCACGGTGGATTCCCCGCGACCACGTCGAAGCCGCCGCGTTGCGCAACGTCCGCGAAGTGCGCTTCGAATGAGAAGAAGGGCACCGCGCCGTCCCGCTCCAGCTTCCGGCCCGCGGAGCGAAGGTCCCGCAGGCTCGCGCGCGAGCGGGAAAGCCGGAGCCGCTCCGGGGGCCCCAGTCCGCGGCGGCGCCCGAAGAGGTCGCGATCCTTGGCGACGGTCAACAACTCCCCGATCGCTCCTTCGAGGCCCGCGGCCGCCTGAGCGAAGAGCCGGCGCGCCAGCGCCACTTCCGCGCGCCCGAGCTCTGCCTGGGCCGCACGCTTGGCGGGGCCCGCGAGGTCGAACAGAGTCCGGCGCGCAGCGGCGAGCCGGCGGACCTCGGGCCCGCCGATTCGGAGTCCCCGCCCACCCAAGGACCCCGCGAGCGCGAGCGGATCGAGCAGCGCGTCGCCTTGGCGGACGTGGCCGTCGAGATTCGGAAGGGGAGCGACGGCGTCCAGGTCCACGGTGTCGTCGTCGGCGACCAGCGCTAGCCAAAGCCGCAGCTCGGTGAGGCGGACAGCCGTGGGCGTCAGATCGACGCCGAACAGTGAGTGAGCCAGCACGTCGCGCTTCACGGCGTGGGCGGGGCCCTCGCCGGCCGCGCACCGCAGCGCGACCAACTCGCCCAGCGCTCCGAGCAGAAACGCTCCCGATCCGGCTGCGGGATCGAGTATGGTGAGCGTCCGCAGGTCGGGAGCGGGTTTGGGCGGGATGCCCTCGTAGATCCAGCGGGCGGCTGCCGCCGAGCCGAGGCCCAGTCGACTCACCAGCGCGGCCTCGAGCCCGGCGCGCACGATGTCGCGCACCAAAGCGGCGGGCGTGTAGTAACTGCCGCTCGCGCGGCGTTCGGTCGGGTCCATCACGCCCTCGAATACGCGGCCCAGCATATCGGGGGCGACCAGCTCGCCCGCGTCGTCTTCTCGCACCGAGAAGTGGAATCGCTCGAACAGATCGTCGAACGCGTCGCGCCAATCGGCGTTACTCCAGATTGCGGGACTGTGACGGCGTTCGAGAGCCGTCGGCTCGAAGAGTCCACCGTTTAGAAACGGTACCCGGCCGAGGGCACGCGCCCTCGCGCCACGTTTGGCCACCGGGCGGTTCAGGACACCGAAACAGAGGGGATGCAGAAAGACGCGGTGGAAGTGCAGTTGCCGGGTGAGGGCGCTCTGCAGCAGTCGGGGCAGGTACCGATGGTCGCCGTCGAGCCACCCCTTTGACTGCACGAAATAGAGGAAGAGCACACGCGTGAGCGCGGTGAGGGCCAGATCATGCCGTTCGATGCGGCCATGGGGAACGGTCAGGCGATCGGTGAGGCGGTCGAGGGTCTGGCGGAAGGCGCGAAAGAAGCGAGGTGTGACCCCTTCGGTCGCCAGCGCTTCACCGATGCGCAGGCTGAGGGCGAGGGCTGACTCGCCGGCCGTTGGGGCGAGCCGCTCGAGAGTCGGGATCGTCGCGACCGCGACGCGGAGGGTGGGCAAGCCGGCGGCGCACACGAGGCGCCGCGGGCTGCCACCGAGCGCGCACGCCAACCCTCGCTCGGCTCCGGCGGCGAGGCGGCGCGCGGCGGCCCGCGCTGCACCCTCCGGGTCGGCGGCTTCGAGCCCGAATACCCGGAATGCCTCATGCCGCGCGACGAGCGCCGCATGGGTCACACCGGCCGTCCGCGCCGCCTCTTCGCCGAGCCAGGGCCCGGGTGGCACGATTTCCCACGCCGCGTCGTACCCGAGCACGCGAAACAGGTCGCGGAGATCGTCGATCTGCTCGGTGCGGGCGAGAACTTCCCGCAACACCACGGGCCCCTTTAGCGAGAGGGACTAACGTGGTGCTGGATGGCTCTGGCTTAGGTACCTGGATCGTGCGGGCTGGTGCGGATTAATGCGTGCGCGGTACGCCGTACGCCGTGCGCGGGAAGGCTGCCCGGCGCACGGCGCACGGCGCACGGCTCACGTAGCCTTTCTCAGCTTGATCTCCCCATTTACCGTCGAGAGGCTCAGCGACCGCCCCCCCGAGCCGATCGTGCCGCGCATCTTGCGCGGGCCGAAGCGTCCCGTGACCGTCAACGGATAGTCCGTCACCAGGTCGCCGTTCACCGTCGACGCGCGAACCTCAGTGCTCAGGCTCGCCGGCAAGATCAACGTGATCCCGCCGTTCACGGTGCTGAAATCCAGCTCGTCGGTCCAGTCGGCACGGCCCATCTCGACGTACACCGACCCATTCACCGTCGACGCCTCCGCCAAGCCGGTCGTGGTGACGTGCACACTCCCGTTCACCGTGCTGGCTTTGACGTTGGCCCTGAGTCCCGTCGCGGACATCTCGCCGTTCACCGTCCGGCCCGCGAACTCCACGCCGGCGGGGATCCGCACCTCGAAATCGACGGTCACGTCGTTGTCTTCAGTGCTCGAATGCCACGAGTTCCCCACTTCGCAGATGTTTTCCCTGCGGGCGCGGCGCGGCGTGGGATAGACGGCGCAAATCGTCACACCGCCCTCGTGCTCGATGACTTCGATCTTCACATCCTCGGGATCGGAACGGCGACCATGCTTGGCCCATATCACCTCGGCTTCGGCTCCCGTCGCCGCCACGGCGCGCACGTCACCGTTCACGCCCTTCACTTCGATCCGCTTTCCGGCGGCGAGGCGGCCGTGCCAGCGAAGGTCCGGCGTCTGTGCAGCCACGGGTAACGCGCTGAGCGCGACGGCGGCCAGAATGAGCGTTGCGACGGTGGTGCGATGCATGGTCAGTTCTCCTCGTGGTTTCTGTTTCTATTCTTGTCCTTGTGCTGCATCCGCTCTTGGATCTCCGAGGGACGGCGCAGCTGGATGTCACCCTGGAACGATTCGGCCTCCATGCGCGCGCTTCCCGAGCCGAGCTTGAAGGTGTAGCGATGACCCCGATCGGTGCGCTGCAGCGGAAGCGGGAAGCTCGCGTCGATGTCGCCGTTGGCGGTCGCGACCGAGATGGTGACGCTCGCTCCCTCCTGCACCGACACTGTGATGTCACCGTTGTGCGAGTTGAATGTGTAGGTGCCGCCGTCGGTGATGGTGCCTTCATACAGCACGTCGCCGTTGATCGTGCTCGCCTCCACGCTCGACGACTTGACGCCCGTGAGCGTCACGTCGCCGTTCGTCGTCTCGGCTTTGATTTGGCCCGAGACGTTCGAGAGCTCGACGTCCTCATTGACGGAGTTCACCTCGATACGGCCCGTAGCGTCCGCAAGTGTCACGGACCCCTGGATCGAGTGGAGTGTGATGATGCCGCTGCCGCCACGCACGTCGATCTGGCCGTCCACGGTCTCGGCGCTGATCGCCCCCTTCACGCCATCCACCTGGATCTCGGTATACGTCCCGCCCAACGTCAGGGCCATGTCCTGTGGGACGGTGAGCTCGAAGTCCACGACCGAGGGCGCGCCCATGCGGCTGCTCGCCTTGACTGTCACTGTGTTCCCCACCAGCGACACCTCGATGCGACCGCGGCTACCATGCTCGGCGTGCACCTTCACCCGGTTCTGATTCCAGGCGTGGACGACGATCGCGCCCCCGAAATTGTTGACCGTAAGGCTCGCGCCGGCCGGTACGGCAATCGTCGTATCGGTTTGCCCTTGCACCGGGGCCAGCGAGGCCAGAACGGCGGCGGCGAAAAACGTCACCATGTTTGTCTATCCTCTCTTAGGACTGCGCCGTTGCGATCGCGTTGACGCGCCGCAACAGCTCCAGCTTCCGCCGCATTGTGTCGGCGAGATGGAGATTCAGGTAAGCGTTCCCGGGATCAGCATCGAGGGCAATGCGCGCCTGCGAAATCGCCCGGTCGATCAACGCCAGGTTCTCGCGCACCACCCGTACCGTCGCGGTATCGAGCCGGCCTTCGTTGCGCGTCAGCGCCTTCTGCAGGTCGGCGATGGCGGCGTCGGTACGGTTCCACATCTTGTTGTTCACCACGTGAAACAGCGTGTCTTCCGACGTGAACTGTCCGCCGCCGGCAGTCCGCGTCGGCTGGTTCAGCGCGACCCACATGCCGCCGGCCGAGAGCACCACCAGCGCGACACTCGCCGCGATGAGCTGCGGCACGTTGAAGCTGAAGCGGCGCGAGCGGATAACCCCGGGCCGCCCGCCCGGGGTCAGCCGCGCATGGATGCCGGGCCAGAGATCCGCCTTAGGAGCGCGATCGTGGATGGACCGGGCGCGCACGACGACCTTGCGCAGCTCCTCGAGCGTCGCGCGGCAGTCCGCGCACGTCGCGAGATGCGTCTCGAGCGCCGTTCGCTCTTCGGTGGTGAGCTCGCCGTCCACGTAGTCGGAGAGCCGGTCAGTCCATTTGTCGTTCATTGATCCAAATACCTCCGCAGCGCCATCCGCGCATGATGCAGCTGCGATTTCGAAGTGCCCGGCACGACACCGAGCATGCGCGCAATCTCTTCGTGGCGATACCCTTCCACGTCGTGCAACACGAACACTTGCCGGGCTCCATCGGGGAGGTTGGCCAGCGCCTCCTCGAAGTCCATCGCGACCTCCGGCGTCTCGCGCCGGCCCGACACATCCTCGAGCGGGTCTTCGCCCGCGTGAAACCGTCCCCGTTCGACGCCCAGCGTCTTGCGCCGGGCCAGGACCACGTTGACCGCGAGCCGATGCAGCCAGGTCCCGAACGCCGACTCGCCACGGAAGGTGTGCAGCTTCTCCCATGCCCGGACGAAGACGTCCTGCGTCAGGTCGTCGGCTTCATCCGCGTCGAGCATGCGGCGCACGAGGCTGTGAACGCGGTTGACGTGCGTGCGGTACAGCCGCTCGAACGCACTGGCATCACCGCTCGCGGCGAGTGCCGTGTCTACCGCTTCTGCGTCCGCCAATGTTGCCGGCTCGTCTCGGGTCAGAGGTACCTCAAGGGTATGTCTGGCCATGCACGGGATTGGATAGCCGCCTGCTGTAGAAGGTTGTAGGACAGTAGATTAAGCCGCCAATGACCCCCCCTGAAACGCTGGCGGTACTCGCCGTGGGTGGCCTTCTGGGCCTGCGCCATGCCTTTGAGCCTGACCACCTTGCGGCTGTGTCCACCCTGGCTACCCGTCAGGGGAGCCTTTGGAGCGCGGCCCGTCTGGGCCTCGCGTGGGGGGTGGGCCACACGGCGACCGTGGGTGCCATCGTGGTGCTCATAGGGGCCTTGGGCATGCGTCTCCCGCCCTCCAATTGGCCTGCGGCGGAGTTGGTGGTCGCCGTATTGCTCGTGGTGCTGGGTGGAGCGGTGATCTGGCGCTACGTGCGCGGGCGCTGGCACATGCACGTCCATGCCCACGAGGCGGAGCGCCACTTCCACCTGCACAGTCACGCGCGCGAGGAGGGCCACGGGCATTTCCATCCGTCCAGCGACGCCGGTCGCTCGTTGGCGTTCGGCATCGCGCACGGGTTCGCGGGGAGCGGGGCCATCGCGGTGCTGCTCGTCGCGGCGGCGCCCACCAATGCGTTGCGCCTCGCCTACTTCATCGCGTTCGGCGCTGGAACGATCGGCGGCATGCTGGTGGTGTCGCTGGCACTCGGGGCGGTGGTGCGGGTGGCCGCTGAACGAGGCGCCCGTTGGGCTACGGCGCTGCACCTGGGCTCGGCGGTGGTGAGCGTCCTCGCCGGTGTCGTGCTGGCGCAGCGGGTCGTGTTCGGCGGGTAGGTCTTAGTCGGCGTTTACCTCTGATGACTGCCGCTGCCGCGGTACGTCCGCCCGCGCCACTCGACCTTGCGCTTTCCCCGCCAGGCCGAGCGGATCATGATCAGCGCCACCATCACAGCGCCGAGCGGGTAGAGCAGCGCGTATTGGATTGGGCCGCGCTCGCCGGCGTAGATGCCGATCCACGTGGCGAGTGACGCGACTGTCGCGATCGCGGCGAAGTCCCAGCCGTTCACCGCCCACAGGATGGGCGGGGCCACCCACAACAGAGCGGGCATCCACATGACGTAGGGGAGCAGGGTGCGAATCCACGGGACCGGGGGCGCCATGAGGGGCGCGCCGATCGCGAGGTTCTTCGACCACCCCGCGACGATCTCTCGGAGCGAGCCGTACATACGGGTGCGCATGTCGTGAATGGCGTGTGCCAGGAAAATGTCGCGCCCAGCTGCGACATAACTCTGGGCAAGCATCACGTCGTCGGCGACCGAGAACTTCACCGCCTCGTGCGTACCGACTCTTTCGTACGAGCTTCTCGTGACGAGGATGAACTGGCCGTTGGCGATGGCATTCCACGGAATGCGGGTACGGTTGAGGCGGCGCAGGTCACCGACCCGCGCCTGCAGCGCGAGAAAGACGTGCGGCTGGATGAGCCGTTCCCAGAACGTCACCATCTCTTGCCGGGGAATGACGGAGAACAGGTCCACCCGCTCGGTCGTGAGGGCGGTGACGGCGCGCGCGATCAGCTCCGGCTCCTGCTTCGTGTCGGCGTCGGCGAAGAGCAGCAGCTCCCCGCGCGCCACGCGGTATCCCTGCACCAATGCCCACTGCTTCCCGAACCATCCTGCCGGCAGCTCCTCACCGCGAACCAGACGGACGCGTCCCCCGATCGCTTCGACCAGGTCGCCGGTGCCATCGGTCGAGCGGTCGTCCACGACGATCACTTCGATGTTGGGATAGGTCGCGGCCAGAATGGACCGAACGCAGCGCTCGATGTTGCGGGCTTCGTTGCGCGCGGGGACGATCACGGAAATCAATGGACCGCTGGTCGCGGGCGCGTAGTCCCGCAGCTGCGGCCGGCGAGTGGCGTAGCTGGAGAGGATGACGAGAAGCACCAGGATCCAGGGTGACGCGAGGAGCCAGGCGCTCAACGTCATTCCCGCGGTTCGCCGCCTTCGAGCGCGGGGACCACCACGGCCCCGGTCAGATGCCCGACCACGTTGGTCATCGTGCGGAACATGTCGGGGATGCGGTCGAGTCCCATCAGGATGCTCATGCCGGAGATCGGGAGCCCGGTGGCAGTGAACGCGGGAAGGAGGCTCAAGACGCTGGCTGCAGGAACGCTGGCGACGGTCAGCGAGGCGAGGAAGACCGCCGCGTAGGCCGTGAACATCTCGCTGAAGCCGAAGGGAATCCCGTACAGCCGCGCGATGAACAGCACCGCGATGGCCTGATACAGCGCGCTGCCGGCGCGATTGACGCTGGCGCCGAGAGGCAGCGCGAAGCCCGCGATCGAACGCGGGATGTGCAAGTCGCCTTCGGCGGCCTGGAGCATGGTCGGGAGCGTCGCGAGCGATGACGTGGTCGAGAAGCCCATCATCATCGACGGGAACGCGGCTCGAATGAACTTTCCCGGCTCGAGCCGCGCCATGACCGCCACGGCGGGGATGTAGACGGCGCTGATGAAGATGACAACGCCCAGGATAACTGCGGCGATAAACCATCCCATCGCCTTGACGACGTCCCACCCCTCTCTTGCTACGATCGGGGTGACGAGCGCGAAGATGCCGATGGGGGCGATCAACAGCACCCAGTGGACGATCTTGATCAAGGCCTCGGTCCCGGCGTCGGCGAGCTCAATGAGGCTGGTACGCTTGTCTTCGGGTAGGCCTGCCGCGGCCACGGCGAGGAAGGTGACGAACACGACCACGGGCAGGAGGTTTCCGTCCACCGCGGCTCTGACTGGGTTCGAGGGGATCATTTCGACGATGAAGCGTGCCCCGGTTGGCATGTCTTCCGCCGTCTTCTGGATGGAGCTCGTATCCGCCACGGCTGCCGCCTGCAGCGCCGCCTGTCGCTCCGGTGACACAACGGCGCGTGGGAGCACGATCGAGCCGACGAGGAACCCGATCGCAATCGCCACGAGTGTCGTGCCCCAGAAGAACGCGAGGGTGCGGACGAGCAGGCGGCTCACGCGGCGCAGGTTGCCGAGCCGCGCGATCCCGGTGAACAGGGCGGTCGCGACGAGGGGAATCACGACCATCGACAGCAGGTTCTGAAACAGCGTGCCGATGGGCCGGATTGCCTGGGCGGCCCGCACCATCTGCGGGTACCCGGCGTCCGCCAGCCCCGCGGCCACGAGCCCGAGGAGGAGGCCGGCGGCAAGGGCAATTCCCATCCACAAGTGGCTTCTCATCGAACCTGCGCTATAATACCGGGCACCGATTGCCGGAGGAACGTTTGGCACACGCGCAGACGACGACCCCGAAGTGGGCCCTCATCCTGGGCGCCTCGAGCGGGTTCGGTGAAGGGGCCGCTCGGGCCCTCGCGAAGGCGGGGTATGATATCGCCGGGGTCCACCTCGACCGCAAGGCTGGCATGGACCACGTGGCCGAGATCCGGCGCGATATCGAGGCCATGGGTCGCAAGACCCAGTATTTCAACGTCAACGCCGCGGACGAGGAAAAACGCAACGAGGTCCTGGCGGAGCTGGCGAAACAGAAGCTCAACGTCGCGGTGCTGCTGCACTCGCTCGCCTTCGGCACGCTGAAGCCCTACATCGGCGACGACGTTCTGAATAAGCCCAACATCGACATGACCCTCGACGTCATGGCCCACTCGCTGGTGTACTGGGCGCAGGGCGTGGTCAAGCACGGCCTGATGGGGAACGGCGGGCGGATCTTCGCGATGACCTCCTCCGGCTCGACGCGCGTATTCGCGACCTACGGCGCCGTTTCGGCCGCCAAAGCGGCGCTCGAGTCGCACTGCCGCCAGCTCGCGCTGGAGCTCGCGACCAAGGGCATCGCTGTGAATGCGCTGCGCGGCGGCGTGACCGATACGCCGGCGCTCCGCAAGATTCCTGGGAACGAGAAGCTCATTGAGATCGCCACGCAGCGGAACCCGCACCACCGGCTCACCACGCCGAACGATCTGGGCGGCGCGATTCTGGCCCTGTGCCACCCCGGTGCCGACTGGATCACGGGCAACGTCATCAACGTGGACGGCGGCGAGGAGATCTCGGCATAACGCTGCAGGAAGCCCGGCGCGCGTTGAGTGGCTACCGCGCGAAGCCGGTCCAGATCGAGCCGGGGATGATCCCCGCGGCGGTGGCGGTGTTGTTGCATGACAGTGCTGAGGGCATCGAAGCGCTGTTCATCCATCGCGCCGAGCGCCCCGGCGACACCTGGTCGGGGCAGGTTGCGTTTCCCGGCGGGCGCCGCGATCCGGGAGACGTCGACCTCCGCGCCACCGCGATCCGCGAAACCCGTGAAGAAATCGGTATCGATCTGACGGCCGCCGAGGCCCTCGGCGTGCTGGACGACATGTATCCCCGGACGCCTGTGTTGCCCCCCGTCGTCGTTCGGCCATTTGTGTTTGGGCTCGTCCAGCGGCC
>Ga0209382_10002328_pt1 | contig 27908 bp, 27 predicted proteins | sample SoiMetdeltSBSDD5_FD_187599 | JGI IMG/M metagenome (GOLD analysis project Ga0209382, IMG submission 187599) | Bulk soil microbial communities from a Populus tree surrounding site in Tennessee, USA - Soil MetaG P. deltoides SBSDD5 (SPAdes) (version 2) | ecosystem: Environmental > Terrestrial >... | reverse complement strand
GCCGGAACTTCACGATCGAGTAGATCATCACGCCGAACACCGCGATCGCGATCACCACGCAGACCCACAGGATCAGCATGTGCAGCGCGTGGATGCGGCGGCTCAGCTCCGTGACGCCGACCGGCATGTTCAGCTCCCAGGCCGCGAAAGCCGCGGCGGGCAAGCTGGCCAGGACCGCGGCCAGTGCGCATTTGACGATCTTCACCATTGACGCGAGTGCTCCAATACACGGCCGCAATTCGACGCCACGCTCTGTTTGTTGTTAAAGCGCGGGCGGTTCGTTCGTATTCCCCACCAGTTGTTTGAGACGGGCGGCCAGAGTGCGGCGCTCGTCTTCCGTGAGAAACCTTCCCACTTCGCAGGCCGCGCCGCGCGACTCGAGCTCGAGCCGGCTCGGGTGCAGGGCCGTCGAAGGGGCGTGGAGTTTAACCTTCGACCCATGTCGAGGAAATACCAAGAAATGTTCGCCGGCCGGGCCGGTGCGCCGAATCGTGATGGACTGTGCGTCGAGCGCGATCGTTTCGCGCTTGCTGCCTTCCCTCATTGACGCCTGCACGGCCCAGGCGAGCACAGCGATTTCCAGGGCCGCGAACAGCAGTACGGGCCACATTCCCTGCAGCGCGTAGATCGCAGCGACGGCCAACGTCGTCGCGCCGACGATCGCCACGAAGACGCGCGCTCCCCTGGGAGTCAGCGAGCAGCGGGGCGTAAGCTCGATCAATGTATCTTGAATCATCGGAGCAATTTTTCCCGGCGACAGCTCCGCACCGTGTAGTGAAACTTAATCTTTGCGACGCGAACGCAAGCGTTCCAACGGCACCAGAACTTCGTCGCCTGCGCGCCGCGATTGGCGCTCGCCCACCGACCATGCATGGCCGTGGATGACCTCAACGCTGATGCGCAATGGCCCGTTCCTGCCCAGCTCCTCACTGCGTGACCGCACGACCGCGCCGCGCTCGCGACCGGTGAGGCCGCGCGGCCGACCTTGCGCGATGTTGCGGGCGCCACTGCCACGAATCTCGCGCAGCAGCGTCGGCAAATCGCGGTACGTGACCGTCAGCCGTTCCGTGTCCATGACCGGCTCCGCGAATCCCGCGCGCAGCAGCGCGTCGCCGAAGTCGTGCATGTCGATGAAGCGATGCACGTGAGTGAAAGGATCGACGCCGCGCCACAGATCGCGCACTTCCTTCAATGTATCGGGCCCGAGCGTCGTGAACGTGAAAAGTCCCTTGGGCCGCAGCACGCGCGCGACCTCTGCGAACACCGCGTCGGGGTCATGGCACCACTCGAGCAGCAGGTTGCTCAACACCAGGTCGAACGACTGGGTCCGCAGCGGCAGACGATGGGCATCGGCGCACACCGCTGAGAATCGGCGCAGGAAACGCTGCTGGCTTGCGCTCTCGCGCAACATCGCCAGCGATGAGTCCAGGGCAACAACCTGCGCGCCAGAGTAGCGGCGCTTCAGCTCGCGGCTGGCGTGACCGGTCCCGGCGCCGAGGTCGAGCACAGCTGTCGGCTGAAGTCGCACGATGTCCAGCCGCTCGAGCAGGCGTGCGCGAATTTCTCCCTGCACGGCCGCGGCTGCGTCGTACGTGCCGCTGGCACGATCGAACGAGCGCCGCACGACGCGCGGGTCGAGAAAGAATTCATCCGACATTCCACGGATGTTATCCGCTCTCGGCCACCTTCATCCGCTGGCCGCCCACGCCGCGCATGTGCTGCTCCGCGCGGATCCCGAGCTGCTCGAACAGCCCGCGGTCGTGATGCTCGGTGGGGTTTTCGGTCGTGAGCAGCTTCTCGCCGTAGAAGATCGAATTCGCGCCTGCCAGGAAGCACAGCGCCTGCGTCTCGTCGCTCATTTCGCTGCGCCCGGCGGAGAGCCGCACGTACGAGGCCGGCATGAGGAGCCTGGCCACGGCGATCACGCGCACGAAGTCGAGGGGCTTCGGCTTCTCTGCGCCATACAGCGGCGTACCGGGAACCTGCACGAGCTGATTGATCGGCACACTTTCGGGATGCTGCGGCAGCGTTGCCAGCGTGTGCAGCAGCTTCGCGCGGTCGAGCTCGTCCTCGCCGAGCCCGAGAATGCCGCCGCAGCACACGTTGATGCCCGCGTCCCTGACGGCCTGCAGCGTGTCGAGCCGATCCTGGTACGTGCGTGTCGTGATGACCTTGCCGTAGTGACTCTCGGACGTGTCCAGGTTGTGGTTGTAGTAATCGAGCCCGGCATCCTTCAGCTCGCGCGCTTGCTCGGGCGTGAGCATGCCGAGTGTTGCGCAGGTTTCCATGCCGAGTGCGCGCACCTCTTTGATCATCGCGGCGATCTGCGTCAACTGCTTCGGCTTCGGGCTGCGGTATGCGGCGCCCATGCAGAAGCGCGTCGCGCCGTTGGCGCGCGCGATGCGCGCCTTGGCCAGCACTTCTTCGATGTCGAGCAGCGGCTCGGACTTCAGCCCGGTCTCGAAGCGGATGCTCTGCGAGCAGTAGGCGCAGTCCTCGGGACAGGCACCGGTCTTGATCGACAGCAACGTGCTGACCTGAATTTCGTTCGGATCGAAGTTGGCGCGATGCACGCGCTGCGCATGGAACAGCAGGTCGGCGAATGGCAGCGCGAACAGCTCGCGCACTTCCGCGAGCGACCAATTGGTGCGCACTTCGCCGAGACGCGCGAGCAGGTGATTGGCCAGCGAGCGTTGCGTTTGGGTCATGAAATGCCTCGTTATCCGTACGCTGCCCACGGTGCGGCGGCGGCACACTGACTGTATGCCGTGCGCCACTCATTTCTGTCAACCGCGTCTCCAGCAGTTGGTTGACAGGAGCCGCCGCTGGCTCGCGCAGGCGTTGTGGCCGACGAGCTGCATCTTGTGCGGCGCTGCGGGCGACGAGGATATCGATCTATGTCGCGACTGCGCAGCAGATCTGCCGCGCAATGAGCCTGCTTGCAGCGTACCGCCGTTTCGCAACGCCTTCGTCCCGTTCCGCTACGCCTATCCGCTCGATCATCTCGTGCAAGGACTGAAGTTTCGCAACGAGCTGGCGTGCGGCCGAGTGCTCGGGCAATTGTTCGCGGGCTGCTTGCTCGCGCGCGGCGAGCCGTTGCCGGCAGCGATCGTTCCGGTGCCGCTCGCGCTGCGTCGCTATCGCCAGCGTGGTTACAACCAGGCCATCGAGTTGGCACTGTCGATCCGACGCATCACCGGCATAGCAGTGAGAGCGGACGTGGCGATCCGGCAGCGCGAGACGCTGGAGCAGGCGGGACTCGACCGCAAAGCACGACGTCGGAATGTGACCGGCGCGTTCGCTGCGGTGGCGCCGCTGCGAGTCCGTCACGTCGCAATTCTCGACGACGTAGTTACGACCGGCAGCACCGTGCGCGAGCTTGCAGACGTGTTGCAGCGTGCGGGTGCAGAGCAGATCGAAATCTGGGCGATCGCCCGCACGGAGCTCAGCGGTTGAAGAGATATTCGAGCAGGATGCCGATGAACACCGACATGCCGAAGTAGTTGTTGTTGAGAAATGCGCGCACGCACTGCTCCGGCTTGCGCTCGCGGATCAGCAGCTGTTCGTATAACGCGAAGATCGCCGCGCCGGCGAGCCCGACCGCATACCACAGGCCCAGCTGCAGCTCGCGGCCAGCGAGCCACAGCGCGAACAGGCTCATCAGCTGCATGATGCCGACGATGAAGCGGTCCGCGTCGCCGAACAGGATCGCGCTCGAGCGAATGCCGAGCTTGCGGTCGTCCTCGCGGTCCGCCATCGCGTACATCGTGTCGTAGGCCATCGTCCACAACAGCCCGGCCAGGAACAGTACCCACGCGAGCCGCGGCGGCATCGTTCCGGTCTGCGCCGCGAAGGCCATCGGCACCGACCACGTGAACGCGACGCCGAGATAGAACTGCGGGATCGGGAAGAACCGCTTCATGAACGGATACGTCACCACCAGCAACGCGCCGATCAGCGTCAGCAGCTGCGTGAGCCGGTTCAGCGTCATCGCGAAACCGAGCGCGATCAGCCCGAGGCCGGCACAGAGTGCGAGTGCTTCGACGGGATCGATCTGGCCGGTGACGAGCGGGCGGTTGCGCGTGCGCGCGACGTGCTTGTCGAAATTGCGGTCGGCGAAGTCGTTCATCGCGCAGCCGGCGGAGCGCGTCAGCACGACGCCGAGCACGAACACGACGAATACATGCGGATCGGGCCGGCCCTCGGAGGAGAGCCACAACGCCCACAGCACCGGCCACAGCAACAGCCAGATGCCGATCGGCCGGTCCAGCCGCGTGAGCTGCGCATAGCCGCGCAACCTGGCGGCGACACCCGGCAGCACTTCGGTGACCAGCGCGGTCGATGCGAGCCTGTGCTTGAACCACCGCAGCCGATCGCGAAGGGTATAGGTCGGCCTCGGCGTGTTCACCCGCGGGGCATTCACGTCGGGCTCAGACTTTTCCAAACCGCTCCCCTTGGCCGATCCAGCGGCGCAACAGCGGCGCTATGTTCGCTTCATTCTCTCTCAGCATCAATTCCGCGGCCTGCTGGACCTGCGGCAGCAGGTCGGCGTCGCGCACCAAGTCGGCTACGCGCATCTGCATGAGTCCCGTCTGGCGCGTGCCCAGCATTTCGCCGGGGCCGCGCAGCTCGAGGTCGCGGCGCGAGATCTCGAAGCCGTCGTTGGTCGAGCGCATGACGCCGAGCCGCTCGCGCGCGACTTCGCTGAGCGGCGCGCGATAGAGCAACACGCAAGTACTTTCGGCAGCGCCGCGCCCGACGCGGCCGCGCAACTGATGCAGCTGCGCGAGGCCCATGCGCTCCGCGTTCTCGACCACCATCAGGCTCGCGTTCGGCACGTCCACGCCGACCTCGATCACCGTCGTGGCGACCAGCAGGTCGATCTTGCCTTCCTTGAAGCGCATCATGACCGCGTCTTTCTCGCGCCCCGCCATGCGGCCATGGACGAGCTCGACGCGCAGCTCCGGCAACGCTTCGGCGAGCGCCGTCACCGTCTCTTCCGCGGCCTGCGCGTTCAGCTGGTCGGACTCTTCCACCAGCGGGCACACCCAGTAGGCCTGGCGCTTCTGCCGACACGCGTCGCGAATGCGCACGACGACTTCGTCGCGCCGATTCTCGGGCAGCGCGACGGTCTTGACCGGCGTCCGGCCCGGCGGCAGCTCGTCGATGACCGAGACGTCGAGATCGGCGTACGCCGTCATCGCGAGCGTGCGCGGGATCGGCGTCGCCGTCATGATCAACTGGTGCGGGAAGTGGCCGGAGAGCCGCCCCTTCTCGCGCAACAACAACCGCTGGTGCACGCCGAAGCGATGCTGCTCGTCGACGATCACGAGTCCGAGCCGCTGGAACTCGACGCCTTCCTGGAACAACGCATGCGTACCGATCGCGACCTTGGCAACGCCCGATGCCAGGTCGGCTAGCGCGCGGTTGCGTGCCGCCGCGTTGCGCTTGCCGGTCAGCAGCGTCAACGGCAGATCGAAAGCGGCAAACCAGTTCGAGAAGTTGCGGCCGTGCTGTTCGGCCAGCAACTCTGTCGGTGCCATCACAGCCGTTTGAAAACCTGCCTCGGCCGCACGTGCGGCCGCGAGCGCGGCTACGACCGTCTTGCCGCAGCCCACATCGCCTTGCACGAGCCGCAGCATCGGACTGGATTGCCTGAGGTCACGCTCGATTTCCTGCCACGCGCGCAGCTGCGCGCGCGTCAGGTCGAAGGGCAGCGAGTCGGCGAATCGAGCGACCAGCGATTGCGCGTCGGCGGCGGCAAAGGCCCAGCCAGGATCGCGCTGAATCTCACGGCGCAGCAGCCGCAAGCTGAGCTGATGAGCGAGCAGCTCTTCGAATGCAAGGCGCCGTTGCATCGGGTGGCGACCGCTCGCGAGCAGCTCGGTATTCGCGTCCGGCGGCGGACGATGCACGAAATCGAGCGCGGCACGCAGCGGCGGCAAATTCAACGGCTGCAGGACTGCAGGCGGGATCCAGTCGCGCACCGCACGCTGCGACAGCTCGTGCAACGCCAAGCCGGTCAGTTGTCGCAGACGGCCTTGCTGCACACCTTCGGTCAGCGGATAGATCGGCGGAAGCGTTTCTTCTGTGGCGTTCGCTTCGCCGCCGACGCGTCGATACTCGGGGTGAACGATCTCGGGGCCGCCCGGCCCGCGACGAATCTCGCCGAAGCACCGCAAGCGCGTGCCGCGCGCGAGACCCTGCTGCTGCGCGCCCGAGAAATGAAAGAAGCGCAGTGTCAGCGAGCCGGAGCCGTCGCCGAGCCGGCACAGCAGCTGGCGACGGCCGCGAAACGCGACTTCGCTCAGCAGCACTTCGCCCTCGATGACAGCGCGCTCGCCGACCCGTAGCGAGCCGATCGGTACGACGCGAGTACGGTCTTCGTAACGCAGCGGCAGCAGGAACAACAGGTCCTGCACGGTAGTGATGCCGAGTCTGCCGAGCTTCTCGGCCAGCGACTCGCCGACGCCACGCAGCGTCGTGACGGGGCGCAGCTCCGACGACTCAGCGGACGTGCGCTGCGTCGCCGGTGCGGTCACTCCAGCTCCACCACGCAGTCGATCTCGACGCGCGCGCCCTTCGGCAAGCCGGCGACCGCGACGGTGACGCGTGCGGGATAGGGCTCGCTGAAATACTCGGCCATCACCTTATTGAGCGTCGGGAAGTCGGCGAAGTCGAGGATGTAGACCGTGACCTTCGTGACCTGCGCGAAGCTGCCGCCGGCCGCGCCCACGATCGCCTTGAGATTCTCGAACACGCGCCGCACCTGCGCTTCCATCGGGCCCTGCACCAGCTCCGTGGTCGCGGGATCGAGCGGGATCTGCCCCGACACGTACACGGTGCTGCCGACTTTCACGGCTTGGGAATAGGTACCGATGGCTTTCGGCGCATGCGGCGTCGAGATCGTAGTGCGGGGCATGGGGAATCCTTGGTTCAGGCCAACATTCGCGTGACGCGGAGGACTTCCGGCATCTTGCGCAGATTCTTGATGACGTGTGCCAGGTGCTTGCGGTCGCGCACCTGCAGGTCGAAGACCAGCGTGGAGGCGTCGCCGTCGCGCTCGTCGACGGCCACGTGCTCGATGTTCGTCTCCGTGGTCGCGATGTTCGACGCGATCGCCGCGAGCACGCCCATGCGATTCGCGACGTCGATGCGGATTTCGACGTTGAACAGTCGGTCGACGTTCGGCTGCCAGGTGACGGACAGCCACTTGTCGGGCTGCTTGCGATAGTTGCGCAGGTTGCCGCACGCCTCGCGATGAATGACCACGCCGCGGCCGCTCGACAGGTACGCCATGATCGGATCGTTCGGGATCGGGAAGCAGCAGCGCGCGTAGCTCACGACCATGCCTTCCGTGCCCGCGATCGCGAGCGCCGCGCCATGCGAAGGCTCGGTACCGATTGCGACCGCCTGTGCATCGGCGGGGAGCAGCCGGCGCGCAACCAGCGGCGCGAGGCGCTCGCCGAGGCCGATGTGCTCGAACAACTCTTCGGGACTCTTGAGATTGAATTCCGTCGCCACGCTCTGCAGCCGGTCCTCCGGCACTTTCTTCAGCGCAACATCTAGATCGGCGAGCGCCTGCATCAGCAGCCGTCTGCCCAGCTCCACCGCCTCGGAGTGCTTCAGACCCTTCAAGTAGTGACGGATCGCGGCGCGCGCCTTCGCGGTGACCACGAAGTTCACCCACGCGGGATTCGGCGTCGCACCCTTCGCCGTGATGATTTCGACCGTCTGACCGTTGCGTAGCGGCGTGCGCAGCGGCACGAGGCGGCGATCGACCTTCGCGGCCACGCAGTGGTTACCGATGTCGGTGTGCACCGAATACGCGAAGTCGACCGCAGTCGCGTTGCGGGGCAGACGACGAATCTCGCCGCGCGGCGTGAACACGTACACCTTGTCCGGGAACAGGTCGAGCTTGACGCTCTCCATGAATTCCTCGGAGCTGCCGCCGTGCGGCATCTCCATCAAGTGCTGCAACCACTCGCTGGCGCGGTCGCGATACGTCTTGCCCTGGTCTTCGCCGGTCTTGTATTGCCAGTGCGCCGCGATGCCGGCCTCGGCGACGCGATGCATGTCGTCGGTGCGGATCTGTACTTCGATCGGCATGCCGTTCGGTCCGAACAGCGTCGTGTGCAGCGACTGGTAGCCGTTGATGCGCGGGATCGCGATGTAGTCCTTGAAGCGGCCCGGCATCGGCCGATACAAGCCGTGCACCAGGCCGAGCGCGCGATAGCAGGTGTCGACCGAGTCGACGACGATGCGGAAGCCGAACACGTCGACGATCGACGCGAGCGGCGAGCGTTTGCGCCGCATCTTCTGATAGACGCTGTACAGGTGCTTCTCGCGGCCCTCGACGCGGCCCTTCACGCCGGCCTTCTCCAGCGCGCCGCGCAGGTTGTCGGCGATCTTGCCGACGAACTGCTTCTGATTGCCGCGCGCGCGCTTCAGCGCCTTCTCGATGATGCGATGACGCCCCGGATACAGCGCCTTGAAGCCGAGCTCCTCGAGCTCGGACTTGATCGAGTGGATGCCGAGGCGGTTGGCGATCGGCGCGTAGATTTCCAGCGTCTCGCGCGCGACGGCGCGGCGCTTCGCCGGCGGCACCGAGCCCAGCGTACGCATGTTGTGCGTGCGATCCGCGAGCTTGACCATGATGACGCGGATGTCGCGCACCATCGCCAGCAGCATCTTGCGGAAGCTCTCGGCCTGCGCCTCGGCGCGGCTGCGGAACTGGATGTGATCGAGCTTGGAGACGCCGTCGACCAGCTCGGCGACGTCGGCGCCGAAGCGCTCGGCAATCTCGTCCTTGACGGTCGGCGTGTCCTCGATCACGTCGTGCAGGATCGCCGCGATGATCGTCGGCGCATCCAGGCGCAGGTCGGCCAACAGGTCGGCGACGGCGACCGGATGGGCGATGTACGGCTCCCCGGACAGGCGCTTCTGGCCTTCGTGCGCCTCTGCGCCGAACTCATAAGCGTCACGGATACGATCGACCTGCGCGGGCGGCAGGTACGTTTCGAGCTTATTGAGGAGCTGGGTGACGCCGATCGAGCGTCGTCCAGTCGGCAGGAGCCCCAGGATGGAAGACGCGTAATCCATGACTGCGACCGGCAGACCGACCGGATAGGGGGTGGATCAGTCTCCCAATCCGAGGTGCGGGGCTCGCAGCTCGCCGGACATCTCCATCTCCGGCATCGTCTCGGGCTGCGGTCGCTCGGCTTCTTCGAGAATCTCGGGTCCGATGTGGCCGGCCGCGATCTCGCGCAGCGCCACGACGGTGGACTTGTCGTTCTCCCATTCCACCGTCGCCTCGGCGCCGTTGGCCAGCTTGCGCGCGCGCTTCGCGGCAACCAGGACCAGTTGGAACAGGTTCGGCACCTGGTGCAGACAATCCTCGACGGTGATACGAGCCATGAGCGAAAAACCTTCGGATCGGGAAAAGCGGGTTGGGCAGTATACAGCGGAACCTGCGGTTCCTGTACCATCCGCGCCCTGCACGAAGTCGGGAGCGGATATGAAGGTGCGAGCAGCGGTGTTCGCGGGTTGGGTGGCGGTCGGCCTGCTCGGGACGGTCGTGGATGCGAACGCGGACGGCGACGCCAAGCGCGGCAAGGTGCTCGCTTACACCTGCCATGGCTGCCACGGCGTGCCGGACTACAAGAACGCCTTCCCCAACTACAGTGTCCCGAAGCTCGGCGGCCAGAACGAGCTGTACCTGATCAGCGCGCTGAACGGCTACGCCGGCGGCGACCGCCCCCATCAGACGATGCACTCGCAGGCTGCGACGCTGTCCGACCAGGATCGCGCCGATATCGCCGCGTACCTGCAGAGCCAAGTCGTTCAGCCGAGCAAGCAAGTCATCGGCACGCCGCCGCCGGCCACGCAGACCTGCGTGTCGTGCCACGGCTCGGACGGCGCGAAGACCGTCGGTCCCGAGTATCCGATCCTCGCCGGGCAGTATCCGGACTACCTCGTGCGCGCGCTGCAGGACTACAAGAGCGGCAAGCGCAAGAACCCGATCATGGCCGGCATCATCACCGGCGTGGACGAGAAGGACTTCGAGGCGATCGCCGAGTTCTTCGGCCAGCAGCCCGGTCTGTGCGGCACCGACGAGCTGCGCGAGCACGGCAAGTGTGTCCGCGACAGTGAATAGCTTTCGCGCATTCCGCATTCACCAGGAAGGCGGCAAGGTCGCAGGTCGCCTGGAAACGATCGCGCTCGACGATCTCGGCCCCGGCGAAGTGGTCATCAAGGTCGGCTACTCGACCATCAACTATAAGGACGCGCTCGCGGCGACCGGCGCCGGCAAGATCCTGCGCAAGTACCCGCTGGTTGGCGGCATCGATCTCGCCGGCGAAGTCGTCTCCTCGCAGCACGCCGAATTCAAACCCGGACAGAAGGTCCTGGTGAACGGCTGCGGCTTGTCCGAGACGCACGACGGCGGTTACGCCGAGTACGCGCGCGTGCAGGGAGACTGGGTGGTGCCGATTCCGGCCGGGCTGGACGAGTTCCAGGCCATGGCGATCGGGACGGCTGGCTACACCGCGGCGCTCGCGATCCATCGCATGGAGCAGAACGGCCAACGTCCGGAAGGCGGCGAGATCGTCGTGACCGGTGCGACCGGCGGCGTCGGCAGCGTCGCGATCGACATGCTCGCGGGCCGCGGCTACAAAGTCGTCGCTCTGACCGGCAAGAAGGCCTCGGCGCCGTATCTGGAGAAGCTCGGAGCCGCCCGTGTCCTGTTGCGCGAAGGGCTCAATCTGGGCTCGCGGCCGCTCGAAGAAGCACAGTGGGGCGGCGCGATCGACAATCTCGGCGGCGACGTGCTGACGTGGCTGACGCGCACCACGAACTTCTGGGGCAACATTGCCAGCATCGGCCTCGCTGCGAGCCCCGAGCTCAAAGGCACCGTCGTGCCGTTCATCCTGCGTGGCGTGAACCTGCTCGGCATCAACTCGGTATTCACGCCGCGGCCGCTGCGTCTCGCGGTGTGGCAGCGACTCGCGAGCGACCTGAAGCCGCGTCACCTGGACGCGATCGTCACGCGCACTCTCAGTCTCGACGAGCTGCCGCAGGCGTTCGAGCCGTACGTCAAAGGTGCGGTCACCGGGCGCGCGGTGGTGAAGATCGGCTGACGTGTCGCTCGACGTCCTGATGTCCGGCGCCGCGGAGCTCGGCCTTCCGCTGAGCGCCGACCAGGCGAGCCAGCTGCTTCGATTGCTCGACGAGCTGGACGATTGGAACCAGCGCATGAACCTCACCGCGATCCGCGAGCGCGGTCAGCAGATCACCAAGCACCTGCTCGACAGTCTCTCCGTGCACAGCCACCTGCGCGGCGTTCGCATTGCGGACATCGGCACGGGCGCGGGCTTTCCGGGCCTGCCGCTCGCAATCGCCCTGCCTGAGCTGCAGCTCACGCTCGTCGACTCGACCGGGAAGAAGCTCAAGTTCGTCGAGCACGCGGCGCAGACTCTCGGCTTGCACAACGTGCAAACCGCCCACACGCGCGCCGAGAGTTATCGGCCCAAAGAGCGCTTCGACTGTGTCGTCTCGCGCGCTGTCGGTCCGATAGAGACGTTCGTGAAGTGGTCGGGACATCTGACTGTCGGCGGCGGGCGACTACTTGCGATGAAAGGTCGCTACCCGACAGATGAGTTGGAGCACATTCCCAGCGGATGGAAACTCGCGGCAGTCCATCAACTTAAAGTCCCGGGTCTGGACGAGCAACGGCATCTTGTGGAACTCTGCCGCAGCCACGACAGAGCCTAGGCCGGGAGCGAGTTCGTCGAAAGGGCCTCGGCCGCTTTCGACCGACAGCAATACCGCTTCAGTCATGCACCGCATTCTTGCCATCACCAATCAGAAAGGCGGCGTCGGGAAGACGACCACGAGCGTCAATCTCGCGGCGTCGCTCGCTGCGACGAAGCGGCGCGTGTTGCTCGTCGACATCGATCCGCAAGGCAATGCGACGATGGGTTGCGGAGTCGACAAGCGCACCGTCGAGCGCTCCACCACAGACGTTCTGCTCGGCGATTGCGCAGCTGCCGCAGCGCTGGTGGACCTCGAATACGCTCCGTTCAAGCTGATGCCGTCGAATCAGGATCTGGTCGCGGCGGAAGTGCAACTCATGGGCAAGGCCGGCTGCGAGTCGCGGCTGCGCGACGCGCTGCAGCCGGTCCGCGACCAGTTCGACGTCGTGCTGATCGACTGTCCGCCGGCGCTCAACATGCTCACGGTCAACGCGCTCGTCGCCGCCGAGGGCGTGCTGATTCCCATGCAGTGCGAGTATTACGCGCTCGAAGGGCTGACCGCGCTCGTCGACACGATCGAACAGATCAAGGCCGGGCCGAATCCGGGCCTGGAGATCGACGGCATCCTGCGCACGATGTTCGATCCGCGTAACAACCTGGCGAACGAAGTGTCGGCGCAGCTGGTCGAGCACTTCCGCGAGAAGGTGTTTCGCACCATCATTCCGCGCAACGTGCGGCTGGCGGAAGCCCCGAGCTACGGCAAGCCGGCATTGCATTACGATCGCGAATCGCGCGGTGCGCTGGCGTACCTCGCGCTCGCAGGGGAGATGATCCGGCGCGAGGAAGGCGAATACGACGTCGCGGCCGCAGGTGCCGACGTCGTGGCGCAATAGCTCCGGGTCCGCTACAACGCAGTAGAATTCCGGACAAACAAGAATGGCAATCATGGCGACGAAACGACGAAGCCTCGGACGCGGACTGGGCGCTCTGCTCGGTCAGCCCGAGCCGGACGACGAGTCTCCGGTCGCCACGAGGCTGCCCTCCGACGAGGAGCTGCAGAAATTGCCCGTCGACCTGCTCCAGCGAGGCAAGTATCAGCCGCGCATCGACATGCGGCCCGAGACGCTGCAGGAACTGGCCGACTCCATCAAAGCGCAGGGTGTCGTGCAGCCGATCGTCGTGCGCCCCCTGGATGCGCCGGGCGGCGACGGACACGCGCGCTACGAGATCATCGCTGGCGAGCGCCGTTGGCGCGCTGCGCAGCTGGCCGGCCTGCACGAGATTCCGGCCGTCATCCGCCGCGTGCCCGACGAGGCCGCGATCGCGATGGCGCTCATCGAGAACATCCAGCGCGAGGACCTGAATCCGCTGGAAGAGGCACGGGCGCTCGATCGCCTCATCACCGAATTCGACATGACGCACGCAACGGCCGCTGAAGCCGTAGGTCGCTCGCGCGCGGCTGTCTCCAACCTCCTGCGCCTGCTGGAGCTCACCGACGAAGTAAAGACGCTGGTGGAGCACCGCGAGCTGGAGATGGGCCACGCCCGCGCCCTGCTCGGGTTGGAGACGCGGCGCCAGCAGATAGAGGTCGGTGCGCTGGTCGCGAAGAAGAAGCTGTCAGTGCGTGAGACCGAGGCGCTGGTCAAGCGGCTCACCGCGCAGCCACAGGCGGCAGGCGAGGAAAGCGCGCCGCGCGTCGATCCGAACATCCGCAAGCTCGAGAACGAGCTGAGCGAGAAGCTGGGCGCCAAGGTCGCTGTGCAACACACGGCTTCGGGCAAGGGCAAGCTGGTGATCAGCTACCACACGCTCGACGAGCTCGACGGCATTCTCGACCACATCCGCTGACGGGCGCGCAGCCCGACGTGCGGGATTCCGACCCGTTTCTGTAAAGCCCCGCCGTCGGCTCGAAGTTTCTCTATCTCTTTGTTGAAGCAGCGCAAATCGCTGCGTATAATGCGCCGCCTTTTCCGGCCGGGCACACATCTCGGCTGGCATTTTCTTCGGGCCGAACAATGCCACTCGTGCCGATCGCTCGGCTGCAAGCACGGTGGCATTTTTGTTGTCTGTGAGCACCAATGTTCTGGCGGCTGCCGCGCGCGAGTCGCTGCGAATTCTGCTGTGGCAGGCGTTGTGGATCGGCGCCCTCGCCGCAATATTCGCAGTGACGCTCGGCAAGCAGGCCGCGGTGTCGGCGCTGGTGGGCGGCGGCATCGGCCTGGTCTGGACGGTGTACATGGCGTTGGCGCTGTTCAAGCACAGCCTGACGCATGGGGCGCGCATGAGCGCGCTGAGTTTTCTCGCCGGCTGGCTGTTCAAGGTCGTCGTGACCGTCAGCCTGCTGCTGGTCGTGCTGCGGTCCAGGGTGTTTGCGCCGCCGTGGGTGCTGGCCGGCTTGTTCGGCTCGATGGTGGCGTACTGGGCGTGGTTCGTGTTCGGGAAGAAGTATGCGACTGATGCTGATGGCAAGTGAGAGCGGCGGTGAACACGGCAGCGAAACACTGTCCGAGTACATCTCCCACCATCTGCACCACCTCTCGAACAAAGAGCAGCACTCGATGTTCGACCCGAGCGTGGTCCACTGGGACACGCTGTTCTTCTCGCTGCTTTGCGCGGCCGTAATCTTGCTGCTGCTGCGCATCGCTGCATCGCGTGCCACCGCGGGCGTCCCCGGCAAGTTCCAGACTGCAGTGGAGATGCTGGTGGAGATGGTGGAAGAGCAAGCCAAGACGATGGTCCAGGGCTCGCTCAAGTACATTGCGCCGCTCGCGCTCACGGTGTTCTGCTGGGTCGCGGTAATGAACGCCGTCGACCTGCTGCCGGTCGACTGGTTTCCCACGGCAGCCAAGCAGCTCGGTGTCCCGTATCTGCGGCCGCTGCCGACGGCCGATCTGAACATGACCTTCGGCTTGGCACTCGGCGTGCTGCTGCTCGCCTTCTACTACAGCATCAAGATCAAGGGGCTCGGCGGCTTCCTGCACGAGCTGGTGGGCGCGCCGTTCGGCCAGACCAAGCTCACGCTCAATCCGCTCAGCTGGATCGTGGCGCTGCTGCTCGGCGCTGCGAACCTCGCGATGAACATCATCGAGTACGTCGGTCGCACCTTCTCACACGGCATGCGACTGTTCGGCAACATGTACGCCGGCGAGCTGATCTTCTTCCTGATCGCCGGCCTCGGCGGCAGCCTGACCGTCGTCGGCATCACACTGCACCTGATCACCGGCACGGCCTGGGCGATCTTTCACATCCTGATCGTGCTGCTGCAGGCGTTCGTCTTCATGATGCTGACGCTCGCTTACATCGGGCAGGCCCATGCGCACCACTAACCAGAATTCAATTCAGTTCATCCCCGGAGAACTCTCATGACGGACGTCGGCTTTGTCGCACTTGCTTGCGGTTTGATCATCGGTATCGGCGCGCTCGGCGCCTGCATCGGCGTCGGCAACATGGCCGGCAAGTACATCGAGGCTTCCGCGCGCCAGCCGGAGCTGATGAACGTGCTGCAGACCAAGGTGTTCCTGCTGCTCGCGCTGGTGGACGCGTCGTTCATCATCGGTGTCGGCATCGCGCTGTGGTTCGCGACTGCCAACCCGTTCAAGTAACCGAGGGCTGGGCGGCCCATGAATCTCAACGCAACACTGTTCATCCAGTCGATCGTGTTCGTGATCCTCGGGTTGATCACGATGCGCTACATCTGGCCGCCGCTGATCAAGGCGATCGAAGAGCGGCAGCGCAAGATCGCCGACGGGCTCGCCAGCTCGGAGAAGGCCGAGAAAAGCCTGGCGGAAGCCAAGGCGAGCGCGACCGACATCATCAAGGAAGCGCGCGTGCAGGCGAACAAGATCGTCGAGCAGGCGAACCGCCGCTCGAACGAGCTGGTCGAGGAGGCGCGCGGCACGGCTATCGCCGAAGGTCAGCGGCTGCTGTCCGATGCGCGTAGCGAGGTAACGCTGGAGTCGAATCGGGCGCGCGAGCAGCTCCGCCGCGAGGTTGCGCTGATCGCCGTCGCCGGCGCCGGCAAGCTCCTCGGCCGCGAGATCGACGCCAAGACCCACGCCGACCTGCTGGACAAGCTCGCGCTCGAGATCGAGCGGGGCTGAGGGCGCGCACCGACATGGTTGAGAAAGTCACGCTCGCAAGACCGTACGCCAAGGCCGCCTTCGAAGCGGCGCGCGACAGCAAGGATTTCGCGCGCTGGTCGGAGATGCTCGCGGCTGCGGCAGCGACCGTTGCCGATCAGCGCGTGGTCAAGCTGCTGTCGAGCCCGCGCGTGCAGCCCGCCGATCTGGTCGAGCTGATCGCCGAAGCCAGCAAAGCCGACGAGCACGGTCGCAACTTCCTCAACACGCTGGCGCAGAATCGCCGGCTCGCCGTGCTTCCCGAGGTGGCGGCGATGTACGAGGAATTGCGCGCCGACGTCGAGAACATCACCGATGTGCACGTCACGTCGGCTGTGCAGCTCGACGAAGCGCAGCGCACACGGCTGGTTGCGGCATTGAAGAAGCGATTGAAGCGTGAAGTGCGCCTGCACTGCGCTGTCGACGCGACTCTGATCGGCGGCGCCGTCGTGCGCGCAGGCGATTTCGTCATCGACGGCTCGCTCAAAGCGCGCCTCGAGCGACTCGCCGCCCAAATCATGCATTGATGTAGGAAAGACAGACATGGCAATCAAAGCCTCCGAAATCAGCGATCTGATCAAGGCGCGCATCGAGAAATTCGCGAGCGCCTCCGAGGAGCGCAACATCGGCACGGTCGTGACCGTCACCGACGGCATCGTGCGCATCCACGGTCTCGCCGACGCGAAGTACGGCGAGATGCTGGAATTTCCCGGCGGCAGCTTCGGCCTGGCGCTGAACCTGGAGCAGGACTCGGTCGGCGCGGTGGTGCTCGGCGAGTACAAGCACATCACGGAAGGCGACACGGTCAAGACCACCGGTCGCATTCTCGAAGTGCCGGTCGGCGAGGGCCTGCTCGGCCGCGTCGTCGACTCGCTCGGCAAGCCGATCGACGGCAAGGGCCCGATCAAGGCCGCGCACAACTCGCCGATCGAGCGCGTCGCGCCCGGCGTGGTGTTCCGCAAATCCGTGAGCCAGCCGGTGCAGACCGGCTACAAGGCCATCGACGCGATGGTGCCGATCGGCCGCGGCCAGCGCGAGCTGATCATCGGCGATCGCCAGACCGGCAAGACCGCGCTCGCGATCGACACGATCATCAATCAGAAGTCGAGCGGCATTAAGTGCATCTACGTCGCGATCGGTCAGAAGCAGAGCTCGATCGCCAACGTCGTGCGCAAGCTCGAAGAGCACGACGCGATGAAGCACACGATCATCGTCGCCGCCTCCGCCTCCGTGCCCGCCTCGATGCAGTATCTCGCGCCGTATTCCGGCTGCGCCATGGGCGAGTTCTTCATGGACCGCGGCGAAGACGCGCTGATCATCTATGACGATCTGACCAAGCAGGCGTGGGCCTATCGGCAGATGTCGCTGCTGCTGCGCCGCCCGCCGGGCCGCGAGGCGTATCCCGGCGACGTCTTCTACCTGCACTCGCGCCTGCTCGAGCGCTCGGCGCGCGTCAACGAGGAGTACGTCGAGAAGAAGAGCGGCGGCAAGGTCAAGGGCAAGACCGGCTCGCTCACCGGCCTGCCGATCATCGAGACGCAGGCGGGCGACGTCACCGCGTTCGTGCCGACCAACGTCATCTCGATCACCGACGGCCAGATCTTCCTGGAAGGCGATCTGTTCAACGCCGGCATCCGCCCGGCCATGAATGCCGGCGTCTCGGTGTCGCGCGTCGGCGGCGCGGCCCAGACCAAGCTCATCTCCAAGCTCTCGGGCGGCATCAAGCTGTCGCTCGCGCAGTACCGCGAGCTGGCCGCGTTCTCGCAGTTCGCCTCGGACCTCGACGAAAGCACCCGCAAGCAGCTCGAGCGCGGTCAGCGCGTCACCGAGATGATGAAGCAGAAGCAGTACGCGCCGATGTCGGTCGCAGAGATGGCGCTGTCGATCTACGCCGTCAACAACGGCTACATGGACAAGATCGAGCTGAAGAAAGTCAGTGCCTTCGAGGCCGGTCTGCAGGCGTTCGCCAAGACCAACTACAAACAGCAGATGGACGCGATGAACGCGAGCCCGCTGCTGTCGCCCGAGAACGAGGCAGCGCTGAAGAAGATCTCCGAAGAGTTCGCCAGCACCGGCACGTACTGAAGCCATGCCGAGCGTCAAAGACATCCGGGTGAAGATCGCGAGCTTCAAGAGCACGCAGAAGATCACCAAGGCGATGGAAATGGTCGCCGCCAGCAAGATGCGCAAGGCACAGGACCGCATGCGCGCCACGCGTCCGTATGCGCAGCGCATCCGGCGCGTCATCGGCCATCTGCGCAAGGCGAATCCGGATTTCAAGCACCCGTACCTGGTCGAGCGCGAGGCGAAGTCGGTGGGCTTCATCGTCATCACCACCGATCGCGGACTGTGCGGCGGGCTGAACGTGAACCTGTTCAAGGCCACGCTGGCGGTGATGCGCGACTGGCAGAACCGGGGCGCGCAGGTTTCGCAGTGTCTCATCGGCTCGAAAGGCGTGCAGTTCTTCCGCCGTCTCGCCAATGCCCAGACGCTCGCGACAGTCACGCACCTCGGCGATCGTCCGCACGTCGCGGACCTGATCGGCACGATCAAGGTGATGCTCGACCTGTACAAGGACGGCAAGCTCGACCACGTGTTCCTGGTGCACAACGAGTTCGTGAACACCATGAGCCAGAAGCCGGTCGTGCGGCAGCTCCTGCCGGTCGTCACCGAGGACGAGGACAAGCTGCAGAAGATGTGGGATTACATCTACGAGCCGTCCGCGGCCGAGCTGCTCGAGGGCGTGCTGATGCGCTACATCGAGTCCCAGGTTTACCAGGGCGCCGTCGAGAACGTCGCCTGCGAGATGGCCGCCCGCATGGTCGCGATGAAGAGCGCGACCGACAACGCCGGCAAGCTGATCGAGGAATTGCAGCTGATCTACAACAAGGCACGCCAGGCCGCGATCACCAAAGAGATCAGCGAGATCGTCGGCGGCGCCGCAGCTGTTTAAGAGAACGAGGAACGACAGATGTCAACGGCTCCAGTGTCTACCGGCAAGATCGTGCAGATCATCGGCGCGGTCATCGACGTGCAGTTTCCGCGCGAGCACATCCCGAACATCTACGAGGCGCTCAAGCTCGAGGACGTCAACCTGACACTCGAAGTGCAGCAGCAGCTCGGCGACGGTGTCGTGCGCACGATCGCGATGGGTGTTTCCGACGGCCTGAAGCGCGGCCTCGCGGTGAAGGCCACCGGCGGTCCGATCTCCGTGCCGGTCGGCAAGGCGACGCTCGGCCGCATCATGGACGTGCTCGGTGCGCCGCAGGACGAGCGCGGTCCGGTGGAGGCGAAGGAATTCCTGCCGATCCACCGCCCGGCGCCCTCCTACGAGGAGCAGGCCGGCGGACAGGAGTTGCTGGTCACCGGCATCAAGGTCATCGACCTGCTCATTCCGTTCGCGAAGGGCGGCAAGATCGGTCTGTTCGGCGGTGCCGGCGTCGGCAAGACCGTCAACATGCTCGAGCTGATCAACAACATCGCCAAGCAGCACGCCGGTCTGTCCGTGTTCGCCGGTGTCGGCGAGCGCACGCGCGAGGGCAACGACTTCTATCACGAGATGATGGAAGCAGGCGTCATCGACGCCAAGGACCTGTCGAACTCGAAGGTCGCGATGGTGTACGGCCAGATGAACGAGCCGCCGGGCAATCGCCTGCGCGTGGCGCTCACCGGCCTGACGATGGCCGAATACTTCCGCGACGAGAAGGGCGAGTCGGGCAAAGGCCGCGACGTGCTGCTGTTCATCGACAACATCTACCGTTACACGCTCGCCGGCACCGAAGTGTCAGCGCTGCTCGGCCGTATGCCTTCGGCGGTGGGTTATCAGCCGACGCTCGCCGAAGAAATGGGCGTGCTGCAGGAACGCATCACTTCGACGAAGACCGGCTCGATCACTTCGATTCAGGCCGTGTACGTGCCTGCGGACGACCTTACCGATCCGTCGCCGGCCACCACGTTCGCGCACCTCGACGCGACCGTCGTGCTCGACCGCCAGATCGCTTCGCTCGGCATCTACCCGGCGGTGAATCCGCTCGATTCCACCAGCCGTCAGCTCGATCCGCTGGTGATTGGCGACGAGCACTACAACACCGCACGCGGCGTGCAGGCAGTGCTGCAGCGATACAAAGAGCTGCAGGACATCATCGCGATCCTCGGTATGGACGAGCTGTCGGAAGAGGACAAGCGCACCGTGTCGCGCGCGCGCAAGATCCAGCGCTTCCTGTCGCAGCCGTTCAACGTCGCGAAAGTGTTCACCGGCCAGGACGGCAAGATCGTGCCGCTGAAGGACACGATCGCGGGCTTCAAGGGCATTCTCGCCGGCGACTACGATCACCTGCCCGAGCAGGCGTTCTACATGGTCGGCAACATCGACGAGGCGGTCGCGAAGGCGAAGACGCTGCAGTAACCCACCATGGCCACGATCCACGTCGATATCGTCAGCGCCGAAGGCGAAATCTTCTCGGGCGAAGCCTCGATGGTGTTCGTGCCGGCGGTCATGGGCGATATCGGCATCGCTCCGCGGCACGCGCCGCTCCTGACGACGCTCAAGCCGGGCGAAGTCCGCGTGCAGACGCCGGAGGGCGCCGAGCAGTTCTTCTACGTGTCGGGCGGCGCACTCGAGATCCAGCCGCACCTCGTGACCGTGCTCGCGGACACGGCGCTGCGCGCCCACGACCTGGACGAAGCCGCAGCGGTACAGGCGAAGCAGCGCGCTGAAGAAGCGTTGCGCAACCGCGATGACAAGATGGATACGGCAAAACTGCAAGCGGAGCTGGCACAGGCCGCTGCGCAGATCCGCGCAATCGAGAAGCTGCGCAAGCTCAAGCAATAAGGGCGGGCGTAGACTACGCCCATGCCTCTTTCCATCGTCATCCTGGCCGCCGGTCAGGGCAAACGCATGAAGTCGAACCTGCCGAAGGTGCTGCAGCCTTTGGCCGGCCAGCCGATGCTTGCCCATCTCATCGCGACCGCGAAGGCGCTGCGCGCGGCTGCGATCCACGTCGTTTACGGCCACGGCGGCGAGCAAGTGAAGCAGGCCCTGGCGAGCGAGCCGGTCAACTGGGTGCTGCAGGCTGAACAGCTCGGCACCGGGCACGCAGTCGCGCAGGCCATACCGGCGATTCCTGACGATCATCAAGTGCTCATCTTGTTTGGCGATGTGCCGTGCGTTCGCGTGCGCACTCTCGAGCAGCTCGTCGCTGCCGGTGCCGAAGGACTCGGCCTGCTCACCGTGATCCTCGCCGACCCGAGCGGTTACGGCCGCATCGTGCGCGACGGTGCGGGCAGCGTCGTGCGCATCGTCGAGCAGAAGGATGCAAACACCAAAGAGCGCGCCATCAACGAGATCAACACCGGTCTGATGAGCGCGCCCGCGACACTGATGCGCAAGTGGCTCGCGGCGCTGAAGAACGACAATGCGCAGGGCGAGTATTACCTCACGGATGTCGTCGTGATGGCCGTGCGCGAGCGCGTGCGCATCGGCGCCGTGGTGACTCCCATCGAGGCGGAGGTACTGGGTGTGAACGACAAAGTACAGCTGGCCCAACTGGAAGCGACGCTGCGCGCCGAGCGCGCCAACGCACTGATGCTCGACGGCGTCACGCTCGCAGATCCGGCACGCATCGATATTCGCGGCCAGGTCGCGGCCGGCCGCGACGTGTTCATCGACGTCAACGTCGTCATGGTCGGCAACGTCGAGCTCGGCGATCGCGTGCGCATCGGCCCGAACTGCTACTTGAAAGATTGCCGCATCGGCGCAGGCACCGAACTGCATCCGAATTGCGTGGTCGACCGCACCGTGATCGGTGCGAACTGCTCGATCGGTCCGTTCGCGCGCTTGCGGCCCGAGAGCGTGCTGCACGACGACGTGCACATCGGCAATTTCGTCGAGGTGAAGAAGAGCGAGATCGGCGCCGGCAGCAAGGCCAACCATCTCACGTACATCGGCGACGCGACCGTCGGCAGCAAAGTGAACGTCGGCGCCGGCACCGTGACCGTGAACTACGACGGCGCGAACAAGCACCGCACCGAGATAGGCGACAACGCGTTCATCGGCTCGGGCTCGATGCTGGTCGCGCCGGTGAAGATCGGCGCCGACGCCAACACCGCCGCCGGCTCGACGATCACCAAGGATGCCCCGCCCGGCAAGCTGACGATCGCCCGCGCCAGACAGGTCACGATCGAAGGCTGGAAGCGGCCGGAGAAGAAGAAGTAGCAGACGAGTCGCCGCGGCCGGGAATCTCTCACTGAAAGTTGTCGAGCCGCATGAGGTCGGACTCGAACCGCACCAGCTGCGTTGTCGATGCCCAGCGCCCGTCGCGAGACACCGCCATGTGGTTGAAGATCCCCGAAATGCGAAATCCGAGCCGACCCAGGCGGGCAACCCGCTGATCGCTGAACCGGTACACGTCGAGCGCATCGAAGTCGCGCTCACTGCTGACGAATACGATCCCGGTGCCTGTCACTGACCACGCGAACGGCCGCACGCGCTCGAGCACTGCTTCCTCGTGTCCGCCGGCAAGAGGCAGGCGCATCAGCCTCGCCGTAAAGTTGATCGCCGAGCGCTGCGGATAACGATCGAGATAAAACAGGTACAGGCCATCGGACGATGTTTGCGGCCCGAAGCCGCCGTTGCGCGTCATCCGTTCGGCCGCGCCGCCCGCAGGAGCTATCCGCCAGACGTCTGGAATAACTCCCGCGCGCGTCGAGGAGAAATAGATCCGGTCATCTGCCGACCACGATGAAAGACCATCGATCGAGGGCTCGGAGGTGAGCCGACGCACGCGCCCTCCATCCGAGCCGACAACATAGACGTCACTGTTGCCGGCGACGGTTGCGTCGAACACTATGCTTGCGCCGTCCGGCGACCACCCACCAACAACCAGTTCAGTGGCGCCGAGTGACGTGATCTGCCGAAGCTTGCTCCCATCGTGCTCGGCGAGCCAGATCTCCGGGGTCCCTGAACGATAGGACGCGAACGCAATCCGTGTGCCGTCCGGCGAGAATTGCGCCGAGGCTTCGATGCGAGTCGAACGCGAGAATGGCTGCGACTCGATGCTGTCATTGACCAGACGCGCCTCGAGGTCCATCAGGCGAATATCGACGTCGCGTGTGATCGATTGAAACGCGAGGCGTGCAGGTTGGCCGGGCATCGGCCGCGAAATCGACGGGTTGCCAGCGGATGCGGGGATGTCGGGAATCGGCGAGCCGCGATTGGGCGCGGCACTGTTCGAGTGAATTCGCCACAGCCGACTGGCGGTCGGCGCCTCGACTGAATAGACGATCTCTCGACCATCGGGAGTCCACGACAGTCCAGTAAGAGTTGCGTTCCAGTTCGAAAGCCGCCGCGGTTCGCCGCCCAGCATGGGTGCGATGTAGAGGTCCGCGATGCCCTCGCGCTCGTAGCGTATGAACGCCAGAGTCCTGCCGTCCGGCGAGACTTCGAACCGCCAGTCGCCGGCACCGATGGGAGCCTGCGTCAGCCGGCGCCGCTCCAGCGTGTCGAGGAAGACCTGATAGATCCCAAAGGGACCGGTATCCCCTTCCCGGTCACGAATGAGAACCGAGTTCGAGTCAGCGGCCCAGGCGACGTCCGTGCCCGAAGCCGACACCTGGCGCTCCGCGCCGCCGAGTTGCGACACGGTGAATACACCTTGCCGGTCCCGGACGAAGGCGATCTGTTGTCCCTCAGCCGACCACGCCGGACTGCTCTCCCAATCCGGAGTGTCCGTCAGTCGCCGCAGCGCTTCGCTCTCCACCGCTTTCACGTAGATATCCGTCGGGCCAGAGTCCTGGCCCGGCCAAGCGAAGGCGACGAGCTTGCCGTCCGGGGAGAGCGCAGGCGGCCCCTCCGGACCTGGGTACGAGGCCAGGGGAAACAGCTGAGCTGGAGCGTCCGCCGGCCGGTGCAGTGCGCGCCATGCCATCACCGTCGTCACTCCCATCAACACGAGCGCCAGACCGCCGAGCACTATTCTCGTCCGCGTAAGCTGTGTGACCCGACGAGTCTTTGGCAGCGCAGCGGCGGGAATCGAACGAGCCTCGAAGACCGGGACGTAGCTGCCCTTCGGCAACGAGATGACGATGGGATCGGATCTGCCCTCGTAGAACTCGCGCAGCTTGTCGCGCAGCCGCCGGGCATCGACTCGCACGACCGGATCGTTGCCTGCGTCGAAATCCGTGCCCTTGCCGTACAACTCGTGAGCGAGGACAGCTTCCTTGAGCCTCGGTCCGTGGCCGGCCAGGGTTTGTTCGACGATGAACGAGAGGAAGCGCCGCAGGTGTGGCGATCGCGAGAAGACCGCGCTCGCGAGGATGCTGTCGAGCTGAGCACGGACAGCGGAATCCGACAGGACGCTTACGCCGGTCTCGGTGGGCATTTGCCCCGCTCCCTGTGAAGCGACGGGAGTGTACAGCAGCGGGCCGACGCGACTCGCTGTCCTCTTTTTCGGACGTAAAACACCGTAGAGACCTGACGCCTGCGAACGATGCGCGCTCATGTTCGTGCCGCTCGACAATCGGAAAGGAGAGCGCCATGGCTCGAACAACATCCCGACGCGTCGCATCGGCAGTCCTCGTCGCTGTGGCGACGGTCGGTAGCAGCGACCTATCCCTTGCACAGACATCGCACCAGACAGAGGCCGGCATCGAGCTCGATGGCAAGAAGCTCCACGGCAAGAAGCTCTTCGAGAGAGAGACGTTCGGCGGCAATGGGCGCACGTGCCGCACGTGCCACAGCAAGCGCACGGGTACGCTGAGTCTGGCCGACGTGCAGCGGATCATCGCCAAGGCGAAACCCGACGACGCGCTCCTGATTCACGATGCGCTCGACGCCGACGGAGTCGGCACGACGCGCGTCCAGACACACGCAACCATCCGCTTGAGCATCCCATTGCCACCGTGGCTGTCGCTGGCGGATGACCCGGGCGCGACCCACGTCAACGTCTTTCGCGGTATCCCATCGACCCGGAACACGCCTGCGCTCGACCGGTTTCTGCTCCACGACGGACGCGCGCCGACGCTCCAGGAGCAGGCCCTTGGAGCCATCCACGACCATTACCAGAACAGTGTGGAACCGACAGCAGCGCAGCTCGATGCCATTGCAGAATTCCAGCGAACCGACGCTCACTTCTTCTCCTCCGATGAGCTCGAGGAATTCGCCGCGGGTGGACCGCCGCCTGAGCTGCCCCCTGGAGTCACTGCGGCGGAGAAGCGAGGACGCATGTTCTTCGTCGAAGCACCCTTTGCTCCTCCCTCAAAGAACGGCATCTGCGCGCTGTGTCATAGCGGACCGATGCTGGACAGGGTCAATCAGGACCATTCGAATGTCCCGGGCAGTCCGCCGCCGGGAGTGCGCTTCATCGACACGGGCGTGACGCTCGTCAATGCACCCAACAATCCGATCCGCACCTGGATCATCGATGACGGGATCAATCCGGTCGTGACGGTCGACTCGCCCGATATCGGACTGCTTCTCAACCCGACTCCGCCGTCGCCACCCCCATCCGTCAGGCCGCGCGCCTTCTTTGCCAACCTGTTCAAGATCCCGACGCTGTGGGGCGTCAAGGACACTGCGCCTTACTTCCACGACAATGGCGCCAAGACGCTCCGCGACGCGGTCGCTCACTATCAGCGGTTCTTCAACTTCACCGAGGCGCAGGATCCCGTCGGTTCGCGGACTCTCGGCGGCTTCATCGTGCTGACTGACGAGGACGTCGACGACATCGTTGCCTACCTGCAGCTGCTGTGACTTAAGACCGTGATCCGCGGCAATTTTTACAGCGCCGACGGGGTTAGAATGACGCCCTGCGAACCAAGGCCAGGGGTCATTCATGTGCGGAATCGTCGGCGCGATCGCTGATCGAAACATCGTTCCCATCTTGATCGAGGGCCTGCGCCGCCTGGAATACCGCGGTTACGACTCGGCCGGCCTCGCCATCCTCAACGGCAGCGGCGAAGTGCGCCGCGTGCGCACCGTCGGCAAGGTCAAGATGCTGCAGGACGCGCTCAACGATACGCCGGTCGACGGTCATCTCGGCATCGCGCACACGCGCTGGGCGACGCACGGCGTGCCCTCCGAGCGCAACGCGCATCCGCACATCTCGCGCGACGGCATCGCGATCGTCCACAACGGCATCATCGAGAATCACGAGGAGCTGCGCGAAGAGCTCAGCAAGCTCGGCTACACGTTCACGTCGGAGACCGATACCGAGGTGATCGCGCATCGCATCCACTATCACAAGCAGAAGCTCGGCGATCTGTTCCGCGCTGTGCGCGCCACTGTCTCGGAGCTCGAGGGCGCCTACGCGCTCGCGGTGCTGTCGCAGGATTCGCCGGAGACGATCGTGCTCGCGCGCGCCGGCTGTCCCGTCGTGATCGGCGTTGGCAACAACGAAAACTTCGTCGCGTCGGACGTTTCGGCGCTGCTGCCGGTCACGCGCCAGTTCATCTTCCTCGACGAGGGCGATGTCGCAGAGATCCGCCGCCAGAGCGTGCGCATCCTCGACAGTGAAGGCAACACCGCGCAGCGCCCTGTGAAGCAGAGCTCGCTCTCTGCCGACGCCGCTGAGAAGGGTGACTACGCCCACTACATGCTCAAGGAGATTCACGAGCAACCGCGCGCCATTGCGCAGACGCTGGAAGAGCGCGTCGCCGGCGGCAAGCTTCTCGAAGCCGCGTTCGGCCCGCTTGCGACCGAAGTGTTCCGTCGCACCGAGGCAGTACAGATCGTCGCATGCGGAACCAGCTATCACGCCGGTGCTGTCGCGAAGTACTACATCGAGCAGATCGCGCGCCTGCCGTGCTGGGTCGAGATCGCGAGCGAGTATCGCTATCGCAATCCGGTCGTGCCGAAGAACACGCTGTTCGTCACGATCTCGCAGTCCGGCGAGACGGCCGATACGCTCGCGGCGCTGCGCATGGCGAAGCAGTCCGGTTACCTGTCGAGCTTGTCGATCTGCAACGTGCCGGAAAGCTCATTGGTGCGCGAGTCGGAGCTCGTGCTGCTGACGCGCGCGGGTCCGGAGATCGGCGTCGCGTCGACCAAGGCATTCACGACGCAGCTCGCGGCGCTCGGCATGCTCGTGGTCGCGCTCGCCAAGTTCAACGGCACCGATGCAGAGCGCGAGCGAGGGCTCGTGCAGCGCCTGATCGAGATCCCCGGCCTGGTCGAAAAGACACTGCATCTCGACGGCCAGATCCGCGAGCTGGCGAAGCGCTTCGCCGACAAGCATCACGCGCTGTTCCTCGGCCGCGGCCAGATGCATCCGATCGCGATGGAAGGCGCGTTGAAGCTCAAGGAGATCTCGTACATCCACGCCGAGGCGTATCCAGCCGGCGAGCTGAAGCACGGTCCGCTGGCGCTAGTCGACGCGGACATGCCGGTCGTGACGGTCGCGCCGAACAACGACCTGCTGGAGAAGCTCAAGTCGAACTTGCAGGAAGTGCGGGCGCGCGGCGGCGAGCTGTATGTGTTCGCCGACCCGGAGTCGGGGATTCAACCGTCCGAGGGCGTCACGGTCATCACGATGCCGAAGCACGTCAGCCACTTCCAGGCGTCGGCGGTCTACACCGTGCCGCTGCAATTGCTGGCGTATCATTGCGCGATCTTGCGCGGCACAGACGTCGATCAGCCGCGTAATCTCGCCAAGTCGGTCACCGTGGAATAGTCCGCCATGCAAATCGCCCAAGACGCCGTCGTATTGATCCATTACACGCTGACTGACGATGCTGGCAAAAAGCTCGACAGCTCCGACGGCACGCCGCTGGCATATCTGCACGGCAACGGCAACCTGATCCCGGGCCTGGAGCGCGAGCTCGAGGGCAAATCCGCCGGCAACAAGCTGAGCGTGAAAATCGCCGCGGCCCATGCCTACGGCGAGTACGACAAGTCGCTGGTCCAGCGCGTCCCGCGGCGTGCGCTGAAGGGCGTCGGCAACCTGCACGTGGGCATGCAGTTGCACACCCAATCGCCGCACGGCGTGCGCGCCGTGACTGTCACGCAGATCGCCGGCGACATGGTGACGATCGACGGCAATCA
>Ga0209382_10002327_pt1 | contig 27910 bp, 27 predicted proteins | sample SoiMetdeltSBSDD5_FD_187599 | JGI IMG/M metagenome (GOLD analysis project Ga0209382, IMG submission 187599) | Bulk soil microbial communities from a Populus tree surrounding site in Tennessee, USA - Soil MetaG P. deltoides SBSDD5 (SPAdes) (version 2) | ecosystem: Environmental > Terrestrial >... | reverse complement strand
GTTCCACGGGCAGGCCTTGCGGGGGTACCAGAACCTGGTCGCGGAGCTCGCCGACGCAGCGACAGCAGACTGGCCTGTCGGAATACCCTTCCGCCTGCACGACAAGATGCGGGCGCTGACGCTCGAGGTGATCCTGCAGGTCGTGTTCGGCGTCACCGACGAGCACCGGCTGGCCGAGCTGCGGCCGCTGGTAGGCAGGGTGGTCCGGGTCAACCCGGTGATCATGCTGGGCGCCTTCTACCCGCGGCTGCTGCGCTACCCGCCGTGGCGCCGGTACATCGGCATCCAGACCGAGCTGGACCGGATCCTGTACGACGAGATCGCCGCGCGCCGGGACAACGCGGATCTGGCCGAGCGCACCGACGTACTGTCCCGGCTGCTGCAGGCCGGCACCTGGACCGACGCCGAGCTGCGCGACCAGCTGGTCACGCTGCTGCTGGCCGGGCACGAGACGACGGCGACCTCACTCGCCTGGGCGTTTCACGAGCTCGCCCGTCGGCCGGACCTTCTGCGCAAGGCGCAGGCCGCCGCGGACACCGGCGACCACGCGTACCTGGACGCGATCGGCAAGGAGTCGCTCCGCCGGCGGCCGGTGATCTACCAGGTCGGGCGGCGGCTGACCGCGTCGTACCAGGTCGCGGGCTACACGCTGCCGCGCGGCACCACGGTGATGCCGGCGATCGGGCTGGTGCACGCCGACCCGGAGCAGTACCCGGACCCCGACGACTTCCGGCCGGAACGGTTCCTCGGCGACCACCCGGTGCCGCCGTCCAGCTGGATCCCGTTCGGTGGCGGCACCCGGCGCTGCCTGGGTGCGGGGTTCTCGCTGATGGAGGGCACCGAGGTGCTGCGGGCGGTGCTCTGCCGGTACGACGTCCGGCCGCGCCGGTACGAGCCGGAGCCGGCCCGGGCGCTCAACGTCACGCAGGTACCGGCCCGCGGCTGCGAGGTGCTGGTCAGTCCTCGTCGATGACGAAGTCCTCGTCCTCGACCACGTGCACGGCGGCCTCCTCGGCACTCGCCGCGGCGCCGTCGATACCGATGTCCTCGGCGACGAGATCCTTCTCGTCGTCCTCGCTCAGACCCTGGTCGGGGGCGACCAGCCGGCCGGAACGGTCGGACCCGACCTCCGGACCGCCGACGTTCTCGCCGTCCACGGCGTACGGGTCGACGTCCGGGACCTCCTGCCGGAGCCGCTGGTCGAGGGACTCACCCTGCAACGCCTCGTCGGCGGTGTTGCCGTAGCCCTCCCCGGCCGACCACTTCTCCGGCGGTGAGTACCCCTCGTCCAGCAGGTCGCCCACCCCGCGGTCGTCGAGCGTGTCCCCGGGCTGCAGCTGGTTCTCGTCGTCGACGCTGTAGTCGCCGTAGCCCTCGCGGCTGTTCTCGGTCATACCGCAACCCTTGCCCCCCCGCGCCCGATGAGCAAGCCGGGATGATGTCCCCTGTGGACCCGGTCAGGTTGACGCTGGAACAGATCCGCGAGCTGCGCGACGACATCGCGCCGCAGGCGGCCCGCCGGTCGCGGGCGTCGGTACGACGCCGGCTCGGCCGGCTGCGCGAGCTCGGCTTCTTCGTGGTGCAGTGTGCGCTCGCCGCCGGTATCGCTTGGTGGCTGGCCAGCACCGTGCTCGGTCATCCGATGCCGTTCTTCGCGCCGGTGGCGGCGATAATCTGTCTCGGATTCAGCTTCGGCCAGCGGCTGCGGCGGGTGGCCGAGGTGATGGTCGGGGTGGCGGTCGGGGTCGGTGTCGGCGACGCGTTCGTGAGCCTGTTCGGCACAGGCGTCTGGCAGATCGTGCTGGTGGTCGCATTGGCGATGAGCCTCGCGATCCTCGTCGGTGCCGGCGGGCTGATGGCGACGCAGGCAGGGATCCAGGCCGCGATGGTGACGACGCTGCTGCCCGATCCGGGCGCCGGGGTGAGCCGCTGGCTGGACGCGGTGGCCGGCGGCGCGGTGGCGCTCGCGGCGGCGACGATCGCGCCCGTGGCGCCGATCCGCAAGCCGCGGCAGCAGGCTGCCGAGGTACTGCGCGAGCTGGCCGCGATCCTCAAAGCCACGGCCCGCAGCCTGCGCCACCACGACGCCGAGGCCGCGACCGAGGCGCTGCACCGGGCGCGGGACAGCGAGGCGATGCTGGACACGCTGCGCAAGGCTGCCGCGGAAGGCGTCGCGGTGGTCCGGATGTCACCGTTCCGGCGGCAGCACCGCGGCCGGGTCGAGCAGATCGCCGACCTGGTGGTCCCGCTGGACCGGGCGATCCGCAACGTTCGGGTACTGGTCCGGCGCGCGGCGGTGTCGATCTGGAGGGACGAGCCGATGCCCTCGTCGTACCCGGAGCTGCTCGACGACCTGGCGATCGGCGCCCGGCTGATCGCCGACTCGCTGTTCGAGCCGGCCGCGGCGGACACGGCGCGCCGGGTGCTCGCCGAGCTCGGCGTCCGGACCGCGGAGATCCCCGCGGCCTCGCTGTCGTCGATGGTGCTGCTGGGTCAGGTACGGTCCACGATCGTCGACCTGCTCACCCTCACCGGACTCTCGTACGACGACGCCCGCGAGCTGGTCCCGCTGCGTGCGGACGGCCTGGACGAATCGTGAGTCCGCGTCATGGACCGTGGGGACCGCGTCCGCCAAGAGCAGGACGGCGATCAGTAGCGGAACTTCTGCGTTGCCGAACCGTTGCAGGTGGCAAGCGTCACGGGCTCGCCGCGGTTCTTGCCGGGCGCCGACAGGCAGATCGTGGTGTTCTTCTTCGACCGGATCGTGCCGTCGGCCCAGACCTGCCACTTCTGGGCCGGGTCGGTCGTGCTGCACACGTCCGTGCGCAACCTGACGCCCGCCTGGATCCAGCCGTACGGCACGTCGGCGCACATCCCGATCGCCCGGAAGGTGCCGTCGGCCGGGTGCGTCCAGCGCTGCGGCGGCGAGCCGTTGCAGTCCCACAATTGGATGGTCGTGCCCGGCGTTGTCGAGCCGTGGTCGACGTCCATGCAGCGGCTGCCCGGCCCGGACACGGTCAGCCGCACCGGTGCCGGCGCCGCCGGAGCGGTCGCGGTGAGCTTGACCATCTTCGCCACCGTCGGCACGCCTTGCGGGTTGACGCCGAACAGCATGTAGTAGCCGGGCGGCGCCTGGTTGACGTTCGCCGGCGACCGCAGCGTGATCGTGTTGCCGCTGCGAGCCATCACGGTGAGCGGCACGTACCGCTGGCCCTGGTCGTCGCCGTGCGTCGGCGCTCCGAGCCCGACCAGGCCGAACCTGCTGATCGACGAGGTCGACGCCTTGCTGACGTTGAAGTTCGCGTTGTACGCCGTGCTGGCCGGAGCGGTGGCGATCACCGGCCGGGTGGCGGGAGTGCCGTTCGCGTTGTAGAGGTACGGCGCGCTGAAGTACTCGACGTTCTTCTCCAGGTACCCCACCCGCTGGCACTCCGCACAGATCCCGCCGCCACCGGTCATCACCCGGCCGTCCGGGAGCAGGATCGCGGTCGAGTGGTACTGCCGGATCCGGTTCGCCGCCGCCAGCGTGCGCCACGTGCCGGCGGTGGCGTCGTACAGCTCGGCGGCGAACACCGCGTTCACCAGGTCGACGGTGCTGTTGGTCGCGCCGGAGCTCTCGCCGCCGGTCGCCAGTACATTGCCGTCCGCAAGAATCGTGAGATTGAACTGCCGGCGGGCCAGTGCCATCGAGCCGGTGGCAGTGGCCCGCGGCGCGCCGGTGCCGTTGGAGTCAACCACCACAGCGGTCCGGGTCGGCACCTTCTGCTTGCCGTCCTCGTTGATCACCCCGCCGCCGGCGACCAGCGTCCTGCCGACCCGGAACGTGGCGAAGCTGGAGTAGTCCCGGTTGATCGCATCCCGGGTCGAGGTGGCGACCTGCGCGCCGGCGCCGCTGGTGCGCAGCGTCCGCATCAGCGGGGCGGGCCCGACCATGTCCACGTAGCCGTTCGGCCGCACCGTGAGCAACGGGTACAGCCGGCTGGATGGGGTGGTGAACCCGGTGAGCAGTCGCACCCACTTGTTGGTCTGGTACACCTCGGCCGTCTCCGGCCCGCCGCCCAGGATCAGCGCCTCCTGGTTCGGCAGTGCCGTCACCGACGGGTACCACCGCTCGGCGGCCATGTCCGGCCCGCGCCGCCAGGTCTCCGTGCGCCAGTCGAACAGGTGCGTCTGGCGCAGCCCGTTCAGCGCCTTGTTCCGGTTGCCGCCGGCAACGAGCACGGTGCCGTCGGACAGCTGCGCGTAGCCGGCGCAGAAGATGTTGTAACCCTGCACGTCGACCCGCTTGCTGGTGTTCGTCCTCGGGTCCCAGACCGCGGCCCGGGTCGAGGAGTGGTTGTCGTACGACTCGGCCGGCCCGTCGCCGACGGAGTCCCACATCAGCACCTTGCCGTTCGGCAGCATCGCGGTGAAGACCGGCACCACCGGGGTGTTCCACGCCTTGCCCCAGCCACCGCTCACGGCCGGGTCCGCCGCGGCCGCGATGCTGTCCGCCCTGGCCTGCGCCTGCGGGGCCCGGCGGCCGGGTCGCTGCCCGGTCTGCTGGGCGATCTGGTCCGCGCGGGTTTTGGCGGCCGCCTCGATCTGCTTCATCGGTACGCCGGCCAGATCCTGCGCGGCGTGCTCCGCGGCGGCCGCCTCGCTGCTCTCCGTCGGAGTGCCCGGGCCCGGCGTCGTACCCGGGTCCTCGTGTGCGGCGGCCGGCACGGAGGCGACGATCGCGACCGAGACGACGGCAACGACGGCAACGGTCGCGCGGAGGCGCGACAGCGCGGACTGCATGGCGGCTCCCCCCTGCGGAGCAAGGCGATCGTAGGGCAGACGATGCCCCGTCAGCGTGCCCTATGCAGGGGGCACTAGGTCAATCTCCTGCCGATCACAATATGCGACCGTTACTGATAGCTAGCACTTGATCACAGCACGGTGATCTTGGTGGTCACCGAGTTGGCGATGAAGCACTCCTGGTGGGACAGGTGGTGCATCTTGTCCAGCGTTGCGTCATCCGGCGCCTGGCCGGCGAACACGATCCGCGGCGCCAGCGTGACCTCGGTGATCGCCAGCCGGCCGTCAGCGTTCTTCGCCATCACGCCGACCGCGTGGTCGTCGTACGAGTCGACCACCAGTCGCTTCTTCGCCGCGATCGCGAGGAACGTGAGCATGTGACACGACGAGAGTGCGGCGACGAACGCCTCCTCGGGATCGACTGCCGCGTCACTGCCCAGGAAGGCCGGGTTCGCGGATGCCTTCACGGTCTCGCCACCGTCGAACGTCCAGGTGTGGTCGCGGCTGTAGCTGGGGTAGCTGAACTCGTGCTCGCCCCGGCTCCAGCTCACGTCGACGATGTGCTCCGACACACCCGCTCACCTCTCCAGTGGGCCGTCGCGACACTGCGGACCGGTCGCCTCCGGGTTGCAGCGTACAGCGCCGTCCCACGAGACGGCGTGACCCTGACCTTGCGCGGGTTCGTCCGGCGAGTGAACTGCTCAAACCGTCGCGGATCACCGAGAATGGAGACGTGAACCGCCCGCCCGCGCGCAGGGACTACACGTTGCGCCGCGTGCCCACCCAGGACCGCGCAAGTGTGCAGGTCGAACGCATCCTCGACGCCGCCTGCCTCGAGGTCACCGAACGCGGGTACGACGCGGCCTCGACCAGCACGATCGCCAGACGGGCCGGCATCGCCGTCGGCTCGGTCTACCGGTACTTCCCGGACAAGCGGGCGCTGATGCAGGCCGTCGAGCGCCGCAACCAGGCCCGGTACGGCGACGCCGTCCGGGAGCGGCTGGCGTCCGTCCGGGACTGGCACCAGGCCGTCGACGTCACGATGGACACGTTCCGCGAGATGCACCGAACCGACCCGGGCTTCCGGGCGGTGGCGATGAGCGGGCTCGGCGATCCCGACCTGGAGGCCCGGCCGGGCGAGTTCGACGACGCGCACGCGGTCGAGTTCGCCGCGCTGCTGACCGACCGGTTCGGCGCCCGCGACAGCGCCGAGTTCCGGCTCGCCGTCACCCTCGTCATCACGATGGGCGAGTCCGTGGCCCACCTCGCCGACCGCCTCCCCCAACCTGCCGCCACCCAAGCCCTCCAGTCCGGCCTGGCCGCCCTCTACACCGTCCTGTCCCCGCACTTCCCGCCCACGCCCACCACGTGACGATTGGACCCGAGTGTCGCGCGTGTTCGGGGCACCCTTGCTCGACCTGGCCTGAAACCTGGGTCCAGTCGTCACGCGTGTTCGGGGCCGGGGACGGAGAGGGGGTTGAAGGCGTAGGGGAGCTCGAGGCGGTGGGCGGACATCAGGTCGGCGTCGGCCAGGAGGTCGCGGGTGTTGCCGTCGGCAACGATCCGGCCGCCGTCCATGAGCAGGCTACGCTCGCAGAGCTGCAGCGCGTACGGCAGGTCGTGGGTGATCATCAGCAGGGTGACATCGAGGCCGGTCAGGATGTCCGCGAGCTCGCGCCGGCTGGCCGGGTCCAGGTTGCTGGAGGGCTCGTCCAGGACGAGCACGTCCGGCCGCATCGCCAGCACAGTCGCTACCGCGACCCGCCGGCGCTGGCCGAACGACAGGTGGTGCGGCTCGATGTCCGCATGGTCCTGCATGCCGACCGCGACCAGCGCCTCGTGCACCCGTTCGTCCAGCTCGGCGCCGCTCAGCCCGAGATTCGCCGGGCCGAATGCGACGTCGTCCCGCACCGTCGGCATGAACAGCTGGTCGTCAGGGTCCTGGAAGACCAGCCCGACCTTGCGCCGTACCTCAGCCAGGTGCTCGCGGTGCAGGTCGGAGCCGCTGATCCGGACCCGGCCCGTGCCCGCTCCCCCGGCGACCGAGCCGAGGATGCCGTTGAGGTGCAGTACCAACGTGGTCTTGCCCGCGCCGTTCGGACCGAGCAGCGCGACCCGCTCGCCGCGCTCGATCCGGAAGCTGACCCCGAACAACGCCTGCCGCCCGTCCGGGTAGGCGAAGGCGAGCCGTTCGATCTCGATCGCGGGCTTGCTCATCCGCCCACCACCCGGGCCGCGACCGCGACCAGCAGGGCGACGACCACCAGGCCGGCCCCGCGCCGCCACTCCGCAGCGGTGGCCTGCCGCCGGGCCATCGACGGCATCATGCCGGTGTACCCGCGAGCCAGCATCGCCAGGTGGACCCGTTCGCCGCGCTCGTAGCTGCGGACGAACAACGCGCCGGCCCCGGCCGCGACGGCGCGCAGGTGTCCGAGGCTGCCGCCGTCGTACCCGCGCGACTCCCGGGCCACCCGCATCCGCTGCAGGTCGCCGGATACCACGCTCACGTACCGGATCATGAAGGACAGGATCGCGACCAGCGTGCGCGGCAGCCGGAGCCGTTCCAGTCCGGTCAGCAGGTCGCGCGGCGAGGTACTCGCGGACAGCACGATCGCCGCGACGACGCCGAGCGTGCCCTTCACCAGCACGTTCCACGCGCCCAGCACGCCGGACTCCGACAAGGACACCCCGAGCACGTCCACTTGCGGCCCGGCCGCCACGAACGGCAGCAGCAGCGCGAACACCACGAACGGCGTCTCCACCGTCATCCGTCGCAGTACCGTTGCCGCCGGCAACTTCGCCGTCATGACCAGCGCCACCACGATCCCGGCGTACACCCCGAAGGCCCAGAATGCATGCGCAGGCGTGGACACCACGCAGATCACGAACCCGACCAGAGCCACGAGCTTGACCTGGGCGGGCAGCCGGTGCACCGGCGAGTCGACCGCGACGTACAGCCCGTCGCCGGCACCTCCGGTCATGCGCGGCTCGCGGGCTCCGGTTCGGAGGCACTTTCCGCACGCCTGCGGAGGCTGGCCATCTTGGCGACCAGCAGGCCGACCCCGATCGTCACGAGGACGCCGATGATGCCGGCCAGCGCGCCGGAGACATGGCCGTTGCCGATCCCGCTGACGCCGTAGTCGGCGAGCGGGCTGCCCGCGACCGCGGACTCCTTCGCGGCCTCGCCGAAGCCGAGCTTCGCACCGACGAACTCCAGCCCGTCCGGGTTTGCGCTGGCGAACAGGCTCACTACGCCCGCGATCAGCAGCGTGATCGCGACGCCGGCGCCGAGGCTGCGCCCGGCCGGCTTGGCGGCCACCGGCCGGTCCGGGGACACCGTCGTGGTCCGGCCTTGGTCGTCGACCAGGACCAGGTCGGCCTGCAGGTGCCGCGCGACGTACACGAGGTCGGGCCGGGTGGCGACCACGGCACTCAGCACCGCGGCGGTGATGACGGCCTCACCGATCCCGATCAGCACGTGCCAGCCGACCATCGCCGCGGCCAGTCTGCCGATGCTGAGGTCGACTGCGCCGCCGGCGGCGTACAAACCGGTGAACGCGAGCGCGGCGATCGGCACCGAGACCAGGGCACCGACCGCGGCCGCCGGTACAACGCTGCCGAGCCGCTTCGGCATGGCCCGGAGCAGTCCGCGGGTGACCAGGAAGCCGACCAGCACGGTGACCGCACCCATCAGCGTGATGTTGGTGCCGAGCGCGGTCAGGCCCCCGTCGGCGAACAGCAGGCCCTGCACGAGCAGAACGACGGACATCACCAGCAGACCGGTCCACGGCCCGACCAGCGCGGCCGCGAGCGCGCCGCCGAGCAGGTGACCGCTGGTCCCGGCACCGACCGGAAAGTTCACCATCTGTACCGCGAACACGAACGCTGCCGTCAGGCCGGCCAGCGCCGGGCCGCTCTCGCGGACCTCGCGGCTGGCGCGCTGCAGGCTGATCCCGACCACGCCTGCGGCGATGGCGCCGGTCGCGAGCGAGGTCGGTGCGTTCAGGAACCCGTCGGGTACGTGCATGCTTTCAAGTATTTAGTTAATGCGATCGAGTTGCAAGAAGCGTCCTGTGACCGAGCGCACGCAGCGCGTCAGGCCGACCGGCGGACCGCATCCAGATAGGCGGCGATCGCGTCCCGGTTCCGGGCCAGGCAACGGGTCCGGGAGTCCAGCAGCTCGTGGTACCGCTCGAGGTCGGCGATCAGCTCCGGGCTGGCGTCCTCGATGTGGATCGTGCTGGGGTCGCTGAGACACGGCAGGATCTCGCGGATGATCCTGGTCGGCAGTCCGGCGTCGAGCAGGCCGCGGATCTGCACCACCCGGTCGACCAGGTGTTCGGGGTAGTCGCGGTACCCGTTCGGCGTGCGGTCCGGGTCGAGCAGCCCCTGCTCCTCGTAGTAGCGCAGCATCCGGGTCGGCACGTCGGTCCGCGCGGCCAGCTCACCGATCTTCACGCGATCTCCCTTCCCTTCACACAAGTGTCAACGTTCGACGATGGGATATATGCCCGTCGAAACACCGCCCGCGCCGGTCGCCGTACGCCGGTCCGCCACCCTCGCCGTTCTGTCGGTGGCCCAGTTCCTGATCGCGCTCGACTACGCGATCGTCTACATAGCACTGCCGAGCATCGGCAGCGACCTGCACCTGAGCCCCGCACAGGTGCAGTGGGTGGTGAGCGCGTACGCCGTGCTGTTCGCCGGGTTCCTCGTCGCCGGCGGGCGGCTGTCGGACCGGGTCGGCGCGAAGCGGCTGTTCGTGTGGTCTGTGGTCGGCTTCGGGCTGGCGAGCGCGGCCGGCGGTGTGGCCGGTGACGGTTCGGTGCTGCTGGCGGCGCGCGGGGTGCAAGGTCTGTGCGCCGCGATGCTGCAGCCGGCCGTGCTCGGGTTGATCGCGACCACGTTCCCGGCCGGTCCGGCGCGGAACCGTGCCCTCGCGGTGTGGGGCTCGGTCGGCGCGTCCGGACTCGCGGTCGGCACCATCCTCGGTGGCCTGCTCACCACGGTGTCCTGGCGGCTGACGTTCTGGATCAACGTGCCGCTCACGCTGCTGGCGGCGCTGGGTGCGATCGCGTGGTTCACGGCGCCCGCACCGGAGCGGCAGGCGCGACGGATCCCGGTGGTCGCCGCGGCGCTCGGTACCGGGACCGTGCTCGCGCTGGCCCTTGGCCTCACCCTCGCCGCCGACGCCGGCTGGACCTCGACCGCGACGCTGGTCTGCCTCGGTCTGGTCCTGGTCCTCGCGATCGCGTTCGTCCGGCACGAGTCCGGCGCCCGGAACGTACTGATCGACCCGGTGCTGCGGCGGACGTTCTCCCTGCGGCTCGGCGCCGTCGCGACCGCGCTCTACATGGCCAGCGTCGGCTCGGAGTTCTACCTGCTCACGGTGCTGCTGCAGGACCTCAAGGGGTACGAGCCGCTCCAGGCGGGGTTCGCGTTCCTGCCACTCGCCGTGATGGTGACCGCGGGCAACGTCGCCGCCGACCGGGCGGTACGGCGCCACGGTGCCGCCGCGGTCCTGGTCGGCGGGTTCGCGGTGTCCGCACTCGGCCTGGTCTGGCTGGCGCTGGCACTGCACGGGGACTCGTACGTCGTGCACCTGCTGCCGGGTCTGCTGCTGAGCGGGTTCGGGCATGGCGTCGTCTACACGTCGATGTTCGTGATCGGCACCCACGACGTACCGTCCGCGCACCAGAGCACCGCCGGCGCGCTGCTGACCACGTCGCAGTACCTGTCCGGCGCTCTCACCATCGCCGTGCTCACGCTGGTGCTCGGCCCGGCGCCGGACGAGACCCAGTTCCGGGCCGCGTTCCTGGTCACCGCCGGCGCGGCTCTGCTCGGTCTGGCGCTGGTCCATACCCGCCGCCGAAGGCTCTGACCCGGTCCGCAGTGCGGCGGCGCGCTGTGTGTGCTGCTGGCCGCCCTCCAGCCCGCGCTGGTCCGGCGGATCCGTGCCGGCACATGTCAGGTCATGGTGAAGTCGTAGTGGGCGGGGACGGGCCGGGTCGTGCCGACCGCCGACTGGACGTCGCGCCACAGATCGGCGAGCCGGTTCGCGCCCTCGCGGAGGTTCGGCAGCTCGATGCCCTCGTCCAGCAGGGCTACCGCCGCGGCCGGGTCGCCACGATGGAGTAGCACCGCGACCTCGGCCAGGGCGATCCGGCCGTCAGTCCGAACCATGCCCGCGAGACCGGAGATCAGCTCCGCCGCCTCGTCGTACCGCTCCAGCGAGACGAGCAGCTCGACACTCTCGACCGCCAGCGGGAGCAGGTCCGGCTTGAGTCGCAGCGCGCGCCGGTAGAGGTCGGCCGCCTCGGACGGGCCCGCCGCGGTGACGGCCAGGTTGCGCAGCGCCCACGCGTTCTCGGTGTCGGCGAGTGAGCGCTGCCAGGCCTCGGTCGCGCCGGCGGCGTCGCCGTCGTACCAGCGGGCGACGCCGCGGTGGTACCAGACCAGCCAGTTGTCCGGCGCCGACTCGAGCAGGTCGCGCCAGCCGGGTGCGACCAGAGTCCCGTCCGGCGCCACCGCCGGGTCCGTCGCGGGTAGCGAACCGTCCAGCAGGCCGAGCCACGGTCGTTGCCGATCGGTCAGGGTGTCGTCGTCGAACGGCGTGCCCGGCAGGGCGGCCGCGGTCCGGGCCAGCTCCAGCGCGCCCCACCCGGACCCAGTGGCCAGGCGTTCTCCGGGTTCGCGGTCGGCGACGGCCAGCCACTCGTCGTACCGGGTCGCCAGATCCGCGGACGGCAGCAACACCTCGACCGCCTCACCGGCGGCGACCCGCGCCTCCGACCAGGGCGACCGCACGGCGTCCGGCGGCACCGACAGTGCGCCGTACGCCTCCAGCCAGTGCCAGGTCGTTGCCGCTGGCAACCGCAGGTGCTCCAGCTGGGTACGCGCCAGGCCGGCCTGTATCTCGGTGTACCCGTGCCCGTCTGCGCCCGGCGCCAGCCACTCCTGCCAGCGATGGCCACCGGCACCCTCGCCCCAGACGAACAGCTTCCGGCCGCGCAACCGTGCCGTCGACAGCTGGACCAGACCGGTACCCGCGGCGTCCAGCGCCGTGATCCACGGACGCTGCCCGTCCGGCAGCTCGAAGAAGAAGTCCGCGGCCCGGCGATGCCGCATCGGGTACGTCAGGTCGATCGCGTCGTGCTCCGGTACGTCGACCAGGTCCAGCCGACCGCCGTACCCGAAGTGCCAGGCCTGGTCCGCCGGCGCCAGCACCCGGGTATCCGGCGTCTGCGGCACCGCGATGTTCGACCACCAGTACGCGGGCACGTCGTACGCGTGCGGGTTGCGGATCCGCACGCCGACGTACAGCAGCTCCGAGTCCGGCGGCAGCCAGAAGTCCAGCTGCAGCACCAGGTTGCGGGTCCGCTCCCACTCCCACAGCCGCAGCACCGGGCTTCCGTCCGGACCGGCGACCGTTGCCGCGTGCAACGGTTCGCAGGTGCCGGTCCAGTGGCCGGTGCTACCGAGGTTCCACTCGACCCCGCCGGCGAGCCAGGCGTCGCGCAGCGCCAGGTTGGCCGGCTGGATCACCGGGTTGCAGTACAGCAGCTCACGCCCGTCGTGCTCCAGCGACCAGAGCCGGCCGCCGTACGACGGCAGCACCGTGGCGCGGACCCGCTGGTTCTCCAGCACCAGCGCAGGGACCTCCGACTCGGTGCGCTCGCGGCGGTAGCCGTCCTGCACCAGGCACGGCAGGGTGCTCGGCAGGCCGCCGTACCGGATCCCCTGCTGCATCTGAGGCGGCAGCCCGTCCAGGTTCGCGATCTCGTGCAGCTCCTGGGTACGGCGCAGCGGTGGCAGCGGGTTCTCACCGCCGAGCGGGGCGACGGGCAGGGTCAGGTGGTCGGCGTACAGGCGGGTCGTCACCCGCCCAAGCATGCCCCGTGACCGAACCGAGACGTTCGCCAGCCAACCGTTCCCCGCGCCCAGCGGTCCTTGGGGCACCGGCATCCGGCCGGGCACCACAGGGGGAGGAACCCAGATGAAGCTCACACTGCGCCGCACACTCACAGCGCTCGCCGCCGGCGCCACCGCTCTCACCGGCGCTGTAGCCGTCGCGCCACCCGCCACCGCGTCCGGCGCCGCCGCGGCACAGACCTGCCTCGACCAGCTCAGCGGACCGGCCGCGGGCACCGACCGGCTGATCGTCTACCCGGCCGAGAAGGCGGAGGTGCGGCTGACGACGTCGCTGTTCACCGGCGACACCTGCCGGAACTATGCCGTGTCGCTCGGCCTCAGTCGTATCGACCTGTCCGGCTATCTGTCGGCGAACGCGAGCGGCCTGTACTGGGGCGGCGGGCCGAAGATGTTCAGCGCCCGGTTCGTGCTGCCGCCGAACCAGCCCGGCACCTGGATGACTCGGCAGATCGCGGTCAAGGGCCTGGACGGTGTCGTCCACGTCCGCCAGTTCACCGCCGCCACCTCGCCGACCAAGATCGCGTACAAGCGTGAGTCGTTCCTGACCGGGACACCGCACGGCAGCGCGATCACGCACACCTACCTGAGCACCCGGCTGCAGGCCTGGAGCACGGTCGGCACGATGGCGAACCTCGGCAACCAGGAGGTGCTGCTGCAGGTCAGCCGGCCCGGTGCGAACGCGTACACCACGATCCTGCGCGGGCGGGGCGACCGGTTCGGGATCTGGCGCACGTTCGTGAGCTGGAAGGGCTACAGCGGGTACGACGTGCGGCTGGCGTACTACTCGCCGTACCAGACGATCGCCTCCGACTGGCACTACCTCGGCCGCATCGCCTGACCGTTCCCAGCCACCAAGCCACCCCGCCCGCACCCACGTGCACATTCGCGTGGCCGCACATTCGCGTGGTTAACCCTCTGAGGGGTGGGTCCGCCCGGCGCACAACCGTGGCGAACCCACACTCCGGCGGGTTAACCACGCGAATTGCGTCGGGGTGGGCGGTCAGAAGACCTGGGCGAGGAGCTCGGCGAACAGGGCGTGCTCGTCGACGTCGAGGCCGCGGGCGGTGAACCAGGTGCAGACGTTGTGGCAGTCGCGCATCAGGAAGTCCATTCCCTGCGGGTTGCCGACCAGGTCGACCACCTGCGGCAGGTCGATCAGGACGATCCGGTTGCCCTGGGCAAGGACGTTGTACGGCGACAGGTCGCCGTGCGCGAGCCCGGCCCGGGCCAGCTCGGCCATCGCGTCGCGGAGCTGGTCGTAGTACGACTCCAGCAGCGCCCCGCGGGGCCGGACCTGGGCCAGCCGCGGCGCCGCGCCGTCGCCGTCCGGGTCGTCGATGAACTCCATCAGGATCTCGGTGCCGTCGATCTGCACCGGGTACGGCACCGGTACGCCGGCCGACCACAGCCGGCACATCGCGGCCCATTCGGACATCGCCCACTGCCCGGCCGCGACGACCCGGCCGAACGCGGTCTTCTTGGCCAGCGCGCGGGTGTCGCGACTGTTGCGGGTCCGCCGCCCCTCGGTGTACGACGCGCTGCGGTGGAACGTGCGGTGCTCCTCGGAGCGATACCGCTTCGCCGCCATCAGCACGCCGCGCCCGTCCGGGACGGCACGCTCCAGCAGGAAGACGTCCGCTTCCTTACCGGTTTTGAGGACGCCGAGCTCGGTGTCGATCGCGGCCTGTTCCGTCACAACCCAGTCGGGTCGTGGATCCGGGCCGCGAGAACCGCGCTCGACGTCCAGCCAGGTTGACCAGCGTTGCCCGTCGCCGGGACCTTCGAGTGCATCGAAGCGGAAGACGAACTGCTGGTCAAGGTCAAGGTCAAGGTCATGCAGGTCTTGCTCGGTGTTGACGTCGAATGACATCGGGAGTGCTCCTGAGATGAGAAGAAGTGAGGCGGACAGCGCACAGCGCCCGCACAATGGCGGTAGACATGTCGACGCCTCCCTCACGCTCAGGCAGCACCAAGCCACTAGGACAGCCCGGTGTCTGCGACAACCGGATCCCAGCGTGTACGGCGCCGCTCGATGCCGCAACTGGTTTTCTGCCGGCACCTACCGTGGAGGAATGAGGCGCGGGCTGACGTCGGTCGTCCTGCTGGGTGCGCTGGTCACCGGCTGCACCAGCACGGCCGAGCCGTCCGCCCAGGTCACTCGGCCCGCACCGAGCACCGCCATACCGACGCCGCAGTCCAGCTCGACCCCGCAGTCCATCTCGACCCCGCAGTCCAGCCCGACCCCGCAGCGACCGCGGCATCAGCCCGTCGTACTGGCCGTCCATCCGTCCCGCGGCACCGTCGACCTCGGCCTCGGTGCGGCCCGGGCGGTGATCGCCGGTCAGGTCCGGTCGTGGCGGCAGATCGTGCCATCCGCGGCACGACCACCGGGTGACACGCTTCGACTCACCGGCGTGGCCGGGACCGGGGTACCCGCGGCACGCACCGCGAGCCTTGCCGCCGCGCTCCGGCTGGTCCGCACCGACGCCCGCGCGGTCGCCGTCGTCCCGGCCTCGGCGGTCGGCCCCTCGGTGCGGGTGATCCGGGTCGCCGGCGTCGACCCGCTGCGAGAGCCCAGCCGGTACCCGCTGCGGATGGCCGGACCAGCGCCGACCGGGCCGGTACTGACGATGACGATCGGCGGTGACGTGATGCTCGGCCGCCGGGTGGCGACCGCCGCGGCCCGCGCCGGCGATCCGGCCGCCCCGCTGCGGCCGTTGTCGCGCCGGCTCGCTGCCGCCGACCTGACTGTGCTGAACCTGGAGAGCACGCTGTCCCGGGCCGGCGCGCCGCGCCAGGGCGGGGACTCGTTCGCCGCGCCGCCGTCGGTCCTGCCGGGGATCAGGGCGGCCGGTGTCGACGTACTGTCACTGGCGAACAACCACACCGGCGACTTCGGCGACCTGGCGCTGCGGGACACCGTGGCCCGGGTTCGCGCCGCCGGCATTGCGCCGGTCGGTGCCGGGAGCAACCATGCCGAGGCATGGCGGCCGGTGCTGGTCACGCGTGCGGGTGTGCGGTTCGGGTTCGTCGCATTCAACGCGATCGGCGAGACCCCGCGGCCGACCGACGACAGCGCCGGTGCGGCATCGGTCCGGATGCCACCGCGTACCGGTCCCCTCAACGCAGCGGACGTCGCGCTGCTGACCAGGACGGTGGCGCAGGTACGCCGGTCCGCGGACGTTGTCGTCGTACTCCCGCACTGGGGCGCGCAGTACACCCACCGGCCGGATCCGGCGCAGCGAACGGTGGCGCGGGCGGCGCTGGACGCGGGTGCGGACCTGGTGGTCGGCGGGCATCCACACTGGGTCCAGGGCATCGATGCCATCAGCAACAAGATCGTCGCGCACTCGCTCGGCAACCTGGTCTTCGACATGGACTTCTCCCGGCAGACCCAGGAGGGCTTCCTGCTCGAGCTGACGTTCTGGGGCCGCCGGCTGATGGCCGCCGTGCCGGTGCCGTACCGGATCGGTCCCGACTTCACGCCCCGACTGGTGACGGGTACGACGGCCGCCGCGGTGCTCCGGCCGCTCTGGCCCTAGCCGAGCCAGGCCATCAGCACAGCTGCGGTCCTTGCCAGCTGGGCCGGCTGCACGACCGGCGGCAGGTCTCGCGCGCTGTGGTACTCGGCGTACGGCGTGCTGCCGAGCCGCACCCCGGGCATCCCCCGCCGGGCGAACGACCAGTGGTCGCTGGACCGGTTCGTGCAGCGCCGGGTCCCGGTGCCTGTCACCAGCTCGTCCTGCAGGGCACGTCCGCTCGCGTCCGCCGTACACACCGGTACGACGCGCCCGACGCCGACCCGGTCCAGCGAGACCATGCCGCGCAGTGCCGTGCGGTGGGCGGCGGGCATCGCCGCGACGTACGCCCGGGACCCGTAGTGGTGTCGCGCGTCGCCGTCCCCGCGTGGCTCCTCGGCGCCGAACCCGACCAGTACGAGCGGCAGCCGGGTCCGCGAACCACCCGCCGGTCCGTACATCCGGGCCAACTCGAGCAGGACCGCGATCCCGGACGCGTTGTCCTCCGCGCCGGGCGCCTGCGGCACCGTGTCCAGGTGCGCGCCGACCAGCAGGTACGGCTTCAAGAGGTCGGCATCCGGCGGGGTCGCGACCACGTTCACGGTCCGGCCGGCGGGCACGCGCACGCCCCACGAGACGCCCGCCGGTACGCTCAGCGGGCGGCGCTCGACCCGGTACCCGGCCCGGCCGAGCTGCCCCGCCAGCCACGCGGCCGCCGTGCGGAAGTTCGCGCCGGTCGCCTCGCGCGGGCCGATCGTGCCGGCCAGGTGCCGCACCGTGGCCATCGCGGCCGCCTGGTCGAACCGCACAGGCCGGCTCGGCGCAGGCGTCGACGTCGGCGTTTGCGTCGATCTCGGTGTCGTCGCCCGCGGCCGGGACGGCGTCGTGGCACGCGGACTCGGCATGGCAGAGCTGGTCGTCGCACCAGTGGGCACGTCCTCAGCACCGCTGTCGGTGCATGCGCTGCCGAGCAGCAGCAACGCCACGACACCGGCCAGCCTCCGCATGCCGCCATGATGCCTCGGGAAATCAGTCGCCGCGGGCCGCGACCGGCACGCACACTGAGCCGGGTGGGGGACTCACGAACCATCGAGGCCGTGGTCAGCGTCGACGGCCGTACGCCAGCACTGCTCCGGACCTCAAGGTCGCCGGCCCGAGGACGACCCGACCACCGAGCTGCGCGCAGCGCTCGAGGCGTGGAACGGATGTACCGGCGGAACCCCCTCCAGCTCCGCCGGTACACCTGGTTGAAGAAGTGGCTCCCGATGGGGTCAGCCTGGGGATGCGGGAGCCACTTCGCCTGTCACGGGTTCGATCCCGTTGCCTTCTTGCCACTCGGGCTGATCGCGTGCCACGTGCCCTTCACGCCGTCGCCGTCCACGTCGCCGGGCGCCTGGTCCTGCTCGAACGTGTACAGCGGCCAGCTGCCGAGCGTCACCTGCCGGGTGCCGTCCTTACGCTGTACGACGCCCAGCAATGACGGCTGAATGCCTTTGCCCGCAACGGGTTCCGCGCCATCCGGGACGTACAGCGGCCGCCAGTCCGCGACGCACTTGCGGCTCAAGCACACCGACCGTGGCGGGTCGGTACTGTCCAGCACGGACAGGTAGAGCGTGAACCCCTCGGCGTCGACCGCGACCGGTCCGAGCTCGGTCCGCGCGGCCCGCACCACGACCGCGTCCGCATCCGGTGTCTTCGTTGCCGAGGGCAATGGCTTGGCAGACTTGGCCGAGGGAGTGGGTGCCGCGGTCGCGACCGGCGCCGGCTGCGATGCGAGCGGCGGTGTCGTGGTGGCGACCTGGCCGACGACCGGGCTCAGCGCGGCGACCGCGATGGTCGCGCCGACCAGCCACAGCGTGGTGGGCAGGTTCCTGAACATCAGAGTCACCTATGCCCGGAACACGGCGCCGTCGCGCTGCTTGATCTCGACCCGCGGCAGCGGCGACCGCGCCGGACCGGCCACCGGCTCACCGGTGCCGGCGTCGAACTTGCTGCCGTGGCACGAGCAGTCGATGGTGCCGGCGCCGACGGACGCGACCAGGCAGCCCTGGTGCGTGCAGACCGCGGAGAACGCGGACGCCTTGCCGGACTGGTCCCGGGTGACGACGACCTTCTGGTCGCCGAGCACCACACCGCCCCCGACCGGGACATCGTCCAGCTTCACCAGCGCCGGCGGACCCGCGGGCGCCTTGGGTGCGGGCTTCTTGGGCGCGGGCTGGGGCGTGCCCGAGGCAGGAGGTGGCTGGGTCGCCGGCTCGGTCACGGGCGGGGGCGGAGCCGCTGCCGGCGGTTGCTGGATCACGCAACCGGCGAGCAGTGCGCCGGCCGCCGCGGCTCCGCCGGCCTTCATCACCGTACGGCGCTGCAGCGCGCCCTCGTTCCTGCTGTTCATCTCCTGCTCCTCCTGACGAAAGGATCGTTGCCGGCGTCAACGAAGTGGAACGCCAGGCTGAGTGAAGTACCAGACGGATGCCGTCGCCCAGGCACCGACCAGCAGCGCGAACAGCAGCCCGCCGAGCAACGGCAGCGACCATCCGGGCAGTCCGCGGGTCCGGAGTGCGAGCATCTTGGTTGCGAACGCGCCGTACACCGCGCAGCCGAAGAACGAGTGCAGCGCCGTACGGGTGTCGAACGTGCTGAAGCCGAGGCTCCACAGACAGTGGTAGGCGACCGGCAGCGTGAGCAGGAACCCGATCGACCCGACCCAGCGGTGCACCTGGCCGAGTACCGCCGGCGCCGGTCGCGAGATCGGCAGCCGACCCCACATCCACGCTGCCGAGATGACCTGGAACACCACCAGGACGACGGCCGCCGTGGCCAGCCATGCCTTCATCGGCGCCATCGAGGTGAAGCCCACGACGAGCGCCAGCGGCCGGCCGGTCGGTGTGTGCGTCCGCCCGTACGCACCGAGCGCCACGGCGACCATCCCGCCGACGAGCGCGAGCAGCAGCAGCTTGGCGGCACCACTCCTCGGTGGTGCGGCGACCGTGCCGGTGGCGTCCATCGCGCTCGTCTCCCCTGGTTCGGCGGTTCGTTCATCCGGCAGTACGTGGCCCGCCGTGAACCGGTTCAACGTGTTCTCGCGATTACTTTCGGCAAGGGTCAGCGCAGCTCGGGCGGCACCTCTCCGGCGAGCACGACCCGCCCCGACGATGCCGCTCCGGCACCCTCGCGCTGCAGCGTCACCGTGATCCGCGGGTAGTCGTCGAGGTCGACGCCCGACCACAGCACCACGTCGTCGGAGGAGTCCCGCAGATGGAACGTGCCGATCGCGACCGAGCCGCGCTCACCCTTCACCCACGCCTCGTAGAAGCTGCCCTCGGGCGCCGGCGGCAACCCGTCGACGTCAAGCCTGATCTCCACCCCGGACGGGGTGTCGCGCACTTCGGCCTCGGCCCGGCTACCGGGCGCGAGCGCGGTGCCCGCGAGCTCCATCCGCGGCCCGTCGCCGGACCGCAGCGCGAACACCCCGGCTCCGACCGCCAGCGCCACCACTGCCGCGGCCGCGAGCAGCCACTGGTTCCGCCGCGGCCGGGTACGTCGCCGGCCGAGCGCCTCGTCCAGCACACGCTGTTCGAGATCGTCCGGCACCTGCGCCCAGACCGCCCCCTGCCGCAGGATGGTCTCGACCTGACCGTCGGTGTCCCAGTCGCTCACCCGACCGCCTCACTCTCTCGACTCCGCGACAACCGTCGCGTCGGTAACCGATACGCATCCGTCGCGCCGCCCGGATCTCAGGCCGAGTGACGCAGGTGGGCGAGCAGGCCGGCAAGCCGGCGCTGGGCCCGCGCGGTCCGGCTCTTCACCGTGCCGAGCGGTAGCTGCAGCTCCTCGCCGATCTCGCTCTGCGTGTACCCGCCGTAGTAGGCCAGCTCGATCACCCGTCGCTCGTCCGGGTGCAGCTGGTCAAGCGCCGTCCGTACCTGCCACACCTCCCAGGTCCCGTCCAGCGTCGGCCCCTCCGTGGCCAGCTCGCCCCCTACCGCCCAGGTCTCGTCGAGCGGTACCTGGTTCGCCGCCCGCCGGTTCCGCCGGTAGACGTCGACCGCCGCCCGTCGCGTGATCGCGTACAGCCACGGCTGCAGCTCCCGCGACGGGTCGAACCGGTCGGCCGCCCCCCAGGCCTGGACGAATGCACGCTGGACCGCGTCCGCAGCCAGCTCCCGGTCGCCGAGCAGCGCCAGCGCCGTCGAGAACATCGGGCCCGAGTAGGCCCGGTACATCTCCGACAGCGCGGTTTCGTCACCACGGCCGAACCGCTCGCCTAGTGTCGCCGCCTCCAGCGACGCGGGCATCCCCGAGATGTCCGCCATCGCTCCCCTCCATGCAGATTCCGCGACACCTGTGCGGGTGCCTCGGAATCAGTTGTACGGAGCACGGGTAGGTGCTGACATGGGCAGCGACTACCTATCTAGGCCACTCGATGTACCTAGACATACCTGGATCAGGCGCGGTCCGTACGCAGAGGCACGGCCCGGATCCACCCAGCGATACGAACCGGTCCGGCGGAACGGTTCTCAGCGCAGCTGCGACCGCGCGGTCGGCCGCAGCCGGAGGTCCTGCACCGGCTTGACGGACCGCCGCTCGATCTCCGGCGCGATCTTGCGCTGCCAGGCCTGGGACCGGTCCAGCGCGTGCCGGTGCGCGTCGTACGCCGTGTCGTCCGGGAGCACCGAGAACCAGGCGAGCACGATCTCGTCCCGCAACGGGAGCGCCGGGAAGTTGTTCTCGGCGACGACGGACTCGAACCACGCGACCGGCGCGGCCCCGGTGTCACGCAGCGCGGGCGCGATCTCGGTGTCGAACAGCGCGAGCAGCCCGTCGTCGAGCGACCGCCGGTGGTAGACGGCACCGGCCACTACCGAGCCGGGCACCCCGGTGGCGCCGGCCGGTGGTCGCGGTGTGCCCGGGTCCGGGTAGCCGGCGGTGACCCGGACCGGGCGCAGCAGCAGCGCGTCGTCGGAGTCGACCATGGTCGCGTTCGCCGCCGCGCTGTGCGCCTTCCAGACCGGTCCGCCGTAGAAGTCCTCCAGGGCCTGCTTGCGCGCCGGCAGGTCCCGGAACCCGCGCAGCCAGACGAACCGGGCGGGCCGGTCGAGGTCGCGGAACTGCCCGATCAGCTGCATCCCGGTGGCCTCCTGGCCCTCGACGAGGAACCCGTCGAAGATCTCGATCAGCGTGTCCCGCCGGCCCGGGTGCAGCGTGTACTGCCGCAGGTCGACGACGGTCATCGGGTGCGCCATGACCGGGAACGCTACGCGCGATCACTGACAGCCCGCGGCAGTGATCCGCCCTGATCTACGGCAACTTCAACGACCGAGCGCCGCCACCTGGTCGGCCGCGTTCTGGCTGCGCCGGTCCGCGACCCGTACCTCCCGCTCGGCACCCTTGAGGTCGTGCTCGAGCTGACGGCGGTCCTTCTTGGACTGCTCCAGCGTCTGCTTCGCCTGCTCGAGCTCGGCGGTCAGGCGCTCGATATCGTCGTGCGCCTGCTGGACCCGCTCGGCCGCCTCCGCCACCGCCGTCTTCAGGTCGTCCGCCCGGGCCTCCGCGGCGTCCAGTACCGCCTCCGCCTCGGCCGCCGCCTGCTCGGCCGCCGCGAGCCGCTTCGCGGCCTGTTTCTCGGCGGCCTCGTCCTTCGCCGCGGCCTTCTTCGCGGCCGCCTTCTTGGTGCCACCGCGGACCGACCTTCGCGGTGCCAGCAGTACGACGTTCGACGGCTCGCCGGACTCGTCCACCACGCCGAACCCGACGTGCCGCAACGCGCTGGTCAGCTGCCCGGACCGCACCGCCTGCGCCGCCGCCGGGTCGACCAGCGCCGCATCCAGCGTCTCCCGCAGCTTCTGCGCCACGTCCGGACTGACCTTGCGGTCCGCACCCTTGGCCAGGGCCACAGCCTGCTTCACCAGCGAGTCGACCTGCTCGTGCCGCTTCGGGGTCAGCTCCCGCAGCCGGGCACCGTCCAGCGCCGCCGTCGCCTCCCGCATCTCCTCACCGAGCAGAGCCAGCGACTCCAGGTCGTCCAGGTGCTCGCGGGCCAGCTGGTTGGCCAGCCAGGCCGCCGCGGTCGGCTTGCTCAGCGCCTTGACCTGGTCGCTCAGCTCGGCCTCGCCCGCGGACTTCGCCTCCTTGGCCTTCGCGTTCCGGGCGGCGGTGAAGTCCTCCGGTGCCAGCCCGTAGAGCTCGTCCGCGATCTCGTCGAGGTCCATGGGCCCAGGATTCCCTATCAGCCGGCCGCTTCGTAGCAGGGTCATGTCCGCCACAGCGTAGCCGGTCGCCGATATCCGGACGGGCGGCATCCGATCGCAGGACGGCCCCGAACAGGAGACATGGCCGCCGCCCCGAGCCTGGGCCCGCGGGGCGGCGGTCCACCGGCGACCGACCGCGAGGGGTGGATCGGCGCCACGAAAGGAAGGCGAGAACAGCATGAGGTCTCCACGACGACGCGTCCTGGTTGCGGCCGCGATGGCGTCCGCGGTCGCGTTGCCGGCGACGGCGATGGCCCTGAGCGGGGGAACGACGGCATCGACCGGCGACGGTTCATCGACCGCGGCATACACCGCATCGGCCACCCAGGCCCGGTCACGCGGCCTGGCCGTGGTCGGTCTGACCGCGGACCACCGGCTCGTCCGCTTCAACGCCGGCTCGGCCGACCGGATCCAGCGGAAGGCGAAGATCTACGGACTCCAGGAGGACCGGTGGCTTGTCGGCATCGACTACCGCGTCCAGGACGGAAAGCTGTACGGCGTCGGCGACCTCGGCGGCGTCTACACCATCGACACGGGCTCCAGGTTCGGCAGGGCCACCAAGGTGTCGCAGCTCACCGTGCCGCTGGCCGGTACGAACTTCGGTGTCGACTTCAACCCGGCCGCGAACCGGCTCCGGGTGATCAGTGACACCGGGCAGAACCTGCGCCACAACATCGACGACCCCGCGGGCGCGCCGGCGGCCGGTACGACGGCCACCGACGGCACGCTGGCCTACCCGGGTGTGCCGCCGGCACCGCCCACGACGGCGACCCAGGTCACGGCTGCGGCGTACACGAACAACGACCTGGACCCGAACACCGCGACGACGCTGTTCGACATCGACGCGATGCTGGACCAGGTCGTGATCCAGTCACCGGCGAACGCCGGCACGCTCGCGGCGACCGGGAAGCTCACCGTCGACGCGGGCCGCCGGGCCGGGTTCGACATCTACATGACCCGATCCGGGAACCGCGGGCTCGCGGTACTCGAGGTCGGCGGCCGGGCGCGGCTGTACGACGTCGCGCTGCTGTCCGGTGAGGCGAACCGGCTCGGGTCGTTCCCGTCCGGGCTGAACGTCGTCGACATCGCGATCCCGCTCGGCAACCGGTAACCCGGCAGGAGGGGTGTGACAGCACCGGCCGCGACCACTCGGCCGGTGCTGTCTCGTGCTGTCTCGTGCTGTCCGGTGTGGTCGGCAGCCGGTACGTTGTGCCAGTGCGGGACCAGGAGTGGGTGAGTGCCGTCGACGGCGCGGAGGTGGTCTTCCGTCTCGCGGACCCGGCGGGCACGCTCACCGGCGTACGACTGGAGATCGACCGCATCCTGGCCGGTGACACCGAGTTCGCCCGGGTCGACGGCGGCTGGGAACTGCGTATCCCGCGGCCGCCTCTGCTGCACCGGCTGGAGTACAGGTTCGCACTCGGGGACGCCACCGTGACGGACCCCTCGAACCCGCGCACGGCGGCAGGCCCGTTCGGCGACAGGTCCTGGCTGCCGCTGGGCGGGTACACCGCACCGGACTGGACGGACGCCGAGCCGGTGCCCTCGGTCGTCGCACCGCTGCCGGTGCCCTCCACCCCGGTCGGCCCGGTCGAGGTACACGTGTGGACCCCGGCCGACGCGGCACCCGACGAGTCGCTGCCACTGCTGCTGTCGCACGACGGGCCGGAGTTCGCGTCGTACGCCGGGCTCGCGCACTTCGCGGGAGCGATGATCGGACGCGGAGAGCTGCCGCGGTTCCGGGTCGCGCTGGTCACGCCGGGCGCGCGCAACGAGTGGTACGCCGCGAGCTCGCAGTACGCGACCGCACTGGTCCGGCACGTGCTGCCCGCGGTGGTCAAGTCCTTCGCCTCCGAGCCGGACCCGGTCCTGACGGGCGCCAGTCTCGGCGCGTTGTCGGCGCTGCACGCGGAGTGGACGCACCCGGGCACGTTCGCCGGGCTGTTCCTGCAGTCCGGGTCGTTCTTCACCAAGCGCACCGACCGCCAGGAGTCCGGGTTCTCGCACTTCGCGGAGGTCACCGGGTTCGTGGCCACCGTGCTGGACTCGGCCGAGTGCAGTAGCCGGCCGCTGGTCGCGATGACCTGCGGCAGCACCGAGGAGAACGTGCACAACAACCGGGTGATGGCCGCGCACCTGATGGCGCTCGGGCTCGACGTCCGGTACGACGAGGCGCCCGACATGCACAACTTCACGGCCTGGCGTGATGTGCTGGATCCTGGTCTGACGACACTGCTGCAACGCGTCTGGGGGCATCGGGATGGACCGCGAACAGGTTGACATCGAGGCACCCGGGCTGGACCGTCCCGGCACCGTGATCCGGTACGGGCACTTCGGCCGCCCTGTGCTGGTATTCCCGAGCGAGCAGGGCCGCGCCTGGGACTACGAGAACAACGGCATGGTCGGTGCGGTCGAGGACCTGATCGAGGCCGGCCGGGTCAAGCTGTACTGCGTGGACTCGTTCGACCACGTCACCTGGTCGGACTCCTCGGTGCCGCTGGAGGAGCGCGCCCGCCGGCACGGGCTGTACGAGTCCTGGATCACCGACCAGGTGGTGCCCGCGATCCGGTCGGACGCGCCCGGCAGCGGGGACATCCTCACCACCGGCTGCAGCCTCGGCGCTTTCCACGCGCTGAACTTCACGCTGAAGCGCGCGGACCTGTTCCCGCAGGCGATCTGCCAGTCCGGCAACTACGACCCAGGGGCGTGGAAAGGCTGGGGTGAACGCGGCGACGCGACGTACTTCAACAATCCGACCGACTACCTGCGGCACGCCGCCGGCGATCATCTGGAGTGGCTGCGCAGCCGGGTGTTCATCGTGCTGGTGGTCGGCCAGGGCGACTGGGAGACACACCCGACCGGCTCGTTGCCCTCGGCAACGCTGACGGCCCAGCTCCTCCGGGACAAGGGCATTCCGCACGAGCTGGACATGTGGGGACACGACGTCGCGCACGACTGGCCCTGGTGGCGCAAGCAGATCGCGCACCATCTCCCCCGGTTCTGCTGACCTCAGCCGACCCTCAGCCGACCTCTCAGCCGACCGTCAGCCGACACAGAGCGCGCGTTCGGCCATCTGGATCAGGCGCTCGGCGGCCTTGCCCGTTGAGAGCCCTCGCCCGGTGTGCAGCAGGTCGAAGCTGTCCAGGCTGGTCAGCACCCAGAGCACGTCCGCCGCCTCCTTCTGGCTGACGTCGGGCCGCAGCAGACCCTGCTCGTGCAGCCGCTTGGCGAGGTACCGCATGCCGCCGGCCCGGCCCTCCTCGAGCCGCTGGACCGCGCCCGCCACGGCGTCCGGGTCGACCTTGGCGCTGTAGTGCAGCGCACGGATCACGTCCAGGTCCGCGGCGTACATCCGCGCTCCCGCCCGGAGCGCGCCGCGCAGGTGTTCACGTGCGTCCGGATCGCGCACCGCCTCGTTGATCGCGCCGAAGCCGGAGCGCTCCAGCACGAACGCGGCCAGCGCGTCGAACAGCCCGGCCCGGGACTCGAACACCAGGTAGACCGTTGAGCGCGCCACCCCCGCGTCGCGCGCCACCTGGTCGACGCTGACCGCGGTCGCGGGTGCCTTCCGGAGCCGTTCGTACATCGCCTCGAGGATCCGGCGCCTGGTCTCGTCGGCCGCGACGGCCCTCGCGCGTTGCTCGTACTTCCGCGTGCTCATGACCCTAGATCTTAATTCCACTTGACAGGTTGTCCAGTTGAAGACACTCTGTCCGGTGAAAGACATAGTGTCTTGTGAAAGATATCGGAGGGGACGAGCAATGAGGACAGGACGGACGGAGACGACGCCGGTACTGGTCGTGGGGGCGGGACCGGCGGGCCTGGTGGCCGCGATCACGCTGGCCAGGTACGGCATCCCGTCGCTGCTGGTCGAGCGGCGGGCGGACAGCTCATCGCTGCCGAGGGCGACGCTGATCAACCTGCGGACGATGGAGCTGCTGCGTTCCTGGGGACTGGAGCCAGCGGTGCGCGCGACGGCGATGGATGTCCTGCCGCGCGGTCTGATCACCGAGACGCTGGCCACGCCGGGCATGGAGCTGACGTTCGGCTACCCGACGGCCGAGGAGGCCGCGCCGCACAGCCCGACGTACCCGGCGATCGCACCGCAGGACGATCTGGAGCCGATCCTTCTCGACCACCTGACGACGTACCCGGCAGCGTCCGTGCGGCTCGGTACCGAGCTGTTCGGGCTGCAGCAGGACGCCACCGGTGTCACGGCAGAGATCCGCGACGTCGCCACCGGTGAGACCAGCACCGTGCACACCCGGTACCTGATCGGCGCCGACGGCGCGCACAGCGCGGTGCGCAACCAGCTCGGGATCGGGATGGAGGGGCCGGACCAGCTGGGGGTGCACACCACCGCGCTGTTCCGCGCGCCGCTGTTCCAGGTGGCCGGCGAACGCCGCTACGGCCTCTACGCGATCATGCACCCCGAGGCGTCCGGGGTCCTGGTACCGGCCGGCCGCGGCGACCGCTGGCTGTACGCCCACGAGCTGGCACCGGACAGCCCGCCCAGCACGGGCTCGATCGACGAGATGCTGCGCCGGATCCGGATCGCGACCGCGCAGCCGGACCTGCTGCCGCGGATCGAACGGACGGGGTCGTTCTCGTTCGCCGCGCAGGTCGCAGACCGGTTCCGCGACGGGCGCGCGTTCCTGGTCGGCGACGCAGCGCACCGGGTCACGCCGCGCGGCGGCACCGGGATGAACACCGCCATCTACGACGGGTTCGACCTCGGCTGGAAGCTGGCCTGGGTGCTGTCCGGCTGGTCCGGCGCGGCGCTGCTGGACAGCTACGTCGCCGAGCGCGGCCCGGTCGGCGTCCGCAACGTCGCCAGGTCCGCGCGCATCGACGGCAGCGGCCGGAGCCTGGCCGACGGGATCGCCGAGGACCTGGACGGCCGGGTCGCGCATGCCTGGGTCCCGCGGAACGGGACGCAGGTGTCCACGCTCGACCTGGTCGGCGAGGGCTTCACGGTGCTCACCGGTCCCGACGGCGCCCCCTGGCGCCAGGCCGTCGCCGACGCACGCAGCACGGTGCCGGTGCATGCGCACGAACTCGACGAGACCACCGCGCAAGCGGTCGGCGTGGAGCATGGTGGTGCGGCGCTGATCCGTCCCGACGGCCGGGTGATGGCCCGGTGGGACGCGATGGAGCACTTCAGGACGAGCGCGCTGCGGATCGGCATGGACGCAATGATCCATCCACCCGAGGCACTCTCAGCCTGACCTGGTGCCGTTGGCTGGGCCTTGTGGGAACACCCGGGCGGCGGCCGCGGTGCGGTTGCGGACGCCGAGCTTGGCGTAGATGTGCTCCAGATGCTTGCGGACCGTCGACACCGACAGCGACAGCGACTCGGACACCTCCCGGTTGGATGCGCCCTGCGCGACCAGTCCGAGGACGCGCAGCTCGCTGGGCGAGAGCGCGTCCGCC
>Ga0209382_10002324_pt1 | contig 27926 bp, 40 predicted proteins | sample SoiMetdeltSBSDD5_FD_187599 | JGI IMG/M metagenome (GOLD analysis project Ga0209382, IMG submission 187599) | Bulk soil microbial communities from a Populus tree surrounding site in Tennessee, USA - Soil MetaG P. deltoides SBSDD5 (SPAdes) (version 2) | ecosystem: Environmental > Terrestrial >... | reverse complement strand
CATCACGCAGAGCCTGTACGCCGGGTTGCAGCTCATCCTTCCCGGCGAGATCGCGCCGAGCCACCGCCATTCGCAGTCGGCGCTGCGCTTCATCGTCGAGGGATCGGGCGCGTACACGGCGGTCGACGGCGAGCGCACCACCATGCGACCGGGCGACTTCATCATCACGCCCTCCTGGACCTGGCACGACCACGGCAATCCCGGCAACGACCCGGTGGTGTGGATGGATGGGCTCGACATCCGCATCGTGCAGACCTTCGCCGCGCAGTTCCACGAGGTGTTCGCGGAGGAAGTGCAGCCCGTGTCGCGCAGCGAAGGCGCCTCGGTCGCGCGCTACGGCCAGGGCCTCATGCCGCTCGGTGCGCCCGCACCGTTCGGCAAGACCTCGCCGATCTTCAACTATCCCTATGAGAAGAGCCGAGAGTCCCTTGCGAAGCTCTCGCGCGACGACGCCCCCGACGCATGCCAGGGCTGGAAGATGGAGTTCATCAATCCGCTCACCGGCGGGCACGCGATGCCCACCATAGCGAGCTTCATCCAGCTCGTGCCGAGCGGCTTCAGGAGCGCGCCCTACCGGTGCACGGACGGTACGGTTTACGCCGTAGTGGAGGGGACCGGCACGGCGCGCATCGGCGCGGAGCGCTTCGACTTCGAGCCGCGCGACACCTTCGTGGTGCCTTCCTGGTATCCGCTCGTGCTCGAGACGCGCAGCGAAACGGTGCTCTTCTCCTTCTCCGACCGGCCCGGGCAGGAAGCGATGGGGCTGTGGCGCGAAAAACGAGGATGAACGCGCCGGACAAGGCCTTCCTCAGCCGAGAGTACAACAATCGAGAGCTGGTCCCGGAGCACGCGGCATTCTTTGCGCGTTGGGACGAGCTGTCGGCGCGCGCGCGCAGCCGGATGACGTGCTACCTCGATCGCCGTTACGGCGACGCGCCCGGCGAGACCATCGACATTTTTCCGGCGCGCAAGGGCGACGGCACCTGCCTGATGTTCATCCACGGCGGCTACTGGCGCGCGCTCGACAAGAAAGACTTTTCCTTCCTCGCTCCGGCGTGGGTCGACGCGGGCGTCTCGCTCGCCGTCGTGAACTACGATCTCTGCCCGCGCGTGAGCGTGGACGAGATCGTGCGCCAGATGCTGCGCGCAAGCCGCTGGCTGTGGCAGAACGCCGAGGAGTACGGCATGGACCAGGACCGGCTTTACGTCGGCGGCCATTCGGCGGGCGGCCACCTCACCGCGATGCTCATGGCGGCGCTCTGGCCGGTGTTCGACCGGTCGCTGCCGAAGGATCTCTGGAAGGGCGGGCTCGCCATCAGCGGGCTTTACGACCTGCGCCCGCTCGTCGAGGTCGACTGGCTGAACGCGGACCTGCGGCTCGATGCGGAAAGCGCGCTGCGCCTCTCGCCCGCGTTTCTTCCACCCGCGACGCGCGCGCCCGTGATGACGTGCGTTGGCGGCGACGAGTCGAGCGAATTCCGGCGTCAGAATGCGCTCCTCGGCAGCAGCCGCTGGCGCTCGGTGTTCGCCGGCGACATCGCCATGCCGGGCAAGAACCATTTCTCGGTGATGGACGGGCTCGCCGAGCAGAAGAGCGCGCTCTTCGAGGGCGCGCGCCGCCTCATGAAGCTCGACAAATGATTGAATACCGCTCGAGCGCGCGCTACATCGACAGCGCGCACAGCGCGGTGCAGCGTTTCTCCAAGGAGCACGCGCGCGGTGGCACGGAAAAAGAGCGCGCAGTGGCGCTGTACTACGCGGTGCGCGACCAGGTGCGCTACAACCCATTCCTCGATTTCTCCCGTGCGGAGGTGTTCCGAGCATCCAGCGTGCTCGAGTGCGGGCAGGGCTTCTGCATCGGCAAGGCGGCGCTGCTCGCGGCGAGCGCCCGCGCCGCCGGCATTGCCGCGCGCGTCGGCTTCGCCGACGTCAAGAACCACCTGACGACGCCGCGGCTCGCCGAGACCATGGGTAGCGATCTTTTCGTCTACCACGGCTATACCGAGATGCACATCGATGGCCGGTGGGTAAAGGCAACGCCGGCGTTCAACCTGGAGCTCTGCAAGCGCTTTCGCGTAAAGCCGCTGGAATTCGACGGACGCGAGGATTCGATCTTCCATCCGTTCGACGAGGACGAGCGACGCCACATGGAATACCTCCGCGACCGGGGCGTCTACGCCGACGTGCCGGTCGATGAGATCCAGCGCGCGTTCCGCGAGGCCTATCCGAAGTTCTACGCGCTCGGCGCCGACGCCGCGAAGGAAATCTTCGGCTGAGGAAGCTTCTCGAAGAGAGCTTCCGCGCCGCGGTCGCCGCGGCGGACCCGCTCGAAATCCTAGGGCCGCATCTGCCGCCGGCGCCCCGCGGCCGCACCTTCGTCGCCGCTGCGGGCAAGGCGGCCGCTTCGATGGCGCTCGCCGTGGAGCGCCACTGGCCGGCGGCGGCTCCGCTCGATGGCATCGCCGTCACGCGCTATCGGCACGGCCTGCCCACCCAGCGCATTCGCGTAGTCGAGGCAGGTCACCCGGTGCCGGACGAAGCCGGCGAGCTTGCGGCACGCGAGATGCTCTCGCGCGTTGGCGAGCTCGGCCCCGATGACCTCCTGCTCGCGCTCCTTTCCGGCGGCGGGTCGAGCCTACTTTCCCTGCCCGCGCCCGGCGTCACCATGGTCGAGCTGAAAGGGCTCACGAACGAGCTATTGCGCAGCGGCGCCGAAATCCGCGAGATGAATACCGTGCGCAAGCACGTGTCGGCCATCGCGGGCGGGCGGCTCGCCGCGGCGTCGCGCGCGCCGGTGCTCGCGCTCATCATTTCCGATGTGGTCGGCGACGATCCAACGCACATCGCCTCCGGACCGTGCGCGAGCGATCCCACCACGATCGCCGATGCCCGCGCGATCCTCGCGAAGTACCGGATTTCCTACCAGGGTGCGTTTTCCGAAAGCCCGAAGTCGCTCGACGCCGAAAACAAGGTCATCGCTACCGCCTATCGCTCGCTCGAAGCTGCGGCCGATTGCTTTCGCGCGCAGGGAATCCGCCCCGAGATCCTTGGCGACACCATCACCGGGGAGGCGCGCGACGTGGCGCTCGACATGGCGCGGCTCGCGCGCCGCACGCAGGGACCGGCCGCGCTGATCTCAGGCGGCGAATGCACCGTGACGATCCGCGGCGAGGGCGGTCGCGGCGGACGCTGCTCGGAATTCCTGCTCGCGCTCGGCATTGAAAGCGGCGGCTTATGGGCCATCGCCGCCGATACCGACGGCATCGACGGCAGCGAGGACAACGCCGGCGCCGTGCTCACGCCGGACAGCATGAGGACAAACGTGGATGCGCGCGCGTATCTCGACCGGCACGACAGCTACAGCTTCTTTCGCGAGCTGGGCGACCTAGTGGTCACCGGGCCGACGCGCACCAACGTCAACGATTACCGCGCGATCCTCGTCACTCCAGCCTGATGTTGGCCTGGCGCACCACTTCGGCCCATTTGCGCAGCTCGGCCTTGACGACGCGGTCGAGCACCTCCGGCGTGGAACCGACGGTGTCGCCGCCCTGTTCGAGCAGCTTCTGCTTCACATCCGGCAGCGCGATGGTTCGCGCGATTTCCTTCTGCATGCGCGCGATGATGGCGCCCGGCGTCTTCGCCGGCGCGAAAAGTGCGTACCACGAGTCGACCTCGTAGTCCGGAATCTTCAGCGCCTCGGCGACCGTCGGCACCTCGGGCGCCCCGGGATTGCGCTTCAGCGTAGTGACCGCGAGGGCGCGCAGCTTGCCCGCGCGCACGTGAGACATCGCCGCTGGCATAGTGACCATGAGCACCCAGACCTGACCGCCCAGCGTGTCGGCCACCGCCGGCCCGCCGCCCTTGTACGGCACGTGCACGATGTCGATACCGGTACGTAGCTTGAGCAGCTCCCCCGCAATGTGCGACGGGGTACCGTTACCGACCGATGCGTAGTGCAGCTTGCCCGGATGCGCCTTCGCCGTGGCGATGACGTCGCTCATGCTGTGAATCGGCGAGCCGGGATAAGCCGCGATGAGCTGCGGCACGCTCACGATCAGCGTGACCGGCGCGAAGTCGCGCTCGGTATCGAAGCTGAGCTTGTACAGCACCGGATTAATCGTGTGCGACGAGAGCGTGAAGAGGAAGGTGTATCCGTCGGGCGCAGCCTTTGCCGCCTCGGCGGTGCCCACGGCGCCGCCCGCGCCGCCACGGTTCTCGATGATGATTTGTTGGCCAAGCGCCTCGGAGAGCCGGCTCTGCACGATGCGCGCGATTACGTCCGTGCCGCCGCCCGGCGGATACGGCACGATGAAGCGCACCGGCTTCGTCGGCCAATCCTGGGCCCGGAGCGTGGCGGTAAATGCCAGCGTTGCGAACAGAATCAGAAGCTTTTTCATGACATCTCCTATGCCTTGGCGGCCAGCAGGTCGAACTCCGCGCTCAGCGCCGAGAGCACGGAGTCGTGCTCGGACTCGATCTTCGCCAGGATGGTGCGCGCCGCTTCCGTATCGGCGCGGCGCGCGGACGCCTCGATATCTTCACAATAGCGGCTGAGCACTTTCGCGCCGACATTGGCGCTGCTCGACTTGAGCGAATGAGCCGAGCGCGCGATCTCCGGCGCGTCGCTGGCGCGCGCCGCCTGGCGCAGCAGCTTGTGCAGGATCTTCGGCGATTCCGTGAGGTAGAGATTGATTACGCGCGTAAGAAGCTCGGGCTTGCCGTTGGTGAGGACCTTGCCCAGCTGCTGCAGCACGTTGCGGTCGAGGACGCCCGCGGCAGCCGCAGGCGCGGGCGAGGATTTTGCCGGCGCCATCTTCCCTTCCGGGTGACGGATCCAGCGGTCGAGCATGTCCTGCAGTGTCTGCATGCTGAACGGCTTGCTCAGGTGGTCGTCCATGCCGGCATTCAGGCATTCCTCGCGGTCGTGCGCCATGGCGTTCGCCGTGAGCGCGACGATCGGCACGCGCTTGCCGGAACCCGCGGCCCGCTCGAGCTCGCGAATCTCGCGCGTGGCCTCAAAGCCGTCCATCTCCGGCATGTGGCAATCCATGAGAATGAGGTCGAAGGCGCCATGCGCATACGCGTCGAGCGCCTCGCGGCCGTTGTTGACCACAGTGACGTTGTATCCCTGGATCTGCAGGATGCCGAGCGCCACTTGCTGGTTGATGAGGTTGTCCTCGACGAGCAGGACGCTGCCGCGCAGGTTGGCTGGCGCGATGTTGACCGGCTCGGGCGCGGCGGGCACCGCGACGGTCTCCTGGGCCTGGCCGGCCATGACGTTCACCAGGCATTCGTAGAGGACCGTCTGGCGCACCGGCTTGGAGAGGCAGGCGTCGATACCGGCCTCGCGCGCGTTGCGCATGTCGACCTGGCGGCGCGTGAGCATCACTACGCGGACGTTGCTGAGGTCGGCGCGCGCTCGGATCTTGCGTGCAAAGTCGAGCGAATCGAGGCCGGGCAGCCCGAGGTCGATGATGACGATGTCGTACGGCGCACCCTGCGCGCCGGCTTCGCTGAGAAGCTGAAGCGCCTGGTCGGGTGTCGCGGCGACGCGGTTCGTCATCCCCCAGTTGCTCATTTGAGCGTGCAGGATCCCGCGGTGCACGGCGGTCGACTCGACGATCAGGGCACGCACGCCGGTCAGCATGCCCATCGGGGTGCTGCGCGGCTCGGCCACGGTGGCTTCTTGCTTCTCGAAGGTTGCCGTGAAAGAGAACGTGGAGCCTGCGCCCAGGGCAGAGTCCACGTGGATGCTGCCGCCCATCATCTCGACGAGCTGCTTGCTGATGGCGAGTCCCAGCCCCGAGCCGCCGTGCTTGCGCGTGGTGGAGCCGTCGGCCTGCGAAAACTCATCGAAGATGCGCGACTGCGCTTCCGCGCTGATACCCACGCCGGTGTCCGTGACCTCGAAGCGCAGGGTCACCTTATTCGCCGCCTCGCCGACGCTCGAGGCGCGAATCACGACCGAGCCCTGCTCGGTGAACTTGATTGCGTTGCCGACCAGGTTGGTGAGGATCTGACCCACGCGCAGCGGATCACCTTTGACGGTGGTGACCAGATTCGCCGGAATACTGCACGCGAGCTCGAGTCCCTTGCTGTGCGCACGCTCGGCGAGGAGCTCGACCACATCCTCCACCGTGCGCCGCAGATCCATGTCGACGTTTTCGAGTTCGAGCTTTCCAGCCTCGATCTTGGAGAAGTCAAGAAGGTCGTTGATGATGCCGAGCAGGTTCTGACCGGAACGCTGCACCGTCTCCGCGTACTTGCGCTGGGTCGGCGAAAGGCCGGTCTCGAGGAGAAGCTCGGTCATGCCGAGGACGCCGTTCATCGGCGTGCGGATCTCGTGGCTCATGCGCGCGAGGAACGAGCTCTTCGCGTGGTTCGCCGCCTCGGCGGCTTCGCGAGCGAGGCGCAGCGCTTCGGCGCTGCGCTTGTGCTGCGTGACATCGCGCGCCACGGCAATGCTGCCGATGCATTGGTTCTCGTCGTCGAGAAGCGGCGCGACCGAGACCTGGATGTCGAGCGCGGAGCCAGAGCGTGTGAGCGCGCGCGTGTCGTAGGAGAATTTCTCGCCCGTCATGAGGCGGCGCATGCGCGCTTCCTCCTCCTCGAGCGTCGACTGGCTTACGTCGAGCGCGCGCCCGACGGCCTCGGCCGGCGAATAGCCGAACATCGCCGCAGCGCCCGAGTTCCAGCTCGTCACGGTGCCCGACAGGTCCTTGGTCCAGATCGCCTCGCTCGACTGCTCGACGATCGTGGCGAGAAGCTTGTTCTTCGATTCGCTCTTGCCGAGAGAGGCGATCAGGCTCTCGATGTTGTTCGCCATGTTGTTGAACGCCTCGGCGGCTGAGCTCACTTCCGGCGCGCCTTCCGGTTCGATGCGCACCGCGTAATCGCCCTGGCTGAAGCGGTTCGCGCCCTCTGCCAGCATGCGCAGCGTGCCGAGGTTCCCGCGGAAGATGAGCCAGATGAACTGCAGCATGAGAAACAGGGTCACCGCGACGATCTGCAGCTGCTTCACGAACTGCTGCCACAGCCGGTTGTACGCCTTCGTCGTGGTCATGGTGCCACTCAGCTTTCCGTAGCCCACTCCTCCGAGCGTCACGTCGACGTTGTCTTCCGCATGCTCGATCGCGGCGATGGTGGTGAACCAGGCGGGTGCGCCGAGCGAATCGGGCTTGTCGCGCGCGGTGAGCTTGCGGCCGTCCTTGTCGGTCCAGACAAAGCCGTCCACCTCGCCTTTCTTCACCTGGTTGTTGAGCAGCTGGCTGATCACCGCGTACTCGCCGAGAATCGCCTGATCGGCGACGAGCGGGGCCATGAAGGTGAGCGTCTCGTTGAGCTCCCGCTTCAGGCGCGCCGAATGCTCGGCCGCCCCTTCGGCCATGAGCAGGTAGGTCTGCACCCCGCCGCCGGCGACGATCGCGGTGCCCACCGCGAGCATCAGGCGCGAGACGAGTCCCCAGTCCTTCCAGAAGCGCAAGCCGCGCATTTTGGCGTTCATGATGGGGCCCTCCCGAGCGCCAATTACTTGACCTTACTTGACCTTGGTGGTCCGGTAGAACCGGCGGTAATTATCGTAATCGCGGTCTTCCACCGCGACAAACCCGAGCTCGCCAGTGCTCTTCAGGAGCTCGGCGCCGGCCTCCAGGACCTTGCGGCCCTCGGCGTCCGAGACCATGCCGACGAGCGCGTCGCGCACCGCCACCACGATGTTATTCGGCACATTCGGGCTCGCCATGATGCAGAGGTCGCCATAGAGCTCCGAGGTCCAGAGCGCACGATACTTGAAGGCTTCACGCCTTCCATAGCGCGCCATGACGGAGCTGTTGACCCCCGCGGCGGAGATCTTGTTGACGCGCAGCTGCGCAAATGAGGCTTCCTGGTTGCCCGTGAATACCACGTTCACGTTGACGTTGGCGCGCAGCAGCGCGTCGTAGGGCAGCCAGTAGCCGGTAAAGCCGTCCGGGGTCACGAAACCCACGTCCTTTCCACTCAAATCTTGCAGCGTCTGGATTGGCGAGTCCTCCGGCACTACGATCTGCGACCGAATGCCGGGGCCGGCGGGACGCACGAACGCCTTCCAGCCAAGGCGGTCACGCTCCGGGGTAAAGAAATGGTTGGTGTACTGGAAGTCGTAGCCGCCCTTCTCGGCGATCGCGTTGCCTTCCTGGGCGGTCTTCGCAAGCTTGAGCTCGAGCGGCACGCCGCTCTTCTTGCTGACGTGCGTGAGGATCGGATTCCAGTATTGCGCGGTGAGCGCCACGCTGCGCTGGTTCAGCACGTAGAAGGTGAAGGTCTTCTGCGGCTGGGCCGCTGCGACCGATGCAATCACGGCGGCGGCGATCAGCGCCGCACTCTTCAGCGCCCACTTCATCGTCTGCTTCTCCTCCTCAGGCCGCTACTTTAAGAAAAAGAATTGCGCCGCTCAGAACCAGCAACGCCCCTACGACGCGCAGCATGCCAGCGCTCGTCATGTCCAGGTGCACCTTGTTTCCGCTGTAGAGCCCGACGGCCATGGGGATCAGGCCCAGGCCGTAGGCGATCTGTAACTTCGGGTCAAACAGCAGGCCGGCGAAGAGGAACAGTCCCAGCCTGAATCCGCCGTCGATGGCGATCAGCCAGGAAAACGTGGCGCGCACCGCACCTTTGTCCAGCAAGCGGCGAGTGAGATACATGATGTAGGGAGGCGAGCCTGCCCCGAAGAGCGCTCCGGCGGCCCCGCCGCTCAATCCAGCCGGCACGGCCCACGCCTGCGAGAGCTGCGCGGTCGGCTGAAGGCCGAAAATGTTGCGAAAACCGAAGAACATGGTGAACGCGCCGAGCGTGAGCAGCACCGGCGTGGTGGGCAGCGTAACGAGCGCGTACGCGCCGACGCACGCTCCCAGCATGCCGAAGGGCAACAGAACCTTGATTTCCTGCCAGTTGGCTTTCTTGGTATTCGCCCCGCCGAGCACGAGCGAGGCGGTAAAGTCCAGAGCGAGAACGAGCGGCACGGCGAACTGGAGCGGCTGCGAAAGCGCGAGCAGCGGCACCGAGATGAGCGCGGAGCCGAAGCCCGTAATTCCGCGTATGAAGTACGCGCTCATCAGAATGCACAGCACGAGCACCATGTCAGCCACTGCTGCTCCCTATATGCCCGCTAGTATTCGCCGCGGGCTACGCTACGAGCGGACCTTAACGTCGTCTTGCAAATGTGCCCGGTATGTGTTTGTATAATATCGTGATTCTTACACTCTCGCCGGCCATAAAGGAGTGAATTAATGCCAGCCGGATCGAAACTCGAAGTCGCACCGCTCGGCGCTTTGGGCGCCGAGATCAAGGCCGTCGATCTCGCCCGTGTTTCGCTGGCCGAGGTCGAGGCCATCAAGAGCGCCTGGTACCGGCACGATGTGGTGGTTTTTCGCAATCAGCGGCTAACCGATGACGACCTCCTTGCCTTCTCCAGGCACTTTGGCACCCTGGACCCGCCGCCCAATCAGGGCGCCGGGCGCAAGTCGCCGGCGGGGTATCCAGACATCTACGTCGTCTCCAACGTGCGCGACGAGCGCGGCGAACCCATCGGTGCGCTTGGCGACGGCGAGGCGCTATGGCACACCGACATGAGCTATGCAGCGCATCCGCCGGATGCTTCGATGCTGTACGCGCTGGAAATTCCCGCGCACGGCGGAGACACCTGCTTCTGCAGCATGCAAGCCGCTTTAACGCGGATGCCGAAGTCGCTGGTCGAGCGCCTGCGCGGACTCGATATCAAGCACGACGGAACCTACGACTCCGGCGGCTACGTGCGCAAGGGACTGACCGCATCCGACGATCCGCGCACCTCGGTCGGCACGCCCCACCCGGCGATCATCGAGCATCCGGTTTCGGGCAAGCCCGCGCTTTACCTGGGACGACGACGCAACGCCTACGTCATGGGCCTCGACCTCGCCGAATCAGAGCGGCTCCTCGACCAGATCTGGTCTTACGTGGAAACGGCGGTTTTACCGTCATCGCTGGGGGGCGGCGATCTTGTCCTCTGGGATAACCGCACCACCATGCATCGCCGTGATGCTTTTGATCCGAATGCGCGGCGCATCATGCACCGCACGCAGATCAAGGGCTCGAGCGCCCCTAGGCGCGCTTCAACGCTTCGAGCGACCGCGCAATAAGCTCGGCGCCCTCGTCCAACTTGCGCTGTGCGGCGATGAAGTCGCCTGCTTTGGCAGCGCTCTCGATCTCCCCGAAAAGATCTCCCAGCGCGAGCGCGCCGAGCTGACGGCAGGTGCCTTTCAGGGTATGCGCGGCGCGCACCGCCGCCTTGTCATCGCCGCGCGCGACACTATCGGCGAAGGCGGCCGGGAAGTCGGCCACGCTTTCCTCGAGCTTGGCGACGAAACCGCTCAAGAGATCGGTGCGCCCGGTCGCGCGCTCCACCTGGCGAATTTCCTCCACGAGCTGCCGATCAATCAGCACGGCGATCATGGTAGGCGCAAACCGCTTTAGCGCGTAGTGCGCGTCAACCCGGCGTCGATGACGAGAACATGGCCGGTAACCCAGCGCGCTTCGTCACTGGCGAGGTACACCGCACCCCAGCCGACGTCCCAGGCCGTTCCTTCCACGCCAAGCGGCGACGCGCGCCGGCGCCGCTCGCGCGCCTCAGCCCCGAGGCGCTCGACCATCGGCGTCCACACCTGTCCCGGCGCGATGGCGTTCACGCGGATGCGCTTCGGCCCGAGCTGCACCGCAACGCTGGTCACGAAGCCGATCACGCCCGCCTTCGCGGCCGCATAGGCGGTGCGCCCATGTCCCACCATCCCGGCGATGGACGAGATGCAGGTGATCGCGCCGCCGCCGCGCTGCTCCATGGCCGGCACGGCGGCCTGGGTCGTGAGCAGCATGGTCTTGAGGTCAATCGCCATGACGCGGTCCCACTCCTCCTCGGTTGTCTCCATGAGATCAAGGCGCGATTCGACGCCGACGTTGTTGTGCAGGATGTCCAGGCCTCCCCAGCGCGCGAGCGCTTCCCCGACCATTGCCTTGCAGTCGACCGCGCGCGTGACGTCGGCGGCGAACGCCAGCGCCGTGTTTCCCTCAGCGTGGATCAGGTTCGCGGTTTCCTCGGCACGCGCGAGCTCCGCGTCGACGCAAAGCACTCTCGCGCCTTCGCGCGCGAAGAGAATCGCCGTAGCCTTGCCGTTACCGAGCCCTGGCCCGCGCGAGCCCGCGCCCGCGACGATAGCCACCTTGTCCTTCAGTCGTCCCGCCATAGTGTCTCCTAACCGCCCAGCCCATCGGCAATGTGCGCACGGTGGCAGTCGTCGGGATTGCTTTCAGCGCACGTCGACGAGCGTGCGCACATCCGCTGGCTTCAGAATCGCATTCGAGCTCGACGGCGCGGCGAGCGCCGTGACCGACAGTGAAGATCAGGCGGCCTTGGCCGCTTTCTTCTCTTCGGTCTTCGTTTCTTTCTTCTTCTTGTCGTCGTCGCCTTTCGGCGCCGGCGCTTCGTCCGGCCGGTCCATCAGCACGACAAGGGCCATCGGCGCATTGTCGCCGTTACGGAAGCCAATCTTGAGGATGCGCAGGTAACCACCGTTGCGCTTGGCGTAGCGCGGGCCGAGATCGTCGAACAGCTTTTCGACGATGCCGCGGTCGCGCAGCCGGTCGAAGACGAGACGCCGATTCGCGAGCGAAGGCTTCTTGCCGAGTGTGATCATCGGCTCCACCACGCGGCGCAGCTCCTTTGCCTTGGGCAGTGTGGTGCGAATTTCCTCGTGGCGCAGCAGCGATACGGTCATGTTGCGCAGCATCGCGAGCCGGTGGCTCGAGGTGCGGTTCAGCTTCCTGAGACCGTGGCCGTGGCGCATCAGGTGCGGTGCTCCAGACCCGCGGGCGGCCAGTTCTCGAGCTTCATGCCGAGCGTGAGGCCGCGCGAGGCAAGCACTTCCTTGATCTCGTTGAGCGACTTGCGTCCGAGGTTCGGCGTCTTGAGCAGCTCGGTCTCGGTGCGCTGGATAAGATCGCCGATGTAGTAGATGTTCTCGGCCTTGAGGCAGTTCGCCGAACGCACGGTGAGCTCCAGATCGTCCACCGGGCGAAGCAAGATCGGATCGACGGCGGGCGATTTCGGCTGCTCGGCCGGCAGCGCCGTGCCTTCGAGCTGCGCGAACACGGAGAGCTGATCGACCAGAACGCGCGCGGCGTAACGGATCGCCTCTTCCGGCTCGATGGCCCCGTTGGTCTCGATGTCCATGATCAGCTTGTCGAGGTCGGTGCGCTGCTCGACGCGGGCCGACTCCACCGAATATGACACGCGCCGCACCGGGCTGAACGAAGCATCCAGAATAATGCGGCCGATACCTTTGGTTTCTTCGGGGAGGTAGCGCATGTTGCCGGGCACATAGCCGCGGCCCGACTCGACCTTGATCTGCATCTCGAGCTTGCCGCCGCCGGCGAGGTGCGCGATGACGTGGTCGGGGTTCACCACCTCGACATCGTGCGCCGACTCGATATCGGCCGCGGTGACCGCGCCGTTGCCCTCGCCGCCCTTCTTCTTGAGCGTCAGGATCGCCTCAGCGCGATTGTGCAGGCGGAAGACGACGCCTTTCAGGTTGAGAAGAATGTCCACCACGTCCTCGCGCACGCCGTCGAGCGTGGAGTACTCGTGCACCACGCCGGCGATCTGCACCTCGGTGGGCGCATACCCCGGCATCGACGATAGCAATACGCGCCGCAGCGCGTTGCCGAGCGTGTGGCCGTAGCCGCGCTCGAACGGCTCCATCGTCACCCGAGCGTGGTTCGGCGACAGATTTTGGACGTCAACAATACGCGGCTTGAGAAATCCCGATTGCGGCATGTAGGTCCTTCTACTTCGAGTACAACTCGATGATCAGGCTTTCGTTGATGGTCTGCGGCAGGTCGGCGCGCACCGGCAGGTTCTTGAAAGTGCCCTTAAGGCCCTTCGCGTCCACTTCCATCCATTCCGGAACGCCGCGCGACGCCGCGGCGTCGGCGGCCGCCTTGATGCGCAGCTGTTCCTTCGCCTTTCCGGCGACCTCGATGACATCGCCCGCGCGCACTTGGTAAGAGGGGATGTTTACGCGCTTGCCGTTCACCAGGATGCCGTTATGTCGCACCACCTGGCGCGCTTCGGCGCGCGATGCGCCGAAGCCCATTCGGTAGACGACCGTGTCGAGACGCGATTCGAGGAGCTGGAGCAGCCGCTCGCCGGTGACGCCCTTGGAGCGCGCCGCCTCGGCGTAGGTCTTGCGGAACTGGCGCTCGAGCAGGCCATACACGTGGCGCACCTTCTGCTTCTCGCGCAGCTGCTTGCCGTAGTCCGAAAGCCGCGCGCCGCTTTTCTGGCCGTGCTGGCCGGGCGCATAAGCGCGCCGCTCGACCGGGCACTTGTCGGTGAAGCACTTCTCGCCTTTCAGGAAAAGCTTCTCGCCCTCCCGCCGGCAATGCCTGCACTTGTCTAGGTTTCTCGCCATGTCTATACCCGCCGCCGCTTCGGCGGTCGGCAACCGTTATGGGGAACCGGCGTTACGTCCGCGATGCTCGCAATCTTGAGACCGATCGCATTAAGGGCGCGCACTGCGGATTCGCGCCCCGGCCCGGGTCCCTTGATGCGCACCTCGATGTTCTTCACGCCGCACTCCTGCGCGGCGCGGCCCGCGCGCTCCGCGGCGACTTGAGCGGCGAAGGGCGTCGACTTGCGCGATCCCTTGAAACCGGCGTGGCCGGAAGTTGCCCAGGCGAGCGCGTTGCCCTGCCGGTCGGTGATCGTCACGATCGTGTTGTTGAATGACGCGTGGATATGCGCGATGCCTTCGGAGACGTTCTTCTTGACTTTCTTGCGCGCGCGCGCGGCAGCGGTCTGCTGCAGTTCCTGGCGCGTCGGAGTATTTCTGCTCGCCATCGCTTAAGCCGCCTTCCCTGCCGGAACGTTCAACTTGATAGCGGCCTTGCGCGGACCCTTGCGCGTGCGCGCGTTGGTGCGCGTGCGCTGTCCGCGGACCGGGAGGCCCTTGCGGTGACGCGAGCCGCGGTAGCAGCTGAGATCGATGAGGCGCTTGATCGACATCTGCACCTCGCGGCGCAGATCGCCTTCCACCGTAAGGCGCTGCACGCTCTCGCGCAGGCGCTCGAGCTCGGCGTCGTTCAGATCCTTGATCTTGCGCGAGCCCTGCACGCCGGCCGCGGCGCAGATCGCCTGCGCGCGCGAGCGTCCGATGCCGTAGATCGAGGTGAGCGCGATCTCGGCGTGCTGGTGGTTCGGAATGTTGATGCCTGCGATACGTGCCATCTTTGGCTGCCCTCGGCGGAACCTGAAATTATATCTGGCTTAACAAGGTGTTATCAACCTTGGCGCTGCTTGTGGCGCGGGTCGGCGCAGATCACGCGCACCACGCCCTTGCGCCGCACGATCTTGCATTTGCGGCAGATCTTCTTCACCGACGCCATCACTTTCATAGGCTATTTCGCTCTAAAGGTAATGCGACCCTTCGTCAGGTCGTAAGGGGTCATCTGCACCGTGACCTTGTCGCCCGGCAGGATGCGGATGTAATTCATTCGCATCTTTCCGGAGATGAAGGCGTGAATGGTGTGGCCGTTCTCGAGTTTCACGCGGAAAGTCGCGTTCGGCAGGTTTTCCAGCACCTCGCCCTGCATCTCGATGACATCTTCTTTCGGCATCAGCGAACCGGCAAGCCTCCTTTGAAATTCGCCTTGCGCAGCAAGCTTTCGTACTGGTGGGTCATGATGTAGGCCTGCACCTGCGCCATGAAATCCATGGTGACCACGACGAGGATGAGGAGCGAGGTGCCGCCAAAGTAGAACGGCACGTTCCATCGCAGGATCAGAAACTCGGGCAGCAGGCAGACCGCCGTCACATAGATCGCACCCGCCAAGGTGAGCCGGGTCAGAATCTTTTCAAGATAGCGCGCGGTCTGGTCGCCGGGCCGGATGCCGGGGACGAAGGCGCCGGACTTTTTCAGGTTGTCCGCAGTCTCTTTGGGGTTGTACTGAAGCGCGGTATAGAAGAAGCAGAAGAAGACGATGAGCGCTCCGTAGGCGAGGACATAGATCGGCTGGCCCGGCGTCAGCGTCCCGGCAATGTCGCGCAGCCACAGCATGCCTTCGGCGGAGCCGAACCAGCCGAGCAGCGTGGCCGGGAAAAGGATGAGCGAGCTGGCGAAAATCGGCGGGATCACGCCCGACATGTTGAGCTTGAAGGGAAGGTGCGAGCTCTGTCCGCCGTAGACGCGGTTGCCGACCTGGCGCTTCGCGTAGTTCACCAGGATCTTGCGCTGGCCGCGCTCGACGAAGCAGACGAAGGCCGTGACGACGAGCACCGCGACCGCGATGAGAAGCGCGGTGAGCGGATGCATCGCGCCGGTGCGCACGAGCTCCAGCGTGCCGGCAATCGCCGCCGGCAATCCGACCGCGATGCCGGCGAAGATGATGATCGAGATGCCGTTGCCCAGACCGCGCTCGGTGATCTGCTCGCCCAGCCACATGAGGAACATCGTGCCGGTGACGAGCGAAGTTACCGTCGTGATGCGGAACATGAGACCCGGATCGAGAACGAGGCCCGGCTGCGACTCGAGCGCGATTGAAATGCCCGTGGCCTGAAAGAGCGCGAGCGCCACGGTGCCGTAGCGCGTGTACTGCGTGATCTTGCGCCGCCCCGCCTCGCCCTCCTTGCGCAGCTGATCGAGCTGCGGGCTCACCGCGGTCATGAGCTGCATGATGATCGACGCGGAGATATACGGCATGATGCCGAGCGCGAAGATGGTGAAGCGCGACAGCGCGCCCCCCGAGAACATGTTGAACATGCCGAGGATGCCGCCCTGCTGGCCCTGGAAAAGGTCGGCGAGCACGTTGGGATCGATTCCCGGCACCGGGATGTGCGCGCCGATGCGGAACACCACCAGCGCGCCCAGGAGAAAGAAGAGCCGCCGCTTGAGGTCGCCATAGCGCGCGCCCTTGCCGACGTTAGGAAGAGCGGTCGCCATCAGCTCGCGGCTTCACCCTCGGCCTTGGGTTTCTTTTTTTCCTTTTTCGGCTTTTCCGGCGCTGCGGGCTTGTCGATCACTTCCACCGTTCCGCCCGCCGCTTCAATAGCCGCGCGCGCGCCTTTCGAGGCGCGCACATCGCCTTTCACGTTCAGCTTCTTCGATACCTTGCCGGACACGATGATCTTGGCGGCGAGCGCCTTCTTCGACACGATGCCGGCCGATTGCAGAGCGGCGAGATCGACATCGGCCACCTGCAGGCGCTCGAGCTCCGAAAGCCGCACCTCGGCGATATCGTCTCGCGTGGGTGAGTTGAAGCCGCGCTTGGGCAGGCGCCGATGCAGCGGCATCTGCCCACCCTCGAAGCCGAGTTTGTGGAAGCCGCCGGAGCGCGCCTTCTGCCCCTTGTGACCGCGGCCCGCGGTCTTGCCCCACCCGGAGCCGACGCCGCGGCCGACGCGATGCCGGTCCTTCTTGGCGCCGGGCGCCGGTTTTAGCGAGTTAAGCCGCATCGACACGTACCAGATAGGCGACCCTGTTGATCATGCCGCGCACTGCCGGAGTGTCGGCGAGCTCGACCACGTGGTTGATGCGCCGCAGGCCGAGCCCGCGCACCGTGGCGCGGTGCGTTTGCTTGATGCCGGCGACGCTCTTCAGAAGCTGCACGCGGATCTTCTTCATGCCGTGATTTCCTCGACCTTCTTGCCGCGCCGCGCGGCGATCTCCGCCGGCGTGCTCATCGACTTGAGACCGTTCAGTGTGGCGCGCACAACGTTATAGGGATTGGTGGAGCCGAAGCACTTGGCGAGCACGTTGGTGACGCCCATCACCTCGAACACGGCGCGCATCGGGCCGCCCGCGATAATGCCGGTGCCCTCGTGCGCCGGCTGCATCAGCACCTTCGCCGCGCCATGGCGCCCGGTCACGGTGTGGTAGAGCGTGCCGTTCTTGAGCTTCACCTTGAACAGGCGCCGGCGCGCTTCCTCCATTGCCTTCTGCACGGCGACCGGCACTTCGCGCGCCTTTCCCTTGCCCATGCCGATGCCGCCGTCGCCGTCGCCGACCACGGTGAGCGCGGCGAAGCCGAGCACACGGCCGCCCTTCACAACCTTGGTGACGCGGTTGACCGCGACCATCTTTTCGCGCAGCCCGTCGCCGCGCTCTTCGTGCTGCATCCTGGGTTGGATCTTCGCCATGATTCCTCGCTAAAACTTCAATCCGCCGGCGCGCGCGGCATCCGCGAGCGCCTTGACGCGCCCGTGGTAGCGGTAACCCGCTCGGTCGAAAGCGACCTTTTCAATCCCGGCCTGTTTCGCCTTCTCAGCGATGCGCTGGCCCACGATCTGGGCAGCCTTGCGGTTGCCGCCATGCTTGAGCTGCGTGCGCAGGTCCTTCTCCGCGGTGGAAGCCGCCGCGAGCACTTTGTCGCCCGCGGCGGAGGTGATCTGCGCATAGATGTGCGTGTTCGTGCGGTGCACGGTAAGCCGCGCGGCGCCGACCTCGCGGATCTTCAGGCGGGTCTGGCGTGCGCGGCGCAGGCGTGAAAGATTTTTCGCGCTCATGGCAGTGGTTACTTCTTCTTCGTCTCTTTCAATACGATGACTTCATCGCGATAGCGCACGCCCTTGCCCTTGTACGGCTCGGGCGGACGCACCGCGCGCACTTCGGCGGCCACCTGGCCGACGAGCTGCTTGTCGATGCCGCTGATCACGATCTCGGTCTGGCTCGGCGTCGCGACCTTGATGCCCTTTGGCATCTTGTGCTCCACCGGGTGCGAAAAGCCGAGCGAGAGCGAGAGCTTGTCGCCCTGTGCCTGCGCGCGGAAGCCCACGCCGACGAGCGTGAGGCGCTTCTCGAACCCCTTGGTGACCCCGGTCACCATGCCGGCGACCAGCGCGCGCATGGTCCCCGACATCGCGTTCGCGTGGTTGGAATTGCCGAGCGCCTTGAACTCGATCTGCTCGCCCTTCTTCTCCACCGCCACGTTCGGGTCGGCGGCGCGCGCCATGCTGCCCAGCGGCCCCTTCACCGAGATGTTGCCCCCGGCGATGTTGATCTCGACGCCTTTCGGCAGCGGCACGGGATATTTGGCGATTCTGGACATGGGCTAGGCCACGATGCAGAGAACTTCGCCGCCGACGCCGTCGGCGCGCGCCTTGCGGTCGGTCATGACGCCGCGCGAGGTCGACAGGATCGCCACGCCGAGACCGTTCATGATGCGCGGAATGTCGTTGCGCCCGCGATAGACGCGCAGGCCGGGCTTGGAGACGCGCTCGAGCCGCTCGATGACGGGCCGACCCGCGTAGTACTTGAGGCCGATGCGCAGCTCCTTCTTCGCGCCCTCTTCGCGCAGCGCGAAGTCCTCGATATAGCCCTCGTCCTTCAGCACCTGGGCAATGGAGGCCTTCAGCTTGGATGCGGGCATTGCCACTTCCGTGTGCCCGACCAGCTGGGCGTTGCGGATGCGGATCAGCATGTCCGCAATGGGGTCGCTCATGCTCATGGACGCCCTCCTACCAGCTTGCCTTGATCACGCCGGGCACTTCGCCGCGCAGCGCGAGCTCGCGCAGCTTGTTGCGCGCGAGACCGAACTTGCGGAACACGCCGCGCGGCCGTCCGGTCAGCGCGCAGCGGTTGCGCAGGCGCACCGGCGAGGCATCGCGCGGCAGCTTCTGCAGCTTCTGGCGCGCCTCGTCCTTCGCCTCGTCCGATGCGCGCGAGTCGTTCATGATGTCGAGCAGCTGCGCGCGTTTGGTCTTGAATTTCTCGACGGTCTTGCGGCGCTTTTGTTCGCGCAGCTTCAGTGCGAGCTTGGCCATGCGTGGTCTCTCAGTGCTTGAACGGAAAGCGAAACGCGGCGAGGAGCGAGCGCGCCTCGTCGTCGGTCTTCGCGCTGGTGGTGATCGCGATGTTCATGCCTCGCAGCATGTCGATCTTGTCGTAGTCGATCTCGGGGAAAATGATCTGTTCCTTGAAGCCCAGGTTGTAGTTGCCCCGGCCGTCGAAGGCGCGATTGGATACGCCGCGGAAGTCGCGGATACGCGGCATGGCCACGTTCACCAGGCGGTCGAGAAATTCGTACATGCGAGCGCCGCGCAGCGTGACCATGCAGCCGACCGGGAAGTTGGCGCGGATCTTGAAGTTGGCGATCGACTTGCGCGACTTGGTGACCACCGGCTTCTGGCCGGCGATCTTCGCCATGTCGGCCACCGCGGCATCCAGCACCTTCTTGTCGGTCGTGGTTTCACCCACGCCCATGTTGATGGTGATTTTCTTGATGCGCGGCACCTGCATCACGGTCTTGTAGCCGTGCTTCTGCATGAGATCGGGTACCACCTTTTCCCGGTAGTGCAGCGCAAGGCGCGCCGGCGGCGCCGGCACTTCCGGCGCGGCCGGCTTCGGCGCCTCCTTCTTCGGCGCCTGCGCCTCCTTCTTCGGTTTCTGGGCCTGCTGCGGCGCCGGCTTTTTCTCCGCCGGCTTTGCGTCCTGCTTCGCCTTCTCTTTGTCGTGCTTGGCCATTACGCGTCCACCTGCTCGTCGTTCGCCTTGAAGATGCGCACCTTGCGACCGTCCTGCAGCGTCTTCAGGCCGACGCGGTCGGCCTTCTTCGTCGCCGGATTGAAGAGTGCGACGTTCGAGACGTGAATCGGCAGGTCCTTGTCGACGATGCCGCCCTGCACGCCTTTCATCGGGTTGGGGCGCTGGTTCTTCTTGACGCGGTTCACGCCTTCGACCACGACGTGATCGACGTCGACGCGGCGCAGGACGGTGCCGCGCTTGCCCTTGTCGCGTCCGGCCAGCACGATGACCTCGTCGCCTTTGCGAATGCGATTCATCAGAGGACCTCCGGCGCGAGCGACACGATCTTCATGAACTGCTCGGTGCGCAGCTCGCGCGTCACCGGTCCGAAGATGCGCGTGCCAATCGGCTCCATCTTCGGCGTGAGCAGCACCGCGGCGTTGCGGTCGAAGCGGATGAGCGAGCCGTCGGCGCGGCGCACGCCCTTCGCGGTGCGCACCACCACGGCATCGTAGATCTCGCCCTTCTTCACGCGGCCGCGCGGCGCCGCGTCTTTCACGCTCACCTTGATCAGGTCGCCGATCGACGCGTAACGGCGCTTGGAGCCGCCCATTACCTTGATGCACATGACGGCGCGCGCGCCGGTGTTATCGGCGACGTCCAACACGGTCTGCATCTGGATCATTGGTTTCTCTCCGCTCCAACTTGCGCGCCAGGCTCCGGATCGAGCTCGAGGCGGGCAGTTTTGGACCCCCGGGCTTGGGGGACCCGAATTCTAGACGGCCTTCGACTTCTCCACAAGGCGCGTTACGCGCCACGACTTCGTTCGTGAGATCGGCCGGCACTCGGCGATCTCGACAAGGTCGCCCTCGCCGAACTGCCCTTCCTCGACGTGCGCGTGGTATTTCCGCGAACGCGTGATGGTCTTGCCCATGAGCGCGTCGCGCACGCGGCGCTCCACGCGCACCACCACGGTCTTCTGCATCTTGTTGCTCGTCACACGGCCGACGAGCGTCCTTTGATTGCTCATTTGGAAGTCTTTTCTTTCATGATGGTGCGCACGCGCGCGATGTCGCGCTTCACCTTCTTCAGCTGGCTCGTGTTCGAGAGCTGCTGCGTGGCGAGCTGCATGCGCAGGCCGAACTGGGCGCGCAGCAGCGCCTCCAGCTCCTTCTGCAGCTCCTCGCCGTTCTTGCCGCGCAATTCACTAGGCTTCATCTAGCCTCCGAGCATGCGCTGCACGACGATGGTGCGGAACGGCAGCTTGGCCGAAGCGAGCGCGAACGCCTCCTTGGCCAAGCCCTCGGTGACGCCGTCCATCTCGAAGATGATCTTGCCGGGCTGGATCTCGCATACGAAGTACTCGGGGTTGCCCTTGCCGTTGCCCATGCGCACCTCGGCGGGTTTCTGCGACACAGGCTTGTCGGGGAACACGCGGATCCAGATGCGCCCGCCGCGCTTGATGTGGCGCGACATGGCGCGACGTCCCGCCTCGAGCTGGCGCGCCGTCAGCCGGCCGCGCGTGGTGGCTTTCAGGCCATACTCGCCGAACGACACTTTGGCGCCGCGCGTGGCGTTGCCGGTGTTCCGGCCTTTCTGCTGCTTGCGATATTTGGTTCTTGCCGGTTGCAGCATGACTACTCCTTCTTTTCTCCGCCTTCGTCCTTGACGATCTTCTTCGGCTTCTTCACGGTTGTTTTAGGCGCCGGTGCAGCATCGGGCTTCCTCGCCGAAGCCTTGCGCTCACCGTCAGGGCGCGGCTTGGCAGGTCCGCGCTTCGCGCCTGCCTTCGGGAACGGCTTCTTGGCGCGCTTGGGCTCCGTCGGCGTTTCGGGCTGCGCGGCCGGCGCGGCTTCCGGCAAGAGCGGGGTCTCGCCCTTCGGAACCACCTCGCCCTTGTAGACCCAGACCTTGATGCCGATCACCCCGTAGTTGGTCTTAGCCTCGCCCAGGCCGTAGTCGATGTCGGCGCGCAGCGTATGTAGCGGCACGCGTCCTTCGCGATACCACTCGGTGCGCGCGATCTCGATCCCGTTCAGCCGGCCCGCGCTCATGATCTTGATGCCCTGCGCGCCCAGGCGCATCGCGTTCTGCATGGCGCGCTTCATCGCACGGCGGAACATGATGCGCTTCTCGAGCTGCTGGGCGATTGAATCGGCGATGAGCTGCGCGTCAATTTCGGGTTTGCGGATCTCCTCGATGTTCACGTGCACCTGCTGCACGCCCATGATGCGGCGCAGCTCGGCCTTCAGCGATTCGATCTCTTCGCCCTTCTTGCCGATCACGACCCCTGGGCGCGCCGAGAAGATCGTGATGCGCGCGTCCTTGGCCGGGCGCTCAATCAGCACGCGGCCGACCGAGGCATGCGCGAGCTTCTTTTTCAGGAAGTCGCGCACTTTGATGTCCTCGGCGAGCATCGGCGCGAAGGAGCGGCTGTTGGCGTACCAGCGCGAGCTCCAGTTGCGATTCACGGCGAGGCGGAAGCCCACCGGATTGATTTTTTGACCCATCAGTCACCCACCGTGATGTAGATATGGCACGTGTGCTTGAGGATGCGGTTGCCGCGTCCCTTGGCGCGCGCCTGGAAGCGCTTCAGGAACATGCCGCGCTCGACACAGATCGTCTTCACCTTGAGCGTGTCGATATCCGCGCCGTCGTTGTGCTCCGCGTTGGCGATCGCGGATTCGAGGAGCTTGCGGATCAGCACCGCACCCTTCTTCGGCGTATAGGCGAGGATGCTGATCGCCTGGTCGACGGGCTTGCCGCGAATCATGTCGGCGACCAGCCTTCCCTTCTGGGCGGAAAGCCGTGCGCCGCGCAGGCTTGCTTTGGTTTCCATGAGGCGTTCCTATTTCTTCCCTGCCGGCGCCGCTGGCGCGGCGGCGGGCGCGGCCGCGGGCGCCGCCGCGGCGGGCGCTCCGGCTCCGGGTGGCCCGCGGCGATCGCCGCCGACGGCTTCCTCAGTCCGCTTGCCCACCGCTGAATGGCTCTTGAAGATGCGGGTCAGAGCGAACTCGCCGAGCTTGTGGCCCACCATGTTCTCGGTCACGTACACCGGCATGTGCTGGCGGCCGTTGTGGACGGCGATGGTCAGGCCGACGAACTCCGGAACGATCGTGGAGCGCCGCGACCAAGTCTTGATCGGGCGTTTGTCGTTCCCCGCGCGCGCCTTGTCGACCTTCGCCATGAGGTGGTGGTCGACGAACGGGCCCTTCTTGATTGAACGAGCCATATCTATTTCACCCTTCTGTCGCGAACGATCATGACCTCGGTCCGCTTGTTCCGGCGGGTCTTGAATCCCTTGGTCTGCACGCCCCAAGGCGACACCGGCGGCTGCGCCGCCGCGGTGCGACCCTCGCCGCCGCCGTGTGGATGGTCGATCGGGTTCATGGCGACGCCGCGTACCGTCGGGCGTACGCCGCGCCAGCGCTTACGTCCCGCCTTGCCGATCGATTCAAGGTTGTGCTCGGCATTGCCGGCCTCGCCGATCGTTGCGCGGCAGTCGATGTGCACCTTGCGGATCTCGCCGGAGCGCAGACGAAGCTGCGCGTAGGAGCCTTCGCGCGCCAGCAATTGCACATGTGCGCCGGCCGAGCGCGCGAGCTGCGCGCCCTTCCCGGGCAGCATCTCGACGCAATGCACTTCGGTGCCAATGGGAATATTGCGCAGGGGCAGCGTGTTGCCGGGCTTGATCGGCGCCTCCGGGCCCGACATCAGCTGCGTACCCACGGTGACGCCTTTCGGGGCGATCACGTAGCGGCGTTCGCCGTCCTTGTACAGAAGCAACGCGAGGTGCGCGCTGCGGTTTGGGTCGTACTCGAGGCGCTCTACCGTCGCCGGCACGCCGTCCTTGTTGCGGCGGAAGTCGATCACGCGATAGTGATGCTTGTGGCCGCCGCCCTTGTGCCGCATGGTGATCGTGCCGTGATGGTTGCGGCCGTTCGTCTTGGACTGTTGGCGTGTGAGTGGCCAGTAAGGTTCACCCTTGTGCAGCTCGGGGTTGACGACCTTCACCAGTGCACGGCGCCCGGGCGAGGTGGGTTTGACTTTTACGAGAGGCATGTCTTACTCCGTGGCCGCAAAGTTGATTTCCTGGCCTTCGGCGAGACGCACGTAAGCCTTCTTCCAGCTGCGCTTGCGGCCGATGGTGCGGCCGAAGCGCCGCTCCTTGCCTTTGACGTTGGACACGGTGACCGAGTCCACCTTGGTCTTGAACATGAGCTCGACCGCGGCCTTGATCTCCGGTTTGGTGGCGTCATCAGCGACGCGGAATACATACTGGCGGTTCTTGTCGGCGACAAAGGTGCTCTTCTCGGAGACCACCGGTGCGAGCACGACGTTCATCAGCTGGTCGATGGCATATTTCTTCATTTCAGGAGCTCCTCGAGCTTCGCCACCGCCGCCTTGGTGAGCAGCACCTTTTCGGAGCGCACCAGCGCTACCGGGTTCGCGTTGCGCACCGCCATTACCTGCACGTTCTCGAGGTTGCGCGAAGAAAGCGCAAGGTTCTGGTCCACTTCCTCCGTGAGCACGAGAACCTCGTCGAAGCCCATCGCCTTGACCTTCTGGGCGAGAAGCTTGGTCTTAGGCGCGTCCACCTTGAATTCCTCGACCACGCGAATGCGGTCCTCCCGCGCAAGCTGGGACAGGATCGCCGCCATGCCGGCGCGGTACATCTTGCGGTTCACCTTCTGCGAGAAATTCTCGTCCGGCGAATTTGGGAAGATCTTGCCGCCGCCGCGCCATAACGGGCTCGAGGTCATGCCGGCGCGCGCCCGACCCGTGCCCTTTTGCCGCCACGGCTTCTTCGTCGAATGGCTCACAGCGCCACGATCCTTTTGCGCACGCGAGCCGATGCGCGAGTTGGCCTGATAGGCGACGACCAGCTGGTGCACCAGCGACTCGTTGAAATCCCGCGCGAACACTTCGTCTTTCGCCTGCACGGTGATGGGCTTGTCGCCAATCATTTTCAGTTCCATGGCGTCTTAACCCTTCGCCGGCTGCTTCGCTGCCGGCTTCTCCGCGGGTTTCTCCGCCTTGGCCGCTGGCTTCGGTGCCGCCGCGGCCTGGGGTTTCGCCTTCACCGGCGCCCTCTGTCCCTTGGCGGCGAGCTTCACGACCACGTCGCGTCCGCTCGAGCCGGGGACCGAGCCCTTCACCAGCAGTAGCTGGCGCGTCTCGTCGATACGCACGATCTCGAGATTCGGGATGGTGCGCCGCACGTTACCAAGATGGCCGGGCATGCGTTTGCCGGGGAATACGCGCGCCGGGCTCTGGTTCTGCCCGGTAGAGCCTGGCGTCTTGTGCGAGATCGAGTTGCCGTGGCTCGCGCGCTGCGAATGGAAATGGTGGCGCTTGATGACGCCGGCGAAGCCCTTGCCGATGGTAATGCCCTGCACGTCGACGAGCTGGCCAACCTTGAAGAGCTGCTGCACGGCGATCTTCGCGCCGGGCTTGAGCTCTCCAAGCTCCTCGGGCTTGGCGACGCGGAACTCCTTCAGCACGCGACCGGCCTCGACGGCGGCCTTTGCCAGGTGCCCGGCGAGCGCCTTGTTCACCCGCGTAGCGCGCCGCTTGCCGAACGCGATTTGCACGGCGGCATAGCCGTCCTTCTGCGCCGTCTTGATCTGCGTTACGCGGTTGTCGGAGACGTCGAGCACCGTGACCGGCAGCGTGCCGCCCTCGTCGGTGAAGATTCGCGTCATGCCGACCTTGCGGCCGACCAATCCAATCGTCATACCTTCCTCGTTTAATTGATCCCCGCTGTCGCGGAGACGCCGGCTGCAATTGGCCGGCCCATCACTTTGTACTACTGGACTTTGATCTCCACATCGACCCCGGCGGGCAGATCGAGCTTCATGAGCGCGTCGACCGTCTTGTCGGTGGGATCGATGATGTCCATCAGCCGCAAATGCGTGCGGATCTCGAGCTGGTCGCGGGAAGCCTTGTCGATGTGCGGCGAGCGCAGCAGGTCGAAGCGCTGCTTGCGCGTCGGCAGCGGCACCGGGCCGCGCACCACTGCACCGGTGCGCTTCGCCGTATCCACAATCTCAAGCGCGGACTGGTCGATCAGCCGATAGTCAAACGCCTTGAGGCGGATGCGGATTCGTTGGCTTTGCATTTTCCTTACTCGATGATCTTCGCAACCACGCCCGCGCCCACCGTCTTGCCGCCCTCGCGGATGGCGAAGCGAAGCCCCTGCTCCATCGCGATCGGGGTGATGAGCGTCACCAGCATCTTCACGTTGTCTCCGGGCATCACCATCTCGGTGCCCTTGGGCAGCTCCACCGCCCCCGTCACATCGGTGGTGCGGAAGTAAAACTGCGGCCGGTAGTTATTGAAAAACGGCGTGTGGCGACCACCCTCTTCTTTGGACAGGACGTACACCTCGCACTCGAACTTCTTGTGCGGGGTGATCGAGCCGGGCTTGGCGAGCACCTGGCCGCGCTCCACTTCCTCTCTTTTTGTTCCTCGCAACAGAATCCCCACGTTGTCGCCCGCCTGACCCTCATCCAGGAGCTTTCTGAACATCTCCACGCCCGTGCACACCGTCTTTTGCGTCGGGCGGATGCCCACGATCTCGATCTCGTCGCCCACCTTGATGATCCCGCGCTCAACGCGCCCGGTCACCACCGTGCCGCGGCCTGAGATCGAAAAGACGTCTTCCACCGGCATCAGGAAGGGCTTGTCGATCTCGCGCTTGGGCGTCGGGATGTAGGAGTCGAGCGCCTCGGCGAGCTTCAGGATCGCCTTGATCCCCAGGTCTGAGTCTTCGCCTTCGAGCGCCTTGAGCGCGCTGCCGATCACCACCGGGGTCTTGTCGCCCGGGAAGTCGTACTTCGAGAGCAGCTCGCGCACCTCCACCTCGACGAGCTCCAGAAGCTCCTTGTCGTCGACCATGTCGGCCTTGTTCAGAAACACCACGATGTAGGGCACCCCCACCTGGCGCGCCAGAAGAATATGTTCCCGGGTCTGCGGCATCGGCCCATCGGCCGCCGACACCACCAGAATCGCCCCGTCCATCTGCGCCGCACCGGTGATCATGTTCTTGATGTAGTCGGCATGCCCGGGACAGTCGACGTGCGCATAGTGGCGCTTCTCGGTCTGGTACTCCACATGCGCGGTGTTGATGGTGATGCCGCGCGCCTTCTCTTCGGGCGCCGCGTCGATCTGGTCGTAGTTCTTCGCCTCCCCGCCGTACTTCTTCGCCAAAATGTGCGTCATCGCCGCCGTCAGCGTGGTCTTGCCGTGATCGACGTGCCCGATCGTGCCCACGTTCACGTGGGGTTTGTTGCGCTCGAATTTGCCTTTTGCCATCTAGGTCTTCCTTGGTGCCCATGACGCGGATTGAACGCGTGACCTCTCCCTTACCAAGGGAGTGCTCTACCACTGAGCTACATGGGCTGAATATTCAGTAAACCGCGGGTCCTCAAGTCGCTGGAGCGGGTGAAGGGAATCGAACCCTCGTCATAAGCTTGGAAGGCTTCTGCTCTACCATTGAGCTACACCCGCCTGAGTTGCCTTCACCCCAAAAAAGTCGTCGCCGTAAGCAGGTCCCGAGTCGCTGGTGGAGGGGGTTGGATTCGAACCAACGTAGGCGCAAGGCCAACAGATTTACAGTCTGCCCCCTTTAGCCGCTCGGGCACCCCTCCGGCGGAACCCGAAATTATGTGGATTATCCGACGCTTGGTCAACAGGATTCAGGTTCCGTATCGAACCGGCGAGCGCAGCGCTTCGAGTGCCGCGAGCGCGCTGTAGCAGGCGAGCCAGGAAGTTTTCGGATTCTGCGGCGCCGGCACGTTCTCGAGCACCATCGTGATGCGGCCGCAAGCGCCCGACACACGAATCGTGTGGGTATTGAGCGTGAGCGCGGGATCAGCAACCACCTTGAGACGCGTGCGATCCATGCCAAGCCCGGCAAGCGACAGCACCGCCGCGATATTCACGTTCTGTGGAAAGTGCGGGACGCCCTCGCGCGCAGGGCCTTCGAAGAGCGTCGTCGCGCCCTTGAGGCGCTCAAGGTCGAGCCCAAGCGTCTCCACGTAAGCGATGCCCTTCCAGGCCTGCGGCGGCTTGGCGACCTGGATCGAAACTTCATCGACGCCTCCTATGCACGCCGTCTTGAGGGCATCCAGCCCGCCAATACCCCCGGAAGGCACGTAGAAGAGCGCCCCGGTGCGCTGCGCCGCCGCCTCGGCACGCGCGCGCAGGCCATCGTCGGCGAGCGCGCCGGCGGAAAGCACGACAACACCGACCCCGGCCTCGAGCAGCGGTACAAGATGCTCGCGCACCGCGTCGTGCGACGCAGCCTCGATCACGACCTCGGGCCGCGCGCCGAGTAACTGGGTTCGGTCCGAGACATACGGCACGCTGAACTCGCGTGCGAGAGCGACGCCACGGGAAGCC